>Ga0156177_1161_pt1 | contig 39151 bp, 38 predicted proteins | sample RifCSPlowO2_12_FD_107830 | JGI IMG/M metagenome (GOLD analysis project Ga0156177, IMG submission 107830) | Betaproteobacteria bacterium RIFCSPLOWO2_12_FULL_64_23
GCCGTCAGTGGTCTGTCAGCGGATGAGGCAGGCGCAGACTCGACATAGTCCACCCCGCGTTCGGCGTTTCGCGAGCGTGCATATCGTCAGCAGGCCTATTCCCGCCGTCTGACAGCGCACCCCCCGGATCATGTCCAATAGCGGGGCAAGCCCAGACTGGGTACACTGCCACCATGAGCATGTACAAGCTTCTTGCCGCCTTGTCCGGCGCCAAAATCGACTACGTTCTGGTCGGGGGACTGGCGGTGACCTTGCATGGCTATCAACGCCTCACCATGGACGTGGATGTGGTTCTGGCGTTGAACGACGAGAACCTGGCGAAGTTCGTTGATTGTGCCAAGAGCGCCAAGCTCAAGCCGGTGCTGCCGATTCCGATCGACTCCCTGCGCGACGCCGCGCTTGTTGATCTGTGGTACCGCGAGAAGGGCATGCTGGCTTTCGGGTTGCGCGGACCAGACATGATGGCGACCGTCATCGACGTGCTGGTGCGTCCAGTGATTTCGTTCGAAGAACTCAAGCGCAATGCGGTCACCAAGCGTATTGGGCCGCTGTCGATTCCGGTGGCGAGCATCGACGACCTGATACGCTTGAAAACCGGAACCGGCCGGAGCAAGGATGTGCTGGATATCGAAGAATTGCGCAAGATCCAGCGGCAACAGGCGGAGAGCTGACATGGCCAGGGTTGAATTGACGCCTGAAGAGAACCTGCGGCTGCTGCGGGAGATCGAGGCGAATCGCGCTTTCGTCCTGCTCGCGTATCAGTCCGATCCGGCGCTGTTGAAGTTGGCGGACCCGCAGATCAAGCGCTTGTTCGAGAATGTTCATGAAGCAACGCGGGAAGCCGACGACGGATTAAGCGCCTGACCACCCAACCGTAGGAACCCTAAACCATGCTTTCCCAAGCCGACCGCAGCAAAGCCGCGCAGATCCTGCTCACAGCCGAGGCCGAGCGCAAACCCGCGGTGCAGCTGTCCAAGACCTTCCCCGGCATTACCATCGAGGACGCGTACGCGATCCAGAGCGAGGTAACCAAGGCCAAGGTGGCCGCCGGCCACCGGGTCCGCGGCCACAAGGTGGGGCTCACGTCCAAGGCGATGCAACAGTCGTCCCAGATCGACGAGGCGGACTACGGTCACCTGATGGACTACATGTTCATCGCCGACGGCGCCAAGATCCCGTTCGAGCGCTTCATCGTGCCGCGGGTCGAAATCGAACTCGCTTTTGTGCTCGGCAAGCCGCTCAAGGGCCCGGGAATCGAGTTGGTGGACGTGCTGCGCGCGACCGAGTACGTGGTGCTCGCCGGCTCCTTCACCCGCCCGGTGTGGGCGTTAAAAGGAGACACCCTGCGCGCCGACTTCGGCCCGCTCGGCGCCATCTCAGTCCAGTTCGTCTGAGCGCTCGCGCGTTCTCCTCGCGGACGTTTCGCGCGCGCGCCTGCGCATTTCCCGCTCCGGCGCCGCCGCCTCAGCCGGGCCTGCCGTCCGCGCGCGGCCGCGACAGGATCGGCCAGTAGGCGATGGTGAATACGCCGAACGCGGCCGACCACAGCAGGCCCGATCCGACGATGGCCTGCAGGTAGAGCGAGGGAAAAGCGAGCGGCAGGACCACGCGCGTCAGGGCGGCGAGCTGAATCGCGGCGTAGCAGAACACCTCCGCGCGTCCCGCCTGCAGCGGCCGTCCGGTGTGCCCAAGCGAGGTGCGCGTCATCATGCCCAGGGTAAGGCCGCCGATCGCGCCCACGGTGAGCGCGTGGGTGGCGAGGCCGGCGGGCATCAGGTCGAAGGCGGCGAGCGCGCGCAGCGCCAGCGCGAGCACGATCCAGGCGTAGGCAAAGTGCAGGATCCAGACCATGGGTTTCTTCAATGTCAGCCACGGCCGCCACAGGATGAGCCGCGCCGCGTGGGCCGCAGCGGCCACTGCGGCGATCAGTCCGGTGACCATATCCGGCGCGCCGAGGACATCGGCCGCAAGCAGCACCAGGACACTGCCGGGCGCCAGGCGTTCGATCCAGGGGAGGCGGGCGCAGAACACGCCGGGGACGCCGTTCATGGTGAACATCGGAATCACCCGCCCGCCCATCACCACCATGATGAACAGCACGAGATCCAGGCCGACCTGCAGGCCGCGCTGCAGCGGCAGATCGAGCAGCCCTGCCATGCCCAGGTGGAAGGCGAGGTTCGCCAGGCCCAGGCCGAGCAGCAGCGCAATGAAAAAATAATTGCGCCGGTTGCCGCTGCGCACGAAGGGCACGGCAATCGCGGCCGCGGCGGCAAAGGCAAAGGCGGTGTCCGCCGCCGCCGCCGCAAGCGCGTAGGGCGTAAGCACCAGCACCCGGGCCGCGATCCACAGCGCTGCGATGGCGGCGAGCGACGCGCCGGCAGGGGTCGGCTGATTGGTCCAGTTGCGGCCCGCGGTGAACAGAAACCCGACGATCACGGCGAAGGCGTAGCCGAAGATCATTTCGTGCGCATGCCACAGAGGGCCCGCGACGATCGCGTGCCCGCCCAGCCAGCCGGCGTACTGCGCCATCCACAGCGGAACGCTGAGCGTGGCGAACAGGCCGGCGAGCAGATAGAGCGGACGAAAGCCGAGATTCCACAAGGCGAATCCGGTGGCTCCAGCGGCGCTATCCGCGGAGGGCGATTCGGGCGGAGGGGGAGAAGCCATGACGTGCCTTGATCCCTGGAAGACTATCAGCGTGCAGCTTACAGCATCGCGGAAACGGTTCGGCCCCGATCAGAACAATCCCGGAATGAATCGGCGCACCCGCTTTGCATATTCGGCATAGCCGGCGTGCCGCGCGCGCAGGCCGCGCTCTTCCAGCATCGCCTTGGCCACCAGCACCAGGGCCAGCGCGAGCCAGCACGCAATCTTCCATATGTCGGCATAGGCAACGACCTCGGCCGCCGCGAACAGCAGCAGCGCGGAATACATGGGATTGCGCATATAGCGGTACGGACCGCCGGTCACCAGGCTTCCCGAGGCCTTGGGTTCGGGGCGGATGTTGAAATTGCCAAGCCGGTTGTGGGCGAGGGCCCACAGGCCGAGCGCCACCGAGCACGTCAGCAATGCCAGCGCCGGCAGCGACCACGCTTGCGCGGTCAACGGCCAGATCAACCAGCCGATCAGCGCGAACTGCGCCGCTACCAGCAAGCGTCCGGCCACTGCAAATCGACTCATGGCAGATCGTCTCGCACCGCTTGGAGTGAAGCACGTAGAATACCGGAGTCCCGGCACTCGTTCACAGTTCCGCATCGAAAGCACCCATGGCCCAATACGTCTACACCATGCGCCGGGTCGGCAGAGTCGTGCCGCCCAAGCGCTTCATCCTCAAGAACATTTCGCTCAATTTCTTCGCCGGCGCCAAGATCGGCGTGCTCGGCTTGAACGGCTCGGGCAAATCGACCTTGCTGCGCATCATGGCGGGCGAGGACAAGGATTATGACGGTGAGGTGATCGCCAAGCCCAATATGCGCATCGGCTACCTGCCGCAGGAGCCGCAGCTCGACGCGGACAAGAGCGTGCGCGAAGCGGTGGAGGAAGGCCTGGGCGAGGTGTTCGGCGCGAAGAAGCGCCTGGACGAAGTCTACGCCGCCTATGCCGAGCCCGACGCCGATTTCGACAAGCTCGCGACCGAGCAGGCGGAGCTGGAGGCGGTGATCGCCGCCTCCGCCGGCGACAACGTCGCGCACCAGCTCGAGATCGCCGCCGACGCGCTGCGCCTGCCGCCGTGGGAGGCGAAAATCGGCCCGCTCTCGGGCGGCGAGAAGCGCCGCGTGTCGCTGTGCCGCCTGCTGCTGTCCAAGCCCGACCTGCTGCTGCTCGACGAGCCGACCAACCACCTCGACGCCGAGAGCGTCGAGTGGCTGGAGCAGTTTCTGCAGAAATTCCCCGGCACCGTGGTGGCGGTGACCCATGATCGCTATTTCCTGGACAATGCGGCGCAATGGATCCTCGAGCTCGACCGCGGCTATGGCATCCCGTGGGAGGGCAATTACAGTTCCTGGCTGGCGCAGAAAGAAGCGCGCCTCGCGCAGGAGGAGGCGACCGAATCGGCGCGCCAGAAGACGATCAAGCGGGAGCTGGAATGGGTGCGCCAGAACCCGAAGGCGCGCCAGGCGAAAAGCAAGGCGCGCCTGGTGCGCTTCGACGAGCTCTCCTCCTACGATTACCAGAAGCGCAACGAGACGCAGGAAATTTTCATCCCGGTGGCCGAGCGCCTGGGCGATGCCGTGATCGAATTCAAGAACGTGAGCAAAGGCTACGGTGAGCGCCTGCTGATCGACGACCTCTCGTTCCAGGTCCCGGCCGGCGCCATCGTCGGCATCATCGGCCCCAACGGCGCGGGCAAGTCCACGCTGTTCCGCATGATCACGGGCAAGGAGCAACAGGGCAAGGGCGAAGTGGCGATCGGGCCGACGGTGAAATTGGCTTACGTGGACCAGTCGCGCGATGCGCTGGAGGGCGACAAGACCGTGTTCGACTACGTCACCGGCGGCGCCGACATGCTCAACGTCGGCAAGTTCGAAATGCCTTCACGCGCCTATCTCGGCCGCTTCAATTTCAAGGGCACCGACCAGGGCAAGAAAGTCGGCAACCTCTCCGGCGGCGAGCGCGGGCGGCTGCATCTGGCCAAGACCCTGATCGCCGGCGGCAACGTGCTGCTGCTGGACGAGCCTTCCAACGATCTCGACGTGGAAACGCTGCGCGCGCTGGAGGACGCGCTGCTCGAATTCGCCGGCAGCGTGCTCGTGATCTCCCACGACCGCTGGTTCCTCGATCGCATCGCCACCCACATCCTCGCCTTCGAGGGCGACTCCAAGGTGAGTTTCTTCGGCGGCAACTACCACGAATACGAAGCCGATAAAGTGAAACGCCTGGGAGAGGAGGCAGCCAAGCCGAAACGGATACGCTACAAGCCGCTGAAATAGAAAAACAGGGCGTCTCAATTTTCATTGCATGCCCAGGGCGGCCATTGCGCGCTCTGCGCGCCAACCGTTGTTTTGGTACGGATGAAAAGCGTATCCGTACCAAAACAACGGTTATGGACAAAAGCAAGGGTGGCTTGGGCTGATTTATAACAGAGTGCGGACGACCATTTCCACCCTGCGACAGGTGTGGCGCCGCAATAGCGGGGAAGCGCTTTTGGAGTCGCCCCCGGCGGAGGAGAGTACATGCAGCAGATGATTTTGATGGCGGTGCTGGCGACCATGGTCTACGCTGTGTCGCTGGAGCTGCGCGTGGAGGATTTTCGTTACGTCGCGCGCCATCCGCTGGCGGTGGGCGCAGGCCTCGTGGCGCAGTTCGTGCTGCTGCCGGCCGCCACCCTGGGCGTGACGCTCCTGCTCGATCTGCCGGCGGCGACCATGGCGGCGATGATGCTGGTGGCCGCCTGCCCCGGCGGCGCGCTATCGAACGTGGTTACCTATTTCGGGCGCGGCAACCTGGCGCTGTCGCTTTCCATTTCGGCGGTGTCGAACGTGCTCGCGCTGGTGTTCACGCCGCTGAACTTCAGCCTGATGGTCGCCGCCAACCCGCGCACCGCGGCCTGGGCGCGCGCCATCGCGGTGGACCCGCGCGATCTCGTCATCAGCCTGGTGCTGCTGCTCGCGCTGCCGATGAGCGCGGCGTTGATTACCTCGAGTCGCGCGCCGCGGCTGGCGGCGCGGCTGCGCAGGCCCCTGGGACGGTTCGCCGCGGCGGCGCTGATGCTGTTCATCGTCGGCGCGGTGGCGGCGCAGTGGAAGCTGTTCCTGATCGAGCTCACGCGCACGCTGCCGATCGTGATCGGACACAATGCGCTCGGCCTGGTGCTGGGCTACGGCGCGTCGCTGCTGGCGCGCCTGAAGGTCGCCGACCGGCGCGCAGTGGTCATCGAAGGCGGCATGCAGAATTCCGGCCTCGCGCTCGGCATCATCGCCGCGCAGTTCAATTCCGACCTGGCGATGGTCGCGGTGGCGGGGCTGTGGGGCATCTGGCACATTTTGTCCGGCGGCACGCTCGCACTGCTGTGGCGCTACCTGGACCGGTCGTCGCGCCGCGCCGCGGTTTAGCCGTTACCGACCGGCTGTACCGCCGCGTGGGAGCGAGCTTGCTCGCGAATTGCATTGTTCGCGCCGCGTGGGAGCGAGCTTGCTCGCGAATTGCATTGTTCGCGAGCAAGCTCGCTCCCACAAGACGACGCGCTCGAGATGTCGGTCACCCGCCACGTTGTTTCGCAACTAACGTGTCGTCGTACTAGCCCCGCCCGACGAACGGCATTTTGGTCGCCATGATGGTCATGAACTGCACGTTCGCATCCAGCGGCAGCTTGGCCATGTAGAGCACGGCGCTGCCGACGTGCGCCACGTCCATGCGCGGCTCGATCGCGATCGAGCCGTTCGCCTGCGTCACGCCGTCTTTCATGCGTTCGGTCATTTCGGTCGCGGCATTGCCGATGTCAATCTGGCCGCAGGCGATGTCGTATTTCCGGCAATCGAGCGAAATGCACTTGGTGAGGCCGGTGACCGCGTGCTTGGTGGCGGTGTAGGGCGCGGAGTTGGGTCGCGGCGCATGCGCCGAGATCGAGCCGTTGTTGATAATGCGTCCGCCGCGGGGGTCCTGGCTTTTCATGATTTTTATCGCTTCCTGCGAGCACAGGAACATGCCGCTCAGGTTGACGTCCACCACTGCTTTCCACTGCTCGAAACTCAGGTCTTCCATCGGTATCGCCGGCGCGCCCTTGCCGGCGTTGTTGAACAGCAGGTCCAGCCGCCCCCAGGCCTGCTGCACTCGCGCGAACAGCGCTTTGACCGATTCCGGATTGCTCACGTCGGCCGGCAAGACCAGCGCGTTCGCGGCCGCCGGCCCCGCATCCGCCAGCGTCTTGTCGAGCAATTCCTTGCGCCGCCCGACCAGGCCGACGCAATACCCGTCCCCGAGCAGCGCCAATGCGGCGCTCTTGCCGATGCCGGTGCCGGCGCCGGTGACGATGGCAATTTTGTTGCGAGAACTCATGCTCCGGTCTCCTTTTCTCCGATGGTCTGGCTCAATGGTCCAGGACCGCGCATGGTAGCGCAGCGATCGCGGACAGGATCGCCGTGCGCGGCAACAGGGCCGGCGCGTGTCAGGGCTCCAGGTCAAACAACTCCTCGATCCGTGCGCTCTCTTCGGCCGATAAATTAAGGAAACGGCAGCCCGAGCTTTGCACCTGCCCGCCGTCGGGGAGGGGCACCAGCTGCGAATAGCGCACCTCCATGTCCAGCACGATCGAATCCCCGCTCGGGCTCTCGATGCGGCAGCTCCTGAGCACTGTTCCCGGCTCCAGGCTGATCTCCGGATCGTAATGCAGGAAGCCTATCCCGCCCCTGCTGACGTTGGTCATGATGGCATCGAAAGACATCACGCCGCCCTCGTCGACGACGCAGCGCAGCTCCGGTTGCGGCGGCGCATCCGCGCGCTCGTGTTCCCGCCGCCTGTGACCGGCGACGATCTCGGGAAAGTGCAGGCGGATACCCGAAGCGCCCTCGTTCGCGCCGGTCGGCTTGGGGTCTGCCGCGGCAAATTCGACGCGCCAGCCGCCGGGTTCGGCATGAAATGTCGCGCGCGACCGGGCCAGCAAGGCCTGGTTGGCCACTTCATCCAGGCTGCGCTCGATGATGATGTATGCCCCCAGCGGATCGACAAAGCGCAGGCGCGAGCGGAACAGCAGCTTGCCCCCGTCGAGGTCGGAGACGATGGGCTCGCCGCGCATCACCAGCGAGTTGAGCACGCGCGCGATTTCTTCCGGCGTGCGCAGCATCTGCCCCACGAGGGAGAGGACCGTTTTCGGATCGACAGGCGACATCACAGCTTGCAAATGGGGGGCGGATGGACGCCTTTCAGCGCGCGAACAGAGAGTATAAACGCAACCGCGAACCGGTGAGCGCTCGAATCGCGCACGCTTCGCGATTTTTTTTGGGCGGCCACTTAGCGGTCCGGGGCGGCAGCCCGCAGCGCGCTCTCGGCCACGATCAGCACCACCGGCTGGCCGACGTAATGTATGTGGCTGCGCGCGAGTGCGGGCCAGAACGGTTTCTTCGTTTTTTGTCCACCGATGCCGTCGAAAGCGACGCCGCCGGGGAGCGACTTGAAGCCGGCGGCCTCCAGGTCGGCGGCGGTCAGCACCAGCTGCACGCCCGGGCGTGCGCGCGCCGCCTGCGCGGCGATGCCGAGGAGTTTCGCGTGCGCGCGATCGGCGCGCACGAAGCAGGCGTAGAGCTGACGCGGAAGATTCCAGTCGGCGGTGTAGCAGCCCCTGCCGGTCAGCAGGCGCTCGTCTTCGCGGCGGAAGGATTTGTCAGTCACGCAGCAGTCTCGCGTAGAAAAATCGGCAGGTCGGTCAGCGGCGGGCGCGCCGGGACCTGAAAGAACAGGTCGGCGATGAAGCCGCGGTGATAGCTCGTATGGTTGACCACGTGCAGCAGTATGTCGCCGCGGCGCATCGCGCCCGGGTTCCCGCCGATGAGCTTGAACTGCACCATCTCGCCCGCCGCGGTTTCCGATAGCGTATCGCTCCAGGCTATGTACCAGGCGTCGATCGCCTGCTGCGCCTGCCAAAGCTCTCCGAGATCGGCGTGCACGACCGCACTGAGCGCCGCTATGCCGTGCTCGCGTCCCTCAAGATGCGCCTGCCAGATCAGGTCGACGGCGTACACATGGTTGAGGGTGTTGACCATGTTCTTGAACAGGGTCGGACGCTGTTTCGCCGCCTCCCCGGAGGGCAGGGCAAAGACCGCGTCGAACATGATTTTGTTCGCCCAGGCGTTGTAGCGCGCGAGCATGCGGATGGTTTGCGTGCCGTTCATGGCGTAGTCCCGGAAAAACTGTGGTTGGCGATGGCGTCTATTCGTTGTTCGTTGTTCGTCAGGCGGAAAACACGCGCACGCCCTCCAGCAGCAGGCGCACCGCCCCGCTCACCAGCAGCGCCACACCCACCGACAGCGATACCGAAACCAGCGCATCCTTGCGCCCGATGGTCTTGAGCATCACGGCGAAGGTGGAAATGCAGGGAATGTAGAAGGTCAGGAACAAGAGGAAGGTCGTGATCTGCACCCAGTCGAGCTCGGTGCCGACCTCGAACGTGCCGAGCGCCTGATAGATCATCAGCAGCGACAGCTCTTTCCTCAGGATACCGAACAGAATGGGTACGCCCAGCACCGCAGGCAGGCCCAGCCACCACGCGGTCACAGGCGTGAACAGGGTATTGATCGCGGTGTCGGCGCCGACCTGGTGGAGCACGGCCAGCACCACGCTGCCGCCGACCAAAAGCGGCGTGACGATAGTGAGCATGTCCTCGGTCCGCGCCCAGGTTTCGGCCAGCATCGAGCGCCAGCGCGGCAGCGCATAGGGCGGGATTTCCTGCACCTGTCCCGGGCCGAATTCGCGCCGGTTGCGCGCCAGCAGGCGACCCATCAGCGCGACCACGATAATGGTCAGCGCGAATATGGCGAACACGCCGGTGCCGCCCAGGTACTTGCCGGCCAGCGCCAGGATGATGGCCGAGCGCGCCGAACAGGGAACGAAAGTGATCAGCACCGAGGCGATCACCCGCTCGCGGCCGCTGGTGACCTTCGCCGCGGCCGAAATCGCCGGGACATTGCAGCCCAGGCCGGTGAGGAAGGGCACCGCGACGCCGCCGTGCAGGCCGATCTGGTGAAAACCGCGGTCGACGACGAAAGCGATGCGCTGCATCACGCCGGCTTCTTCCAGCGCCACCAGCAGCAGCACCAGCGGCAGCATATAGGGCACGACGATGCCGACCAGTCCGATCAGACCGTCGCTCACCGCGCGGCCGATGACGCCGCCGGTGGAAGTCGGCTGCCAGTCGGCCAGCGCCTCGACCAGGCGCGCTGCGGTCACCGAATCGAGCCAGGCGCTGACCTCGAATACCACGAACAATACTGCGGCAAATACCGTCAGGCTGCCGATCAGACCCCACTGCGGATGCAGGAACAATTCGTCCAGCCAGTAACGCCAGCCGCGGCCCTCGTGCGGGGCGCCCATGCGCGTGCTCGCTTCGAACAGAGTGGCGGCGCGGTGATGGCGGTCGGCATGCAGTTCCTCTTCCAGCGGCCGCGGCAGTTTGCCTGCGGCCTCGCTGCGCAATTGTTGCAGTCGCGGCAGCAGTTGCGGGAAGTGCTGGCGCAGTTCGTCCTGAAAATAAGGATCGCCCGCGGCGACCTGCGTCAGGAGCAAGGGGTGCGGCACGCGGAACGCCGCATGGATTTCCGGGCCGTCGAGCGCCTGGCTCAGGGGCTGGAGGCTGTCGCAGATGTGCGTGCTCGGCGGCTGCGGCAGCGGACTGGCGGCGGCGCGCACCGCAGCCACTGCGGTGGTGAACAACTGCGAGATGCCTTGCCCCATCAGCGCCACCGTGGGCACCACCGGCATGCCCAGGAGCTTCTCCAGGGCCTTGACGTTGATGTGCAGGCCTTTGTCCCAGGCTTCGTCCATCATGTTCAGCGCGATGACCATGGGCCGGCCGAGCTGGGACAGTTCCAGCGTGAGTTCCAGATGGCTCTCCAGACGCGTGGCATCGACCACCTGCACGATCAGGTCGGGCGGCGCGAACGGCGCGGGCGGGCCGGCGGGCTCGTGCACGGATATGGGGGGGCGCTCATCCCCCCAGAGCAGAAACTTCAATGCCGGCAGATCGTCCGCGCCCAGGTGGTACAGGGAGCCGATGCTCGGCAGCTCGATCACGCTCGCCTCGTCGAAGCCGATCTGAACCGTGCATTCGCCATAGGCGCGCTCGGTGCCGGCGAGGTGCCCGGTGCGCGGCGCGGTGCTCGACACGGCGTTGAACAGCGTGCTCTTGCCTGCATTCGGCATGCCGACCAGGGCAATGCGCAAGCGCCGCTCGCCGCGGAACAGGGGCGTGCGCAGCGGGACGGCGGATTCGGTCATTGCCATCTGTTTGCCGACACTAGCGTGGTCGCCAGAAAAAGCCGATCCCGTCTGGTCTGCGCGGTCATGGCTGCGCCTCTTTCGCCGAGGACAGCCGCTCGCGCACCAGCTCGATGTGGCTGCGCAGGGAGTAGAGTTCGTCGGCGTAGGATAGCGGCACCGTGACGTGCTGCGCCTTGGCTTCGAGCGCGTTCAGCTCGTCCAGCAGCGCTGCGCGCGGCGCTGATTTCGTGCGCAGTGCGTCCTCGATTTCGCGCAGCTGCCGGTACCAGCGGAAAACGCGCGAGCGGATGCGGAACGCGTACAGCGGCGGCACCACGCGCGCGAGCGGGATCAGCACGGCGATGATGGACACCAGCACCACCCACATGCGGTCGATCAGGTTGGCGAGCCAGAAGGGCAGGTAGCGTTGCAGCAGCGGCGGGCCGTTCCGGTAATAACGCTCGGCCTCCTGCGCCAGCGGCAACTCCGTGTTCCGCGGCGACGGGAATTGCCCCGCTCGCGCGAGCCAGCCGGTGCCGCCGTGAATGTTGTGCGCCGCCTGCACGAACAGTTGCAGCAGCGCCGGATGCGTGCTCGCCCGCGCCGCCAGTGTGGTGGTGGCGGCGATGAGCGGCACGTCATGCGCGGGCAGGTCGCGCGCCAGGTCGACCACGCCGCGCGGCAGTTCCACCGCACGCAGGAACGGCAGGCGGCGCGCGTAGGCCTCGGCTTGCGCGAACTCGAACAGCTTCACTCCCGGCGTCTGCAGCAGCATCTGCACCATCAGCGATTCGGGCGCTGCTGCAAACACGACTGCGTCGAGGTCGCCCGCGAGCAAGGCCACTACCGCGGGCGTTTGCTCCATGCGGCTGGCTTTGATGCTGTCGCGCCCGATGCCGTTGGCGTGCAGTAGTTTGCCGAAGAGGCCGGTTACGCCGCTGCCGCGCGTGCCCACGTTCACGCGCCAGCCGCGCAGTTGCGCGAGGTGCGTCAGTGTCGCTTTGTGGCTCAGGCGTTTTGCTGCTTCGCCGCGATAGAACAGCCACACCGGTTCCAGGTAGAGACTGCCGAGGGACACGAGCGGCACACGGCTCTGTTCCTCGTCGGCGGCGCGTTCGGTGTCGCTCGATCCGCCGCGTACGAAGCCCAGGTCCACAATCTGCGCGGCGCCGCCCAGCATGCGCCGGTTCTCCGACGATCCCTGCGTGGGCTTGTGCACGACCTCGATGCCGTAGCGCGTGAGTTCGGCGGCGTAGCGCTTGCCCAACTCGGCGTAGTCGCTTTGCTCCGGTCCGGTTGCGAGCACCACGCGCTTGGGCGGGGCGGGATCGAGCAGAAGATAGGCGCCCGCGAGCAACAGCAGGGCAATCAGCACGAACGGCCCGGCGGCGACGATCAGGTCGCGCACTGACAGCAGCATATTACGGAGCAGGCGTGGCATGCGGCGAAGCATAGCGGAAATCGCCCCCGGTCTGGTGCGTCCGCTGAATCGAATAAAGCGCCCGCGAGCGGCGGCCCCGCCCGTGCTTTATCGCTCGAAAACGAGGAAAAACTGGTTGGGCAGGAAGCGATGCTCGCCATCGAGCCGGTATCCCGCCTGCGACATCTCGGCCACCACACGCGCCGCCGCGATGCGCGCGGCCGGCGGCGGTCCCATCGCCGATTGTGCATTGAAGTCGATGATGACGACGCGCCCGCCGGGTTTCAGCGACTGTGCCAGCTTGCGAAAGTAGTCCTCGCGCCGCTCGATGTGGTGATAGGTGTCGACCAGCAGGACCAGGTCCACCTTACGCGGCAGGCGCGCATCGTCCGGCGCACCGGCCACAGTGGTGAGGTTGTCCAAGCCCTCGCGCCTGGCGCGGTCGGCAAGGTACTTCACCATGTCCGGCTCGATGTCGACGGCGTAGACCCGCCCCTGGGGCACGAAGTGCGCCAGGCGCACGGCGAAATAGCCGGTGCCGGAGCCGATGTCCGCCACCGTGGCGTCAGGCTTGAGCACCAGGGCCTCGATCACCTGATGCGGCTTCTGCCAGGCATCGCGCTCGGGGTCGTCGAACACCCGCGCCCAGTGCTCGGCGCCGGAGAAACTGTGCTGGTGAGTATGGGGCGACTGTGCGTGCCCCGGCCCGGGCGCGAGGCCGACGCAGCCGAGCGCAAACATCAATACCGTTGTCGAAACGACGCGCATCACCATGTTTTCCTGTTTTAGACCGACCGTCTCATGGGCTATCTTAAGCCTCTATTCCGGTGTCCGGGAAATCGGAGTACTTGAGCCCCGGCCCGATGTTTATTGCCGAAAAAACAATGGACTTCCGCAGCTGAAGCCGTTAGACTGCCGCCCTTTTCGCCTCCCTGTGCCCATGGCCGCCGTCGTAGAGCAGGTATTGCCCAAAAGCGCCGACGCGGCGCGCGCGCCGGCGGAGCGGATTGCGCGCGAAATGGCGCGCCGCCGGACCTTCGGCATTATCGCCCACCCCGACGCGGGCAAGACCACCCTGACCGAGAAGCTGCTGCTGTTCTCCGGCGCGATCCAGCTCGCCGGCACGGTGAAGGCGCGCAAAAGCCGCCGCCACGCGACCTCGGACTGGATGGACATCGAGAAACAGCGCGGCATTTCGGTGGCGAGCTCGGTGATGCAGTTCGAGTACCGCGGCCGCGTGGTCAACCTGCTCGACACCCCGGGTCACCAGGACTTTTCGGAAGACACCTACCGCGTGCTCACCGCGGTCGATTCCGCGCTGATGGTGATCGATGCGGCCAAGGGGGTGGAAGAGCAGACGATCAAGCTGCTCAATGTGTGCCGCATGCGCAACACGCCGATCCTCAGCTTCATGAACAAAATGGACCGCGAAACCCGCGATCCGGTGGCGTTGCTCGAAGAAGTGGAATCGGTGCTAAAGATCCAATGCGCACCCGTGACCTGGCCGATCGGCATGGGCAAGTCCTTCCGCGGCGTGTACCACCTGCTGCGCGACGAGATACTGTTGTTCACCGCAGGCGGGGATCGCGCCGACCAGGAATTCGAGGCGATCGCGGGCATCGACAACCCTCGCCTGGCCGAGATGTTCCCGCGCGAGATCGAGCAGTTGAAAAGCGAAGTCGCGCTGGTGCGCAGCGCCTTGCACCCGTTCGACCTCGGCGCCTTCCTCGACGGCACGCAGACCCCGGTGTTCTTCGGCTCGGCCGTCAACAACTTCGGCGTGCGCGAGATACTGAACGCGCTGATCGACTGGGCGCCGGCTCCGCGCGGGCGCGACGCGACGCTGCGCAGCGTCGCGCCGGGCGAGGCCCGGTTCTCCGGCTTCGTGTTCAAGATCCAGGCCAACATGGACCCGGCCCATCGCGACCGCATCGCTTTTGTGCGCGTGTGCTCCGGGCGCTTCGAGCGCGGCATGAAAATCACGCATCTGCGCATCGGCCGCGAAATCAAGGTGAACAACGTCGTCACTTTCATGGCCTCCAGCCGCGAGCAGATCGAAGAGGCCTATGCCGGCGACATCGTCGGTCTGCCGAACCACGGCCAGATGCAGATCGGCGACAGCTTCTCCGAGGGCGAAGCGCTGCAGTTCACCGGCATTCCCTATTTCGCGCCGGACTTTTTCCGCTCGGTGCGCATCCGCAATCCGATCAAGGTGAAACAGCTCTACAAGGGCCTGCAGCAGCTCGGCGAGGAAGGCGCGGTGCAGGTATACAAACCGGCGCTGGGCGGCGACCTGATCCTGGGCGCGGTGGGCGTGCTTCAGTTCGAAGTGGTCGCGAGCCGGCTGCAAAACGAATACGGCGTCGATGCGCTGTTCGAGGGCACCCCTGTCACCTGTGCGCGCTGGGTCACAGGCGAGGACAAGCGCATGCTGGCCGATTTCGAGAACACGCTGGCGCATAACATCGCGCGCGATGCCGCCAGCAACCTGGCATATCTCGCGCCCAACCGCGTCAATCTCCAGCTCACGCAGGAGCGCTGGCCCAAACTCGCCTTCCACGAGACGCGCGAGCACGCGCTGCAACGGGACTGAAGGGGAGTGAAAAAAGGAAGCCCCGCTCGAGGCGGGGCTGGGGGCACCCATTTTGGAAGTGCCGTTGCCGTAGTTACGGCGCACACGGGGCTGCGCCCCGTTGATCGTCAGAATCGAAATTCACTTGTCAGTCGATTTGCCTCCTTCCTTAGGGCAATCTAAATATAGATGCGGCTGTAGCCGATGTCAAGATCGGTGCGACCCGTATCAAACCAAAGTAGAGATGTCCCCTCTTAACCAAGTAGAAATGTCCCCTTGGCGAGGCACGGGGCGATGGCATGGACGGGGACATACGGATGAGCAAGAAGGAACTGTCGCGGCTTGAGGTGGTGCAGGCGGTGGTGGGTTCAAGGCTGAATCAAGCAGAGGCGGCGGCGCGCATCCTCGCGAGAAGTCTCAGCGACAGCCTGGGCCAGCAGGTGGTGCTCGAGAACAAGGCAGCCGCAAGCGTCTAGTCCTTATCCTCGGCGTACATGCTGACCACGCGCGTGCGCTTTGAACCGGCGGCGTAGCGTTCCATCTTCACCAGGATAGGAAAGAGTTGTTCCAGCCTGGCGCGGGCCTCGGTTTCTTTTTCAAAGGTCAGCAGCTTTCCGTCCGGCCCCTGGATGTCGTGCCAGGCTTGGGGGTCTTTGTCGTCTTCCTGCACTTGCAGCTTGAACATGATGTACCTTTCCGGGTCAAATTCTGAGTGATCCATTCTTGCCGCTAATCCCGCGCATGGCAAGCGGCTGCGGCGCGGGGAAGCCGGTGCGAGCACGGTTCGCACCACGCCCAGCAAGCATGCTGCAGCGAATCGTTTGTCCTATGGGCTCATCCTCGGGCGCGCAACGGCCTTCGGGCCGGGTTCCTGGCGCATTTGCGTCCATTCGGCGCGGCCGCCGTGCGTCTGCGCAGCGCTGCTGGCGGGGCGGGCTTGTTGGCGGTTCTCGACCCGGTTGGTGTTGACCGGGCGGGCAAAGGGGGTGGCACGCGCCGGCAGCACGCCGGTGCGATTTTCGGGCCGCGCATCCGGCCGACGAGCCTCGATCCGCATCCCGGCATGGGCGGGCTGTACCGGTTGTGGATGGGCGTGCGTTCCAGCGCCGGTGCGCGTATCGGTCCGGCGGACCTCGACCGGTGCACGAGGGCGCCCATCCGCCGCCCGCGTGCCGCGGTCCGGCGGCGCACTCGCCGCGTCAAACCGCTGCTGCGCGCCGGCGCTGCGGTAGCTCAGGCCCCTGCGGCGGTCGGGGTCGTTATGCCATGCGCCGGGCGGGTTCACGCTCATCTGACGGATTGCGTTCCCCTGGCGCACTGTCGTCTGCTTGTTGTAATGGGTGTTGTTGACTTGCGCCACCCTGACCTGGCGCATGCGCCAGTCGATGGCGCCGAAAAAGAACCCCGCCGAAACGCCGACCACCGGTCCCCAGTAGAGACCTCCTGTGTAGGCCGGCCGCGGGTATAAGCCGGGCCGGGGCCGCCGGTGGACTGGCGCATGGGCCGGCCACCACCACGACCCGTACACGATCAGCGGGTCGTAGTAGGGCACATAGACGAGTTGGGGATTGGTCGGCTGCACCAGCAAGCTCGGCCCGCTCTCGATTACACTCACGCGATCATCCGAGCGCAGGTTGCCCGCGGCCTGCGCCCTGCGCCGCAGCGCCTGCACCGTATCCATCACTTCAGATTGCTGCTCGAGGAACGCATCGCCCAGCGCTTGCATCCATTGCAGATCCTCGGCCATGCGCACGAGCACTGGCGGGAACGCGAGCAGCGATTTCACGCTCGGGTCCCAGTCCTCGGCTTCAGCCGCGCGCACCGCCGCGTCGCCCGAGACATCGGGGCGGGCCCTGGCCCAGCGCGCGGCTTCGACCACCTCCGTCGGGTAGGTCGCGGCCATCAGGATCTGCGCCAGCAGCGCATCGGGGTAGAGCGCGATCGGCGCGAGCATCTGGTCGAGTTCCTGCTGCGAGAACGAATGTGCCGGCTGGGCCTGCGCCCCGCCCTGTGCCAATGCCAGCGCGAGCGCGGCGAGCAGCGCCAATAGCCGGGAGGTCATGTTTCGAAAGAATGTTTTCATATGCACCGCCTGTCTTGGTTGGGGCGCCAGCGGAGGAATCCGCGATTCCGGCGCGCCTGCCCCGATACCCATGAGAACGTCTCGCCGGCACCCGGGTTCACGGCGAAAGTGCAAGAAAATGTAACAACCGCGGGAAAAGTGTCGCCGCAGCGCGACACGCATGCGACACCTGCGCCAGGTGTACTTTGGCGCTGGCGGCGATGCTAGAATCCGCGTGTTGCACACTGCGACAGCAAAAGGGGAAGACCATGCTGGCCCGGGCCGGCAACGAGAACGGGAGCGGCGAACGGTGCGGTCCGAGGCATTGATCGACAAAGTGCGCGGCTGGGTAGGCGCGGCGCAGCGCGTAGTGGTCCTCACCGGTGCGGGGATTTCCACCGAATCCGGAATTCCGGATTTTCGCGGACCGCAGGGCGTGTGGACGCGGGATCCGCAGGCGGAGAAGCTCTCCGACATCCGCTACTACATGGCCGATGTGGAGATACGCAAGAAGGCGTGGCAGCAGCGCCTCGTGCATCCGGCGTGGGAGGCGCAGCCGAATGCGGGCCACGCCGCCATCGTCGGGCTCGAGCGGCGCGGCAAGCTGCACGCGCTGATCACGCAGAATATCGACGGCTTGCACCAGAAGGCGGGAAATTCGCCCGAACGGGTGATCGAGGTGCACGGCACGGTGCTCAAAGTGGTGTGCATGAGCTGTGGCTGGAAGGGTCCGATGCAGGAGACGCTGGTACGCCTGCTCACCGGCGAGGACGATCCGCCGTGCACCCTTTGCGGCGGCATCCTGAAAAGCGACACCATCTCATTCGGTCAGAACCTAGTGCCCGAGGTGATCGCGCGCGCGCTGCGCTCGGCGGCCGAGGCCGACTGCTTCATCGCGGTTGGGACCAGCCTGCAGGTCTATCCGATCGCGGGGGCGGTATCCGAGGCGAAATCAGCCGGCGCGCGCGTGGTAATAGTGAACGCCGAGCCGACGCCGTTCGACGACATCGCCGACGCGGTGCTCTCCGATGCCATCGGCAAGACGCTGCCGCTGATTCTGTGACGCCGGCAAGCGGATCGGCTTGGACGCCGTTGCAGACGGCGCAGTTCCAACTCAGTAGTGGGCCCTGCCGGTGCGTTCGAAATGACGCTGGCGCTGCTCCAGGTCGGCCAGGTTCCCCGATGCGGCGAAGAAGTTGTCGCGCTCGAAGTTTTCGTTGCGCTCGAACCAGTCGCCTACGGCCGTGAACAGCGCTTTCAGCATGCGCGCGATTTCGGCGTTGCGCTGGCGGCGGGCGATTTGCTCGATCGCGTGAATGTCGAGCGCGGTCTCGTTCGCGGCTTTAACCTGGATACTGCTGCGCACAAAATTGCGTGCGGGAGCAGGCGATCGGAAAACCTTGACAGCGGGCTCGCCCAAGGCCGCATCGGAGCGTAGGATACTGTCACCTTCGTACAGCGGGGCATAAAGTCTCATGGCAAATTCCTTTACAATCCAGTTGATTAAGCACATTATCGCGCTTCATGACTAGGATAATACGGACACCGGGACCAGTTTTCCAATCGCATGATCGGATAGCCGCGATCGCTTTAGGTTATACTGTGCGTAATCTGATGATGCGACGCAACAAATTGCGTCTGAACCGGGGCGTTTTCCCAGTGGAAAATTGAATCTGAAATGGAGCTTTATCAGCTACGCAGCTTTGTCGCCGTCGCCGAGGCCGGTCACCTGACCCGAGCCGCGGAGAAACTGCACGTCAGCCAGCCGGCCGTCAGCGCGCAGATCAAGGCGCTGGAGGACGAGCTCGATCTGGCCTTGTTCGAGCGCACTCCCAGCGGCATGGTGCTGACCGCGGCCGGCGAGCGGCTATTGGTGGATGCGGAGAAGGTCCTGGCCGCGGCCCAGGCCATGCGCACCGAGGCGAAAGCCCTCAAAGGCGAGGTCGCGGGCAAGGTGCGCGTGGGCACGATGTCGGATCCGGCCTTCATCCGCATCGGCGAATTTCTGAGCGCCACGGTCGAGCGCTATCCCCTGCTGCAGTTGGAACTGCACCACGAAATCACCGGGGCGGCGTTTGCGAAAGTGCACGACGGGGAACTCGACGCAAGCTTTTACTACGGCGAGATCGAGCATCCGGACGTGGCCAGGCTGCGGCTGCGCGAAAGCACCTATCGCGTCGCTGCGCCGGCGGCCTGGTCAGGCCGCGTGGTCGATGCCGACTGGAGCGCGATTGCGCAGCAACCGTGGGTAATCACGCCCTCGATCAGCACCCACCAGAAACTGGTGCGCGCGCTGTTCGACAAGCACGGCATCGAGCCGACCAAGGTGGTCGAGGCCGACCAGGAATCGGTGATCGCGAACCTGGTCGTATCCGGGGTCGGGCTGTCCTTGATCCGCGAAGATCTCGCGCTGGCGAAAGAGGCTGCGGGCGAAGTGTGCCTGTGGCGGGATGTGCGGCTCGAAACCACGCTGTGGTTCATCTACCTGCTCGCGCGCAAGGACGATCCTGTGATTCGCGCGCTGCTCGGCGTGCTGCGCGACACCTGGAAGCTGGGACAGGAACCGGCCGGGCAGGCGGCTCGCGAAATCAGTCTGCACCGCTGACCGCTTCGTTTCCCCGAGGCGACCGAGACCACGCCGGCATCTCCCGGAGGCCATGGCAGCAGGAGTTCAGGTTTTTGCAAGGTCTTGGAGTCGCCGCGCTAACTCGTTCGAACGCAGTGATTTTTCATATGCTGCACGCTGAGCAGCGAGGTCGATGTTCCCGTCCGCCGTCTGATTAAGATGCAATTTCATCGAGGCGACGACGCCCGGCTCGCAATCGATAAGCGCGTCCACATAACGCGCCACCGCGGGCTCGAGTTCGTCCGCAGCCACCAGCTCGGTGAGGAACCCGATGCGCAGCATTTCATTGGAGTCGATCGTCTGCGCCGTAAGGAAGAGTTTTTTCGCGCTGTTGAGTCCTAGTCTAGTGACGTAACGGCGGATTCCACCCGGGTAGTAATGCAGCCCGAATTTTGCGGCCGGCATGAACATACGGCTGCCCTTGACGCCGATACGAAAATCGCAGCACAGCGCCAGGTCGACGGCGCCGCCATAGACGCTGCCATTCAATGCGCATACAACCGGCAGTGGCAATGACTCAAGCGTGTCGAGCACCCTCTCCAGTCGATCGTCCAGATGCTCGCGAATCGCAGCGACCGTATAGCCGGAACTGAATGTCTTGTTGCCCGTCCCGGTTACGACAAGGACGCGAACCGCCTTGTCCGAGCGCAAATGCTCGATATGATCGAGCAATATCGCCAGATCAGACGGATCGATGCGGTTGTGCTCCAGCGGGCGGCGCAGGCGAATGGTTGCGCGCGCCCCGTCAATATCCAAGCAAGGGGCAATGTCCGGGATCATCAATCAGTTCTCGTCTGAAAAAATGTGGTTGCCCAGATTGACGGTGAGGACCAAAACGAATTAGACGAGATTGATCTTATTGGTTGCAGGCACCGGAGGGATGAGGGGCATGCTCATCTAAATGCTGGCGAATGCGTGTATGAAGAGGATTTTGGAGCACCACACCTTTGCCCAGCAAGGACTCGATTTCCCCCTCAGCCAAGCCGTAATCGGCCAGCACCTCGCAGGTGTGCTCGCCAAGAAGCGGCGGCGGCGTGCGTACGCAGCCCCCCGCGAGCGAGTCCATGCTTACTGGATTGGCGAGCTGCTTCAATTTCCCCAGCAGCGGGTGCGCCACTTCCTCGACCAATCTGCAATGCTGCACCTGCGGATCGGCAAAAACGTCGGCGAGATTGTTGATCGGCCCGGCCGGAATGCCCAGAGCAAGTATTGATTCAGACCACTCCCGTCGTGTCCGCAACTTGAGTTTCGCCTCCATGATAGATTTGAGCTCGTCGCGATGCTGCATACGAGCCGCGTTGTCGATGAATCGCGGATTCGTTGTCAGGTGTTCGAGTTCCAGCAATCCACACAACTTGAGCCACATATCCGGGGTGGCCGGAGCCACGTTGAGCGGACCGTCCTTAGTCTCGAACGCCCCGTAGGGCGCGATCACCGGATGCGTATTTCCGGTGGGTCTGGGAATCTCATTCAGGCTGAGGTAGCGCTGGCCCTGCACGCTGAGTAGCCCCACCAAACTCGCGAGCAGTGAAGTTTCGACACGTTGCCCGCGTCCGCTCGCCGCGCGCGCGATAACTGCAGCGAGCACTCCAATCGCAGCCCACATGCCGGCAGTAAGATCGCCGATAGCCACTCCCACCCGGGTCGGGCCGGTCTCTGACATGCCGGTAAGACTCATCAGGCCTGAATATCCCTGGGCAATCTGGTCGAAACCCGGCCAATGCCCCGCTGGACCGGTGCGACCGAAGCCGGTGATGCCGGCGTAAACCAGGCGCGGATTCACTGCGCTTAGTCCTTCATAGTCCAAGCCCATGCCTTCCATGGCTCCGGGTTTGAAATTTTCCACCAAGACGTCGCTCTTGGCCGCAAGTCTGGCAAGAAGCGGCACACCCTGCGGATGACGGAAGTCCAGAGCGATGCCGCGCTTATTCCGATTGGTCGACAAATAATAGGCGCTGACGCCGTGATCGAATGGTCCCCAAGTGCGAATCATGTCTCCGTCAGGAGACGGTTCGACCTTGATCACGTCGGCACCGAGATCGGCTAAGATCATTGTGCAGAACGGGCCCGCCAGGGCGCGTGTGAGATCGAGCACGCGTATTCCGGCGAGCGGAAGCGGATTGCCTGAATGCGCGTCCTGCTGCGCTGCCGGCATGCTCATTTCACCAGTGCGAGATAGGATGAGGGCAACTGCGAGGCCATATCTGCGAGCAGCGCCGATTGAATAGCAATATGCGAGCGCATTTCCTGTGCTGCGCGTTCGCCATCACCATCCACGATGGCCTTCGCCACCGAGTCATGCTCGCGGCTGGAATTCTTCAGGCGCATTGGATTGCGCAGTCGAAACCGTCGGTAGGGCGTAAGCCGGTTGCGTAGCGCTTTGACCAATTCCAGCAAGTGGTCGTTATGCGCGCCGATATAGACAATTTCATGAAATGCGTAATTTGCGTCGAAGTAGCGGCTGGTGGCGCTCTCGGTCTTGCTGCGCGCCTCGCGCGCGCAGGCCCGCGCCGCCTGCTGCAGCAAATTGCGCTCGGCGGCCGTCATTCGTTCTGCGGCAAGGCGCGCGCACATTGCTTCCAGTTCGGCCATCACCTCGAACATCTGCACCATGCGCTGCAGCGTGATCGGAGCAACCACGGCGCCACGCCGCGGACGAAACTGAATCCAGTCGATCGCCGCAAGCTGCAATAGCGCTTCGCGCACCGGCGTGCGTGACACGCGGAACCTTCGCGCCAGCTCCGCTTCGTCGAGAGAGTCCCCGGGCTCCATCCTTCCGGCGATGATCTCCCCCTCGATATAGCTGCACACGGCAGTGGCGTGGCTATCGCGGCCGCTCGCCGCCGTGCGCTCGGCCAGTGCCTTAGGTGTTCGTTTGTTAATCATAGAAAGATACAGAAGATTGTTATGTAACAGAACTCATTGAACGTTAACAGATACTTCAACCACTATTTTTGAGATGCCTTCTAATCTCTGGGCTGGCGACCGGGGCTTCTATCACTCTGTTTTTCAATGGCCGGCAGAATGATTTCTGATCGCGAATCGCCAACGTGTTCTGGCAGCAGGCAATGCCGCGACTCCGCCGACTTCATTTGTGCCATCTAAGCTTGGTAGCAGGGATCAATCAGGCCGGCAAGTTCGGTAAAGACCCAATCATGTCCAGTATCTCGCTTCGCAAATCATCGCTTTGTATCTCATTGCATTTGTCCTTGAGTTCTTGAATTTGTTTGGATCTGAAGAGGTCCGGTGCTTCGGCAATCCTTGGCTCAAAAACAATCGGGCGTCGAAGCTGTCGATTTATGTTCAACGACAATATATCAAAGCGATTGTAGTTTCCGGCAATGTCATGAAATAGCTTCCAATTCAAGCTTTTCTCCAGGTCAATATCCGCATATGCAATTCCTTCCTCTGCGTCTGGCAAGGGCCCTCCAATCACCGCCCCATCGGGACCCATGATGCCGGTAAAGCCAGCGCCTGCGCTATTCAACATTTCCAACTTTTCCGGAGTATCTCCCAGGAGTTGCTTCATTTCCTCGCTGACAAGTGAAGACGCCACAATATTAAATACCTTTCCTTCAAACGAGTGAGCGGCCGCCCGAATTTCTATCGCTCTTTTCAAGTCATAACGTCCTTTTTGGGGAAAGGCCGGGTAAGTAGAAATATGCAATTGTTCCGATTGTGCAATTAGCGCATAGCGTGCCAGGCTGTTAGTGTTTTCCCCGCAGTTAAGCATGCCGATCTTGCCGAGCTCGGTGTCATAGACGCGCAATGAGTTTCCATCTCCAAAACTCCAAACAAGCTTCTCCGCATATGTCGGGATGATTTTGCGGTGCTTGCCGATAATCTGACCGTCTGACCCGATCAGCAACGCAGTGTTGAATATTTCGCCGAAACTGTGCGGGCTGCTTTCGTTTATGCCGATGGCAACGTATATCTTCGCCTCGCGAGCCACCCGAGATAGTTTCTGCGTTGTCAGACTTGGTATTGCTACGCTATTCTTCACCAATCGCGCAAAGAAGCGATCGGGGTTACCCGGACAATCAAACCATACCCAATGCGGGTAACCAGGAATGAACGCTTCTGGGAAAACAACTATGTTGGCGCCATTTTCAGACGCTGTTCGAATAAAGTCACATGCCTTATCCGTTGTGGCATCCCGATCCAGATATACAGGAGCCGCCTGCACGGCGGCAGCTCTAAACTTCGGAAATATGTTCTCCATTGTGATCTCCTAAATCTAAATACCAAGTTGCTCAAATCCATCGCGAACGCGTCGTGTGATTGGGCGCGCCAAATAGTTCGAATGCCGCACGGAAGTGCTTACGCCACTCAATTTGACGAACCGGTCCTCGCGACTAACCAGCTGCCGAAACCATCGATATTCTCATAGTGGTTCAGAGAATCACCACTTCGCTTCACGCACTCAATACGTATCTGTTCGATGCTAGCCAATGGTTCCCAAATAGGCTTTCCTAATACTATCCCTGTCGAGAAGCTCACCGCTCTTGCCCTCGTCTATAATGCTTCCGGTCTCCAAGACGTACGTATAGTCCGAACAGCGTAGAGTCCTGCCTACCTCCTGTTCCACCAGTAGGACGGCGCTTCCGTCGAGGGCGATCTTCTGAATGATTGTGAAGACATCTCCTACGATCAATGGCCCCAATCCGAGGCTAGGCTCGTCGAGCATCAGGAGCCGTGGCTTTGCCATAAGGGCCCGCCCGATCGCAAGCATTTGCTGCTCACCACCGCTCAGGGTGCCGCTTAACTGCTTTTGCCTCTGACCCAGAACCGGGAATCTGTCGAATATTTTCTCTATGTCACTCTTTATCGCCTTGTCCTTACGAGTGTAAGCGCCAAGTTCTAAGTTCTCGTAGACTGTATGCCGAGCAAGCATCCCGCGTCCCTCGGGGACCATGACAACTCCCGCTCTTACGATCTCCACGGAATCCATATTATTTAATTGATTGCCCTCCCAAATAACGGTTCCGCTAACGGTCGGAACCAAACCGGCAATCGCCTTTAGCAAAGTAGATTTGCCGGCGCCATTGGAGCCGATAACGCTCGTGATCTTACCGGGGGCTGCCTTGATGCAAACTTCATGCAAGGCACGAACAGGCCCGTAGGACACTGCCAAATCGCGCACCTCAAGCATCGTCGACCCCAAGATAGGCTTCAATTACCCTCGAGTCTTCCTTGACCGTTGAGGGGGCGCCGGTGATGATTACGCTGCCAAGTTTCAGAACGGTAATGCTGTCACAAACGGACATAATGGTTGTCATATCATGGTCTACGATTAAGACCGTAACACCTAATTGCTTCACCTTTTTGATGATCTCGCCCATCTCCCTTTTTTCAACGGCGTGCATCCCTGCCACCGGCTCATCAAGAAGCAGGACTTTCGGGCTAGCACAGAGCGCCCTTGCGATCTCGATCTTTCTCCTCTCTGCGAGAGAAGCCTCCGATGCAAGTCGCCCCTTGAGGTGATGGATTCCAACCCAGTGGAGAAGATCATCGATCACCCGACGATCTTCCTTGCCAATGTAAGTTCCTGTCTTGTACGAGCGATACAGACCTGACCAGAACCCTCCGTAGTGGCGATGCCGACCCAAGGCTAAGTTTTCCTCTACCGTCAGGTTTTGGAACAACCGTATGTTTTGATATGTTCGCGCCAGACCTTCTGCCGCGATTAAATAGGGGGGGAGGCCACTGATCGGCTTTCCATTTAGCGCAAGGTGGCCAGCGCCAGGGGTATCAAGTCCACTAACGATGTTCAAGAGGGTCGTCTTCCCAGATCCATTCGGCCCAATGAGTCCGTGAATCGTCTGGCCTCCTACCGTAAAGCTGACATTTTTGAGGGCAACAACACCACCATACGACTTCGAAATTTCGGATATCTTGATCATCAGCCGTTCGTGTTGAGAAAGATAGTCGATCGTTGTCCTGGATGGCGCTTAGCTGTTGGCACGCCATCACCGTGGATTTGCCACGCCCTCATCGGGTTGATGCGTCGAACCAAGCTGCTTAGCTCGGCGACCCCTGTGCAAGAGGCTTTCAATAATCGAGTAAAGCCCATACGGCCGGTAGATTATCGTGCCCAAAATCACCAAACCTATTGCAAATTCCTTATAAGTGCCAATTCCCCGCAATACCTCTGGAAGCAAAGTCAATGTCCCGGCACCGATGATTGCGCCAAGCCAGTGGCCGATACCCCCAAAAATCGCAAATGCAAGTACCTGTACCTCGTGGTGGAAGGTGAATTCCGTGGGAGAGATGAAAAAGTTAAGGTGCGCACTCAACACCCCCGCTTCGGCCGCGACAAGGGAAGAAAAGACAAAAATTACCAGCTTGTATCGCGTAACGTGAATGCCAAACGACGAAGTGACAAGCTCGTCATCCCGAATTGCCCTGATCGCGGTGCCTAGCTGCGTCCTTTGCACTGCGATGAAGAAAGCAGCGAGGACTAACACGAAGAGGGCGAGCATCCAGGTGGCCGTGTACTGCGGGACATTGTTAAGCCCCAAAGCCCCTCCCGTTAACGATTCCGCATTCAACGCAATGGTCCGGACTATTTCTCCAAAAGCAATTGTGGCAACAGCAAGATAATCTCCGCGAAGTTTCAAGACAGGTTTCCCGAGGGCAAAAGCTCCGACCCCGGCAAACAGTAATGCCACTACATTGGCAGAAATAAAATCAAATCCGAAATGAGTCGTTAGAATTGCGGAGACGTAAGCTCCGATAGCCATAAAGCCTATATTGGCGAGAGCGAACATCCCAGCGGCGAGCGTCGCGTAGATGCTGAATGTCAAAATGACATTAATGCAAATACTATCGAAGACATTCTTGTAGCTAAGAAGAATGTCGATCACGCTCGAATCTCCTCTTTCTTGCCAAATAAACCCTGTGGGCGGACAAGAAGCACCAAGAACAACACTAAGAAAGCGGTGAGGTCCTTAAAGTCACTCGAAATTAGCGTGACGCCAAGCACCTCGCTTAAGCCAATTATGATTCCCCCTAGCAACGACCCACCCAGACTGCCAAGTCCTCCAAGGATAATGGCGGCAAACCCCTTCAAGAGGACATCGTGAGCCATAAAAGGCCCCACACTAAAGGCAATTCCGGTCAATGAACCGGCAATTCCCGCTATCAATCCTGCCAAGAGAAAAACTCTCGTAATAATCGGCTCAACAGGAATGCCGAGCAACCGCGGAATTGTCGGGTCAAATGCAATAGCTCTAATTGCCATACCGGTTCGACTATGGGCAATAAAGTAGTGGAATCCCAATATAATTAGAATCGAAGGTATCAACACATAGAGTTGGCCCTTTGTCACATAGAGCCCCCAAAACGTGAAGACCCCGGTAGGAAGATGCTCGCTCGGGAATCTCCAGACGGAGCTTCCGAATACATGTTGAGCCAAATTGACAAGCAGCATCATGAAGCCGATGCTCGCGACGAAAGGTGCTAAGCCGTCGACAAAGGTGTTCGTTGGTTTCTTCCTCAATCTAAGAAAGCCAACGCGATTTAGGAAGACGCTGATCGCTGCGGACGCCAGACCTCCGCCTATGACGCCCAAGGCAAGCGGGAAGCCGGCTTTTGTCACTAGAACAAGTGCAGCCATTCCTCCCCACATAAACACCGCCCCATGGGCAACGTTCAGTATTCGTAAGACGCCAAAGATCAATGTGAGGCCTGCAGCAAACAAGGCGTATTGCGATCCGAGCACGAGACCATTTACTAATTGCTGAAGAAGATAGCTGATGGTCAAAATCCCCTCCTGGAGCGGCGTGCCGCCGGCGTTGTGATCGCCCGGCGGGTGCGCCTTTTCTTGCTATCCGTTTGCCACGGGTTAAAAGGATCCGTGTTTGCGGGGTCGTGCGCAAGGCTCTCCGGCTTGTCGCAGTCCGCCACTCCAGCCTTCCAAATTAACTCCGCCGTCGCCGTCGACCTCCGAGCGGGACCGAGTTCAATCAGACTGCTAGCGCTATTCGTAGCGCTCGAATTTTCCGTTATGAATCTTCAATACGAAGGGCTTTGCCACTAAATGACGTTCACCGTCAAAGCGGATGGGTTCTCCGAGGACGCCGGGAACTCCCTTAAGGTTGGCCATAGCATCGCGAATCGCCTTCCGGTCAGTTGTCGTATTCGCATTCCTGATCGCGTGTCCCAACATGAGCATTGCGTCGTACGCCTGCGCGGAAAAGTGATCCGGCGCGGCACTAAATTTCGCGCGAAAATCGGCAACAAACTTTTGACTTACCGTTCCTGGGGCAGACGGATGCCATGTAGTGCCAAATAGGGCCCCTTCGGCCGCCTTTCCAGCCAGCTCCACGGTCTTAGGATTATTCATACCGACAGTGCCCAAAAAGGGCACCGACGCGGGAATTCCAATCTCTCGTGCTTGCGACATAATCAACCCGGAATCTTGAAAGAGCGCCGCGACAATGATGGCATCGGGCTTCAATTCCTTGATCTTGTTAAGTTGAGCGAGGTAGTTTGTTTCGCCCGTTATGAATGTTTCTACACCCAAAAGCTCGACGCCCTTCGATTTGAACGCCTTGGCGTAGGCAGCTACTGCGTCGATACACCAGTCTTGATCCTTGGCTTGAATTGCGGCGACTCTTTTTGCTTGTAGCTTGGGATACACAGTATCGACAAGATTCGGAATCATCAATTTGTATTCTGGGGTACTTGTTACAAAGATGTATTCACCAATCGCAGTAATGCCTTTCCCAACGTTACTCGCGGAGACAGTTGGAACGCCGGCTTTCTGAGCAATCGGGTGCGCGGGAAACCCTTGTACGGTAAGCGTAGGCCCAAAGATTGCGACGACTTTGTCACGGCTAATTACCTTCTGAAACGCGTTTACCGCTCCTTCCTTGGTGCCTCTGCTGTCTTCAACTATCAGTTCGATCTTGGCATTTTCAAGAAGTCCGCTGTTGTTCAATTGTTCAGCGGCCAACACGGCGGCATTTTTTTCCCCAATGCCTATCACTGAAGTCGGCCCGGTGAGGTCTTGGACAACCGCAATCCTTATCGGTCCGTCCAATTTCGCGTTGGCAACACTTACAAACCCGCCGGCGCAAAGTAGTAGAGAAACGGCGATTGAAACCAAATATCTTTTCATCACACACCCCCCTCTTGTTGTAATAGAAGCGACCAAAACCAACCTTTCTTACGAATCATTGTGGCGCTGAAGGCAAAGCAATTTACCGTCTATCCCCCCGGAGGAATCATTCTACCGATGCTCATCAGCCGCGGTTGTAGCGCTATCAATCGCCAGTCGCGCGTCGCGACTTTGGGTCCGAGTTGATCCGACTCGTTACCTTGACATGTTCTCGAAGCTCCCCCTCCTGACGCTGTCGTACCCTGTGTTGTGACTGTGAGCGTCCAGATACTTCAATCCCCAATGAATATATTCATAATTGCGCTACGCATTCAATAGGAGCATATAAATATATACAAGCCCTTTTTTGGCATCCTATATGGGTGTCTCGAATCCGTCAACAATTATTTGGGTGACACAATTATTTGGGTGTCGGGCGCGACTTCATCATTCGTGCTGTTCCGAAGCACTTCAACTGTCCGGTTCTCGTGCTGCATCGAAACGATTACGAGATGAGACCGGCGCAGGTACTTGATGAAATCCGCAAGACAAGACTGGAGGGGGCGTTTGAGGGGTGGCTGAAGCAAGACAAGGCGGCACAGATATTTGTGGTCGGCGAGAACAGCTTGGCCGAAACTTGGGGCGCCATGAAGTAGAGGGGCTGGAGGACCAGATCGAGCGGCGGCACGACGGTAATCGCGAACATACGCGACCCGCCGATGGTCATAAGCGCGAGTGCGGCGCACAGCCGTGCCCCGGCATAGCGCGGGCCGACCGGGATTCCAGGTGGCTTTAAAATCCCTCGAGCACGATCTTGCCCCGCGTGTGCCCGCCTTCGAGCAGCTTGTGCGCGCGCTTCAGGTTGGCCGCGTTGATTGTTCCGAGATGGGTCGTGAGTGTCGTTTTCAGCGTGCCCGCTTCGATCAGCGCCGCGGTCTGGTTGAGCAGATTATGCTGCTCGATCATGTCCGGCGTGTGGAAGGTGGAACGGGTAAACATGAACTCCCAGGCGAGACTCACGCTCTTGCCCATCAGCGGGGTCAGGTCGACCGGTTTCAGCGCCGACACGATGGCGCACATTTTTCCCAGCGGCTTGATGATCGGCGCGAACGCGGGGAACCAGCGATCGGTGTTGTTGAGGCAGAAAATGTAATCGACTTCCTTCATGCCCAGTGCCTGCAGTTGTGGCGCCAGGTCCTTCGCATGATCGATGACCTGGTCCGCTCCGAGGGCGCGCACCCAGGCCACCGATTCCGGCCGCGAAGCGGTGGCGACGACGCTGAGGCCGGCGAGTTTTTTCGCCAGCTGGATCGCGATCGAGCCCACGCCACCCGCGCCGGCGATGACAAGCAGCGTCTTGCCGGCATCCGCACCCGAATTGGAGATGCCCATGCGGTCGAACATGCCTTCCCAGGCGGTGATGGTGGTGAGCGGCAGCGCCGCGGCCTCGGCGAAACCCAGGTTCGCCGGCTTCCTGCCGACGATGCGCTCATCGACCAGATGAAACTCGCTGTTGCAGCCCGGCCGCACTATGCTGCCGGCGTAGTACACCGCATCACCGGGCTTGAACAGCGACACCTCCGGCCCGACCGCCTTGATCACGCCGGCGGCGTCCCAGCCGAGCACCCTTGGCGTTTTTTCGACCAGGTCCTTGGGCGCGCGCCGCTTGGTGTCCACCGGATTTACCGATATCGCCTTCACCTCGACCAGCAGATCGCGTCCGCTCGCGCCGGGCGTGTCGAGTTCCAGATCGAGCAAAGAATCCGCATCGTCGATCGGGAGATAGCGGTAGAGTCCGACGGCCTTCATGTTTGTCTCCCACGTGTCAGCAGTGTCTGCTGCGTCACTTCACTTTTGCCAGGCATCCTTCAGCGTCACCGCGCGGTTGAATACCGGCGCGCCGGGTTTCGAGTCGATGCAATCGGCGACGAAGTAGCCATGCCGCTCGAACTGGAAGCGTTCCTCCGGCGCAGCGTGTTTCAGCGCGGGCTCGAGCTGCGCGCTGATGACCTTCTTTGCCTCGGGGTTGAGATCGAGCAGGAAATCCCGCTCGCCCGCACCCGGGTGCGGGACGCGGAACAATCGGTCGTAGAGCCGCACCTCGCACTGGTAGGCGTGCCTGGCCGAGACCCAGTGGATATTGCCTTTGACCTTGTAGGCGTCGGAACCGGGTGTGCCGGATTTGCTGTCGGCATAGTAGTCGCAACGCACCGCGGTGACCCGGCCTGACGCGTCCTTGTCGCAGCCGGTGCATTCGATCACGAAGCCGTAGCGCAGCCGCACCTTGTTTCCCGGATAGAGCCGGAAATAACCCTTGGCCGGGGTTTCCATGAAATCCTCGCGCTCGATCCACAACTCGCGCGAGAACGGCAGGGCTCGCTTGCCGAGCTCGGGTTTCTGCGGATGGTTGGGCGCAAGGCATTCCTCCTGCGCACCTTCCGGATAATTGTCGATGATGAGCTTGAGCGGATCGAGCACGGCGCTGCGCCGCGGCGCGACTTGGTTCAAGTGCTCGCGCATGCACTCCTCGAGCACGCCGTAGTCGATCCAGGAGTCGGACTTGGATACGCCAATGCGCTCGGCGAACAGGCGAAAGCCCTCGGGCGTGTAGCCGCGCCGGCGCGCAGCGACCAGCGTCGGCAGGCGCGGATCGTCCCAGCCTTCGACGTGTCCTTCTTCGACCAGCTGGATCAGCTTGCGTTTGGACAGCACCACATAGCTAAGGTTGAGCCGCGCAAATTCGAGCTGCTGCGGCAGGGGTCGCGCGAGCAGCCCGCCTTCGGCCAGGCGCGCGAGCAGCCAGTCGTAGAACGGACGCTGGTCTTCGAACTCCAGGGTGCAGATGGAATGCGTGATCTGCTCCAGCGCGTCCTCGATCGGGTGGGCGTAGGTGTACATCGGGTAGATGCACCAGGTGTCGCCGGTGCGGTGATGCGTGGCCCGCTTGATGCGGTAAATCGCCGGGTCGCGCAGGTTGATGTTGGGCGAGCTCATGTCGATTTTCGCGCGCAGCACCATGCTGCCGTCGGCGTGCTTGCCGGCGCGCATTGCGTGCAGGCGCGCGAGCGAGTCGGCGGCCGGACGGTCGCGCCACGGGCTGTTGATTCCGTGCTCGGTCAGCGTGCCGCGGGCGGCGCGCAATTCCTCGGCGCTTTGTTCGTCGACGTAGGCGTGGCCCGAAGTGACCAGGTATTCCGCCGCCTGGTACATGGCATCGAAGTAGTCGCTTGCGTGGTACAGGTGCTCGGTGCCGAAGGCAGCCCAGCCGTAGCCCAGCCAGCGCACCGCATCGAGTATGGAATCGACGTACTCCTGCTCTTCCTTCTCCGGATTGGTGTCGTCAAAGCGCATGTGGCAGACGCCGCCGTAGTCGCGCGCGAGGCCGAAGTTGAGGCAGATCGACTTGGCGTGGCCGAAGTGCAGGTAGCCGTTGGGCTCGGGCGGAAAGCGCGTGCGGATTTTCGCCGGATCGCTGCTCGCTCCCGCGTGCGTCGGCGCGAGGCCGGGTGCGCCGCCCCAGGTGCGACCCGCGTACCTGCCGGCGGCCAGGTCGGCTTCGATGACGTTGCGGATGAAATTGGTGACGTGCGCGGCGGCCGCGTCGGCAGGCTTAGTCATGGCGGTGAGCGCGCGCAGCGGTAGGCATGCGCGATTTTACCGCACTGGAGAATGGTGAAGAAGGAATCCGCGCCTGCCGGGTGCCGCGGTAATATTGTATTATCGGACTTGCACGCTCCCGCCCGTTCACGGAATCCACATGGAAAAAACCGCCGAATCCGCCTGGCCCGATGAACTGCATGCGCTCCTGAGCGCGGCCGGCGTGCGCCAGGTGGCGATGGTCCCGGACGCAGGACACGCGCGCCTGATCAGATTGTGCGAAAAAGACAAATCCATGCGCGTGGTCAGGCTGACCACCGAGGAAGAGGGCGTGGCACTGCTTGCCGGCGCCTGGCTCGGCGGCGAAAAGGGCGTGCTGCTGATGCAAAGCAGCGGCGTGGGCAATTGCATCAATATGCTCGGCCTGCCGCTCGCCTGCCAGTTTCCGCTGCTGATGCTGGTCACCATGCGCGGCGACCACGGCGAATTCAATCCGGCGCAGGTCCCCATGGGCAATGCGACCCGGGCTGTACTGGAGGCGCTGGGGGTGATGGTCAAACGCGCCGACAGCGCCGCGGACCTGATGGAAATGGCCTCCGGTGCGCTGCGCCTCGCCTTCAACACCTTTCGTCCCGTCGCGCTGCTGATCGGCCAGCGGCTGCTGGGCGCCAAGGACTTCAGGAAACTCGCCCGGAGCGCGCCGCTATGAGCAAATTATTGCGCCGTCGCGAAGTCGTAAAGGCGTTGCTCGCCGAGCGCGGCGATCTGCTGGTGGTCGGCGGGCTGGGCGCGCCCGCCTGGGACATCACCCACGCGGGCGATCATGACCTGAACTTTCCGCTGTGGGGCGCGATGGGCGGGGCGGCGATGCTCGGTCTCGGCCTAGCGCTGGCGCAGCCGAAGAAAAGGGTGCTGGTGCTCACCGGCGACGGCGAAATGCTGATGGGCCTGGGCGCGCTCGCGACCATCGCGGTGCAGCGGCCGCGCAACCTCGCCATCGTGGTGCTCGACAACGAGCGCTACGGCGAGACCGGCATGCAGGAGACACATACCGCGCACGGCGTCGACCTCGCCGGCATGGCCAGGGCCGCCGGCTTTGCGCAGACGCTCAGAGTCAACACGCAGGCCGGCGTATCGCGGCTGAGGCGGCTGATCTATTCGGGCGGGGGCGCCTTGTTCGCGCAGGTCAAGGTGGATGCCGAGAAATTGCCGCTGGTGCTGCCGCCGCGGGACGGTTCGCTGCTGAAGAACCGTTTCCGCGCCGCGCTGCTGGGTGCGGATGCCGCGCACCAATAGCAAGCAGGGCGCTGAAACAGAATCGATCATTCAACCGTCAAAGGAGCAAACCATGGACAAGAAACGCTACGACGAAGGACTGGCAGTCAGAAGGGCCGTGCTGGGAGCCGAATACGTCGACAAAGCGGTGCGCGCACCCGATGAATTCAGCAAGCCGATGCAGGACCTGGTGACGGAATACTGCTGGGGCGCGGTCTGGACCCGGCCCGAGTTGGACCGCAGGACGCGCAGCTTCCTCAACCTCGCCTGGCTGACCGCGCTGAACCGCCCGCACGAAATCAAGCTGCATGTGGTCGGCGCGCTGAACAACGGCCTCACGCGGATCGAAATCCGCGAAGTGTTCCTGCAGTCCGCGATCTATTGCGGCGTGCCCGCCGCGATCGATGCCATGCGCGTCGCGAAAGAAGTGTTCGCCGAGATCGACAGCAAGAAATGAGCTCGGGCGAGGGCAAATACGCGGTCGGCTTCGTCGGCATCGGCAAGATGGGCTTGCCGATGGCGAAGCGGATCGCCGCGCACGATTATCCGTTGCACGTCTATGACACCTCGGCGTCGGCGCTCGAGGCGATCTGCGCCGTGAGCGGCGTCAAAGCGTCGGCGAGCCTGGCGGACATCGGACGCGAATGCGAGGTCGTGATCCTGATGCTGCCGGACAGCGCGATGGTGAAGAAGGTGCTGTACGGCGAGAAGGACGGGTTGGCCGCGCACCTGAAGAAGGGCGCGGTCATAATCGACATGAGCTCGTCCAGTCCGTCGGTGACGCGCGAACTCGGGCCGCGGCTCAGCGCAGGGGGCGTGGACTTGATCGACGCGCCGGTCTCGGGCGGGGTGAAACGTGCCGTCGACGGATCGCTCGCGATCATGGCCGGCGGTGAGCCCGCGGTCATCGCGCGGGTAAAGCCGCTGTTGCTGACCATGGGCAAGGCGATCGTCGAAACCGGGATGCTGGGATCCGGGCACGCGATGAAGGCGCTCAACAACTACGTCTCGGCGGCGGGCCTACTCGCGGCGTGCGAGGCGCTGAAGGTCGGTGCCGATTTCGGCATCGCCCCGGACAAGATCGTCGCGGTACTGAACGCCTCGACCGGCAAGAACAACAGCACCGAGAACAAGCTGATGCAGTTCATCGTTTCGGGGCAATTCAATTCCGGCTTCAGCCTGGGGCTGATGAAAAAGGACATCAGCATCGCCACTGACCTGGCAAAGAGCCTGGGATCAGACACGCTGCTGGGCGAAGTGCTGCTCAAATCCTGGGCCGACGCGGAGACGAAACTCGGCGGCGCGGCGGACCACACGGAGATTCATCGCATGCTCGGCCGCAGCGCCGGCGGCGGGCGAAAGTAAAACGAAGGAAGCGCGCCCGGCCTGGATTCAGGGCGTAACCGGTGTCGGTTTCGGCAGCGGCAGTTTTTTCTCCGCCATCACCTCGCGCAGGAAGTCGGGCCGGTCGGTAATCAGGCCGTCCACGCCCCAGTCGATGAGGCGAGCCATGTCCTCCGTCTTGTTCACCGTCCACGGGACCACCTGGAGGCCGAGCGCGTGCGCCTCCTTCACCAGCTCGGCGCTAAGCTCGGGGTAATTGGGTGACCAGATCGCGCCGCCGGCGGCTTTCACCATTTTCGGAATCGAGCCGTGATCGCTGAATTGAATGCCCGCGGTCCAGGCCGATCTTTCTGCCTTGCCCGCGGCGATGTTGTCCAGAAAGCGCTGCTGCGCGCTGAGGTAGCTGGTCGGAATTTTCGGCGCCAGCTCTTGCATCGACTTGAGCGCGCGCCAGTCGAAGGACTGAATAATCACGCGCGAAGTCATGCCTTCGCGCTCTATCAGCGCCAGCAGCCCCCTGACGAAATCCTCAGGCGCGAGCGTGTCCCCCGGTTTTTCCGGAGAGGTCTTGATCTCGATGTTGAAGCGCACTTCGCTGTTGCCGGCGCGGCGCGCGAGCTGGAATACTTGAGCCAGCGTCGGCATATACACTTTATCCATGCGCTTCTGATCGGGGAAACGGCGGCTGTAATCGCTGCCGGGCTTGATGCGGCCGACATCGAAGTGTCCGAGGTCGTCCAGCGTCAGCTCGCGCACGGCGCGCGTGGACGCGTTGAGCCAGCGGCCGTCGGTGCCGCGGGTGATGTCCGGATTGAGGCGCGCGTCGTGGCTCACCACCACCACGCCGTCCTTGGTGATCGCCGTGTCGAGTTCCAGCGTGCTGACGCCGAGGGAAAGTGCGGCGGCAAAGGCGGGCAGCGTGTTCTCCGGCGCCAGGCCCCGCGCGCCGCGATGGCCTTGCAAGTCGAATGCGGATGCGAAGAGCGGTGTCAGCGCCAAGGCGGCTGCGGCGAACAGGCGAGCGGCGCGGCGTAAAAGCAAATCGCCGCGATGGCCTTGCAAGTCGAATGCGGATGCGAAGAGCGGTGTCAGCGCCAAGGCGGCTGCGGCGAGCAGGCGAGCGGCGCGGCGTAAAAGCAAATCGCCGCGATGGCCTTGCAAGTCGAATGCGGATGCGAAGAGCGGCGTCAGCGCCAAGGCGGCTGCGGCGAGCAGGCGGGTGGCGCTGCGCAGCGCGAGGCTTCTCTGGCTGCACTTTCGCTGCGCGCGATTTTGATTGGTGCCCGGCGTGACGATATCGATCATGACGTTGGCTGAAAAGCGTGATTCGGCGCGAACGAACTGTTGGCGCTTTGGAGCATATGATAACCGCAGCGCGTCGAGCGCGGCGGGCGATTGCCATATTTGTCGGGAACCTCTTGTGAGCCTGGATGGATGTTCGCGCTCGCCGCGGGGATGGGCGGGCTCGCGCCACGCGGCATCGCGCGCCGGATCCAAGGTACCATTGCCAACCGGATGACAAGCAGGAGACAGCATGTCCGAAATCAGCGGTGGTGAAGTCATCGTCAAAATGCTGCGGGCCGAAGGCGTGCACAAAGTGTTCGGCATTATCGACGGCACCTATTTTGGTTTCTATGCCAGCCTGCGTACTCACGGCATCGATCTCATCACGCCGCGCCATGAGACCAGCGCCGTGCACATGGCCGGCGCCTATGCGCGCTTGAGCGGCAAGCTCGGCGTGTGCATGGCCTCGAACGGGCCCGGGGTCGCCAACGCGCTGCCCGGCATCGCAGTGGAGCAGGCCGAGGGAAACCGCGTGCTGGTGGTCACGGCCTGCCGCCGTCCCGGCATCGCCTATCCAGACCGCGGCGGCAGCTACCAGTGTTTCGACCAGTCCGGCGTGATCGGCAAGATGGCGAAATGGAGCTGCGTCATTTCCTCGTTCGAGCGCATTCCGGAACTCGTGCGCATGGCGCTGCGGAAATCCTGGGAAGGCCGGCCGGGGGTGGTGCACATCGACGTGCCGGAGAACATCATGAACACCAAGGTGAAAGCAGACCCGGCGTTCTGGGCGCCGTACCAGTACCGCCGGACCAGCGCGACCGTGCCTTCCGTAGAACTGATTGAGCGCGCGGCCGACATGCTGATCGCGGCCGAGCAGCCTCTGATTCACGCCGGCAGCGGCATCATCCATGCGGCTGCCTATGCCGAGCTGCGCCAGGTGGCGGAACTGCTGCGTGCGCCGGTGACCACCAGCTGGTCCGCGCGCGGCGTGCTGCCTGAGACTTCCGAATTGTCGCTGCCGATGATCCACGTCAAGCTGAATCACGCGGCGCGCAACGACGCCGATCTGGTGCTGGCGCTGGGCACGCGCCTGGGCGAGACCGACTGGTGGGGCAAGGCGCCCTACTGGCGCCATCCGTCGAAGCAGAAAATGATCCAGGTCGACGCGGACGGCGAGATGCTCGGCATGAACAAGCCCGCCGACCTCGCGATTCTCGGCGACGCCAGGCTGTTTCTTGCCGCGCTTGCCGCGAGGCTGGAAGCGAAGAAGGGCGAAATCCGCACCGAGGCGCGGCAGAAGAACATCGCGCGTTATAACGAGACCAAGCGCCGCGACCGCGAGGGATGGGACAAGGCGCTGGCGGACCGCTCGGCGCCGATGAACCCGGCGCATGTCGCGAGCGTGTGCCGCGAATTTTTCGCCGACGATGCGATCCTCGTGGCCGATGGCGGCAACACCACCATCTGGGCGAGCTTCTATCACCAGGTGCGCGTGCCGAATACGCTGTTGTCGACGTTCAAGTTCGGCATGCTCGGCGCGGGTGTGGCGCAGGCGCTGGGGGCGGCGGTGGCCTGCCCCGAGCGTCAGGTGGTGTGCATCATCGGCGACGGCGCGATGGGCTTTCATCCGCAGGAAGTCGAGACCGCGGTGAGGAACAAGCTCCCGGTCATCTATCTGGTGCTGTGCGACAAGGCCTGGGGCATGGTCAAGATGAACCAGTCCTTCACCCTGCGTCCGATCAAGACGCTGCTGATGAAATCGCTGGCGCCCGAGGAAAACATCGCCACCGAACTGGGCGAAATCGAGTTCGACAAGCTGGCGATCGCCATGGGCGCGCACGGCGAGCGCGTTTCCGACCCGAAGGAACTCAAGCCGGCGCTGGAACGCTGCCGCGCCAGCGGCCGTTGCGCCGTCATCCACGTCGACGTGAATCCGGTGAAACACATGTGGGCGCCGGGCCTGATCCACTTCAAGGACATGCACCAGGAGCCGAAAGGGAGATAGTGGGCGCGCCGCGCGTACTGGTCACGGGCGCCGCCGGTTATCTCGGCAGCCAGTTGATCGCCGCCCTTGCGGCGGACGCGGCGCGCAAACCCGCCGTGCTCGTGGCGACGGACGTACGCGAAGTGCCGCGCGACGGGCGCCTGGCGGGCGTCGCCTATGAAACCGCGGACATCCGCGCGCCCGATCTGAGCGCGATGCTCGAGCGCCATGCGATCGACACGGTGGTGCACCTGGCATCGATCGTCACGCCGGGCAAGGACAGCAAGCGCGAATTCGAGTACTCGGTCGACGTGCGCGGAACCGAAAACCTGCTCCGCGCCTGCATCGCCGCCGGGGTAAGCAAGATCATCGTATCCTCGAGCGGCGCGGCCTACGGCTATCACGCCGACAATCCGGCCTGGATCAGCGAGGACGCGCCCGTGCGCGGCAACCAAGAGTTCGCCTATTCCTGGCACAAGCGCCTGGTCGAGGAAATGCTCGCCGACTACCGCGCGTGCCAGCCGCAGCTCGCGCAGGTGGTGTTCCGCATCGGCACCATCCTCGGCGAGACGGTGCGCAACCAGATCACCGATTTGTTCGACAAACCGCGGCTGATCGCGATCCGCGGATCGGACAGCCCGTTCGTGTTCATCTGGGACCAGGACGTGGTCGGCTGCATGCTGCAAGCCGTGTACTCGGACCGGGGCGGCGTCTACAACGTGGCCGGCGACGGCGCGCTCGGCATACATGAAATCGCCGCACGCATGGGCAAGCGCTGCGTGGCGCTGCCCGCATGGCTGCTGCAGGCGGCGCTCGCCGTGCTCAAGCCCCTGGGGCTGACGCAGTACGGGCCGGAGCAGGTGGACTTCCTGCGCTATCGTCCGGTGCTCGCCAACCGCAGGCTGAAGGAGCAGTTCGGCTATGTGCCGAGGAAGACTTCGGCCGAGGTGTTCGAGTTCTACCTCGCTGCGCGCAA
>Ga0156177_1185_pt2 | contig 39006 bp, 39 predicted proteins | sample RifCSPlowO2_12_FD_107830 | JGI IMG/M metagenome (GOLD analysis project Ga0156177, IMG submission 107830) | Betaproteobacteria bacterium RIFCSPLOWO2_12_FULL_64_23
GAACCATGGATTTGGTACGGATGCGCTTTTCATCCGTACCAAATCCATGGTTGGCGCGCGGAGCGCGCAATGCTCGCACACCGACATTGCGTATCCCGGAGAATACTTCGAACTGCGGCGATAGAACTTGCGCGGACGGCGCCCCGTCCGCGCGGATCGTCGATTGCGCACGGATGAAAAACACATCCGTGCACAATCGGCGATCTTGTAAAAACACCCCCACGCCGTCTTTGTTGTTGTCCGTAGACTGAACCGACCGTCCCTAGTCGACTACGGTCTGCGACTGCTCGCGCATGTATTGCTGCACATAGTAGAACGAACCGATCGCCTTGCCCGTCGTGCCCGAACCCTTCCAGCCACCGAAGGGCTGGTAGCCGGGCCAGGCGCCGGTGGTCGCGCCCTGCGGCCGGTTGACATAGGTGACGCCAGCCTCGATGGCGGCAAGAAATCCGTCGATTTCGCCGGCGCCCCCGTAAAAACCCGCGGTCAGCCCGTACTCGGAAGCGTTGGCACGCGCAATCGCCTCGTCCACCGAATCCACCTCGCCCACGAGCACGATGGGCACGAACTTCTCCTCCCGCCACAGCCGGTAGTCCAGCGCTGCGGTGGCGACCGTGGGCGCGCAGAAATAGCCCCGGGCAAGATCACCCTCGACGAGTTGCCTGCCGCCGCTCAGCACCTGGCCATGGTCGAGGAGATGGTCCACGCATTTGCGGTAGCGCGCAAACGCCGAGGCATTGATCACCGGCCCCATCCAGTTGGCCTTGTCGGTGGGATCGCCGATCCTGAGCGCCTCGGTCAGTGCCCGCAGCCGCTCGCGCAGCGCCGCGGCCACCGGCCGCTCGACATAGACGCGCGAGCAGGCCGAGCACTTCTGGCCGGACAGACCGAAGGCCGAGCGCACGATGCCCGTGGCGGCGCGGTCCAGATCGGCGTGGCGCGAAACGATAGCGGCGTTCTTGCCGCCCATTTCGGCAATGCAGGGCCGCGGCCAGGGACCCTGCGCGAAGCTGCGATAGATGTGCATGCCGACTTCGTAGGAACCGGTGAAAGTGGCGGCGGCGATATCGTTGTGCCTGACCAGGCGCTCGCCAGCCGTTGCACCGCCACCGGTGACGTAGTTGCACACGCCATCGGGCAGCCCGGCGTCGCGAAACACCTCCGCCAGCAGCCGGCCGCTCCAGGCGGTATCGCTCGCCACCTTGAACACCACGCTATTGCCGGCAGCGAGCGCCGCGCCTACCGGCCCGCCGGCGAGCGCGAACGGAAAATTGAACGGCGCGATCACCGCCCATACGCCGTAGGGTTTGAGCACGCTGCGGTTGCGGCTGGTGTAATCCTTTAGCGGGTCAGGCGCGAGGATGCGGTCGTAACCCTGGTTGGTTTCCATCTGCGCGCAATACCATTCGATCAGATCGGCGGTTTCCTGCGCTTCGCCCAGCGACTCCATGCGGTTCTTGCCTATTTCGAGCGCCAGCGCCGCACCGATGTCGTAGACCCGCTCCTCGATCAGTTGCGCCGCCCGGCGCAGCAGGCGCACGCGTTCCTGCCACGGCGTCGCGGCCCAGGCCGGGTAGGCCGCGCGCGCCGCCGCGACCGCGGCATCGACATCTTCGGCGCCGCCTTGCTGAAACACCCCGAGCAGCCAGTCGCGATTGATCGGGCTCCTGACTTCGAATTTGTCAGGGCTCAGGCGCTCTTTGCCGGCGATGAGCATGGCGTGCTCGCGCCCCAGCCCCGCCTTGATTTTCGCCAGCGACGCATCGAAGCGCTGATGCAACTGCGCCGGCGGGTCGAACATCGTGGAGTAGGTCAGCTTGAAGTTTTCGGTCGTACTCATCATCAACCCCAACAGGGTATTCCAGCCAGATTGTCAGGCCGGTTCGGAAATCTCGATCAGGTTTCGATCGGGGTCGCGCACATAGACCGAGCGCAGGGCGAAGCGCGCACCGGTGCGCTTAACCGGCCCGAGCTCGATCGGTATACCGGCCGCGCGCAACTGCGTGATCACCTCGTCCAGCGGCCGGTCCGCAAGAAAACAAATGTCCAGCGACCCCGGCGTCGGATGCGCGGCATAGCCGTCGGTCACCGTGCTCTTGTCGTGAAGGTTGATCTTCTGCTCGCCGAAACGCAGCGCCCGACGCCCCTCGCCGAAGGTTTCCAGTTTCATCCCCAGGACGCGGGTGTAGAAATCGACGCACTTCTCGGCATCGCGCGTGGTCAACACCAGATGGTCCAGGCTGTTGATCATGTTCGGATCACCCTCTGAAGTCCATTGTCACCTTTGCCGAACAGCGCGGCGTGTTGACGCGTCCGGTCCGCGGCCGGCAGGTCGATAGGGCAGGCGGGCGCCGCGCCAGGCGCCGAAACGCCGTCTACGACCATCCGCGGCTCATGCCCCAATATTGGTGCCAGCCGGTTGCGGGAATCATCCCCAGCACGATTGAGATGAGTGCCACTATGAGCATCAGAATAATCACCGCCGGAATCGCGGCGATGGCCCATTTGACCATCAGCACCACCATCGACCAGAACGGAATCTTGACGTCGGTAACAACCACTTCGCGCCTGTCTTCGTTCACGGGTTTTGTCCTCCAAGTGGCTGCCGCCGGCGGCGTGCAAGCCCTTTCTCATCGGGATCCGCAATGGCGACCAGCCCCGGGTAAAGCGTTGCGCCTTGTACGCAACCGGTTGATTTCATGGTGCCCCGAAAACGAATCGAACGTTCGACCTGCCCCTTAGGAGGGGGATCTCTGGCCGCTATGCTATCGGTTACTCTAAGTGATGAGGAGAGCGTGTGCCAAAAAAAACGCTTTGCTATTCGCTGGTTGATAAGAATATCCGAGTAAAGGATTCTACTACTGAAATCGCTTCGCGCGCACCGGAAGCATATCGCGTGCGATAGACTTGCGATAGAAAGTTCAGGGCAACCGCCATTTTTCACCATCTGCGGACGCCCCCACCCACCCGCAGAGGTTTCACTCAAATGTTAGAGCGCGTCCTATCTACGGGAGCGATGAGTGCCAAAGGACTATTGCAGTGCCGGTTGAAAAATGCGATATTCGCGCAGGAGGGGCAGGCAGAGGTACTCGGTCTTTTCTCAATATTTATAAGAGAGTGGGGGCGATGAAATTACGAACAATAAGTCTTATGGTAGGGCTGGCCTTCGCGACAAATTGCGCTCTTGCGGATGTCCCCGCTATTACGTTTTCGTCTTTAACTGACATTGACAACCTTAATTCATTCTGGAACCTCGGTTTCGAGTTTCAAGCCAACTCTAACACCGCAGTTTCACAACTCGGTTCTTTGACCCAGGGGGTTGGGGGTAGTCCTGTTCAAATTGGACTATGGGATAGTTCGGGCAATCTGCTCGCCTCTGCGTCAGTAAATGGATCTAGTCCGGTCCAAAATCTTTTCAGCTGGGCGCAAATTACACCGGTACCAATCAGCGCAGGCTCCGACTATCGTGTTGCATCTGTTGGTTATACCAGTTACGGCTGGAACCCCGTCGGTGCATCGAGCGCGCCGCAAATCACTTATATCAAAGATGTTTTTAATGTTGACTGGAGTACCCTGTCATTCCCCAACCAATCTGCGGGGAAAGTCGAGTTGGGGGCTAGCGGCTGGTACGGCGCCAACGTCCAGCTTATTCCTGAACCCGAGTCCTACGCGATGATGCTTGCCGGTTTAGGACTGCTCGGTTTTATGGCACGGCGCAGGAAACAGAAAGCCGCCTAGTACGATGCCACATTAATTTCGAAGCATGCCTGCCTTGTAGTCGTAGGAGCGAGCTTGCTCGCGAATTCGATGATTCGCGAGCAAGCTCGCTCCCACATAGCGGCGCGCCGGAGGTGTCGGTTACTCGCCACATTGTTTCGCAACCAAGGTGTCATCGTACTAGTTCAATTCAATAGCCTTTACACAGACCCCGCTCCGGCGGTAATGCCGTTCAGTTAAGGTCTCTTTTCAAGTAACAAACGCAGTATCGATGAGGCAGGGCTTTGACGACGCGGGGGGCGGGAACGCCCCCCGTCGTTTTTCCAGGATGGCGAACTGCAGCTGCAGGCACAGTCTGCGCAGGTGGGCAGGCAATTTGCCCGGCGAGGTGACCGCGGCCCTCATCATCTCGTGCCGCACAATGTGGAACGCGCGCACGAAGCTCAGATCAGTCGGCTGCACATTGGCCTCCCGAGCGGCTTGAGCCATTTCCATGCGCACGATGTTGTAGGCGATGAGTGCGCCCCAGATTTCCCGATAGACCCCTTCTGGTCGCCGAGAGCGCAAGGCCAGCGCGCACCCGGGCATGGACTGAAACCTGCCAACGTCCATTCGCGTACTGCCGAATGTAGGCCATCCGTCACCTCCATTTGCGATAGAAGTGCGATAGCGCTGCGTTGTTGTTGGCTTACCGCTTCCCTAACTCATTGAATTATTTGGTGCCCCGAAAACGAATCGAACGTTCGACCTGCCCCTTAGGAGGGGGCCGCTCTATCCACTGAGCTACCGGGGCGAGAGGCGCAATTCTATACGAAATCGGTCGCTGCTTCGCTGAGTATCCGGCGCAATCCGATTTCTGCGCCGCGCCCGGCCTAGGGCCTGTTGACATTCAGCACATGAGCGCGACGGGGGTAATTTGGGATGCAGCGCAAGGCGCGAGGAGTGCCGTTTGGTCATTCCAAACAAGCGACGAGCAACGCCGCGCGGCGTCCCAAATTATCCCCCGTCCCTTCGGGTTGCCTCCAAATGCGGCGCCTGCGGCGTTGCGCTCCTCGCCAAGGGAACCACCCTTGGCTTCGTCCCCCAAGGTGGGAGACCGAAGGTCGGGACCGCCCGAAGAGGCGGGGACTTTCCCCTCTCCCGTCAAGCGGGACCGAGGAAGGGGGATCGAGACCTTCGGGGCGTCCCCCAAGGGGACTTCCTTCGGGGCGTCGCGCGCCTTGCAGTCATCCGCATTTGGAGGCAACGCGTCTCATGCGATGAATGTCAACAGGCCCTAGAGAACCAGTTTGGATCCCTCGCTCGGGGCCTCACACGCCACGTCGGAGCCCAGGCGGGCGAGGGCCTCCCTGGTCTCCTTCAGTTTGACGTCGATATCGTCGTCGCTCTGGTCCGGGTCGTGATGGAACAGGTGCAAGCGCTTCACCTTCGCCCGCGCCGCCAGATCCGCAACCTCGCTCACGCAGGAGTGACCCCAGTCCACCTTCGTCGGATACTCGTGGTCGCGGTAGGTGGTGTCGGTGATGAGCACGTCCGCACCGCGCACGAAGTTTGCCAGCCGCTCGACGTAGCCCAGGTCGTAGCGCGGATCGGTCGAGAGGTAGAGTTCGTTGTCGGTGATATAGCAGACGGAGTGGCCATGGCAGCTGAGCCGATAGCCGAGGCAATAGCCGGGGTGCTTGAGCAGAATCGTATCGATCCGGACCGAGCCGAAATTCAAGGTCTCCTCGCGCAGGTCGCGGAACACCAGCCGTGCCCCGAATTCCCGGATGGTGACCGGGAAGTACACGCTCTCCATCTGCGCCGCGATCGCGCGCTCTATGGTGAGATCGCCCTGGTAGGGGCCGAACACCTCGATCTGGTTGCCGCGCACGTACAGCGGCCCGAAAAAGGGGATGGTATTGATGTGATCCCAGTGCGTGTGCGAGATGAAGACCCGCGCCGACAGCCGCTGCACCTTCGTCGCGGCGAGATGATCGGACAACCGCTTGATGCCCGAGCCGCAGTCGAAGATATACAGCGGCTCGCCGCTGATCTCCACGCTGACGCAGGGCGTGTTGCCGCCATAGCGCAGCGAACTCGGTCCCGGCACGGGAAGCGTTCCGTGCACCCCCCAGTAGCTCACCGCCACTTTCTCGGACAGTATTTCGGCGATCAAACCCGGCAGCGTTTCGCGCTGGATCGGCTTGACGATGTAGCCGTCGGCGCCAAGTTCCTTCGCGCGGCGGCGGTCGAAATCGTAGGATTTCGACGAACACATGATGATCTTGATCGCGGCCAGATCCGGCCGGCTGCGGATTTCCCGACAGAGTTCGAAGCCATCCATTTCCGGCATGATGACGTCGCTGATGACGCAGTCGGGCCGGTCCACCGGAATATCCCGCAGCGCCTTCAGGCTGGAATCGTAGCACTTCACGCTGTGCCCGCCCTCCTCCAGCACCGCCTGCATCAGCCGCAGGATGATCGGGTCGTCGTCTACGATCAGAAACCTCATCGTCTTGCCCTCAGGCATCGTCCAGCGGCAATCCGCGCCAAAACGGCATCCTACTACATGACGTGCCGGCATGGTGATTTCACGCCGCGCCCGGCGTTTGCATTGATAAATCGGGGCAAAGCTGGTAGCTTGCCAGTCTCGCACAGGGACAGGCGGCGAGATCCGATGCCGCGACGACAGCCAACACTATGCAACAGCCATCCGCGCCAGCTGTTCTCGAACCGGAAGTCAGGCAGGCGCGCGCCGCGGATGGCGCCACGGCGGCGGCGCTGTCGGGCGCGTGGGACATCCGCGCGCTCGAGTCGCGCGCCAGATTGCTCAAATCGCAATTGCGGCAGCTGGCGGCCGACCCGGGCCGGCATTGGGACCTGTCGCGCATCCAGCGCCTCGACCACATCGGCGCGCTGCTGATCTGGCAGGCATGGGGCAAGCGCCGTCCGGCCCAGCTCGCGCTGGCGCACGGGCATGAGGTGTTTTTTTCGAATCTCGATTCTGCTGCGGCCGCCGTGCCCGCCGCGCCGTTCGATCCTCTGCGCCTGGTGCGCGCGCTGGGTGCTGCGATGCTGCTCACGGCCGAGCATCTGCTTGGCATGGTGCAGCTGATCGGACAGATACTGATCGACTCCTTCGGCCTTATACGCCATCCGCTGCGCGGGCCGTGGCGCGAAATTTCCGCCAGCTTGTTCCGCGTCGGCACGCAGGCGCTGGGCATCACTGCCCTGGTGGGTTTTCTTATCGGCGTGGTGCTGTCCTATCTTTCGGCCGAGCAGTTGAAAGCGTTCGGCGCCAATATATTCATCATCAACTTGCTGGGCATGGGCATCATCCGTGAACTTGGTCCGGTGATCGCGGCGGTGCTGGTGGCCGGGCGCTCGGGTTCGGCCATCACGGCGCAGCTCGGCGTGATGCGCGTCACCGAGGAGCTGGACGCGCTGTCGGTGATGGGCATTCCGCATACCGTGCGCCTGATCCTGCCCAAGATCGTGGCGCTGGCGATCGCGATGCCGCTGTTGATTCTGTGGACCTCGGGCATCGCCCTGATCGGCGGCGCGCTCGCCGCCAACACGCAGCTGGGTATCAGCGTGCATTCGTTTTTCATCGGTCTGCCCGGAGCCGTGCCGACGGTCAATCTCTGGCTGGCGATGGGCAAGGGCGTTGTATTCGGCGCGCTCATCGCCCTCATCGCCTGCCACTTCGGCCTGCGCGTGCAGCCCAACACCGAGAGCCTGGGCATAGGCACCACGAACTCGGTGGTCACCTCGATCACCGCGGTGATCGTCGCCGACGCCATCTTCGCCGTGATTTTCTCCGACGTCGGCATTTCCCTCTCATGACCCCGGTGATAGAAGTCGAGAGCCTGTGGACGCAGTTCGGCGATCACGTGGTGCACCGGGACCTGAATCTGGTGGTGATGCCGGGCGAGGTGGTGTCGCTGGTGGGCGGCTCGGGCAGCGGCAAGACCACGCTGATGCGCCAGATTCTGGGCCTGGAGCAGCCGACGCGCGGAACGGTCAAGGTGTTCGGCATCCCGCTGCAGGGATCGAGCGCGCAGCTGGTGCAGAAAATCCGCAAGCGCTGGGGCGTGCTGTTCCAGGAAGGGGCGCTCTACAGCGCGCTGTCGGTATTCGACAACATCGCTCTGCCGCTGCGCGAGCTGCGCGCGTTCGACGAGGACTTCATCGGCGACATGGTGATGCTCAAGCTCGATATGGTCGATATCGAGCGCCGCCACGCGTCGAAAATGCCGGCCGACCTCTCCGGCGGCATGATCAAGCGCATTGCGCTGGCGCGGGCGCTGGTGCTGGAGCCCGAACTCGTGTTTCTGGACGAGCCGACCGCGGGACTCGACCCGGACCGCAGCGAGAGCTTCGTCAAGCTGATCCGGTCGCTGCATCAAAAACTCAATCTGACGGTGGTGATGGTGACGCACGACCTGGATACGCTGGTGTCGCTGTCGCACAAGATCGCCGTGCTGGCCGAGCAACAGCTCATCGTCTACGGCTCGCTGAAGGAGGCGATCGCGGTGCAGCATCCGTTCATACTCAACTTCTTTCTCGGCGAACGCGGATTGCGCGCGCTGTCGGCGGTGGGTGCTTCGGTTAAACTGAGCGGCAAGGATTAAGGGGGATCGTCATGGAAAACCGCGCGCATGCCCTTGCGGCAGGCTTGTTCACCCTGGTGCTGGGAGCGGCGCTGGCGGCCGTGGCCCTGTGGTTCAGCAAGGACGAACTCAAGCTGATTCCCTACGCCATGGCCACGAGCAGCGCGGTGACCGGGTTGAAGGCCGAGGCGCCGGTGCGCTACCGCGGCGTGGACGTAGGCAAGGTCGACGACATCAGCATCGACACGGCAAACGGCGGCCGCGTGCGCATCCGCATCGGCGTGCGCGAAGGCACCCCCATTACCAAGAGCACTTACGCCCAGCTTGGCTATCAGGGCATTACCGGCCTGGCGTATGTGCTGCTGGGTGACGACGGCAACTCCAAGGAAGTGCTGCAAAGCAGCCCGAAAGAGATCGCGCTGATCCGCATGAAACCCTCGCTGATGGACGACGGCGAAGTCCTGTTCGGCTCTTTTGCCGAGATCACGGACAAGGTCAAGCGCCTGCTCGACGACGAAAACCAGGGACGCGTGCGGCGCACGCTGGCCGGCCTGGAGGAGGTGACGCAGCGCGCGAGTGCGGCGACGAAGAAACTGGAGCCCAGCCTGGAGGCGATGCCCGGGCTGATGGCCGAGGCGAAAGGCCTGGCCGGCGACGCCCGCATCAGCGTCAGAAAGGCCGACCAGCTCATCGGCAGCGTCAACGGACTCGCGCTCAAGCTGGATGAGCGCGTGGACGCACTCAGGTTGGACGAGCGCATGGACGCGCTTGCGCGCGCGGCCGCCAGCGTGGAGGAGGTCGGCGTCACGGCGCGCGCGGTGAATGATGAAACCATGCCGCGGGTGAATGTCCTCATCGACGATTTGGCCAGGGAGACGCGCGCGCTGGGTCGCGTCGTCAATACCCTTGGCGAGCAGCCGCAGAGCATCGTATTCGGCACACCGCCGGGAACGCCCGGCCCGGGCGAGCCCGGCTTCACGGGAGGCAAATAATGTTACGCGCCGCTTTGCTGCTGTCGCTTGCCCTGCTCGCCGGCTGCGCCCTCGGGCCGCAGGCGCGCGAAGGCATGGCCAATTATGATTTCGGCCTGCCGCGTTCGGACAGGGAGGCCAATCCGCGCCTGCAGCAGGATTTGGTCGTCGCCGAGGTCACCGCGCCGGCGTGGATGGACAATTCCGGCATCTATTACCGCCTGGCCTATCAGGACGCAACCCGGCCGCGGGCCTATGCCCTGAGCCACTGGGTGATGTCGCCGGCGGCGCTGCTCGGCCAGAGGCTGCGCGCGAGCATCGCCCGGGCGAGCAACGGCGGGGTATTCACGCCTGCCGACGGCGTGCGCGCCGGCTACACCCTGCGGCTGGAGCTGGAGGAGTTCAGCCAGGTATTCGATGCGACCGACCGCAGCCGCGCAGTGCTGCGCCTGCGGGCGAGCCTGATGCGTCAGCGCGACCTCGTGGCGCAGCAGGGATTCAATCTCGAACACGCCGCAGCCACGCCCAATGCCGAGGGTGGCGTGCGCGCGCTGATAGCGGCAAGCGACGCTGCGGGCGAGAAGCTGGTCGATTGGCTGGCGGCGAACCTGAAAAAATAACCAGCCTGGCCGACGCCTGCTACCGGCCGAGCGCTCGGACGGCGGGTGGTTCTAATCGAGTTCCGGCGGATCAAACCAGTTGGTGAGCGCCAGACCGCCATCGACCACGATGCTGGCGCCGCTCACATAAGCGGCGATCCGGTTCGACAGCACCGCCAGTGCCATCGGCGCAAGATCGTCGGCCCGGCCCAGCCGTCCCAGCGGAATGTGGCGCGCCAGCGCCGGATCGGCGACGAAACCACCGGCGGCGATGGCGCCGGGCACCAGCGCATTGACGCGGATGGCGTATCGGCCCAGCGTCCTCGCCAACTCCTTGACCAGGATTGCCATGCCCGCTTTCGAACTGCTGTAATGCGGCAGGTTGCGCGGCGTGTGCGCATGCAGCGAGGTCAGATAAAGCATGCTTCCGGGCGATTTCGCCGCAATCAGGCTTTTGGCGATTTCGCGCCCCAGATGGAAGCCGGCGTCCAGATTCACCGCGCGCATGCGCTCCCAGGTTTCGTCGCTGACGGCCAGCACGTGATCCTGCTCGCGCCGCGGCGGCGAGGCGCTGTGCACGAACAGCGTGATGAGCCCGAACCGCTTGCGCGCATCAGCCAGCAGCCGGTCGCATTCTGCGCGCTCGGCCAGATCGCCCACCCATGCAAACGCCAACGCCGGATCGGCGGCGGCGTCCGCGGCGGCGCCTGCTGTATCGGCGTTGATGTCCGCGAATACCGTTCGCACACCCTCTCCCGCCAGCGCCAGCGCAATCGCGCGGCCGATGCCGTTGCCGGCGCCGGTCACGACGGCAGCATCGCGTTGGCGGTCGAATGCTTGATCGAATAAAGCCATATTGTTTCCTCCGGATATGCCCTAGTACGATGCCACATTAGTTTTGAAGCATGCCTGCCTTGTAGTCGTAGGAGCGAGCTTGTGCCCCGAAGGAAATCCCCTTGGGGGACTCGCGAATTCGATGATTCGCGAGCAAGCTCGCTCCCACATAGCGGCGCGCCGGAGGTGTCGGTTACTCGCCACATTGTTTCGCAACTAAGGTGTCATCGTACTAGGCTGCGTCGGGCTGCTTGCTCGGCTGGGCATCGATGAACGCGTCAAGTTTCATGCATTCTTCGAAAATCGCCATGATGGTCGGAAACGGCGCCAGGTCGCAGCGGTAGCGCTGGGCGTTGAACACCTGCGGCACGAGGCAGCAATCGGCAATGGTGATCTGATCGCGATAGCAGTACTTTCCGTGTTTCTTTGAACTGGCAATGAACACTTCCAGGCCGTTGAGCCCTTCGGCAATCCAGTGGCGGTACCAGACATTGACGCCCTCCTCGTCCAGGCCATAGTTTTTCTTGACATAGCGCAGCGTGCGCAGGTTGTTCAGGGGATGGATTTCGCAGGCGATGATTTGCGCCACCGCACGCACGTAGGCCCGGTCCTCGGCATTCGCGGGCAGCAGCGGCGGTTGCGGGCGCGTCTCCTCCAGGTATTCCATCATCGCCAGCGACTGCACGTAGATCTTGCCGCCGTCTTCCAGCGCCGGCACCAGGCCCTGCGGATGCACCGTCAGGTAGCGCGCAAGCTTGTGCTCGTCCTCGGGCAGGCTCACCGGCAGCGGCTCGTAGGCAAGGCCCTTGCAGTTGAGCGCGATGCGCATGCGGAACGCGGCGGAGGAGCGGAAGAAGGTATACAGTTTCATCGGTCGCGTCTCGCACGAAGTTAGCGAATACGGCGATTTTGACACAATTTACCGTTGCCGCAAGGCGGGCTGTTTGACAGAATGCAGGCGCGATAGACAAGGAGTGCTGATGGTCCTTTTTCCGGGCAAGGCCTACGACGAAATCAAGGTTGGCGACAGCTTCGGCTCTGCCATGACCGTCACCGAGACGCATCTGGTGCTTGCCGCCGGGCTGTTCGGCGACTTCAATCCGCTGCACACAAACGAGATGCACGGCAAGCAAAGCCGCTTCGGCAGCCGCATTCTGCACGGCCCGTTCACCAGCGCGCTGGTGTCGGCCCCCGTGGGCATGTACTTCGGCGGCACCGCCATCGCCTATCTGGAACATACCTGCCGTTTCAAGGCGCCGGTGCGCGCAGGCGACACGCTCACCACTACCTGGACCATCGTGGACAAACAGCATAAGCCCAGACACAAGGGCGGGATTGCCGTATTGAGCGGCGTATGCAGGAACCAGGAGGGCGAAGTGGTGGTCGAGGCCGACGGAAAAATCCTGGTCAAGAGCCGCGAGAAGAAATGACGCTTGGTCGTGTCTTGAGACTCACTTGTTTCCCACCGCCTTCTTGCGTTCCTCTTCGCGCAAGCGCAGCACGCGCCGCTGCACCTTGCCGGTGGTGGTCATGGGCAGCGCATCGATGAACTCGATTTCCTTCGGATATTCGTAGGGCGCGAGCATGCCGCGCACATGCGCCTGCAGCTCGGCTTCGAGCGCAGCCGAAGGCTGGTGCCCGGGCGTGAGCACGATGAATGCCTTGACGATGTTGGTGCGCTCCGGATCGGGGCTGCCCACCACCGCGGCATTGGCGACGGCCGCGTGTTTGAGCAGGCAGTTCTCGATTTCGGAAGGCCCGATGCGGTAACCCGCGCTCTTGAACACGTCGTCGGCGCGGCCCTGGTACCAGAGATAACCGTCTGCGTCTGTTTTCGCGAGATCGCCGGTGCGGCACCAGCTGCCGCTGAATTTGTTCTGCGTCGCCTCCGGGTTCTTCCAGTACTCGAGGAAAAACACCGGGTCGGGCGTGCCGTGGATGTCGGTGCGCTGCAGCGCCACCTCGCCCACCACGCCCGCCGCGACTTCATTGCCCGCATCGTCGATGACACCGACCTTGTGCCCCGGGTAAGGCCGCCCGATCGAGCCCGGCTTGGCCGGCCACAAGGTGTGCGAATTGCCGACGATGTAATTGATTTCGGTCTGGCCGAACATTTCGTTGATGGTGACGCCGAGCATTTCCCGGCTCCAGGCGAACACGGTCTCGCCCACGGATTCGCCGGCGCTCATGATCGAGCGCAGCGTCAGCTCGAAGCGCCGCCTCGGCTCGGGCACCGCCTTCATCATTATTTTCAGCGCCGTCGGAAACAGGAAAGTGTTTCTCACCGCGTATTTTTCCATCAGATGGAAGGCCTTTTCCGGATCGAAGCGGCCGCGGTAACCGAGGATGGGATAGCCGTGGTACAGGGTCGGCAGCAGCGCATCCATCAGGCCGCCGGTCCAGGCCCAGTCTGCCGGCGACCAGAACAGATCCCCGGTCTGCGGAAACAGGTCGTGCGAGTGCGCGAATCCGGGCAGATTGCCGATCAAAACGCGCTGCGGCTTCAATGCGCCCTTGGGCGGACCGGTGGTGCCGCTGGTGTAGACCAGCAGCGCCGGCTCCTCCGCCGGCGTATCGACGCAATCGAACTTGTGCGACGCCTGCGCGAGCAGCGCCTCCCAGGATAGCGTGCCGGACTCGCGCGCCCCGTCCACGCCGATCACATGCTTCAGCGCGGGCAGCCGCTCGCGGATCTGCCACAGGTTGGGCAGCGACGCGGTATCGACCAGGACGACGATGGTTTCGCTGTTCTGCAGCCGGTATTCGAGCGCGTCCGGTCCGAACAGGACCGACAGCGGCATCGCCACCGCCCCCATCTGGTAGCAGGCGATATGGGCGATGACGGTCTCGGGTCGCTGCGGCAGGATGATGCCGATGCGATCGCCGCGCCGCACCCCCAGCGCGGCAAGCGCATTGGACAGGCGATTCGCCCGCTGCTGGATGTCCCAATAGGTGTAGGCCGCGGTGGCGCCCCCTTCATCCTCCCAGTAGAGGGCAAAGCGGTGGCGGTCGAGCGCATGCCGGCCGCAGCAGGCCCAGCCCATGTTGAAGCGCTGCGGCACCTCCCACCTGTAGCCCCGATAGATTTCCTGGTAGCGATCCTGCATGCCCCCTCCTCACAGGCGAAACGACCGCCGGCAGCTTCAGGTCTTTGCCTGCGTCCTGAATCCTGAAATCTGCCTTACTGCAGCTGCTTCAGGCGCTGATCGACGAACGCCTGCAGTTCCGCATTCAAGGTGTTCGTTGCCCGCGCGCGACGAAATGCGTCCTGCGCCTCGCCGCCGCGGTTCGACGCCTGTAACGAGATACCGAGTCCCATCAGCCAAACCCCGGACCCGGGCGCCAGGCGCAATGCCGCCTGATAGTATTCGATTGCTTCCTCGTGACGCGACTGGCGCTGGAGCAGACCCGCGAGGCGCGCCAGATAGTCCGGACTTGCTTGCGCCGCCGGTGCGGACTTCTGCATGGTTTCGATCGCGCCCGCAATTTCGCCGCGCTCATACTGCAGGCTCGCGAGCGCCATGGCGAATCCAGGCTGGTTGGGGTTGAGCTTGAGGCCTTCCTGCAACAGTTGTTCAGCTTCACCGATTTCCCCGGCGTCGAGCAGCAACCCGAGCAATCCCTGCCGCGCGCCGACGTGCGCCGGGTTGTGCTGCAACGCGCGCCTGAACCCTTCCTGCGCTTCGGCAAGCCGTCCCTGATTCAGAAGATTCGCCGCCTCGCGGTAATCGTTTTCGGCAAGTTGCCGTGGCGTTAGCGTTTGCAGGCGTTTGTCGATTTGCGGATTCGCCGGCGCCGCCTGCACTTTGGCCTGCGGCAACACCTCGACGGTTCTCGGCGCGGACATTGCCGGCTTGGTTGCTGCGCCCGCCGCCGCAACAGGGGCGGTGGGCGCCGCGGATGCAAGCTTGGGCGTCTCGGCCGACGCTGCCGCGGGCTTGGCAGGTTCCGCCTTCACTGCGGAAAGCGCAGGCTTTGCTGTCACTGCGGGTTCGGATGCAAGCACCGCGGCGGTTGCGGGCGGCGGCGCCGATTTCTCCGTGGTGACCGCCTGCACTTCCGCTGCTGCGGATTTGCCCCGGGTCGGCGCGTCCGACGCGGCGGCGCCGGCCTGGGAACCGGCGACCGAGCGCGCAGGTGCGCGCCCGGCGGCGGGTGGAATTCTCTCCAGTTCGGGCGCCAGACGCAATGCCGGACTGCCCGGCCGAAGCGCTGCGGCCGGGGTCTCCTCGGGAAGTTGCTCAGGTCGGGTCTGTGTTTGCGCCAGCGGCGACGTTGATGGCGGCCGATTGTCGAATCGCCATGCGAGCAATGCAATCAACGCCACCGCGGCGGCGAGTCCGATCCGCCGCCACGGCATCGCGTGTGTTTCCTCGCGCGGCAACACGCGCACCTGGTCGGGCAGCGCGTCGCGCTCGGCGCCCGAGGCGCGGCGCTTTTCGAGATCCTGCAGCATCCGGTTGATGACGCTCATGCGCGATTCCCGTTACCTGAACATCATCCAGCCGATACCGCCCGCCGATACCAGCAACATGGCGAAACCGAGCCACCGCCAGTGATTCTGCCGGGCGGCCGGCGTATCGCTCGCGGCGGCGCGCACGTGAGGCGGCGTTACCTGCTGCGCGCCCTCACCGAAGGCGAGCAACATCGACTTGTGCGCGAGCACGTTCACCAGCCGCGGAATGCCGCCGCTCGCCCGGTGCAACGCGCGCACTGCCGGCTTCGTGATCAAACGATTGCCGCGATAGCCGGCAACGCGCAGCCGGTGCGCCAGATAGTAGTCCAGTTCTTCGCGCCCGAGCTCGCCCAGGCGGTATTGAAAGGTGATCCGCTGGCGCAACTGGCGCACCGAATCCTGCGCGAGCTTGTAGTCGAGTTCGGGCTGTCCGAACAGCACCACTTGCAGCAGCTTGCGCTTTTCGGTTTCGAGATTGGTCAGGAGCCGCAGCGCTTCGATACTCTCGATCGGCATCGCCTGCGCCTCATCGAGGCACAGCACGACCGATTTGTCCTGCCGGGCAAAACCGAGCAACGCCTGCGTGAGCCCCTTGATCAAATGATACTGATCGTCTTCCTTCGCCAGGTTGACGCCGAGTTCTTCGGCCAGCGCCAGGAGCAGCGTGCGCGGCTCGAGATAGGGGTTCGGAATGTAGGCCAACGCATAAGTATCGTCAAGCATCGCCAGAAACCTGCGGCACAAGAGCGTCTTTCCGGTGCCGACCTCACCGGTGATCTTGATGAAACCCTCGCCGTTCTTGACCGCGACGAGCAGCGTGTTGAGCGCTTCCTGGTGGCTCGCGCAGGCGTAAGCAAAGCTCGTGTCGGGTGTGATGCCGAACGGCAGTTCCTGCAGTCCAAAATGGGCCTCGTACATGGAACCCCGTTACTTGCCCTGGGCTGCGGGTTCTCCCGGTGCAACATCCGGACGCCGCAGGTCGTGCATGCGCTCGTTGACCTCGCGCGCCTGCTGCTGCCATGCGGCGTCGCCCTTGATGATCGTGACCTTGAGCAGAATCACCAACTCGCTTTTGTTGAGCTGCCGGTTGCGGCTGCCGAAGATACTGCCCAGGATCGGCGAGTCGGTCGTGCCGGGGATGCCGGAATTGGAATTGGTCTGCTGCTGCTTCATCAGTCCGCCGATCGCCGCGATGGTGCCGTCCTGGACACGGACGATGGTATCGCTCTCGTTGATGTTGCTCGACGCCAGGGGCAGGGTGAAAGTGCCCAGCGTGCCGAGATTGATCGTCTTGGTCTTGTCGGTGACCAGGCTCACCGATGGATGGATATGCAGCGTGATTTGATCGTCATCCGAAATCTGCGGCGTCACGTCGAGCGCGATGCCGGAGAAGAAGGGCTGCGTCGTGATCGTGGGCGATACGGTTGCCGCCCCGGCGCCTGACGAGGTCGTCGTCGTGGTCACGTTGGTTACGAAGAATTCGTCGGTGCCGACCTTGATCACCGCTTTCTGGTTGTTGAGCGTCGCAATGCGCGGACTGGACAGCACGTGCACGTTGCCCTGCGATTCAAGGAAACTCAGCAGCGCGGCAAAGTTGTTGGTCTGCAACGCGAGCCCGAACACCGATCCCGGCACATCGGCGCCGGCGATCAAGGCGCTTGTCGCCGAACCGATCAAGGTATTACCGCCTGTCCCGAGCGGATCCGGCGTAGTCGGGCTGGGCCACGCCGGATTGATGGTGACGGACGAGCCCGGCAGCAAACTGCCGTCGGCGCCGCGCGCCGTGAACGACTGCAACGCGCCGTCGGTGCGCAAGATCGTGCCGGAATTGACAATGCCCGCGCCGAAGCGTCCCCTGGGTCGGGCCTTGAATGCGCCCCAATTGATGCCGGTCGCGAATTGATCGCTCAGGCTGACCTCGATGACCTTGGCTTCCAGCATGACCTGGCGCTCGATCACAATCGACATCGCCTTCAGGTACTGCTCGACCGAGCGCAATTCGCCCGGCAGCGCGCGCACCATCACCACGCCCGCCTGCGCGTTGACCACGACGCTGCGCGCGCTGTCGCAGCGGCCGCTGGGCGCCGCGCCGGCAGGACTGCCGCGGCAGCCGTCGATGCCCAGGATCGTGCGCAGCGCGGCGTCAAGATCGGCCCAGAAATCGCTGTCCGATGTAGTCGTGACGCGGCTGCTTTCGATTGCTTGCGCGCTACCGCCGCCGCCGCCCGCGGCCGGCGCTGCGCCAGCGGCGCCCCCCGTCGGCAGTTGGGTCGGCGCGCTGAACGACGGAGTCTGGATCGAGCCCGAGGTTACGCGCACATCGGCGCGCCCAACGCGCCGCCCGGCAAGATAATTCACCTGAAACAGCCGCGTCTGTATCGTCACCGGCTGGATGTAGATGCGTGTGCCCTGAATCCTGTATTCATAGCCGTAGAGTTCGCGGATCGCTTCCAGCGCCTCGCTGACGGTCACGTCCTTCAGGTTGACCGAAATCGTTTCCGTAATGTCCGGATGCACCAGCATGCTGTAGCGCGTGCCCGACACCAGCGCCATGAAGACCTGCTTCGGCGGCGCGTTGTTGACCAGGAGGTCGAAGCGCGGTTCGGACGCGGCAAAGGTCTTTGGCATTTGGACCGTCAGCGGCGGCAGCAAGGCCTGGCTGACCGCATCGGGCTGTGCCGGCGCGGGCCGCGCCTGCGCCGCCCGGCTGAGTTCGGAATCGATCTGCCCCTGCACCGCATCTTTCTTGAACAGCCTCGATTCGCAGGCGCTCAGCGCCACTGCGGCCAAAATCGCGATCAGACAGTTTCTCATTCCTGTTTCCCTCGGGTATTGGTCGCGGGGCTGCGCTTTTGCGCTGCCCGCTTGGCGCCGGCCGGCGCCGCGGCCACCACCGGTTTCATTTCCACGGCCGGATACATGCGCAGCGTCTCGGTGCCGTTGGCCGAGCGCAGCACGACTTCATTCTCGGTAATTCCGATTACCCGCGATTCGCGGTACTTTGCGCCGAGTTCGACGGTTTCGCCACTGATAATCGCGGTTCTCCCGGTGCGCGAGATTTTTACGCTCTGCAGCACGGGGCCTCCTGCGGCCGCGCCCTCGGCCGCTTCGGGCGCGTCGATGCCTGCCGGTGGACGGGTCGGGTCGTTGAGTATCTGCGCGCCGGCGTCTGCCCCGAACAACAGCAGGGCTGCCGCCGCCAGTGCGCCAAATGCCGATGCACGCTTCATACGACCAGCCATGCCTTGTCCAGGCTCAAGGTGTATATGGTGACCGTCAGCACGAGACGGGGGTAGTCTTCGGCATTGAGGCTCGCCCGCGACCAGAACATGCGCCACGACAGGTTTTCAAGCCGCGCCAGGTAATCGTACAGATCGGCGTAGCTGCCTTGTATCGTAATCCGCACGCCGTGCTTGAATACAGCACCTTCGGCCGCCATTGATTGCCCGCTCGAGGCGCCCGCCGGCTCCGGCCCGCCGCGCTTGTCGACCAACGGCGTTACCGGCAGTGTGCTCATGGCGACCAGTTGCAGCCGCGGGTTGCGCGCCAGCATGCCCTGCAGCAACGCTTTCATGTCCTGCGCAGCGACCAGGCCTTGCTGCATGCCCTTCAAGGTTTCGTCGATTTCGGCTATCTGGCGCCTGATGTGGTCGCGCCGCGCAATATTCGCAGCATCGGGATCCGCCAGTTTTTTCTGCAACGCCAGAATCTGCGACTGCAGCGTCGACAACGCGGTCCGTTGCTCCGCGGCCCGCGCGAGGAAAGCCTTCTTGCGCGCGGCGGCCGGATCGATGAACAGCGCATTGATCACGAACAATGTCACCGCAACCGCGGCGATGAACACCATGACGCGCTCGCGCGCAGGCAAAGCGTCTATCTTTTCGGCGTACTTGCGCCAGAACTCTTTCACCGCGACGCCTCCTGCCTGATCGCGGCTTTCCTCGCGTCGAGCGCCGTATTTGGGTCGATCGCTCCCAAGAGCGGCGCCTGCTCCGGCGTGGACTTGGCCGCCTGCTTCGGATCTCCCGGAAGATCCATCGTGGAAACAGTAAATTCGAGGTAGCGCGGCGGCGCGGATTTCCGCGCTTTGGCGTCTTTCTGGCCTTGCGCCGCCGCATCGGCTTTGGGTTCCGCGCCGGCTTTAGGCGACGCCGCAGGCTCGGGCGGCGGTTGACCGATGCGCAGCGCCGCAAACTGCCGCCCCAGCAACGGTTTTTCCCGGTTCAGCTGCGTGAGATAAGTGGCCACCAGGTCGGCGTCCAGCGTCCGGCCTCGAATCGCAAGTTCATTGCCTCCAAGCGCAATGTCGAATCCCGTCAGCCATAAACCGTTGACGCTCTGGCGCGAGAAAGCGCGCATGTACTCGGAAAATCCGCCGGTGTTGCCCACTGCCCCGCTTTTCAACGTCTCAATGACTTCCTGGCGGCCCTTGAACTGCAGGTCGAGCCTGGTGATATCGGCTTCGAGCTGGACATTCGGTTTTTGCTGTCTCGCTTCAGCCGCAAGCTTGTCAAAACGCGCGACGGCGTCTTTGTGCTCCTGCTCGACCGCCTGTGCCTGCGCGCTCGCATCGCGCAACTGGTAGCGTTCGTACACCGCGCCGAGCGCGCCAAGCGCCACTGCAATGCCCAGGCCGTACAACATCGCGGTCGCCGAATTGAACGAGAAACCTCTCTTGCGAAGGATCGGGTTGAGCAGGTTGATCTGCTGGCTCATGGCGCCGCTTCGTCCCCGCGCAGCGCCGCGCCTATCGTCTGCAGGCATTGCGCCTGACGCTCGGCATGCTTGAACTCCGGCACGCCCGGAAAATCCATCACCGCTCCCAGGTCGATGGTCTCTACCGGAACAGAGATATTCGGCGCGAGGTATTGCTGCAGCCCGATCTCCTGCGGCAGCGGCGCCAGCAGCAGCTTCCCGATCGGCACGTAGTTGTAGTTGCGGTCGAAATTGTCGAGCGAGCGCTGCAGTTCCAGCGCGATGCGCTCGAAATGCTGGTTGCGACGCTCGGCATCCGCTTCGATCAGCTGCGCGAGCGGGATCTCGATGCGCCGCGCGAGATAGAGTTCGCCGCCGCTGGTAAAGGTCAGAATGCCCTCGTCTTGATAGAACGCGAGCATTGCCACGCCACGGCCTTCGGTTTCGAACAACGCCGCAACATTGCGCTGAGCGAGATCCGGGATGTCGATCGCCTCGAGCGGAACCTGCGCCTTGTCGAACGGCTTGATGCAGCCCTCGATCACGCTGTTGCGCGCGGTGACCGCGTACAACGAGTGATTGCGCGCCGGCGCATTTTGGTCCACCGGAATGTCGAGCACTTCGACGGTCGCCGCATCGATCGGGTAATCGATGATGTCCTTGACGCGCCAGCGCACCGCGGTTTTCATCTCGGCGGCCGGCACGTTGGGCGCATCGACCTGATGCATCTGAAAATCCGTGCTTTTGAGCAGCGTGGTGCAACGGTACCGGTCGAGCCTGATCTCCTTGCGCAGCCGCGCCAGCGTTGCAGCGTCCGATCCTTCCCTGCGGTAGGAATCGCACATCGTAATCTCGGGCCTGCCGCCGGCCGAGCGCTTCACATGGACCAGATCAACATGATCCCGATCCAGGCTCAACGCCAGCCAGCCCGGTCGCTTTTTCCCCTTCAAGAACCACGCCATCCGCTATGCTCCGCCACAAACTGCCTGAAACTAAATTATGGCACCCCGGTTGTCAATACTTATCCTGCGAACCGCACTCGGCAAAGCTCAATAGTTCTCGCGCAAATAGATGAAATTCCGATTGACATCGTATGCGCCGAAGGTCGCGCGCGCGGTCGGGTCGCGGTCATAGGAACCCGCGCTGCAGTACTGCAAATCGCGCAAAAAGGCAAGATTCGCGCCGGTCGGCGCCGGCACTGGCGCCAGCGCAATGCAGGTGTTGATCGTCGTCGGCCCCAGGTCGATGACGACATCGACCGCGCCGTAGTTGCCGGCGCCCGGCGCTGACAGGGTCAGGGTTTTCACTCCGTTCACAAACGCTCCGGCGGCAATCGAAGGAACCGTAGCAATCAACGGGGGCTGGTAATTGCCGAGCCCGACGTTGGGGGCAGCAATCGTCGTGCAGTTGTCGGCGACATTGTCGACAAAGCCCGCACCCGCCGTGTAGTACTGCGTCGTCATGCGCATCGACAGCGGCAGCAGCTCCGAACCATTGGCGTTCGCCAGCCGCAGCCGGCCGAAACGCATTTCCTTGTTGACAGTGAACGCGATGCCGTTGCCCGCTGTGGCGGCGCCGAATGCGGCCGGATTGACCGTGTAAGCGACGCCGTCGGCGTCGATGACGTTGATCGACAGGCTGATGTCGGCATTGAACGGGGCTACCGGCGTCGTGCGGGTGAAGAACAGTCCGGTGCCGGAGGCGAAAGTGAGCGTTCCGGTGCCCGAACCGGTTATCGCGATCACCGGATCGGTACCGGTGATGCCGCTCGAATCGAGCGTGCCCGTCGCCGCGGTGTAGGCCTTGCCGGTGAGACTCGCATCGGTGATGCGCCACCATTTCGTCGGGTCCGCGTAAAACGTCGTCGTGTTGTTCGCGAAACCCTGCGCCGTCAGCACGATCACCGGTGCGATCGTGTAGTTGAACGTCTGGCCGACGTAGGTGAAGCTGCCCGCGCCGCAGGCGGTGCCGAATACCGGCGCGTTGAACGCGGCGGCAAAGTGGTCCGGCACGAAGCGGCCGGCGTTGATCACGGCGGAGGTGATGTTGCGCTCGGCTGCCGTGGAACCGTCGGCGGCGTCCACGCTGGCGAAAGTGTCGTCTGTCATCTGCAGGCTGAACGAGCCCGCCTCGTTGTAGCTCGCCACGTCGGATGCGAGCTGGCCGGCACCGAACGCGGTCGCGAGGGAGAGCGCGCCGAAGCCCGCCGTACACGCAACGCCGCCGCACGCGGACAAGGTGGCCGTCGGCGAGCCGGCGTAGTTGCCCGTGATCACGGACGCCGAATTCACCGCATCTGCGCGCACGCTGAACGGCCGGCCAGCCTTGTGCGTGACGCTGCCGAACGTCACGTCGTTCAGCGCCCGCGCCGTGCCGGCGCTCTGCCAGTCGGTGTCGCTCACGCTGAAATTGGTGAAGGCGTTCGGCCGGACAGCAAATCGGTCCGCCGAACATCGCACGACCGTCGGCGCGGCAACCGGCCAGGAGATGCGCACCCGTGCATCGCGCCAGGCGTTGGCGACGGCGGCAAAGCTGACGCTGGCTGCGCGCCCATTGACCAGCGCCTGGCTCGCGATGGTATTCAGTACCGTGTAGGAAGTCGGGCAACCGTTGCCATCCAGCGGTACGTTGATATCGGTGGCGTTTCCGACAAGCTCGATTTTCACGTTGTCGTTGAAGCCGGTCTCGATCGCTGTTCCGGCAGCATCGAGGGCAACGACGTCAAGGGGAAAGGATGTGCCGCTGACTTTGGTCCTGATGCTGCCGGTTGTCGGATAGGGCGGGACCGCAACCGGCTCGTAGGCGTTGAAGCGGCCCGGAACCGTACTGGCACACGAGGCGGCATAGTCCGCGAGGACCAGGGCATCGGTGAGCGCGCCGCGATAGACCTTCAGCTCGTCCAGGGTGCCGTTGAAGCGATAGTTGTTGTCGTTGGTCCAGCTGCTCAGCTGAAACGTATTGGCGGCATAAGCATTGCCATTGTTCGGTGCGCCCTGTTTCTGGCTCAGAGTTTGCGGCACGCCGTCGATCCACAGCTTGTTGGCAGCGATGTTGCCATTGGTGAACACTGCCGCCACATGATGCCAGGTGCCGGCCAGCCCGGCCGAGGCAATGCCGAACAGGTCGCCGCCGGCTGAGTTGAAGCCGAAGTTGCCATTGACCAGCCAGAGGTCGTGCAGGGCAAAGCCAAATGGCATCTGGTTGTTGCCGCCGTTCCAAAGCATCCAGAAGCTGATCGAGTTCTTCCCGCCGGCAACCAGATCGAGCGAGACGCCCGTCGTTCTCATCGAGCCTGTCGCGGCGGAGAACTGCGCTCCGAAGCAGGTATCGGGCTTTGTTGGTGGCGCCGCCGGCGTTGCCACCCTGGTCGCGTAAGGCGCAAGCAAAGCCGCCGCCGGGCCGCCGCCGACCTCATTGGCAGCGGCATGGGTCACATCCCAGTTGTCGTCCAGCCGGAAATGCGCCACCGGCGTTGGCGGCGGCGGCGGCGGGCAGACCACCGCCGGGTAGCTTGCCGCCCGGTCGGCATCGACCTGGGCCTGAGTGATGACCCCGCTATAAAGGCGCGCGCCGTCGATGAAGCCGGTGAACTGGTAGCCGGCCGAGCCCCATACGCCGCTGATGCGCAGGTGAGAACTGATGTTGGCGTTGCCGGCACTGGGCGTGCTGGCGCGCTGAGTCAGCGTCTGCGCCACGCCGTCGATCCAGATCTTGTTGCCGGAAACGCCGCCGTTGGTGAATACCGCAGCCACATGGTGCCAGCCGCCGGCCAGGCCGGCCGAGGCAATGCCGTAGATGTCGCCGTTGAAGGTATTGAAGCCGAAGGAACCGCCTTGCAGCCACAGGTCATAGGTGCCGAAACCGAGCGGCATGACACTGTTGGTGCCGTCCCAGAACATCCAGAAACTGACCGAGTTCCGGCCGCCGGCGGCCAGATCGAATGGCATGCCGGTGATGTCGATGGCGCCTGTGCCGGCAAAGCGCGCCGCCGCCCCGGCAACCGGCTTGCCGCCGCTGGCGGGCGAATCCTCCCAGGCCACGCTGCCGATCAGCGTACCGTTACGGGTGCTCGCCGTGTCCAGCGCGGTGAGCGGCGTGCACCAGGCAACGTCATCGAAGCGGTATTCGGACAACAGCACCGCCGGCGGCGGCGGCGGACAGACTACCGTTGCATAACTCGCCGCCCTGTCGGCATCCACCTGCGCCTGGGTCATTTCCCCCGCATAGACGCGCACGGCGTCAAGCACACCCTGAAACAGATAGCCACTCGTGCCCCAGACGCCGCTGATGCGCATATGGGCATTGACGACTGCGTTGCCGTTATTCGGCGCGCCCGTGCGCTGAGTCAGCACCTGCGCCACGCCGTCGATCCAGATCTTGTTGCCGGCGACGTTGCCGTTGGTGAACACCGCCGCCACATGATGCCAGCCGCTCGCCAGCCCGGCCGAGGAAATGCCGAAAATGTCGCTGCTGAAAGTGTTGAAACCGAATGAGCCGCCGTACAGCCACAGATCGTGCGACTGGAAGCCGATGGGCATGACGCTGTTGGTGCCGTCCCAGAACATCCAGAAACTGACTGAGTTCTTCGCTCCGGCCGCCAGATTGAAAGGAAGACCGGTGATGTCGATGGCGCCGCCGGCAAAGCGGGCGGCGGCGCCATTGACCGGCTTGCCACCGGAGGCCGGGGAGTCCTCCCAGGCAACGCCGCCGATCAGGCTGCCGTTTCGCCCACCCACCGTATCCAGCGCGCTGACCGGCGTGCACCAGGGGACATCGTCGAATCGGTATTCGGAGAGCAGCGCAGCCTGCGCCTGCACCAGTGCAGGCATCAGGCAGGCGAGTGCCGCCAGCAGGATTCCTCTCAGGCGCGAAACCGGCTTGGCTATCGTATTCTGCGCGATCATGGCGGATTGATCACGCTGAGCTGCAATTCGCGCTCAACGTAATTGGCTCCAGGCGCCGGATTCGGGCACGCGCCCGCCGCCGGCTGGTTGCACGCGGTGGCGGTAATCCGGTAAAACGTTTTCGCCGTCGTACCTTCCGTATGCACCGTGCTCACGCACAAAACGGTCACGCCGGTAAAGTCGGCAAGGGCGCCGCCGAGCACCAGCGATGTTGTCGCCGGGCAGCTGGCATTGACGATGGCCTGAAACGCACCGAATTCAAGCCCGGTGCGGGCCACGTGATAGGCACGGCTGCCTTGCAAGTCGAGCGCCGAGGTGCTGTGCTGCACCGCGCTGAGGTTGACAATATATAACCCGAGCGCCGACAGGATCAGCATCAGGAATATCGCCGTGATCAGGCTCAACCCCGAATTAGGGTGCATTGCTGACATGCGCTTCATGGTACAGCGAAACCGTTTCATTGGATTGCGTTAGCGCCAGGGTCATGGACACGATGGCATTGCGAGCGGTCGCTCCCAATGGCGTGTACTGAATATCGCATCCTGTAACATTATTCACCAATGGCGCAGCAGTTCCGCCCGGAGGACAGGCTTGCGGGGCGGCGATCCCATAGCCGGAAACGCGCGTCAAGGTGCCGGCGGCGAGATCGCAGACATAGCTCACCGGACCGGCAATCACCTGGAAACGATTGCCCGGTGACGCGAGCGGGAAACGCTGCGGCGCAGGCGCGGATATGATCTTGTTCTCATTCGGGAGCGTGCCGGCGGCAGTGCCGGCGATAACATTGGTGTTGGTCCCGCTATACGCGTCCGACCCGACGGAAGTCGCACCGAGGTTATAAATCGCAACGCGTTGACCGGGGGCGATCGTTTGACCGGGCAACGTGGGCAGCGGCCCCAGCATGTCGAAGCTCGCGTCGGCGACGTTGAAGTCCAGTATGTCCCCGGCGCCGGTGTTGTCGAGCGCAGCACGATAGCGGCCGCCGGTGATCGTCGGCAGCATTTCCACGCACGTCGCCCCTCCGGCAGCGGCGATGCGCACGCTGTTCGGCAACGCAACGCGCAAGTCGCGGCCGATGCGCCGCAACGCCCCGTCGGCGGTGTCGGTCATCTCCGCGCGGCGCGCCGCGTCGAGGTAAGCCTGAAACGGCCAGCGCAGGAATAGCGCCACCGCCGCCGCCATCACGCCGGTGGCGGCGATTACGATCACCATCTCCACCAGCGTGAATGCCTGTTGATTTGTCGTCGGTCGCGTCATGTTCCGGACATCAAAAATAATTGGTGCGGTAGGCGGCGAGCGTGATGGCGTCGCCGCCCGGCCCGGTCACCGTGACCGATATCAGCACCGCGTTCGCCGCCGTAATCGCGCCAAGAGCGGTGCCAACCACCGACACATTTGTCACGTTGTAGCTGGCCAAGGCCGGGATGGCGACGCCATCCAGCGTAAAGATGCCGTTGGTGGTGAAACCGTTATAGTCGTTGACGTCATCGAACAGCGGCCGGTTGGCCTGCGTCGCGGCGCCGGCGAACCCCCCCGCCGGATTGGCGAAAGGCTTCAACTCGATTTCCTCGAGCAGCGCTTCGGCAACCGCCAGCGTCTGCTTGCGTATCAGCGGATCGGCGCTCGAACGGGTAGCGGTAATGATGGGGATCAGCAGCGCGGCGAGCCCGATGCCTACGATCACAATGGCGATCACCAGTTCGACCAGCGAGAACCCGGACTGCCGGAGGCGCGGCGTTGCCGCCGTTTCAGTGGACATAGCCGGTGTCGCCCTCTACCACGATGCTGCTCACGCCGTCGGCGATGGAGATCGTCTGCGTCGGCAGGAGCGAACCCGCGGCATCAACAGGCTGGCCCAGGGGGTTGAAGTTGAAATCGGCGGGCGCCGGCGCATAGGTCGCGCTGGATTTCGCCGTAATGGTGTAGGGATTCTCGCCGCTCGGACCGGTCAGATTATTGGCGCCGCAGTTGAACGAGCCGGCGGTCTGCGCCACGGTCAGCGTGGCGCTGGTCAGCGTAAATGTCACGCAAACGACGCGCCGTGTGGCTATTGCAGATTTCTGGGCATAACGCAGGATGGCGCGCGTGTTGTCGTAAAGACCCAGTTGATCGTATATCTGCGTGTCCGAGAGTCGCGGTACCGCGACCGCCGCAAGAATGCCGACGACGACGAGGACGGTGACTAACTCCAGGAGCGAGAATCCGCGATTAATAGACCTTCCAGCCATCGCATGACCCCTCACCGCCGCCAAGAACGGCAAACGGCAGGCCTGTGCCTGCCGTAGACCGGCATCAGCAGTTGGTAACCACGGTCGTGTACGTAGGAGTTAGAACGGCCGTCGCTGCGGCATAAGTCACCTGGCATTGTGCAACCGTGCGCGCCTTACGATGCTGGATAGCCTGCCCTGCGATCTGAAAGTCCCCGGTTGCGGTGGTATTGATATCCATGACCAGTACCAGCGCCGCCAAATTTGCGGCAAAACCATATACTGTTGAAACGTTCACGCCGTTGATACTTACGTTGGTCGGACCCGCACCGAGAGCACCTGCCGTCGCTGCCTTGGCGTAAATCAGCCCATTGGCGGCGCGCATCGACCCTTCCACGCTCTTAATAACCGCGATCTTCGCGTCTGTGCTGATGTCGATAAACTTCGGCAGCGCGGTAGCGGCCAGAATCCCGAGGATCACGATGACAACGATCAACTCAATCAAGGTAAAGCCGGTCTGCTTCTTCATATGCTCCTCCCAAGAAAAACCATAAGCATTTAATAACAGAAACTTATCTTGCAATTCTACGCTATAGCTTGACATTCTACCCTATAGCCAAGTCCGATGCTTGACGTGAATCGATTCAGACAGAGTAGATCAAGCAAATGCCATGCCAGTAATGCGCTTCGTGAGCTGTTTAACCGGGTCGAATCCTGGTCGTCTCTAAAACCATTTATACGGTTCAACCGGCGCCAATACCGCCCCGACCCAGCTCTTGCCGGCGCCCGGTTGGGCCTCGTCGTATAGCATCTTGACTTGGTAACGCACACGCTTCTTGCCCTCGCGGTCCGCTTGGAAATTGTCTCCACGCCGAACCAGGTAGACGAGTTCGTGACCCGTCGGGTCGTAATACCAATTGCCGAACTGGTCTTCGTTGAGCGGAGGGTCTCTCAATTCGCCCAGGTAATTGCCTGGTTTCTGCGCCAGCCATTTCATTGGATTGGTGCTCAACAGATCCGGGATTTCGTCGCGCTTGCCGCCAATCACGCGGCCCGCGAATTCGAACAGCAGCGCGCTATTGATGACGTTCGCCGTATATTCCATTGAAGTTTTTTCCGCCAATTCCGCGTAACGCAGCAGACGCTCGGCCAGCACCGTGCCGAGAATGCCGATAATCGAAATGACGACTATGAGTTCCAGCAGGGTGAAGCCCGCAGTCGGGCGGGCAAGTCTTCGCGGATCCATGCTATTTCTTCAGCGCCGCCTGGCCAAGATCCCACATCGGCAGGAACACGCCCAAAGCGAGAATGGTCACCATGATGCCGAGGCCGATAATCAGGATCGGCTCGATTTGGGCGCCCAACGATTTCAGCTCATATTCGACCTCACGTTGGTACATGTCGGCGATTTCCACCATCAGATCATCGAGCGCGCCGGACTCTTCGCCGACCGCGAGCATCTGCAGCACCACCGGCGTGAACACTCCCGAAGCGACTGCGACGCGCAATACGCTTTCACCGCGCTCGACACCCTCGCGCATTCGCTCGATCGCGGCAGCCATGAAATCGTTGTCGACCGTCCGAGCAACGGTCGTCAATGCCTGCACTACCGGGACGCCGCTCGTGCTGGCGAGCGCAAAGCTGCGCGAGAAGCGCGCGAGCGTGGCCTTGCGGATGATTTTTCCGGCTACCGGAATGCGTAGCTTGAATTCGTCCCACTGGTAACGCCCGCGCTCCGTCCCCACCCAAAGCTTGTAGCCCACGCCCGCGGCTATAAACGCCGCGAGCACAAGCGGCCAATAGGCGACCGTGAAATCGGAAAAATCGATCAGCAATTGCGTCATCCAGGGCAATTTGGCTCCGAAGCCCTTGAACACCTTGGCAAATACGGGAATTACGAACAAATTGATGATGACGATCGCGATCGCCATCGCTGCGACGACGAAGCTCGGATAGCGGAGCGCCGCTTTGACCTGCTCGCGCATCGATTTCTCGAATTCGAGATGATGGAACAGCCGCAGAAAAATCTGGTCGAGCATGCCGGTCATCTCGCCGATCCTGACCATGTTGATGTAAAAATCGGTAAACACGCCTTCCTGGCGCTGCAACGCGGCCGACATCTCGCGTCCGCCGTCCAGGTTCTCGCGTATGCTCTTCACCACTTCCTTGAAGCGCGAGTCCACCGAAGACTCCTGCAAGCCGGCGAGCGCCCGCATGATGGGCACACCGGACTTGAGCAGCGTATGCATCTGGCGGCTGAACAGCAAAATTTCTTCGTCGGGAATACCGGGGCGCACAAGGCGTTTGAGCAAGTTGCCGACCGATTCGGACGGCGCCGTGCGCGACGGATTGATTTCGATCGGCGTGATCCCGGTATTGAACAATTGCGTCGCTACCGCGCCGCTATCCCCGCCTTCCAGTACGCCTTGCACCTGCTCGCCCCCGGCGTTGCGCCCCTTGTATGCAAAATACGGCATCAGCTCGCGTCCTCGAACTCGTTGCTGATGCGCATCCCCTCATCGGCCGTGGTCTTGCCGTCGGCCACCAGCTGTGCCGCGTGAGCACGCAGGGTATGGCCTCCCATCTCGCGGTTCGCGACCGCGATAAATACCGCCGGGTCCTCCTGGTTCGCGGCCTCGACCACCGGCTTGCTCATTTCGAGCATTTCATACACACCCGTGCGTCCGAGATAACCGGTGCCGTTGCAGTGCGAGCAGCCCTTGCCTTTGACGTAGCGGTGGTCGTCGACCTTGGAGCCGAGTTCCTGCGACAGCCACTCGTGCTCGCCCGGCAGCAGGGTATGGGCTTCGGCGCAGCTCTCGCAGATCAGCCGCACCAGCCGCTGCGCGAGCACCATCTGCAGCGACAGCGCAACCATGTAGCGCGGCGCGCCCATGTCGAGCAGGCGCACGGGTGTCGTGACCGCATCGTTGGTGTGCAGCGTCGACAACACCATGTGGCCGGTCATCGCCGCCCGCAACCCGGTCTCCACCGTTTCCCGGTCGCGCATCTCGCCGACCAGGATCACGTCCGGGTCCTGGCGCAACGCCGAACGCAGCACCCGCGCGAACGTGAGCTCGATCTTCTCATGCACCTGCACCTGGTTGATGCCCGGCAGCCGGTACTCGACCGGGTCTTCGACGGTGATGATCTTGCGCTCCGGGGTGTTGAGTTCGGAGAGCGCGGCGTAAAGCGTGGTGGTCTTGCCGCTGCCGGTCGGGCCGGTCACCAGCATCATGCCGCTCGGCCGGCGCAACACGGCATGCACGCGCTCGAGAATCTTCGGCGGCATGCCGAGCTTGTCGAGGGTAAGGATGCCGCTCGCCTGATTGAGCAAACGCATGACGACGGATTCACCGTATTGCGTCGGCATCGACGAAATCCGCACGTCGACCATGCTGTTGCGGACCTTGACGTTGAAGCGCCCGTCCTGCGGCAGGCGCTTTTCCGAAATATCCAGCCCCGACATCAGCTTCAGCCGCAGCACCAGCGCGGATGCGATCTTGGAATCGGCTTCAGTCTGCAGATGCAGCATGCCGTCGATGCGGAAGCGGATGATGAGCTGTCTTTCCTGCGGCTCGATGTGGATGTCGGAGGCGCGCACCTGGGTCGCGTCCTCGAACACCGACTGCAGCAGCTTGACGACCGGCGCCTCCTCGAGCCCGGGCGTGACCGCCAGCGCGCCGAAGTCGACCACAGCGTCGCCGAGCTCGGCCTGCAGCTCCTGCGCGAGGCCGGTAATCTCGCCGGTGCGGCGGTAGACGCGGTCCACGGTCGCCAGCAGCTGCGATTCGGTGACGACCGCGATTTCGATTTCACGCTTGAGAATGCGCGCAATCTCGTCGTACGCATTGAGGTCGGTCGGGTCCGCCATGCCGACCTTCATCGCCTTGGCATTGTCCTCGAGCAGAATGGCGCGGAAGCGGCGCGCCTGGGTTTCCGGCAGCTTCTGCGTGACCCCGGGTTTGATGTTGAAGTATTTGAGATTGATGTACGGAATCTGCAGTTGCTTGGCGAGCGCCTCGGAGATTTCCTCCTCCGTAACATAACCTTGCTCGATGAATACGCGTCCGAGCTTGCGCCCGCTGCGCTTCTGCTCGTCGAGCGCGAGCTTGAGCTGCTCCTGCGTCAGCAGCTTCTGCTCTACGAGGATTTCGCCGAGGCGAACTTTTTCCGGTCGGGCCATATGAATCCCAGAGCGATGTCAGCTGATTTCCGATGAACGTCTTGAAAATAGCACGTTGTGCACCATGAAGGCAACGTGCCAAGAAAGCTTCAACGGTCAGGGTAGGACCGGCGGCTCCTTTCCCCCAAAGAGGAAGCGTCGGTCTGCGCGAGCGCTGTGTCGCGCGGCTCGCGTGACATTCAACACGCTACCGGACATTGCCGCCGTCGGCTTTGCTTTCCGGCTTTTTCGGAATCTTCTTTTGCCCGATCGGCAGCGTGGTGATCTCGGTTGCGAGCTTGAGCCGCGCCCCCTCCAATTGCCCGTCCGGCTTGAGTTGCGCTTCCCGGTTTTCCAGGGCCGCTGCCTGAACCTCGGCGGAGGATTGATGGGCGCCGGTGCGCACGCCGGCCTGCGCCTGGTCCATTGCCAAGGCAGCCGCTACCGCCTCGGGCGCCGGCTGCGCTGAAGCGGCCGCCGATACCGCGCCGGTTGCCGACTGTTGCGTGCCGGGGGACTCGACCTGGGACTCGTACACCAGCGGGGTTACCACCGATCTGGGCGTGATCTGATACAACACCCAGACGATCCAGACGATGACAAGCAGCATCAGTCCGGCAATGATTCGCCAAAACAACTCCCAGCGCTTGCGCGCCGTCGGTTTGACCGGGGCGGCGTCCTGTTCCTCCTGCTTGGTCTGACTCATTTCCATGCTCAGCCCCGGCTTAGCGGCAAGGACCAACGTCATGCTTGCCCGAGTGGAACAAATCCTGCGTCCGAAATGCGGATTGTGGAACCCATGCGAATAATACGCCAGAAGGCCGCTGAAGACTTCGCCAAATAGCCGATTTTTTGGCGTTTGGGTCGGCAGCGGTTATCCACAGGCTGCGCTCCAAATCGAAGCTGATCTGGCGCACAATGTCGTGGCATTCATCGTCCAGGAACCAGCATGAAACCGCTCGCCCTCGTTTTCGATGCCTACGGCACGCTCTACGACGTACATTCCGTGGTCGCCCTGTGCGACCGGTATTGGCCCGGCAAAGGCGGCGCCGTAAGCCAGCTGTGGCGCACGAAGCAGCTCGAATACACCTGGCAGCGCAGCCTGATGCAGCGCTATGCGCCTTTCAGCCGCGTCACCGAGGCCGGCTTGCGCCATGCCTGTGCCGCGCTCGGTCTGGCGCTCACCGAGGCGCAGGTCACCGCGCTGATGCAGCAATATCTGAACCTCAGCCTTTATCCGGACGCGCTGCCGGCGCTCGCGGCGCTGCGCGGGCGCAAGCTCGCGATTTTGTCCAACGGCTCGCCCGACATGCTCGATCCGCTGGTCGCCGCGAGCGGCCTGGACAAGGTGCTGGACGCGGTATTGAGCGTGGCCGAGGTGAGAATCTTCAAGCCCGATCCGCGCGTGTATCAAATCGCAGTCGACCGGCTGGGCGTGCCGAAAGAGGCAATCGGCTTCGTCTCGTCCAACTGCTGGGACGCCTGCGGCGCCAAGTCCTTCGGCTTTCTCACCTATTGGATCAACCGCAGCGGCGCCCCGCTCGATGCGCTGGATGCGGCGCCCGATCACACCATCGCGCGGCTTACCGATCTCGCCGGGCTGGTCGGCTAGCCGGCGTCAGGCGGCAACACATTCAGGCGCGACGGCATTCTGGCCGGCGCCCGCTGCCGGCTGCGGCCGGCGGCTGGTATCATGGCGCGCATCCTTCAGCTTCCCGGCTCCCCGTCACTCGCCCCGATGAAATTCTGCCCCAACTGCGGCGCCAGCGTCACCCTCAAAGTGCCCGCGGGCGATAGTCTTCCGCGCCACGTGTGCGAAGCCTGCGGCGCGATCCATTACTCCAATCCCAAGATGGTGATCGGCTGCATTCCCGAGTGGGAGAGCAGGATACTGCTGTGCAAGCGCGCCATCGAGCCGCGCCGCGGCTGCTGGACGCCGCCCGCAGGCTTCATGGAAAACGGCGAGACCACGGCGGAGGCGGCGCTGCGCGAGACGCTGGAGGAAGCCAACGCACGCGTCGAGATCGGCGATCTGTACGCCATGCTGTCGGTGCCGCAGGTCAACCAGGTGCACATTTTCTACCGCGCGCGGCTGCTCGATCTCGAGTTCGCGCCGGGCGCCGAAAGCCTGGAGGTGGCGCTGTTCGAGGAGGCCGAGATTCCGTGGAAAGAGATCGCCTTTCGCACCATCTCGACCACGCTCAGGCATTATTACGCGGACCGCAAGCAGGGGCGCTACGGCTGCCACTCCGGCGCCATTTTGCCGCTGAAATAACGCGGTCGCGCAACTGCGGCGTCAGTTCTCCGGCGTCGCGCTGATCTTGTGAATCGAAAGATCGGCGCCGTTGAACTCCTCCTCCGCGTCCATGCGCAGGCCGACGGTGGCCTTGAGCAAGCCATAGACCAGGGCACCGCCGGCCAGCGCGACTGCGATGCCCAGCGCCGTTCCCGCCAGTTGCGACATGAAGGTCACCCCGCCCATGCCGCCCAGCGCCTTGACGCCGAAGATCCCCGCGGCAATGCCGCCCCAGGCGCCGCACAATCCGTGCAGCGGCCATACGCCCAGCACATCGTCGATTTTCCAGCGGTTCTGTGTCAAGGTGAACATATTGACGAAAATGAAGCCCGCCACCGCGCCCACCAGGAGCGAAGCGACCGGATGCATCACATCGGATCCGGCGCACACCGCGACCAGCCCGGCGAGCGGGCCGTTGTGGACGAAGCCCGGGTCGTTGCGCCCGGCAAGCAGCGCTGCCAGCGTGCCCCCGGCCATCGCCATGAGCGAGTTCATCGCCACCAGGCCGCTCACTTTGTCCAGGGTCTGCGCCGACATCACGTTGAAGCCGAACCAGCCTACCGAGAGGATCCAGGCGCCCAGCGCGAGGAAGGGAATGCTGGAGGGCGGATGCGCGGTCATGCCCTTGCCGTCCTTGCTATAGCGGCCGCTGCGCGCGCCCAGCAACAGCACTGCAACCAGCGCGATCCAACCGCCGACCGCGTGCACCACGACAGAGCCGGCGAAATCGTGGAACTCCTCGCCGAAGGAAGCCTTGAGCCAGGCCTGTACCCCGTAGTGGTGGTTCCAGGCGATGCCTTCGAAAAACGGGTAGATGAAACCCACCAGCAGGAATGAGGCCGCGAGTTGCGGGTAGAACCGTGCGCGCTCGGCGATGCCGCCCGAGACGATCGCCGGAACCGCCCCGGCGAAAGTCAGCAGGAAAAAGAATTTCACCAGCTCGTAGCCGTTCTTTTGCGCCAGCTGCTCGGCACCGTTGAGAAAGCTCACGCCGTAGGCGATGCCGTAACCGATGAAAAAATAGGCGATCGTGGACGCGGAAAAATCGGACAAGATTTTCACCAGCGCATTGACCTGGTTCTTCCAGCGCACCGTGCCCAGCTCGAGAAACGCGAAGCCCGAGTGCATGGCAAGCACCATGATCCCGCCGAGCAGAACGAACAGCACGTCACCGCCTGATTTCAAGTTCTCCATACCCCCCCCTTTTCTTCTTGAACATTCGCATCGGCCGGACCGCGGGGCGCGCGGCAGGTCAAAAATAGTTCGCGCATTATGAAGTCTTTCGCGTGGTTTGTATTCCCCCGGCGTGATGGACGCGCCGAACCACCTCGTGCTAGCGTGCCGCATGACGAACCATGCACTCAAGCTCGCGCTGCATCCATGATCCCATGGCTTGAAGGCGACGATCCTTTTCCGCCGCTCGCCAGCGCGCTGAAGCATCCCAATGGCCTGCTCGCCGCGGGCGGCGACCTGTCCCCCGAACGCCTGCTCGCCGCCTACCGCCAGGGCATATTCCCCTGGTATTCGCAAGACGAGCCCATCCTGTGGTGGAGCCCCGATCCGCGCATGGTGCTGATTCCGTCCGAATTGAAAGTCTCGCGCTCCCTCGCCAAGACCCTGCGCAACCGCGGCCACGAGGTCCGTTTCGACAGCGCGTTCGAAGCGGTGATGCAGGGCTGCGCCCTCAGGGGCGCCGACCACGCGGCGCGCGGCGCGGGTGAAAGCGGCACCTGGATCACCGATGACATGCGCACCGCCTATCTGCGCCTGCACGAACTGGGCTACGCCCACTCGGCGGAAACCTGGATCAACGGCGAGCTGACGGGCGGCCTGTACGGCGTGGCCATAGGCCGCATGTTCTACGGCGAGTCCATGTTTGCCCGGGTGCGCGACGCCTCCAAGATGGCCATGGTGCATCTGGTGCGTCGCCTCGAGCGCCAGCGCTACGGCATGATCGATTGCCAGATGCACACCGCCCACCTGGCCAGTTTCGGCGCGCGCGCAATCCCGCGCAGCGAATTTTCACTGCGGCTGCAGGAATTGGTAGACTACGCGGTGACGCCGACGAAATGGAACGCCCACGATGTCGCTGCTTAACGATCTGCCGCACGCCGTACTGCAGTTCTACGTGACTGCGCCCTATCCCTGCAGCTATCTGCCGCAGAAGCTGGCGCGCTCCCAGGTCGCCACGCCCAGCCACCTGATCTCCAATGAGGTCTACGGCGGGCTGGTGAAGGCCGGTTTTCGCCGCAGCGGCATTTTCACCTACCGCCCCTACTGCGACGCCTGCCGCGCCTGCGTTCCGGTGCGCATCCCGGTGGCGCAGTTCGAGGCCACGCGCGCCCAACGCCGCGCCCGGACGCGGCACGCCGCGCTCGACGCCGCTTCGCAGAGCCTGCGTTTTCGCAACGAGCACTACGCGCTCTACTTGCGCTACCAGGCCCACCGCCATTCCGGCGGCGGCATGGACCAGGACAGCCGCGACCAGTATTCGCACTTCCTGCTGCAAAGCCGGGTCAACACGCGCCTGATCGAGTTCCGCGAAGCGGGCAAGCTGATGATGGTGTCCATCGTCGACACGCTCGGAGACGGAGTGTCTTCTGTTTATACCTTCTTCGAGCCGGGCATCGCCGCCGCCAGCTTCGGCACTTACAACATCCTGTGGCAGATCGAGCAGTGCCGCAGCCTGGGGCTGCCCTACCTGTATCTTGGATACTGGATCCGGAACAGCCGCAAAATGGCCTACAAGGCCAAGTTCCGGCCGATCGAAGGCCTGATCGAGGGCGAGTGGCGCCGCCTCGGAAAAGAAGAACTCGACTAGATATATCGGCGGACGCGGCAGGATACATCCGGCTGCGGTGATCGAACTTGCGCGGACGGCGGCCCGTCCGCGCGGATCGTCGATTGTGCGCGGATGAAAAGCATATCCGCGCACAATCGACGATCTTGTATGAAAGCAACCCCAAGCCGCGGTTGCTTTTATTCATAACCGCGCTTTTGGTGCGGATGCGCTTTTCATCCGTACCAAAAGCACGGTTGGCGCGCGCAGCGCGCAAGTCCGCTGGTGACATGCAATGCGATGCTTTGGACGCCGCACGCAGCACCGCGTATAGCAGCTCGCGACGCAATTCCCCTCACGCTGTAAAATCGCGCCATGCTCTATTCGCTGGCACGCCCCTTTCTGTTCGCGCTGGATCCCGAACGTGCGCACGAGCTCGCCCTCGCCTCGCTCAAGCTGCTCGAGCGCGGCGGCATGGCGTCGATGCTGGCCGACGCCGCGCCGGCGCAGCGCGTCAAGCTCATGGGCCTGGAATTTCCGAACGCGCTCGGCCTGGCCGCCGGCCTGGACAAGAACGGCGAGTACATCGACGCGCTTGCGGCGATGGGCTTCGGCTTCATCGAGATCGGCACGGTCACGCCGCGACCGCAACCGGGCAATCCCAAACCGCGCCTGTTCCGCCTGCCCGAGGCCCAGGCCCTGATCAACCGCCTGGGCTTCAACAACCATGGCGTAGAGCGCCTGATCGAAAACCTGATGCGCGCGCGTTACCGCGGCGTACTGGGCATCAACATCGGCAAGAATTCCGACACGCCGATCGAGCGCGCCGCCGACGATTACGAGTTCTGCCTGGCGAAGGTGTATGCGCACGCGAGTTATGTCGCGGTGAACGTGTCCTCGCCCAATACCAGGGACCTGCGCCAGTTGCAGGGCGCGGACGAACTCGGTGCGCTCGCGGGCAAGTTGAAGACCGAGCAGAAGCGCCTGGCGGACGCCCACGGGCGCTATGTGCCCCTGGTGCTCAAGATCGCGCCCGACCTCGACGACGCCGAACTCGGGGCCATCGCCAAATGCCTGCTCAGGCACCGGCTTGACGGCGTCATCGCCACCAACACCACGGTTTCGCGCGCAGGCGTTGCCGGCCTGCGGCACGCCGCGGAGGCCGGCGGGCTGTCCGGCGCGCCGCTGCGCGAAGCGTCGACTGCGCTGATCCGCAAGCTGGCGCGGCTGCTCGAAGGCAGGGTGCCGATCATCGGTGTCGGCGGGGTGATGAGTGCAGCCGACGCGCGCGCGAAGCTCGCGGCCGGCGCCAGCCTGGTGCAGATCTACACCGGCTTCATTTACCGCGGTCCGCAACTGATAGGCGAAATCCTGCGCGCCTTGCCCGCGGCCGGGTCATGAGCGGCAGCGCGCTCGCCGACGAAATCGACGCCCTGCTGCCGCAGACCCAGTGCACCAAGTGCGGCTACAGCGGCTGCCTGCCTTACGCCCGGGCGATTGCGGCGGGCGAGGCCGATATCAACCAGTGCCCGCCCGGCGGCGCCGCCGGCACGGCCAAGCTTGCCGCCCTGCTCGGGCGCGAGGCCAAGCCGCTCAACCCGGCCAACGGCGCGGAGCGGGGGCGCGCGGTTGCGCTGATCGACGAAGCGCGCTGCATCGGCTGTACGCTGTGCATCCAGGCCTGTCCGGTGGATGCCATCGTCGGCGCGGCCAAGCTGATGCATACCGTGATCGCCGGGCTGTGCACGGGATGCGATCTGTGCCTGCCGCCTTGTCCGGTCGATTGCATAGACATGGTGCCCCTGCCGCAGGCACAGGCGTCCTGGACGCCGGCCATGGCCGCCGCGGCGCGCGCGCGCTTTCAGTTCCGCAGGCTGCGCCTGGCGCGCGAAGAGGCCGAACGCGCCGAGCGCCTTGCGCGCAAGGCGCAGAAGAAAATGGGGCAGCCCATGGCGGATGCCAAAAAGGCGGTGATCCTCGCCGCCATCGAGCGCGCCAAGGCGAAAAAGAGCGGCATGGCACCGAGGAATACGGACAATCTGCCGCCGCAGGTCCGAGAGGAGATTGCCGCGATCGACGCGCGCCGCAGGGCGGCAAAGAAGCGATGAATCCGGCGAAACGCCGCGAAATCTTCGCGCGCTTCCAGGCGGCGAATCCCGAGCCGCGCGGCGAACTCGAATACCGCACGCCGTTCGAACTCCTGATCGCGGTGATCCTGTCGGCCCAGGCGACCGACAAGAGCGTCAATCTGGCCACGCGCGGCCTGTACCGGGTGGCGCACACGCCGAAACAGATGCTCGCCCTCGGCATGGATCGCCTGATCGCCCACATCAAACGCATCGGCCTGTACCGCACCAAGGCGAAGAACATACTCGCCACCTGCGCGCTGCTGCTGCAACGCCATGCCGGCATGGTGCCGCCGCAGCGCGCGGCGCTGGAGCAGTTGCCCGGGGTCGGGCGCAAGACCGCCAACGTGGTGCTGAACATCGCCTTCGGCCAGGCGACCATCGCCGTGGACACGCATATTTTTCGCGTCGCCAACCGCAGCGGCATCGCGCCGGGCAGGAACCCGCTGGAGGTCGAACAAAAGCTGCTGAAATTCGTGCCGCCCGAGTTTCGCCTGCACGCCCACCACTGGCTGATCCTGCACGGACGCTATGTGTGCAAGGCGAGGAAACCGGAATGCGCGAAGTGCTCGATCGCGGACCTGTGCGAGTTCAAAGCCAAAACGCGCGCAGCCTGAGACCTGGATCCGCCCTCCCCTGCGCGCCATCTCCCATGTTCAATC
>Ga0156177_1014_pt2 | contig 38737 bp, 31 predicted proteins | sample RifCSPlowO2_12_FD_107830 | JGI IMG/M metagenome (GOLD analysis project Ga0156177, IMG submission 107830) | Betaproteobacteria bacterium RIFCSPLOWO2_12_FULL_64_23
GCGGCAGGCGGCAATCGCGGCCGGTCGCATCCCAGGCCTGCGGCCATGACCCCTGGCCCTGTTCATGCCGCCGCCTCCGTTCCCTTATCGTGTTTCGAACGTAAGCGCTGTCGGCGGCTGGCGGCAATCGCGGCCGGTCGCATCCCCGCTGCGCGGGGCCCCTGCTCCCTGCTCATGCCGCCGCCTCCGTTGCTGAGCCTCGGCTCGAACCCAGGCGCTGTCGGCGGCTGGCGGCAATCGCGGCCGGTCGCATCCCCGCTGCGCGGGGCCCCTGCTCCCTGCTCATGCCGCCCCCCTTTCCTGATAATTCGCGCTCACCCATTTTTGATACTCGCCCGAGGTCACCGAAAGCGCCCACTCCGCATGGGCGAGGTACCAGCTGACCGTCCTGCGAAGGCCGCCGGCGAAATTCTCCGCCGGCTGCCAGCCGAGTTCGCGACGCATCTTGCTTGCGTCGATGGCATAGCGCCGGTCATGGCCCGGGCGGTCCTTGACATAGGTGATGAGCGAGGCGTAGGGCTTTGCCGCCGGGCGCAGCTCGTCCAGCACGGCGCAAAGCGTCTGCACCACTTCGAGATTGTTCTTTTCGCTGCTGCCGCCGATATTATACACCTCTCCCGGCCGCCCCGCCTCCAGGACCTTGCGCACGCCGCCGCAATGATCGTCGACATGGAGCCAGTCGCGCACATTCTTCCCGTCGCCATAGACCGGAATCGCCTTGCCCGCGAGCGCATTCAGGATCACCAGGGGAATCAGCTTTTCCGGGAACTGAAACGGGCCGTAGTTGTTGGAGCAGTTGGTGGTGAGCGTCGGCAGGCCGTAGGTGTGATGGTACGCCCGCACCATGTGATCGGCGGCGGCCTTGGACGCGGCATAAGGGCTGTTCGGCGCGTAGGCGGTGGTTTCGCGAAACGGCGCGTCGCCGGCGGCGAGCGAGCCGTAGACCTCGTCGGTGGACACCTGCAGGAAGCGAAACCTGCGCTTCGCTTCGTCGCTGAGCCCGCTCCAGTGGGCGCGCGCGGCTTGCAGCAGGTTGAACGTGCCGTGGATATTGGTGCGCACGAACTCGGCCGGCCCGAGTATGGAGCGGTCCACGTGGCTCTCGGCGGCGAAGTTGAGCACGGCGCGCGGCTGGTGTTCGCGCAGCAGCCGCGCCACCAGCTCGGCGTCGTCGATGTCGCCGCGCACGAAGACGTGCCGCGCATCGCCGCGCAGTTGGTCGAGATTGCGCAGATTGCCGGCGTAAGTGAGCTTGTCGAGGTTGACGACGGGCTCGTCCTGCGCCGCCAGCCATTGCAGTACGAAATTGGAGCCGATGAAACCGGCTCCGCCGGTAACTAGAATCAAGTGGCGCTCCGCGCGGGTGAACAGCCGGCATTATAGCTTTCGCCGGAAAGCAATTGCTTTCTCAATCGATAGCCGAGACTTGCAGCGGAAGTTCGCGAATGTCAGGCCGTGGGAGCGAGCTTGCCGTGGGAGCGAGCTTGCTCGCGAATATCATGCCGTAGGAGCGAGCTTGCTCGCGAATGTCAGGCCGTAGGAGCGAGCCTGCCGTAGGAGCGAGCTTGCTCGCGAATATCATGCCGTGGGAGCGAGCCTGCTCGCGAATATCATGCCGTAGGAGCGAGCCTGCGCCCGAAGGAGGTCCTAGGGGAGCTCGCGAACATCCTCCAAATTACAGCCAGACGGCATCCCACAAGGGGTAATCGCCAACCGTTGTGACCAAGCCCGCGCGAACCGGATTGGCCACGACATACCTCGCCACATCCTTGATATCTTCGTCTTCACGCAGTGCGTGGTCATGATACCCGGCCTGCCAGAGTGCAGAATTACCAAGAGTTGCCCGATTTACCGCTATTGCGCTGCGTGATTTCACCCGCTGCATCAGACGAGCCAGCGATCCTTGCCGTAATATGCAGAGCCAATGGAAGTGATCCGGCATCACTACCCAAGCCAGGGAATCGGCGATACCGAGTTCCTCGGCCATTCTGAATTCCTGCACCACCAATCGCCCCAATCTCCAGTCTGCGAACACAGGCACACGATCCATGCACACCGAGGTCACAAGATAGGCGCGGCCTATTTCGGAGTACCGACCCCTGCGCAAATCGCTTGAATGTGCATGCGCCACTATGGGGATTCGTTCGCGAGCAAGCTCGCTCCCACACCGGATTCGGGATTCGTTCGCGAGCAAGCTCGCTCCCACACCGGATTCGGGATTCGTTCGCGAGCAAGCTCGCTCCCACACCGGATTCGGGATTCGTTCGCGAGCAAGCTCGCTCCCACACCGTTCTACCCGCCCCAATTCCGCGTGAGATAACCGGCCAGCCAGATCGAACCGACGCCGAGGGCGATCAGCACCGATTGCGACAGCGTGGCGCGCAGTTCGGGGCGCTTGTGCAGCCCGGGGATCAGGTCGGCCACCGCGACATAGATCATGCTGGCGGCGGCGAGCGCGATAAAGATCGGCACCCATTCCTGCAGCGCCTGCAGCGCGAAGTAGGCAAGCAGCCCGCCGGCGAGCATGGCGAAGCTCGACAGCAAGTTGAGCATGAAGGCGCGCATGCGGCTGTAGCCCGAGTGCAGCAGGATCAGGAAATCGCCCACCTCCTGCGGGATCTCGTGCGCGATGATCGCCAGCGCGGTGACGATGCCGAGCTGGGTGTTCTCCAGGAACGCGGCGGCGACGAGGATGCCGTCGACGAAATTGTGAAAGCTGTCGCCGATGAGTATCAGCATGCCGCTGCGTCCCTGGTCGTGCGCGTCGGCGTGCTGGTCGTGCACGTCGCAGTCTTCGACGTGGCAGTGGCGCCATAGCACCAGTTTTTCCAGGATGAAGAAACCGAAAATGCCGGCGAGGATGGTGGCGGCGACGCTGTGTACGCTCATGGCGCCCTCGAACGCATGCGGCAGCAGTTCGAGGAAGGCCGCGCCGAGCAGGGCGCCGATGGCGTAGCTGACCAGTATCGGCACCCAGGCCGCGCGCGCGGTCAGCGCGAACAGCGCCGCGCAGGCGACCGACAGCACTCCGCCCAACAGGCTCGCCGCGGTGATCCAGGCCAGAGTCGACATGTTCAGGTTTCCATCCGCATTATTGGATCCAAATCAGGCTCGCCATGCGCCCGGTGGCGCCGTCGCGGCGATAAGAATAAAAGCGCTCGCGCTCGGTGTAGGTGCAATAGCCGCCGCCGTAGATCCTGAGCACGCCGCTCCACGCGAGGCGCCGGCGCGCGAGCGCATACAGGTCGGCGCAGAACTTGCCCGGCCCGCCCGGCGCAAACGCGTCCCCGGACCCGGCCTCGCCCCCGGGGTCGGCCGCGATGAAAGCCGCGCGCACCTCAGCGCCGACTTCATACGCCGCAGGCCCGATCGCAGGCCCGAAATAGGCGAGCAGCGCCTCGGGCGGCCGATCCATGGCCTGCAGCGTCCGCTCGATCACGCCGGAGCAAAGCCCGCGCCAGCCCGCATGCACCGCCGCCACGATCGTGCCCTCCTCGTCGCATAGGAGCAGCGGCAGGCAATCCGCGGTCAGCGCCGCGCACACTCTCCCCGGCCGGCGCGCGAGCGCCGCATCGGCTTCGGGGCTGCCTTCCACGGTATCGGCCTCGACCACCGTCGTTCCATGCACCTGGCGCAGCCACAGCGGCTCGGCCGGCAGCCATTGCCTCAGGCTGGCGCGGTTGCGCGCCACGGCTTCGGCGTCGTCGCCCGAGCGCAGGCCTAAGTTGAGGCCGGCGTAGGCGCCGCGGCTGGCGCCGCCGGCACGCGTGGTGATGAGCGCGCGCACGCCAGCCGGCGCGGGCCAGTCGGGCACGATCCAGCCGTGAGAGTTCATTCCATTCGGCTCAGCAGAGCGCGCAGGTCCGCAGGCAGCGGCGCCTCCCATTGCATCGCCGCGCCGCTCAGCGGATGCACCAGGCCGAGGCGGTAGGCGTGCAGCGCCTGGCGTTTGAAACTCGCCAGCGGCCCCGGCGCGTTATTGTGGCAAACCCGGCGCCCGGCGCGATAGACCGGATCTCCCACCAGCGGATGGCCGATCGACTGCAGGTGCACGCGGATCTGGTGCGTGCGTCCGGTATCGAGGCTGCACTCGAGCAGGGTCGCATTCGCGTAGCGCTCGAGCACGCGGTAATGGGTGCGCGCCGCCCTGCCGCGCTCGGTCACCGCCATGCGCGTGCGCTGGGTCTGGTGCCGGCCTATGGGCGCATCGACCGAACCGTCGCGCGCAACCACGCCGTGCGCCAGCGCGAGGTACTGGCGCACTACCGTGCGCGCCTGCAACTGGCGCACCAGGTCGGTCTGCGCTTCCAGCGTCTTCGCCACGACCAGCAGGCCGCTGGTATCTTTATCCAGACGGTGCACTATGCCCGCGCGGGGAATGGCTGCGAGCGGCGGGTGATGATGCAGCAGCCCGTTGAGCAGCGTGCCCTGCCAATTGCCGCTGCCCGGATGCACCACCAGCCCGGCCGGCTTGTTGAGCACCAGCAGCGCGGCGTCCTCATGCACGATTTCGAGTGCTATCGCCTCGGCCTGCCGGGCCGCGTCCCGCGCTTCGGCTTGCAGCGCGAGCGAAACGCGCTCCCCGCCCCAGACCTTGCGCTTGGCTTCGACCGCGGCATGGTTGAGCATCACCTGGCCCTGCTTGACCCAGGCGGCCAGGCGGCTGCGCGAATGCTCCGGAAACATCCGCACCAGGGCCTGGTCAAAGCGCATTCCGGCGCAATCGGCGGGAACCTTCCGCTCCTGACCCTCGACTGCGCTATAATTTTGCGTTTCCTTTATATCCGTGACGGCCATCATGCATCGTAGTTTAGCGGTATTCCTGGCCCTGCTGTTGGGCGCCTGCGGTTTGCTGCCCGAAGTGAAAGATGAAACTGCGGGCTTGTCCGCCGAAAAACTCTACGCCGAAGCCAAAGACGAGATCGCGCAGGGCGGCTACACCAGGGCGATCAAGTTTCTGGAGAAGCTCGAAGCCCGCTATCCCTACGGCCGCTACGCGCAGCAGGCGCAAATCGAGTTGGCCTACGTCCACTTCAAGGACGGCGACCAAACCTCGGCCATCGCCGCCGCCGACCGCTTCATCAAACTGCATCCGAACCACCCCAACGTCGATTACGTTTATTATTTGAAGGGCCTGGTCAATTTCAACGAGGACCGCGGGCTGTTGGGCAGATTCGGCAAGCAGGACCTGACCGAGCGCGACCCCAAGGCGGCACGCGACTCCTTCGACGCATTCAAGCAACTCGTCACGCGCTATCCGGACAGCAAGTACACGCCGGATGCGATTGCGCGCATGAAGTATCTGGTGAACGCGCTCGCCTCGCACGAAGTCCACGTCGCGCACTATTACATGAAGCGCGGCGCCTACGTCGCGGCGGCGAACCGCGCGCAATACGCACTGCTGAATTACCCGCAGGCGCCGGCAGTCGAGGAAGCGCTGTTCGTCATGGTGAAGGCCTACGATGCGATGGGCATGACCGATTTGCGCGACGACGCCGACCGCGTGATGCACAAGAATTTCCCCGATAGCCCCTATTTAAAAGGCACCGCCGGCAAGAAAGACCCGTGGTGGATGCTTTGGGGGAATGCCTGGTAGGCGCGAACCGCTTGCATTCGCGAGCAAGCTCGCTCCCACGACAGGCTCGCTCCCACGACAGGCTCGCCCCCACCGCAAGCTCGATCCCACCGCAAGCTCGCTCCGGTTCTTGTGGGAGCGAGCTTGCTCGCGATCCTCCTGCGTCGCGAGCCGAGCGTTTTCTAAACCTTGATCCCCTCGTCGCGGATGTAATCGCGAATCACCGTTTCGACATCCCAGTCGGAAACGAATCCCAGCTTCAGCGCACGCTCGGTGGTAAAGCGCGCAGGCCAGGTCTTGACGATGGCCTGGATGCGCGCATCCGGTTTCCACTCGACCCGCGCCGCGACCTTGTCGCCGGCGATCTTGCGCAGCGCCTCGACCATCTGCGCCACCGAGGCGGTAATGCCGGGCAAATTCACCACGCGATTGACGCCCCAGGCGGCGGACGGCAGCTCGTGGGCATGAATGAAAGCGTCCACCACTTTGCCGGGCGAGAGCAGCCACACGCCGGTCTCGGGACCCACCGGGCAGGGCGACATTTCGCCGTTCAGCGGCTCGCGGATAATGCCGCTTGCAAACGAGGACGCGGCGAGGTTGGGCTTGCCCGCGCGCACCACGATGGTCGGCAGCCGCAGCGAGCGGCCGTCGATGAAGCCTTTGCGGTTGAAATCGGTGGCGAGATACTCGCCGCAAACTTTGTGCGCGCCGTAGGAAGTCTGCGGGTTGGGCGTGGTGGAATCGTCCAGCACCGGCGGCAGGTCGCCGCCGAACGCCGCCACCGAGCTGGCGAAGACGTAACGCGGCGGCCGCGCCTGCCTGCGGCAGGCATCGAGCAGGCCGCGCGTGCCGTCCAGGTTTACTCTGATGCCAAGGTCGAAATCGGCTTCGGCGCCGCCGCTCACTACCGCCGCCAAATGGAACACCGAGCCGGTGTCCCGGCCGATGGCGTCGGCGAGCAACGCGGTGTTGGTGAAATCGCCTTTCACGCATTTAAGCCGCGCGTCGGTCTGCGCCGGGAACGCGGTGTCGATCAGCACGATCTGCGCTATCGCCGCCTGCTTGCCGTCCGCGTCTGCGAGCGTGCCGCGTTTGAGCAGGGCTTCGGCCAAGCGGTAGCCCAGGAATCCGCCGCCGCCGGTGATCAGGATTTTCATGATTTCCTCAATTTTTGGTGTGTCGAACCTGCGTGACCTGCACGCCCAGAATCAAACCCGGTAATACGAACGGTACCATTCGACAAAGCGCGCTATGCCGGCCTCGACCGGCGTGGCCGGTTTGAACCCTACCGCGGCCTCGAGCCGCGTTACGTCGGCGATGGTCTCGGGCACGTCGCCCGCCTGCAGCGGCAGCAGCTCCAGTTTCGCCTTCTTGCCCAGGCACTGCTCGAGCACCTCGATATAGCGCATGAGCTTTACCGGCCGGTTGTTGCCGATGTTGTAGATGCGGTAGGGCGCGCTGCTGCTCGAGGGCCTGGGCTCAAGCGCCGACCAGGCCGGGTCCGCTTGCGCCGTCCGGTCTATCACCCTCGCGACGCCTTCGACGATGTCGTCCACGTAAGTGAAATCGCGCACCATCTCGCCGCGGTTGAACACCGGTATCGCCTCGCCGGCGAGGATGCCGCGCGTGAACTTGAACAGCGCCATGTCCGGCCGGCCCCACGGGCCGTAGACGGTGAAAAAGCGCAGACCGGTGCAGGGCAGCCGGTACAGATGGGCGTAGCTGTGCGCCATCAGCTCGTTCGCTTTTTTGGTCGCCGCGTAGAGCGACACCGGGTGATCGATGTTGTCGTCCTCGGCGAACGGCAGCTTGGCGTTTGCGCCATAGACAGAACTCGACGAGGCGAACACGAAGTGGCCGACTTCGGAGCGGCGCGCGCCTTCGATGACGTTGGCGAATCCGACCAGGTTGGCGTCGACATAAGCGCCGGGATTTTCGATCGAATAGCGCACCCCGGCCTGCGCGGCGAGATGCATGACGGCATCGAACCGGCGCTGCGCGAACAGGCGCGCCATGCGCTCGCGGTCGGCGATATCGGCTTTTTCGAATTCGAAACCTGAGCAGGCGCTCAGGCGCGCCAACCGCGCCTCTTTCAGGCTGACGTCGTAATAGTCGTTGAGGTTGTCCAGACCGAGGACGCGGTCGCCGCGTTGCAGCAGCCGCAGCGCAAGCGCTGAACCGATGAAACCTGCAGCGCCGGTTATGAGGATATTCATGGGCATCTTCAGGACTTGTCATTCCGAGGCCGTCCCCCAAGGTGGGAGACCGAAGGTCGGGACCACCCGAAGAGGTGGGGACTTTCCCGTCGAGCGGGATCGAGACCTTCGGGGCGAAGGCCGAGGAATCTGCTTCTTGTCAATCCAGAAAAGCAGATTCCTCGCTTCGCTCGGAATGACAGCATCGAGATTATCGGAGACAGCTCCATGTCATTTCACCGCCGCTATTCTACCGGAGCGGCGGCGAAAAAATCCGTGACCTCTTCGAGCACGCGCGTGCGCCGCATCGCCGGCAGGCTTTTCCAGATGCGCCGCCCGTAAGGTTTGCTGATCAGCCGCGGGTCGCAGATCATGAGCACGCCGCGGTCGATTTCGTCGCGAATCAGGCGCCCCGCGCCCTGCTTCAGGCTGATCGCCGCGCGCGGCAGCTGGTATTCCATGAACGCGTTCTTGCCCTGCTTCGCCAGATATTCGATGCGGGCGGCGAGCACCGGATCGTCTGGCGGCGCGAACGGCAGCTTGTCGATCACCACCAGCGACAGCGCTTCGCCGCGCACGTCCACGCCTTCCCAGAAGCTCTGGCTCGCCACCAGCACGGCATTGCCCAGCCGCCGAAAACGTTCGAGCAGTTCGCTGCGGCTGCCCTCGCCCTGGAGCAGCAGGGGATAGCTCACGCCGGCCGCTTCGAAGCGCTCGCGCAGCAACTCGTGCGCGCGGCGCATCGCGCGCAGGGTCGTGAACAGGAGGAACGCGCGGCCGCGGCTGGCTTGGATCACCGGCCAGGCGGCCTCCACCACCGCCGCGGTGTGCGCGCCATCGTTCGGTGCGGGCAGACCCTCGGGCACATAGAGCAGCGCCTGTTCCGGGTAATTGAACGGGCTGTCCCAGCACGCGGTGCGCGCCGCCTCCAGCCCCATCTCGCCGGTGTAATGGGCGAAGTCGCGGTTCACCGCCAGGGTCGCCGAGGTGAAAATCCAGGCGCGCGGATGCCCGTGCAGTTGCTTGCGGAAAATTTCGGCGATGTCCAGCGGCGCCGCATTCAGCTGGAAGCTGGCGCTGTAGGTTTCAGCCCAGCGCACCATGCCTTCGGCGTCGGCGGCCAGCCAGCGTTCGAGCCGGGCGTGCAAATCGAGCGCGCGCCGCCAGCAGTTCTCCAGCCCCTCGCCGCGCTGCGCCTGCGTCTCCAGCAGCTTGGACAGCTTTTTCAGATCCTCATCCAGAACGGTGAGCGCCTGATTGAATGCGTCCTTCGCGGTGGCGGCGGCATAGGCAAGGCGCGCTGCGTCCAGCGGCAGCGCGAGCCGCGCGTCCCGGCTCGCTTTCTCCACCGCGGCGACGGCCGGGCGCAGCGCCGGCAGGTCGCCGGCGCCGGCGATCGCCTCGATCAGGGCATCGCGGCACAGATCGAGCAGCTGACCCGAGCTCAGGTTCTCGCCGAAAAACAGTGTCGCCGTTTCCGGCAGCTGATGCGCCTCGTCGAAAATCACCGCATTGCAGGCCGGCAGCAGCTCGGCCACGCCCTCGTCCCTGAGCATCACGTCGGCGAAGAAAAGATGATGATTGACCACGACGATGTCGGCGCTGAGCGCTTCGCGCCGCGCCGCCATGACGAAACACTCCGCGTACTGCCGGCAGTCCTGGCCCAGGCAGTTCTCGCGCGTCGAGGTCGCCGACTGCCAGGCGGGCGCGTTCTCGGGCACGTCGGCGAGTTCCGCCCTGTCGCCGCTCTTGCTGACTTTGGCAAAGCGCGCGATCTTGTGCAGTTGCGCCACGTCCTCGCGGCTGGCGAAGCGCCCGTCGGCGAGCGCGCCCTCCAGGTGGTGGTGACAGACGTAATTGGCGCGGCCCTTGAGCAGCGCGGTGCTGACCGCAACCCGCAGCGCGTCGCGCACCGTGGGCAGATCGCGGTTGTAGAGCTGGTCCTGCAGGTTCTTGGTGCCGGTCGAAATGATGACCTTGCCGCCCGAGAGCAGCGCCGGCACCAGGTAGGCGAACGTCTTGCCGGTGCCGGTGCCGGCTTCGGCGACGAGCAGGCTGTTGTCGCGCATGGCCTGGGCGATAGCCTGCGCCATTTCGATTTGCTGTGGGCGCAGGCGATAGCCGGGTATGGCGCGGCCGAGCGCGCCGTCGGCGCCGAACACCGCCTCGAGCTGGTCGTCTGCGGGAAGGGACATGAATCGGGAATCCCGGGTTTAGAGCCCCTAACAGAATGAAACGCATCACGTGTTTCATTCTGTTAGGGGCTCTTAGTGCGAATGACAGTATCCGCTTAACGCATCGCCCAGCTAGCGGACACGCGAACGCAACGCCGATATTTCTTTACTTTATTGGATATAGCTCCTAGATTACTTGAATGCGGAAGCATAATCCACTGTTTCTAATCGCCTTCCTTAATCTTATTCTGGCCGGGTGCGCGAGCCAGTCGCTGCGCCCGCCGGAAGCCGAAACCGAGCCGGCGGCTGCCACGGCGCCCGTGGTCAATGCGACCGACCGGGCGAGCAGCGTCGCCCTGCAGGCACTGGCGCATCTGGGCACACCTTACCGGGCGGGCGGCCTGTCGCCGCGAACCGGCTTCGACTGCAGCGGCCTGGTGGCCTACGTCTATCGCCAAGGCGCCGGCCTGGCGCTGCCGCGCAATACCTTCGACCTCAGCCGCCTGGGGGAGCCGGTCGAGCGCGCCGCGCTCAGGGCTGGCGACCTGGTGTTCTACAACACGCAGCGGCGCGAGTATTCGCACGTCGGCATCTATCTGGGCGAGGACCGCTTCATCCACGCCCCAGCGAGCGGCGGCGAAGTGCGCGTCGAGGACCTGCGCGCCGGCTACTGGATGCGCCGCTATGACGGCGCGCGCCGCATTATCGCACTGCATTAGCGGCGGTCTCGACCGGCGCCAGCCGAGTCGCGGGTTCCAATGGGTCCGGTTGAACCATGCGGATCACCTGCGGCCGGACTAGGTTGCAAATAGGAATCATTCGTATTATAATGGCTGGAATCCACTTCCATCCGTCATAAGGAAACGCCATGCGACACCTGCTCAAAGCCGCCATCTGCGCGGCCTATTTTTGCGTGCTGGCCACCCCAGTAGTGGCGAAAGCCGAAGACCAGGCACTCAATCTCTACACCGCGCGCCATTACCAGACCGACGAAGCGCTTTACGCCGATTTCACCCGGCAGACAGGCATCAAAATCAACCGCATTGAAGGCGGCGAGGATCCACTTTTCGAACGCATCAAGAACGAAGGCGCGAACAGCCCTGCGGACGTCTTCATCACCGTGGACATAGGCAGGCTGTGGCGAGCCGAACAGGCCGGCATTTTCGCCCAGGTGAAGTCGAAAACGCTGGAGTCGCGCATCCCGGCGGCCTACCGCGATCCGGAAGGACGCTGGTTCGGCTTTTCCGCGCGCTCGCGCGTGATTGCCTACAACAAGGACGTGGTCAAACCCGGCGATATCCGGAATTACGAGGATCTGGCCGACCCGAAGTGGAAAGGCAAGATATGCGTGCGCTCCAGCAGCCACCCGTACATGCTCTCGCTCACCGCCAGCATGGTGTCGCATTTGGGCGAGGCCAAAGCCGAGCAATGGGTAAGAGGCCTGAAGGACAACCTCGCGCGCGACCCCAAGGGGGGAGACACTGACCAAATCAAGGCGGTGGCCGCGGGCGAATGCCAGCTGGCCGTAGCCAACACCTACTACCTCGTGCGCCTGCTGCGCTCGGCCAAAGCCGACGACCGGAAAACGATGGGGAAAATCGGCGTGATCTGGCCCAATCAGGACAACCGCGGCGCGCATATGAACATTTCCGGCGGCGGCATGCTCAAGCATGCGCCGCACAAGGCGGCCGCAGTGAAGTTCCTCGAATACCTGGCTAGCGACGAGGCGCAGGCCTACTTCGCCGACGGCAACAACGAATGGCCGGTCGTCGCCACGGTCAAGGTGAATAATCCGGAACTCGAGTCACTGGGCAAATTCAAGGCGGACCAGCTGCACGTGAGCGAACTGGGCAAGAACCAGCCGGCCGCGCTGCGCATTTCCGATCGCGCCGGCTACAAGTAAAGGACTGCGCTAACGCTCTTTTCGTCCGCCTGCAGCAATGGCGCGGCACAGGATGAATAGCGGCAGCAACCCGACGGCGACGATCACCAGCGAGGCCGTGGCTGCCTCCGCCAGTCGTTCGTCGGAGGCGAAGTTGTAAGCCTGCACCGCGAGCGTGTCGAAATTGAACGGCCGCATGACAAAGGTGGCCGGCAGCTCCTTCATCACGTCCACGAACACCAGCAGTCCGGCGGTCAGCAGGCTTCCGCGGATGATGGGCACGTGCACCCTGAACAGCGTCCCGGACGGCGAAAGCCCCATGCCGCGTGCGGCGTCGTCCATGCTGGGCGTCACTTTGGACAGACCCGCCTCCACGGTCTGCAGCGCAACGGCAAGAAAGCGCACCAGGTACGCATAGACCAGCGCCACAATGCTGCCGGTCAGCAGCAATCCCGGTCCCTTGCCGAATGCACCGGTCATCCATTCGTTGATCAGGTTGTCCAGCCGGGCAACCGGCACCAGTATGCCGACCGCGATGACCGCGCCCGGAATCGCATACCCCAAGCCCGCGATACGGTGTGCTGCGCCCACCAGAATCCCCCGGTCGATGCGCGCCGCATACGCCATGATCACGGCCAGAAATATCGCGGCCACCGCGGTAATTGAAGCAAGCGTGAAACTGTTCGCGATCAGGCCAAGCATGCGCGAACTGAAAAAATGCGCATCGCCCTCGGAAAATGCCATGCGCCCCAAGATCCAAGCCGGCAGCACGAATCCGAACAGAACCGGCACAGCACAGGCGCAGACCGCGATCCATGCCTTGGCGCCAGTCAAGCGATAGGGCGAAACGCGGCTGCGTCGCCCGGGATTATAGAAGCGGGAGCCGCCGCGATTGGCGCGCTCGAGCACGAGAATTGCGGCCACGAACACCAGCATCAATGTAGCCAGTTGCGCGGCCGCCACCGGGTCGCCAAGAGACAGCCACGCGCGGTAAATGCCGGTGGTGAAGGTTTGGACCGCGAAATACGAGACAGTGCCGAAATCAGCCAGCGTCTCCATCAGCGCCAGCGCCGCCCCGGCGGCGATGCCGGGACGCGCCAGCGGCAGGGCCAAACGAAAAAATCCGCGCCAGGCGCCATGGCCCAGGGTACGTCCGGCTTCGAATGCGCTCGCCGACATTTCGAGAAAGGCCGCGCGCGCGAGCAGATAGACATAGGGATAGAGCACCAGCGAGAACATCGCGATCGCGCCCCCGAGCGAGCGGATTTCCGGAAACCAGTATTCGCGCACGCGCCATCCGGTGGCTTCGCGCAGGGCGGTCTGCACCGGTCCGGCGAACTGCAACAAGTCGGTGTAGGCATAGGCGATAACGTAGGCGGGCATCGCCAGTGGCAGCACCAGCAACCACTCGAACACGCCTGCTCCGGGAAAGCGGCACATGCTCACCAGCCAGGCGGCGCCGACGCCGAGCAAGACCACGCCCGCCGCGACCCCGGCCAGCAGCCACAGGGTATTGACCATGTAACCGGGCAGCACTGTCGATGCCAGATGCGACCAGGTACCCATGCTGGGCCCGAAAATGCTGAATACCACGGCCGCGATAGGCGTGATCAAAAACAAGGCAACCAGCAACGCCGTCAGGCTCAACGAACTGAGCCGGCGCCGCCGGAAAGGCGTCATGCCTGCAAGGAAACCTGGGCGATTCAAAGTAGAGGGACCGTCCGAGTCTGGAACTGCAAGTGCCTGAACTGAGGGCGATGTTCGATTGTAACAAGAATCATTCGCAAATCGGTTCAATTCGATATAATAGCCGCATGTATCCTGATGCTCCCCGTGCCGGCGCCCTCCTCGAGGTGCGCGACATCCGCCAATCCTACGCCGACCATGAAGTGGTCAAGGGCCTGTCATTTTCGCTCAACAAGGGTCAGATCGGGTGCCTGCTGGGCCCGAGTGGATGCGGCAAAACGACGGTTTTACGCTGCATCGCCGGCTTTGAGCCACTGCACCAGGGCGAGATATGGCTGAATCGCCAATTGGTCAGCGATGCGGGCTGCCTGCTGCCGCCGGAAAAGCGCCGCATAGGCATGGTATTCCAGGACTATGCGCTGTTCCCGCATCTGTCGATCGCCGCCAACATCGGCTTCGGCCTGCACCGGCTTTCCGCATCGCTACGCCACCGCCGCGTCGATGTCCTGCTGCAGGCGGTTGGCCTGGCCGGCCTCGGAGAAAATTTCCCGCACGAACTCTCCGGCGGACAGCAGCAGCGCGTGGCGCTCGCCCGGGCGCTCGCGCCCGAGCCGGACCTGCTGTTGCTGGACGAACCGTTTTCCAATCTTGACGTCGATTTGCGCGAGCGCCTCAGTCTGGAAGTGCGCGCCATCATCAAATCGACTGATACCACGGCCGTTATCGTGACACACGACCAGCACGAGGCTTTCGCCATCGCCGACGAGATCGGCGTCATGCACGAGGGCGAGATCCGGCAATGGGACAGCGCCTACAATCTGTATCACCGACCTGCCAGCCGCTTTGTCGCCGACTTCATTGGCCAGGGCGTGTTTCTCCCTGCAAAGGTACTGAACGGGCGGCAGGTGAAAATCGAGCTGGGGGTGCTGAACGGCGAAATCCCGCAGGCGTGCGACATCGGCTGTGACGTCTGCGGCAAGGACTGCAGAATGGATATCCTGCTGCGCCCGGACGACATCGTTCACGACGATTCGAGCGGCTTGCGCGCCGAAGTTCTGCACAAAGCGTTCCGCGGCGCTGAGATTCTCTACACGCTGAAACTGGAAAGCGGCAGGAAGGTGCTTGCCCTGGTTCCCAGTCACCACGACCATGCCATCGGCGAGCACATCGGCATTCGCTTGGATGTCGACCACGTGGTCGCGTTCCCGCCGCGCGAAGAGGCTGCAACTACCGCTGCCTAGGAGTTCGGGCTCTCCAGGTTAAATATCACCGGCACGTCGATGGCAAATTCGCGGCCGCGCAGGCCGGCCGGAATCGGTATCGTGGTCTTGCCCTTCTTGAGCATGTCCAGCGCCTGATTGTCGAGTACCTGGTGCCCGCTGCTGGTCTTGATCGAGGCGCTGGCGAGCATGCCGTTGGCGCCGATCACCATGTGCACTTCCGCCCTGCCCTGCCAGCCCTTCTCCATGGCGATCGCCGGATAGCGCTTGTAGCGCCTGGTGGCCACGATCAGGGCGAGGCGATATTGCTCCAGCGTCCCTGCGTCCACCCCACTGCCAGACTTGGCCGTCGCCGCCGTCGTGGCAACGACCGGTGCCTGAGGTGCCGATCTCGCCTGGTCCGGCGCAGCTGGCTGGGCGCCCGAAACCTGCGTAACGGGAGCCGCCGATGCGGATTCGGGCGGCGCAGTCTTCACCGCTTCGGCCGGCGCCATCTCTTGCGCAGCCGGCGCAGGCGTAGCCGCGGGTTTGTCTAGCACCGGACGCGGCGCCGGTGGCACAGGCTGCAACGGCGGCAGCGGTTCGCGTGGCGCCGCCGCGACCGGCGCCAGCCTTGCCGTCAGCACCAACAGCTTCTTCGCCGACGGCACCGGCGCGGCCTCCCAGGACACGCCGAGCAACACCAGCGCATGCAGCGCGATCGAAGCCAGCACGCACCAAAGCAAAACGCGCTCCTGTCGCAGCGGTTGGATGAGTCCTGGGGAGGCGGCTGATGCGAACATCGGTCAAGGATAACGCGAAGGGTGGGCTGGCCGAACCAGCGGGTTCTCGACGTACCCACCCCCTTCGCCAATAATAAAGCGACCTCAAGAGTCGCTTTATTATTGGCGGAAAGGGTGGGATTCGAACCCACGGTACGGAGAACCGTACACCGGATTTCGAGTCCGGCGCTTTCGACCACTCAGCCACCTTTCCGGGCCGCGTCCCCCAAGGGGACTTCCGGGGCGCGCATTTTACCAGCTAGCCCGGAGTCCGGGCAGACAGAAATTCAACTCGCGCGTGCGATGCGCTCCAGCCCGTCCATGTGGGGCTGCAGCGCCGCCGGGACCGACACGCTGCCGTCGGCATTCTGATAGTTCTCCAGAATGGCCACCAGGGTGCGCCCCACGGCCAGCGCTGAGCCGTTCAGGGTATGCAACAGCTCGGGCTTGCCTTTCTCATTGCGAAAGCGCGCCTGCATGCGCCGCGCCTGAAACGCCTCGAAATTGCTGCAGGAGGAGATCTCGCGGTAGGCGTTCTGCCCGGGCAGCCACACCTCGATGTCGTAGGTCTTGGCGGCGGCAAAACCCATGTCGCCGGCGCACAGCACGACCACGCGGTAGGGCAATCCCAGTCTTTGCAGGATCGTCTCCGCATGGCCGGTCAACTGTTCCAGGCAGTCGTAGGATTTCTCCGGCTGGATCATCTGCACCAGTTCGACCTTGTCGAATTGGTGCTGGCGTATCATGCCGCGCGTGTCCTTGCCGTAGGAGCCGGCCTCGCTCCTGAAACAGGGCGTGTGGCAGACGAACTTGAGCGGCAGCAGCTCCAGCGGCACGATCTCGTCGCGCACGATATTGGTGACCGGCACTTCCGCGGTCGGGATCAGATAGAGCTTGCCTTCCTCGCCGCGCGGCACGGCGAACAAGTCCTCCTCGAATTTAGGCAGCTGCCCGGTGCCGCGCATGCTCGCCGCATTCACCAGGTAAGGCGCATAGACCTCGGTGTAGCCATGCTCGCGCGTATGCACTTCGAGCATGAACTGGGCAAGGGCGCGGTGCAGGCGCGCGAGCTGCCCGGTCATGAGCGAAAAGCGCGCGCCGCTGATCTTGGTGGCGGTGGCGAAATCGAACATCCCCAGCGCTTCGCCCACATCGACATGATCCCTCACCTGGAAATCGAATCGCCGCGGCTCACCGATGCGGCGCACTTCGGCGTTGTCTTCCGGCGACCGGCCCGGCGGAACGCTGGCGTGCGGCAGGTTGGGCAGCAGCAACAGGAAATCCTGCAGCTTCGCCTGGATCTGCAGCAGCTTCGCTTCCACCGACTGCAGCTCGGCGTTGGCCTCGCCTGCCTCGCTCATCAGGGCCGCAACATCTTCGCCCTTGCCTTTGGCCTGGCCGATGCGCTTGGCCAGGCTGTTGCGCGCGGACTGCAGCTCCTGGGTGCGCGTCTGCACCAGCTTGCGCTCCTGCTCCAAAACCTGGAACTCCATGCCATCGAGATGAAAGGGTCTTGCCGCGAGCCGTCCCGCGACGCCTTCGAGATCGTTACGCAATAATTGAATATCTAGCATGGGAAGATCCGGCAAACCGCATTCAAGACTTCTTCGCTTTTCTGTCGAGCTCGCGCAGGTAGGCAAGCTTCTCCGCGATCCTGGCCTCGAGGCCGCGCGGCGTCGGCCGGTACCAATTCATCTCGGGCATGCCTTCCGGAAAATAATGCTCGTCCGCGGCATAGGCATCCGGCTCGTCGTGGGCGTAGCGGTATTCGCGCCCATAACCCAGTTCCTTCATCAGCTTGGTCGGGGCGTTGCGCAAATGCTCCGGCACCAGTCGCGACTTGTCCTGCCCGATGAACGCGCGGGCCTCATTATACGCCAGGTACACGGCGTTCGACTTCGCTGCGCAGGCGAGATAGATCACTGCCTCGGCCAGCGCCAGCTCGCCCTCGGGCGAGCCCAGGCGCTCGTAAGTCTCGCAGGCATCGAGCGCCAGGCGCAACGCGCGCGGGTCGGCGAGGCCCACGTCTTCCATGGCCATGCGCACCAGGCGCCGGCCGACGTACAGCGCATCGGCGCCGCCGTCGAGCATGCGCACCATCCAGTACAACGCGGCGTCGGGGCTGGAGCCGCGCACGCTCTTGTGCAGGGCCGAGATCTGGTCGTAGAAGGCATCGCCGCCTTTGTCGAAACGGCGCAGATTGCGCGACAGCGCATGGTCGACGAAAGCGCCGTCGACGCTGTCGGTGATCTCGCCTGCGGCGGTCTGGATGATCTCGAGCAGATTGAGCAGGCGGCGCGCATCGCCGTCGGCAAGCCCGATCAGGCGTTCGCGCGCGTTCGCGTCGAACTCGAGGCCGGCAAGCGGGCCGCCCAAGGCACGTTCGAGCAGCTGCCCGAGTTCGTCGTCGTTCAGGCTCTTCAACACATACACGGCGGCGCGCGACAGCAGCGCGCTGTTCACTTCGAACGAGGGGTTTTCGGTGGTGGCGCCGATAAACGTGAACAAGCCCCGCTCGACGAAGGACAGGAACGCATCCTGCTGCCCCTTGTTGAAGCGGTGCACCTCGTCGACGAACAGAATGGTGGGCCGGCCCGACTGCGCAAGTACTGCTTCGGCGTGCTGCACCGCCTCGCGTATGTCCTTGACCCCGGAAAACGCGGCCGACAGGGCGATGAATTCGGCGTTGAAGGCGCTGGCCATCAGCCGCGCCAGCGTGGTCTTGCCCACCCCCGGCGGCCCCCACAGGATCATGGAATGCGGTTTGCCCGACTCGAACGCCAGGCGCAGCGGCTTGCCCGGCCCGAGCAGATGCGGCTGGCCCACCACGTCGGCCAGCGATTGCGGGCGCATCGCCTCGGCCAGCGGCGCTACGGGTTTGGGGACTCCGAAAAGATCGGTCACGAATCGACCCCGTGGGAGCGACCTTGGTCGCGAATCATGGAATTCGCGACCAAGGTCGCTCCCACACCAAGAGGATGGGCAAACCGCTGGAATCGTTAATCGCGAGCACGCTCGCTCCCGCACCGGAAATCAACACCTCAGTCGCCGATCACGTCTGCCCCCTTGGGCGGGACAAACTTGAATAGCGCCGTGTCGAGTTTCGGATTGCGGCGCAAGGCGGTGAATTTCAGCACCGTCGTCTGGCCGAAGCTGTCGGCCAATTCCATGATCTCCAGCCCGGAAAAACCGAAGCCCAGGCGGATGGTGTCGAAATTCGATTCTTTCTCGCGCGGCTGGGCCTCGACCCACACCAGGCCGTCTTTCTCCCCTTGGTCGCTCAGCTTGAATGCGCGCTCGATTTCCTTGCTGCCGGCGAGCAGCGCCGCCGGCGTAGAGCCGAGCGCGCGGTCCAAACGCCTCACCGTGACCTGGTTCAGGTCCTCGTCATAGATCCACACTTTGGTGCCGTCGCCGACGATCAGCTGGGCGTAAGGCTTGGCATAAGTCCAGCGGAAGCGGCCGGGGCGCGAAAAAGCCAAGGTGCCGCTGGCCTCCTGCGTCAGCTTGTGCTTGCGGTCGTAGACTTTCTGCTCGAATTCGCCCTGCGCCGACGCGGTGGCGGCAATGAAACTGTGCAGTGCATCCAGGCCGGATGCGTCTGCGCCGCCAACCGGCAGCAGCAGCGCGGCAAGCAGCAGCGCCCGCATCGCTCAGCCCTCGGCCCGGTTGGGTACCAGCACTTCGCGGTTGCCGTTCGGCTGCATCGCCGACACCATGCCCGCCCGCTCCATCTGCTCGATCAGGCGCGCCGCGCGGTTGTAGCCGATGCGCAGGTGCCGCTGCACCAGCGAGATGGAAGCGCGGCGCGTGCGCAATACGATCTCCACCGCCTGATCGTAAAGGGGATCGGCCTCGCCGCCCGCTTCGCCGGCGCCATTCGACTCACTGCCGGGCTCGTCCGCGTCGAGCACGCCGTCGATGTAATCGGTCTGTCCCATCTTCTTGAGATAGGCGACCACCCTGTGCACTTCGTGATCGGCGACAAAAGCCCCGTGCACGCGCTGCGGCAAGCCGGTTCCGGGCCGCAGGTAGAGCATGTCCCCCTGGCCCAGCAGCGTTTCGGCACCCATCTGGTCGAGGATGGTGCGCGAATCCACCTTGCTCGATACCTGAAACGAGATGCGCGTCGGAATGTTGGCCTTGATCAGGCCCGTGATCACGTCCACCGAGGGGCGCTGCGTCGCCAGGATGAGGTGTATGCCCGAGGCGCGCGCCTTCTGCGCCAGGCGCGCGATCAGTTCCTCCACCTTCTTCCCCACCACCATCATCAGGTCGGCGAGCTCGTCGATCACCACCACGATATAGGGCAGCGGCGCGAGGAACTGCGGTTCGCCCGTCTCCAGCGTAGACGGATCCTGCAGCGGTTGGCCCAGCTTTTCCGCCTCCGCAACTTTTGCGTTGTAACCCGAGAGCTGGCGCACGCCCAGCCAGGACATGAGCTTGTAGCGCCGCTCCATCTCCGCCACGCACCAGTTGAGCGCGCTCGCCGCCTGCTTCATGTCGGTCACCACCGGCACCAGCAGGTGCGGGATGTCCTGGTATACGGACAGCTCCAGCATTTTCGGATCGATCAGGATCAGGCGCACCTGCCGCGGCTCGGCCTTGTACAAAAGCGACAGGATCATGGCGTTGAGGGCCACCGACTTGCCCGAGCCGGTCGTTCCCGCCACCAGCAGGTGCGGCATTCTTGCGAGGTCGGCGACCATGGGCTTGCCGGCGATGTCCTTGCCCAGGGTCAGGACCAGCGGCGCGTGCATCTCGTGGTAGACCTCGGAGCTGAGTATCTCCGACAGGCGCACGATCTGGCGCTTCGGATTGGGAATCTCCAGCCCCATGCACGACTTGCCGGGGATGGTCTCGACCACGCGAATGCTCACCACCGACAGTGCCCGCGCCAGATCCTTCACCAGGCTCATGATCTGGCTGCCCTTGACGCCCACTGCCGGTTCGATCTCGTAGCGCGTAATGACCGGGCCCGGGTAGGCAGCCAGCACCTTCACCTGCACGCCGAAGTCGGAGAGTTTCTTTTCGATCAGGCGCGAGGTGTATTCCAGCGTCTCGTCGCTCATCGCCTCGATGTCGCGCTGCGCCTCGTCCAGCAGCGCCAGGGGCGGCAGCGGCGTGTCGGGCAGGTCCTGGAACAGCGGCACCTGCTTTTCCTTGATCACACGCTCCGACTTGACGATCTCCACCACCGGCGCTTCGATGCGGATCGGTTCGTGGTCTTCGATAATGCGCTTCTTGTCCTTTTCCAGGATCACCCCGCGCTCGTGTGTCGCTATTTCGCCCGCCTTGCGGTCCTGCCGGCGTTGCCAGCTATACAGCACGAACGCATATGCCGATTCCAGGACCGCGCCGGTCAGTTCGATCACGCTCAGCCAGGAAACGCCGGTAAACAGGCTCGCGCCGATCGCGAACAGCGTCAGCAATATCAGCGTCGCCCCGGTAAAGCCGAAAGTGGCGGAGAAGCTGCCGCTGACCACCGCGCCCAGCATGCCGCCGGGTGCCAGCGGCAGCGTCGCCTTGAGGGTGTAAAAACGCAGCGCCTCCATGCCGCAGCTGGAAACGATCAGCAGCGCAAAGCCGGCCAGCGCGATGATCAGCGGGCGCTGGTCCAACAGACGTCTGCCGTCCAGCCGCCGGTAGCCGGCGATGACGATGTAACCGAGCAGCGCCACCAGCCAATACGCCGAAACGCCGAACAGATACAGCAGCAGTTCGGACAGCCAGGCGCCGGCGCGCCCGCCGGCGTTTCTCGCGCTCGCCGCCGCGGTACTGTGAAACCAGCCCGGATCGGACTTGTCGAAGGTAACCAGAATCAGCAACAGGTAGAGCGCCAGCGCCAGCAGCGCAAACCACTTGGATTCGCGCAGCAGGGCGGCGATTTTCCCCGGCAGGGGCGGCGTATCGGTTCGGTTCAGGGTGCGCATGTTCTGGCAGGCGTCAATTCGGGCATTTTACCCGCTTGGCCGCTCGCGCACCGAAGCATCGCCGCAGCAGCCGGAAATAAAACTCCCCGCGCGCCAGTCACGCTGGTGTCAGGTACGGAAGCCTTCTAGCGGGTCCGTTTTACGATATAGTGTCGTCGCCAGATTTCAGAATGACACGATGAAGCACATTGGATGGGCCCGGAAATCCCCGGGAGGCGCGCTGCCGCAGGCTGCCTTGCCGGTTCTTCAGCTCCTCGTACTCGTCGCGGCGCTGGCGCTCCTTTCCGCGGCCCGCGCCGAGACCATCAAGCTGCCGCTGCAGAAGCTGAGCGCCCAGCCGACGATGGAGCTGCGCTGCGTCAGCGACGCGAAGTCCATCGATATCCCGATACCCGAGCGCTGGGCGGTGCGCAGCATCAGCGTGCAGCTGCGCTACATGCTCTCGATGAACATGGTGTCGGAGAATTCGCAGCTGCTGGTCCTCATGAACAACGTGGCGATCGGGCAGGCGAGGCTCAATGCGCAGGCGCCCGATGTATCGCTCGGCGTGACGGTCCCCGTCAACCTCGTCGTGCCGGGGTACAACCGGCTCACGTTCCAGGTCGTCCAGCATTATTCGCGCAACAAGTGCGAGGCGCCCTGCGCGCCAGACCTCTGGACCTCGATCAACCTCGCTGAGTCGTTCGTCCAGATCGACTATTCGCTCAAGCCGGTGCCGCTGCAGCTTTCGGCGCTGTCGAGCGCCGTGTTCGACCCGCGCATCCTGCCGCGGGGCGAAGTAAACGTTATCACCGAGGATCTTTCGGCCGAGCGCCTCACCGTCGCGAGCATCGTCGCGTCGGGAATAGCGCGGCGTTTCGACTACCGCAACGTTGTCTTTCACGTGTCCGACCGGATCCGCCCCGGCATGGACAACGCACTGGTCGGGGGACGCGCCTTCGTCGACCAATTTCTCGAGCGCAATGGGGTACCCACGCGCGCGATCGACGGAGGATATCTGCGGCTTTTGCACCTTCCGGGCGGCGAAAAGGGCGCCGATCCGAGGCACGTCCTGCTGGTCGTGTCGGGCGCGGACGCGAATGCCGAGAAAATCGCCGCCGTAACCTTCGCGAACATCACGTTTCCGTTTCCCGGCGGAGACGAGCTCAAGGCATACGAATTTTCACTTCCCGGGCTGGCGAAATACTCGGGGCGACACGTCCTGACGGCGGGGCGGTCGTACGATTTCAAGACGCTCAATCTCCCGACGCTGTCGTTCAAGGGGCTCAATCCGGGCCCGCGCGAGCTGACGTTCCGGCTGCCGGCGGACTTTTACATCCGGCCGAACCACTACGCGAAGCTGTCGCTGCAGTTCGCCTACGGCGCGGGGATGCGCTCCGCCGACTCCTCGTTGGTCGTGGGTGTGAACGGGCGCGGCGTGCGTGCGATAGCGCTTGCCCGCGAGGGAGGGGATTTCATCGAGCGCTACGAACTCGACGTCCCGACCTACGTTTTCAAGCCGGGCCCGAACACGATCAGCTTCACCCCGCATTTCTCGGTCACGGGCGAGATCTGCGACTTGCTGCAGACCGACGGCCTGTTCCTTACGCTATTCGATAACTCGACGCTCAAGTTTCCCGATATGCCGCATTTCGTCGAGATGCCCAGGATCGACCTGTTCATGTACAACGGGTTTCCGTTCACGCGCTGGCCGGATGGTTTCGAGACCTCAGTCCTGCTCGGCGAGAAAGATCCGAATCTCGCCGCGGCGGCGTTCAACCTCGTCGGCATGATCACGCAGAAGAACGGCTTCCCGCTGTTCGGGACCCAGATTACCTACGGAACGCCGCGTCCCGGCGAGGTGTTGGCGCTCGGGCGCATTGGCACGCTGCCGGAGGCGCTGCGGCAGGCCGCGCCGTTTAACGCCGAGACGGCTGCGATGGTGCCCTATCCGGTGGTGCGCACCTGGGAAAACGAGGTGAAACTTGCCTACAGCAAGCAGTCCGGGGCGCTCGGTTCGGGCCGGGCGCTGCTGACCATGTTCCAGTCGCCGTCCCAGCCGGGCCGGACCGTGCTCATGCTGACCGGCGAGACGATCGACGACGTGCTTGCGGGAAGCGAGGCGATGCTCGACCCCGCCGTGCAGGCACGTGGCGTCGGGGATGTCGTTCTGATCGAGCGCGCCGAGCCCGAGCACAAGGTCACCGCGCTCAGCGTATCGGCGCGCTACGTCACGGGCGAGCGGGGACGTTTCTCGGCGTTCGAGTCCTTCCTTTACACGAATCCCTGGCTCTACTACGCGGCGATCGGACTCGCCTCGATGCTCTTCCTGCTCGGCCTTTATCTCTGGCTGCGGGTACGCCGCTCGCGCAAGATCGGCGCGGCGAAGGAATGACGCTACCTTGTGTTCTGCGGCGTGACGCTCTGCTGGATCGAGCGCGTATCCTCGACTCCAACGGTCCCGCGCGTGCTGGCGAACCAGGTCACGACGGCGAGCGCGAGCAGCGGCACCACGATCATGAGCGCTAGCTTCCACGCCGGTGTCGCCTTCCTGCCCACGAGCGCCGCCGAGGCGGGCTGCTCACCGCGGCGGTCCTGCTCGATCTCCGCGGGATTCCAGAACGCGCGGTAGGCGCGGAACCGCTCCTGCTTTCCCTTGAGGGAGATGTCGCGCGCGTAGCGGCAGTAGATCTCCGTCTTGTTCTCCAGCGCGTCGTAGGTCGCCTCCGACAGGAGAATCTCACCGGGCGATGCGGACGATTCGAAGCGCGACGCGGTGTTGACCGTGTCTCCGAAGATATCGTTGTGATCGAGTATGGCTTCACCGGTATGCAGCCCGATGCGCACCAGAACCGGCTTTTTATGGCGCGCCTCAACGTTGTATTCGTCCATCGCGCGCTGGATCTGGACCGACGCGCGAAGCGCATCCAGCGCGCCCTGGTAATGCGCGAGCACGCCGTCGCCGATCGTCTTGACCAACGTGCCCGCGTGCGCGCCGATGGCCCTGGCGACGATGTCGTGGTAACGCTTGAGCAGCGCGCGCGAGGCGATGTCGCCCTGCGACTCGGTCAACGCGGTCGAGCCGCTGAGGTCGGTGAACATGACCGTGAGCCGCTTCGTGAAGCGCTCGCGAACGAGCTTCTCCAGCTGCTCTCGCTGCTCGAGCAGGGCGTCGATGTCGTCGGTGTCCGGATCGCCCGGTCTGCGCGGTTCGTCGCTCACTTGGATTCCCCTCCACGTGGATCGGCACGCGCCGGCGCCGGCGCGAACAGGCCCGCAGCGATCCATCGCCACGCCGACGCGGCGGCGCCAGCGAGGAACGAAAGCGTCGTCTGCAAAAAAGCCTTCACGCCCATTCCGAGGAGCACCCACATGAGTCGCAGCGTGCCCCCGTACTGGGCGCGCTCGCCCCACAGTTCGACCCAGCGGCCGCTGTCGCCGTAGACGAAGCTCACGATCTGCGCATAGTTCATCTTGGTCACCAAGAACTCGACGCCGCAGGCGCAGCGCTCGCCTGCCTGGTGGACACGCTGCACAGTACCGGGTATCTGGTGCACGTTACCGTAGCTGTCGCGCGTCCGCAACTCGACCCTGTCCATATTGTGGATCCGGCCCGAGGCAAAGAACTCGACGCCGACCCCGGTGAGTGAGATGTCATTCATCTCCCCGGTGAGGAGTTCCCCGGTGCGTTCGATCCTGATGGCGACCGGGCCGCGCGCCTGGATGCGGTGGTGGAGACGCACCTGGCGGCGTTCCCAGAACGCCCCCATCGTCACCAGGCCGAGATACAGGTTGTAGGCGCTCCAGCTCATCGTCACGGCGAGGATGTCGCGGTAGGTGGGATATTGCGACCATTTCACGCAGCCCAGACCGAGCGCGAGCAGGTTGACGCCGACCACGAGGTAGAACGTGACCGCCATCGGGTTAAGAACCTCGCTGCCGAGTTTGAGCTCCTTCGGTGTCACCTTGAAGCTGGGCGCGCGCGGGTCGGCGATCGTGCGGAGCACTGCGGGCAGGAGAGACAGCGACTGCACGCTCTCGTAGATCTCCGAGAAGAACGGCTGCCGCGCGGCTGAGTAAAGAAAGTGCATGACCACGAACGTCGCGAGCACATGCGGCACCGCATACGCGAGCACCTGGCCGCTCGAGGCGTGGTAGATGCTCAGTCCGAAGATGAGGAACGCCGACGGCGCGAAGTAGTAGACCACGCGCGCCAGGCTGAAGAACCAGAAGAAGCAGGAGTTGAAATAGCAAAGTCGCTGAGCAAAGGAGAGACCGCGGGCGAACAACGGGTTGTTGATGATGAACAGCTGCACCATGCCCTGCGCCCAGCGAGTGCGTTGCATGATGTAGCCGTCGTACGACTCGGGCGAGAGCCCGCAGACCATCGGTCGGCGGATGTACACGCTGTTGTAGCCCCGGCAGTGCAATGCGAAGGCGGTTTCGGCGTCCTCGGTGATGGTGTCGCCCGACACGCCGCCCACTTCTTCCAGGCAGCTTCGCCGCATCAGCGCGGCCGAGCCGCAGAAGTAGCTCGCGTTCCAGAAGTTGAGTCCGCGGTGGATCACGCGGTAGAAGATGTCACCCTCGTCGGGAACGGCGCCCCGTGACGACGCGTTCTTGTCGACCGGCGCCGGGTTGATGAAAAAATGCGGCATCTGCACCAGGAACAGCCGAGGGTCGGCGACGAAGTGCCCTGCGGTGTTGAGCAGGATGTCCTTCGTCGGCACGTGATCGCAGTCGAGAAACAGGATCAGCTCGCCCTTCGTCTGGCCAAGCGCGTGGTTCAGATTGCCCGCCTTTGCCGAGGCGTTCGTCTCGCGCGTGAGGTAGCCCGCACCCAGCTCGCGCGCGAGCCGCATGAGCGCGTATCGGCGCTCCCATGCGGCCGCGCCCCGGTCAGGGTCGTTCCGCCTCGCCAGCGTACCGCCGTCATCGAGGACGTAGACGTTGAGCTTGTCACGGGGGTAGTCGATCTGGGTCGCGGCGATCACGGTCACGCGGACGAGTTCCTCGGGCTCGTTGTAGGTCGGGATGTAGACGTCGACCGTCGGCCAGCTGTCGCGGTCCTCCGGCAGCGCGATCGACTCGGTGGTCAGCGGCCAAAGATTGACGAACATGCCGAGGAAGTACACGATGATCGCGTACACCTCCACGAGATAGAGCAGCGCCATGCCAAGGAAGTCGAACGGCCCGGTAAAGACCAGCGTCTCGGAGGTGCGCCACCACAGGTAGCGCATCGCGACGAAGCCGCCGAGGAGAAAAAAGACGATCCGCCAGGGCATGCGCTGGAACCGCCTCATGCGACACAGGACAAAGAGGGTCGCGAGCGCGCCCCATCCCGCGGCCATCTGCACCCACTGCTCGAAATGGCGTTCGCCAAGCAGCAGCAGAAACAGCATCGATGCCGTCGCGGCAACGGTCAGCAGCGCGGGCGCGGCCGCAGGGTGCTGCCCGGCGCGATCGAGCAACCGTCCGAGCATCCCCCTGCCTCCGTTCCGCGCGGTCGATTTCGGCGCGCTCAACGCAACTCCGAGGCGCGCGGGAGATCCGCGCTCAACGCGCCGCGCCGCGCGTCGAAGTAGACTCGCAGGCCCACTCCGAAGATCGTTTCGGAAAACTGCGGTGCGAGGCTGCGGTTCCAGAATACGCTCACCTGGAGCAACGGCGTGAGGTTGCGCGCGAGCGCGACTTCCGCGCTCGTCTCGGTCCCGTGCGAGCGGATTGCGCCCTCGCGCTTGGTCGCCCAGCCCGTGCTCAGACGCCCGCGCGCGATCCATTGGCGGCCTTCCTCGGTAAGGAAATCGAGCGCTGGACCGACGCGCGCGTAGTGCTGCGGGCTGAAGTAGCCTCCTTCGCCGAGCGAAAAGCCGCTCAGGTTCCTCCTGTAGCCATCGACCGTCACGCCGGCACCGAGCACCGCATAGTCGAATCCGGCAAGCCGCAGATCGCGCCCGACGCTCCCCGCGAACGCCAGCCGGTCGTTACCCGTCACGCGAGTTCCCGCCAGGTGTTCGGCGCGTAGCGAGGCGCCGACCGACCAGGGCGCCTCAGCGACGCGCAGCACGCCGATCTCCGCCCCGTAGCGCAGCACGCGGCCCCAGGTGCCGCCGCCGTAAGGGTCGCGCAACCCGACGTAGGAGAGGATCGAATCCTTGACCGGCGCCGCGTAGAAGCTTCCCGTCGCCGTTCCCCACCCGAGCGCAAGCTGCCGGGCGAGCCGCCCGAAGGGGCGCGGCGAAACCGCACCACCGTCTGGAGTGAGCCCGATTTCGGCTTCCCACACTTGATCGCGTTCGTCGCGCCAGGTGAGCCGCGGCTGCAGTCCACCCGCGCGCGTGACAGGCGCAAAAGCGTAGGCTCCGCTGCACGCGCTGCCCACGCAGTTGTTCGCCGGCAGTTCGCCGCTCGAGAGGCGAACCGCATCGACGCGAAACCCGAGTTCCTGCCTATCGCCCACGGCGAGCGCCAGGCCCGCCGTGGGCTCCTGCGTCAGGCGCAGGCGCGCGAGCCCTTCCGACCCGGTTCTGGTACGTGTTCCGACGAGCGCATCGAGCGCGCCGAAGGCCGGAGTTCCGAGTGCCGCGTAGCGTTCGGGATCGAGCGCCGCGGCGGCGAGGAACCGCTTCTGGACGAATGCCTCGCGGCCACGTTCCTGCCGCCAGCGGGTTCGCAGCGGCTCGGCATGCGCGAGCGCCTCGATCGCCCGAACCCGGTCCGCGCCCCGATGGCTGGCGAGCACGCCAGAGGCCGTCTCCTCGTCGGGCTGCTCCCGATAGAGTTCGGCGAACGCGCTTGCCGCCTTCTTGGCATCGTCCGTCTCGATCAGACTCCAGGCCAGCGCGGTGCGCGCGTGCCGCGGCAGTGGCCGGTGGCCGGATGCCTCGTCAAGCAGCGCGAGCGTGCGCGCATAGCGCGACGCTCGAAACTCCGCGAGCGCCTGCGCCACGAGAATGTCACCGAGGAGAGGCGCGCGCACCGCATCGCTCGGCGGCAGCGCCCTTGCGTGCTCGAGCGCCTCGTTGAGATGACCGCTGCCGAGCGCGGCGAGCGCGAGCCCATGATGTGCCACCGGCGCACTCGCGCCCCAGGCGAGCGCGCGTTGGAACCACGCCGCCGCCGCGTCCAGCCTTCCGGCCTCATGCTGCTGCCAGCCCGCGAGCAGCGCCGCTCCGCCGTCGCGGTTCGCTTCGATCCCGAGGGCCAATTCATCGAGCAGTTGCGCCGCCTCGGGCGCTTTTTGCTGCCGCGCTTCCAGCCAGCGGGCCAGTCGGTGCTCGTACGCGAGCTTGCGGTAGCGCGCTTCGCCCTCGGCTGAGTGCGGTCTCGCGGCCTCGAGTTCGAGCAGCGCGCGCCAGTCGCGCTCGCCGAGCCGAGGCTTCACCTTGTAGAGCGTGGCAAGACGGTCGTTCTCGCCGGGACAGTCGTCGATCAGCCTGCGAGCGAGTGCCAGCACCCGCGCACTGTCGCGCCGCGTGGCGAGCGCTTCGGCCGCGGCCCACGCCCAGTCGACGCGGTCGCAGCCGAATGCTTGCGGGTGGTCGCTGGCAAGCCCGGCGAGCGCAGCGTCGTCGCGCTGGGCGACTGCTTCGGCGATTTGCCGACGCAGCGTCTCCTCCGGCGATTCCGGCTCCTGTACCACGGACGGCGTCGGTTTGTGCGCCGGCGCAGTCAGCGCTGGCCTTGTCGCCGGGCGTGGAGCAGGCGTGGCGGCGAGGCGCTCTTGCGCGCCCACCGTCGGCCCAGGCATCTCGACCGGCGCGGCGGCAGGCTTTGACACCGATCGAAATGCGGATTCTTCGCGTGCAACCTCGACCGCGGCGGCGGGTTCGCGCTCAACGAGGTAGCGAACATTGGCCGACGGCTTGTCGTGGATCGAGATGCCGCCCGCGCCTTCGCTCCCGCGCCGCGCGGCGGCAGGTGGCGGTACTTCGGCCATCGGCGACTCCCAGCGCTGCACGACGCTCTGCGGCTCGTAGGTCGCGGTCCGCACGAACGCGTTCGGGTGGCGCGCGCGAATTGGCACGAGCGCCTTTTTGGCGTCTTCGCGCGCGGTCCAGAATCCGACCCGCAGGACGTGGAGGCGGTTGCGCCGGTCGATCCGCGCGAACGGCAGGCCCTTCAGTTCGCGCCATTGCGCGAGCAGGCTCTCGCGAGGGCCGGTCGCCACCTGGACGCTGAAGTAGTCAGTCTCCACGGCCGGCGCCGACCCGAGCGCGGCAGGCGCTCTGCCGAGGCACAAGGCCGCGGCCAGCACGACGAGAAGGCTCAGGGTGCGCGGCGTTCCCATAGCATCATCTGCGTAAGCAGCACCAGCGCCGCCGAATAAAGCGGTTGAGCAGAGTCGAAGACATGCGCGGTGACCGCCCCCTTCGCGCGCGTCGCCTGCACGACCGCGTGGATGCCCGGGAACGCGTCGCGCGGATCGACGCTGTCGTTGCCAAGGTCTGTCCACGGCGGCAGGAACCGCGCCCCGTCGAAGTAGCTCCAGAATGCCTTGAACGGGGCCAGGCGAGCCTCGTTTCCAAGGCGAGCCCAGATCAGGTAGAGCGGGATGCGAACCGCGTCGTAACCGAACCGCGCGGGGTAGTCGTGCGCCGGCTTCAACGGGTCGGCGAGCCTGAGCCAGTCGGGCGGCAAACTCCAGCGGCCGAAGCGTGCGAGTTCGAGCAACCGAAGGCCGCTTCGCTCGAATTCGGCCCATGCGGGATCGGGATCGATCGTGTTCAGTTCCAGAAAACCCGGATAAAGCCAATAAGACAGGTTGACGATCCGGTAATCGGGTTTCTCGAATCCTTCTGCACCCGGCAGCAACACCAAGCCCCACGGGGTGCTGCGCGCGAGGTGAAGCCGCACCGCGCGTGCGCGCTCGACCGCTTCTGCGCGGTACGCCTCCACGCCCCAGCGAGCTGCCGCGCGCGCGAGCGCCCACGCGACGAACAGGTCGCCGTCGGTCGCGTTGTTGTGGTCGGTGATTCCTTTCGCCGGTTCCCAGCGCCACGCAAGCAGTCCATCCCCGCGAACCGCGAGCGTCGCCCGCGTCCAGTTGCGAACTTTATCGAAGGTTTCCCGGTCGCCGTGGTGGACCGAGAGCAGCATCGTCATGCCCTGGCCTTCGGAATGGCTGATGCCGAGCGCACCGTCGTCGACCACGCGCCCGTCCGCGGCGACGTAGCGCTCGACGAACTGGCGCCATTCCTGAGACTGCGCCAGACCCGCAAACGGCGTCGCAAGCAGTCCGACGAGGACCGTCAGCCGCAGCACGCGAACGTACGCCGACCCGCTTTTTCCGGGAGATCCGAGGGCTCGGACGCAGTTCCCCAATTGCCACCGCCTTTGCTGTCGTAGCAGAGGGGCAGATTGTAATCGCACACGCACGGCTTGTGAATTGAGGCGTGCTCGCGCATCCGCGTCGGGAACTTGCCGCTATTCGTACACCAATTCAGACAATTGCCGCTAATCCGAAAACAGGATGGCGTCGCGGATGACAATGGTATCGCCGCGCACTTCGATATACCCCACCTCCTGCAGGTGCTTCATCACCCGGCTGACCATCTCGCGCGAGGCGCCGATCATGCGGGCGATATCCTGCTTGGACAGTTTTCTGGTGACGACTTTCTCGCCGTCGATGACTTCGGCCGTCTCCAGCAGCAGGCGCGCCACGCGCCCGAACACGTCCATCAGCGCCAGGCTGCCGATCTGCTTGTCCGCCTCGCGCAATCGCTTCACCAGGCCGCGCATCACGGTCATGGCCATGTCGAAGTTATCGGCCAGGCAACGCTTGAAATCGGACTTGGAAATGCAGACGACCTCGCACGGCTCCAGCGCCACGACATTGGCCGAACGCGGGCTGTTGTCGATCAGACCCATCTCGCCGACAAATTCGTTCGGCTCGAGAATGGCGAGGATCACCTCCTTGCCGTCGAGGTCGCTCATGAACACCTTGACGCGGCCGCTGATCAGAATGTAGAGCGAGTCGGTAGGATTGCCGGCGACCAGAATCTGGCTGCCGCGGGCGTACGATTTGCGCGCGACGACGCGCGCAAGCAGAGCGAGTTCGGCGTCACTCAGCAGCGAAAGCAGGGGGACATTGCGCAACAGCGCTGTGGAAACCGGGGGTACGCCCGTCATGCTTCTTCCTCTTGATGCTTCTTGCATTTGTTCCGCGGCAAGTTGGCGTCGTTCAGCTCGCCGCAAAGACTGAACGGTCTGCGCACTGCCATCCGCCGGCCGGCTGGTGCCTGCCGGCCACAAGCCGACGATTGGCCTGTTTCCATGCTATCAGATTCCCCCCGGAGTGGTTCGGCCGGGAATGCAGGCCGGACCGCAGCGGACGGGCGGCGACGGTCATTCTGCGAGCAGGATATTGTCGCGCAGGGCGATGGAACGGCCGCGCACTTCGATGTAGCCGCCGAGTTGCAGGTCCTTCATCACGCGGCTGACCATCTCGCGCGAAGCGCCGATCATTTTTGCGATGTCCTGTTTGGACAGTTTCTTCACTACCACCTTCTCGCCATCGATATCCTCGGCCATCTCCAGCAACAGCCGCGCCACACGGCCGTAGACGTCCATCAGCGCCAGGCTGCCGATTTTCCGGTCGGCCTCGCGCAGCCGTTTCACCAGGCCGCGCATCACCATCAGCGACAATTCGGAATTCCCCGCCAGGCTGCGCTTGAAGTCGGTCTTGGAGATGGTGAGCAGTTCGCACGCTTCCAGCGTCACCACGCTGGCCGAGCGCGGGCTGTCGTCCAACAGGCCCATCTCGCCGAAGAACTCCCCCGGGCCAAGGATGGACAGAATCACTTCCCGCCCTTGCTCGTCGCTCATCTGCACCTTGAGGCGGCCGCTGATGACGATGTAGAGCGAATCGGTGGGATCGCCCGCGCCGATGATCTTCGCGCTGCGGCCGGCGCTCTTGCGCACGATCGCGCGCGCGAGCAGGGCGAGCTGCTGCTCGTCCAGGCCCGCAAACAGCGGCACACTGTGCAGTAACAGGGTCGATACGATCGCCGGCTGTGACATGTCCGATTTCCCGCCTGTTCTCAATGCCGGGCCACGCCGCCCCCGGTCCTGACGACCCACCGCAAAACGCGAGGCCCTGGCTGCAACTACGCCGTCGCGGGAGCACGCACGTTTGCGAACAAGCTCAGGTTGCAGGAAGGCTTGTTTGCGTCATCCGCGATTCGAGGAAACCAAGCGCTGGGAAAAAGCCTCCAAGCGAGCCGTAAATTCAGTTCCGGGTCCGACCGGCCTGGAACGGTATAATTTGGCCTGTTTGCCCGATCGCCGATTCATTCCTTCGAATTTTTATTATATCCAACTTCAACAAGATCGACATGAACAAGCACTCGCGCCTGCTTATCCTCGGCTCCGGCCCCGCCGGCTATACGGCGGCCGTGTATGCCGCGCGCGCCAATCTGAAGCCCGTGCTGCTCACCGGCCTCGCCCCGGGCGGCCAGCTCACGACCACCACCGACGTCGACAACTGGCCCGCCGATTTCGCCGGCGTGCAAGGGCCGGAGCTGATGCAGCGCTTCCAGAAACATGCCGAACGTTTCGACACCGAAATCGTGTTCGACCAGATTCATACGGCGGATCTGCGGCAAAAGCCGATTGCGCTTTCCGGCGATAACGCCACCTATACCTGCGACGCGCTGATCATCGCCACCGGCGCCTCGGCGCGCTACCTGGGCATGGAATCGGAAGCGAAATTCATGGGCAAGGGTGTGTCGGCCTGCGCCACCTGCGACGGCTTCTTCTACAAGAACCAGGACGTCGCCGTCATCGGCGGCGGCAACACCGCGGTCGAGGAGGCGCTGTATCTGGCCAACATCGCGCGCCATGTCACGGTGGTCCACCGCCGCGACAAGCTGCGCGCCGAGAAAATCATGATCGACAAACTCCTGGCCAAGGCCCGGGGCGGCAACGTCAGCATCAAATGGTCGAGCGTGCTCGACGAAGTGCTGGGAGACCAGACCGGGGTGACCGGGATACGCATCAAGAACGTCGCCAGCGGCGCGCTCGAGGATATCAAGCTGCACGGGCTGTTCATCGCCATCGGCCACTCGCCCAACACGCAGATCTTCGACGGCCAGCTCGAAATGAAGGGAGGCTACATCCTCACCCGCGGCGGCAACGAGGGCAATGCCACCGCCACCAGCGTACCCGGCGTGTTCGCAGCGGGCGACGTGCAGGACCATGTCTATCGCCAGGCGGTGACCAGCGCCGGCTCGGGCTGCATGGCGGCGCTGGACGCGGAAAAATACCTCGATGATCTCGGCTGAAGGATGACCGATGAAAGCCAACCCGGTTTGGCTCGTGCCTGCGGGCGCAATCCGGGCCGCGCGCCGGGCCAGCCATGAAGAAAGCCGCCAAGACCTCGATTGAAAAAGCGGAGCAGGATCTGTTCCGGCAGGCGGTGGCCGACGCGCAGCCGCTGCCGCACCATGGCAAGGTGCTGCGCAGGAAGGACGCGCCTTCACCGTATCCGGTGCAGTCGCACCTGGACGAACATGCTGCGCTCGAGGAAAGCCTCAGTGCAGAATGGACCGCGCAAGACTGGCTCGATGGCGGCGATGAGCCCAATTTCCTGCGCCCGGGGCTTTCGCGCCAGGTGCTGCGCAAGCTGCGCAGCGGCACCTGGGTGATCCAGGACCAGCTCGATCTGCACGGCCTCGATCGTCACCAGGCGCGCGAGGCGCTAGCCGGTTTTCTTGCAAGCTGCCGCAGGCGCGGTGTGCGCTGCGTGCGCGTGATCCACGGCAAGGGGCTGGGCTCGAAAGATCGCGAGCCGGTGCTGAAGACCAGGGTGAAACACTGGCTCGCGCAGCGCGAGGAAGTATTGGCCTACTGCCAGGCGCGGCCGGTGGATGGGGGCAGCGGGGCGTTGGTCGTCTTGCTGACTGGGTAGGGGCTCTTAGATCGCCGACTCGTTGGTCTCACCGGTGCGGATGCGCACCACCTGCTCGACCGAGGTGACGAAAATCTTGCCGTCGCCGATCTTGCCGGTGCGCGCGGCCTTGATGATCGCTTCGATCGCCTGCTCCAGCATATCATCGGCCACGACGATCTCGATTTTCACCTTGGGCAGGAAATCCACCACGTACTCGGCGCCGCGATAAAGTTCGGTATGGCCTTTCTGCCGGCCGAAGCCCTTGACCTCGGTCACGGTGAGCCCGCTCACGCCGATTTCCGACAGGGCTTCGCGCACTTCATCGAGCTTGAACGGTTTTACCACAGCGTCTATTTTTTTCATGGCGGATTCTCCCCTGTCGCGATTGCGGCAAGTATATCAACAAAAAGCGGGAGCAGAGCGGGAACGGTCACGCTTGCACGCGCCGTTCTTGTCCGTCCGCGCTACCGCTTCAATTTCTCCTGGTATCTCGAGGTGATCGGATAACGCCAATCCTTGCCGAAACCGCGCTGGGTGATGCGTATGCCGACCGGCGCCTGGCGGCGCTTGTATTCGCTTTTCTTGATCAGTCCCACCACGCGCGCGACGTCCTCCTCGCGCTGGCCGCCGGCCACGATCTCGACCGGACTCAGGTTCTGTTCCATGTAGGCGGACATGATGGCATCGAGTACCGCGTACGGCGGCAGGCTGTCCTGGTCGGTCTGGCCGGGGCGCAGCTCGGCCGAAGGCGCGCGCTCGATGATGCGCCGCGGAATCACCTCGCCCAGGGTGTTGCGATATTCGGCAAGACGATAGACCAGGGTCTTGGCCACGTCCTTGATCGCGGCAAAGCCGCCTGCCAAGTCGCCGTACAGCGTGGAATAGCCCACCGCCATCTCCGACTTGTTGCCGGTGGTGAGGACGATGGAGCCGAACTTGTTCGACAGCGCCATCAGCAACATGCCGCGGATGCGCGCCTGCAGGTTTTCCTCGGTCGCATCCGCCGGCCGTCCCTGGAACTCGCCGGCAAGCGCGGCGAGGAAGGCGTCGAACATCGGCTTGATGGCGATCTCGTCATAGCGCACGCCCAATCGCTTGGCCATGTCGCGCGAATCGATCCAGCTGATGTCGGCGGTGTACTGCGAGGGCATCATCAGCGCGCGCACCTTGCCCGCTCCGAGCGCATCGCAGGCGATCGCCAGCGTCAGGGCCGAATCGATGCCGCCCGACATTCCCAGAATCGCGCCGGGGAAGCCGTTCTTGCCGAGGTAATCGCGCACGCCGAGACATAGCGCGCGATATACGGAGGCCTCGAAAGACAGGTCCGGCGCGCGCGTGCCCGGCTGCGGCACGCCGTCGACGATATCGACATAGTCCAGCGCTTCCTCGAAAAACGGCAGCTGGTGGGTCCGCTCTCCGCGCGCATTGAGCGCGAAGGACGCGCCGTCGAACACGAGTTCGTCCTGGCCGCCGACCAGGTTTGCATAAACGATCGCCAGCCCGGTTTCGGCGGCGCGGTTGCGCGCCACCGCCAGGCGCGAGGCATGCTGGCGGGTGTGATAGGGCGAGGCGTTCAGCACCAGCAGCACCTGGGCGCCGGCGGCGCGCGCCAGGCGCGGCGCATCGGCGCGCCACGCCCTGCTGTGATGGCCCCCTTCAGCGCCATGCCGCTCGGCGCTGGCGCCGGCCTCCACCGGTCCCTGCTCGCCCCAGAGGTCCTCGCAGATGTTGAGCCCCAGGCGCACGCCGTTCACCTCGAACACCACCGGCTCGCCGCCGGGCTCGAAATAGCGCTCTTCGTCGAACACGGTGTAATTGGGCAGATTGCGCTTGCGATAGGTCGCCGCGACCCTGCCCTGCTGCAGCACCGACGCCGCGTTATAACGCTTGCCCCCGGCAAGTTGCGGATGGCCGACGACGAGCGTGATTCCGTGCACCGCCGCTGCGAGCTCGTCCAGGGCGGCGGCGCAATCGCGGAAGAATCCGTCGCGCAGCAGCAGGTCCTCGGGCGGATAGCCGCACAGGGACAGCTCCGGCGCGAGCAGCACCCCGGCGCCGGCGCCTTTTGCGCGCGCGGCGCAATCCAGAATCCTGGCGGCATTGCCCGCAAGATCGCCGAGCACGCAGTTGATCTGCGCGACGGCGATTTTGACGGTGTTGGTCATCGGCGGATTATAACGCTTGCCGCGCGCCGGCCCATCGCCAATAATCCGCTTGTGCATGGAACGCAGGCGCGGCCGTCGGCTCGCACTGCGCCGCTCGCGAATTGCACGCGATCTTGCCAGCCCAGCCCTCAGGACTCAGCCCCTTGCCCGAACTCGACCTGCGCGTGCTCGATGATCTGTCCGGCGTCGACGCCGCGGACTGGAACCGGCTCGCGCTCGGCCATCCGCTGCTGTCGCACGAGTTCTTCCATGCGCTGCATCAGAGCGGCTGCGCGGCTGCCGACAGCGGCTGGCTGCCGCAATTCCTGACGCTGTGGGACAGGACCGCGCCGGCCGGCGCGAGCGCGCCCCGGCTGCGCGCGGCGATGCCGCTTTATCTCAAGACGCACTCCTATGGCGAGTACGTGTTCGACTGGGCCTGGGTCGACGCCTATCAGCGCCACGGCCTCGCGTATTACCCCAAGCTGCTCGCCGCCATCCCGTTCTCGCCGGTCTCCGGACCGCGCCTGCTGGCCGCCACCGACGCCGAGCGCGCGGCGCTGGTGCGCGCGGCGCTGGCCCTCGCGCGCGATGTCTCGTCGCTGCACGTGCTGTTCCCGCAGCCGCAGGAAGCCGCCCTGATGCAGGCCGCCGGCATGATGCTGCGCGCCAACGTGCAATTCCACTGGAACAATCCGGGCTACGCCTCATTCGACGAGTTCCTCGCCCAGATGTCGCACGACAAGCGCAAGAAAATCCGGCAGGAGCGGCGCCGCGTGCGCGATGCCGGCGTGAGCTTCCGGCGGCTGCGCGGCGACGAGATCAAGGAGAGCGACTGGACACTGTTCGCGCGCTGCTACAACCGCACCTACCGCGCGCATCGCTCGACGCCCTACCTCAACCTGGAATTCTTCCAGCGCCTGGGGCAAACCATGCCGCGGCACGTGCTGCTGATCGTGGCCGAACTCGAGGGCAAGCCCATCGCCAGCGCGCTCAATCTGTACTCGCAGGAAACCCTGTTCGGGCGTTACTGGGGTGCGCTGCAATACCTGCCCTGCCTGCATTTCGAAACCTGCTACTACCAGGCGCTGGAATTCTGCATCGAGCAGAAGATCAAGGTATTCGAAGGCGGCGCCCAAGGCGAGCACAAGCTCGCGCGCGGCTTCCTGCCGGTGAAAACACTATCGGCGCACTGGCTGGCGCACCCCGAGTTTTCCGACGCGGTGGAGCGTTTTCTCGAACGCGAGCAACAGGGGATGGCACGCTATGTGGACGAGCTGAACGAGCACAGCCCGTTCAAGAGTTTGCAGGAAGAGGAATGACTTGCGCGGCCGCCTCAGACCGGGGCGCAGCTGGTTGCCCGGAAGGCGCTAAAATAGCGCACCTATCTGCAATCACATCTTCGGGACGGTCACCATGAGCGACAACCGCATCACTCTCACCGACCTGCACAAACTGCGCCGCGACGGCAGCAAAATCGCCATGCTCACCGGCTACGACGCGAGCTTCGCCGCGCTGCTGGAGAATGCCGGCGTGGAAAGCATCCTGGTGGGCGATTCACTGGGCAACGTGCTGCAGGGGCACGACACCACCCTGCCCGTTACCCTGGCCGACATGGCCTACCACATGGGCTGTGTCGCGCGCGGCGCGAAGCGCGCGTTCCTGATCGGCGACATGCCTTTCGGCAGCTATCAGGAAAACGCCGAACAGGCGTTTCGCAACGCCGCGCAACTGATGGCGGCCGGCGCGCACATGGTCAAACTGGAGGGCGGGGTGACTTTTGCGCAAACCACGGAATTCCTGGTGAAACGCGGCGTCCCGGTGTGCGGCCATCTCGGCCTCACGCCGCAGTCGGTGCACCAGCTGGGCGGATTCCGCGTACAGGGCAAGACCGCTGACGCGGCGAAGCAGCTGATCGAGGATGCGCTCGCGCTGGAGCGCTCAGGCGCCGGCCTGATCGTGCTCGAAGCGATCCCGGCCAAGCTCGCCGCGGAGGTCACGGCCAGCCTGTCGATTCCGACCATAGGCATAGGCGCCGGGCGCGACTGCTCCGGCCAGGTCCTGGTCCTGTACGATCTTCTGGGCGTGTTTCCGGGCAGGAAGGCAAAGTTCGTGAGAAATTTCATGGACGGCGCCGCGAGCATCCAGCAGGCGGTGGAGAACTACGTGCGTGCGGTGAAGGACGGCTCCTTCCCCGGGCCGGAACACAGCTTCTAGCCGGGTGTTAAAAAAAGGAGCAGGCCCCCTTTTATATCCCCCAAGTCAGAGGCTGCCAAAAAACGCTTCCCTCTGAAAG
>Ga0156177_1015_pt1 | contig 37402 bp, 39 predicted proteins | sample RifCSPlowO2_12_FD_107830 | JGI IMG/M metagenome (GOLD analysis project Ga0156177, IMG submission 107830) | Betaproteobacteria bacterium RIFCSPLOWO2_12_FULL_64_23
CCCTACGAGAAGTTCGCTCAGATGATTGATCGGCATTGGGATGGGATCGCCGCCTACTGCAAGCCAGAGAACAAGGTCTCTCTCGGATTCGTGGAAGGTTTGAACAACAAAATTCGCGTCATCCAGCGCCGCGCATACGGACTGCGCGACCAGGAATATCTGCGGCTGAAGATACTCACTTGCATGCACCCAGCGATCTAAAATGCCCCAAAATGACCCACTCACTTTGCAGAAGACCCTCTTTTAATGAAAGGAAAAATCAGTGGATATTCAGGATAAAGTCATTGTAGTGTCTGGCGGCGCATCCGGCTTGGGCGAGGCGACTTGTCGACTTTTCGTACAGCGCGGGGCGCGCGGCATCGGCATCGTCGATCGCGACGAGAAGCGCGGCACCGCCCTCGCCGCTGCGCTTGGCGATCGCGCATTATTCGTGTCGACGGACATCAGCAGCGTCTCGGCGGTCGATAGCGCTGTTGCCGCCATTGCCGAGCGTTTTGGCGCAATTCACTTCCTGGTCAATAGCGCCGCCATCGGCGGTCCTGCCAAGCTCATCGGGCGCGACGGCCCAATCGCACTGGAAAAATTCGAACAGGTCATCCGCATCAACCTCTACGGCTCGCTGTACTTGCTGCGCGCGGCCGTTCCGCAAATGTTGAAGAACGTCCCCAACGACGAGGGCGAACGCGGTGTCGTCATCAATGTTTCGTCGGGTGCAGCCTACGAGGGACAGGTCGGTCAGATGGCCTATGCCGCGTCGAAGGGCGCCCTGATCGGAATGACCATGCCCTTGGCGCGGGAACTGGGCGCCCACGGTATTCGTGTCGTGACGGTGGCCCCGGGCGCATTCGACACCCCAATTTACGAGCAGGCGCCACCAGCGGTCAAGGAGAGCGTGGTGCGCGGTGCGATATTCCCCCGTCGCATGGGCTACGCCTCGGAATTTGCGCAGTTTGCTGCTGAGATAGTCTCCAACCCTATGCACAACGCGCGCACCTACCGCTTGGACGCAGGGTTGATGCTGTCCGCTTCCTGAGCGCGCTGGAATGAACTTCGAATTCGACGAGACCGAGCGGGCCATCCTCGACAATGCCAACGCGTTCCTGGAAAAGGAGCTGCGTGACGATGCCGGGCGCTATCGCGATCACATGGTGCCGAAGGAGGTGATGCACGCCCTGCTCAAAAGGCTGAGCCCCTTCGGCTTCCTTGGAACGCTCATTCCCGAGGCAGACGGCGGGTCGGGGCTGAGCTTCCTGATGTCGATCCGGCTCTACGAGGAATTGTTCCGCGTTTTCCCGGCGCTGGCGGGCACCGCGTTCGTCAACCAGATGGTCGGCTATGGTCTCTACATGGACGGCACTTCCGAGCAGAAGAGACGCTATCTGCCGGGGCTGCTATCAGGCGAACTCATCGGTTGTCAGGCGGCAACGGAGCCGGAGACGGGCTCCAACCCCAAGGACATTCGCATGCGCGCGCGTCGTGACGGCGATGGCTACCGGCTCAACGGACGCAAGATCTGGATCTCTAGCGGATCCATCGCCGATTTCTGCATGGTCCTGGTGCGCACCGACGACAAACAGACCAACCGCATGATCGTCGATCGGGCAGGATTTACCGCTCGCGAACTCGAAACCCTGGGTCAGCGCGGCTGGTCCACCGCCGAACTGAATTTCGACGACGCCTGGATTCCAGAGTCCCAGCGCATGGGGGGGCAGGGCGCCGGCGCACAGCAGACGTTGCGTGATTTCACTGTTGCACGATGCTTTGCGGCTATCATGGGAGTAGGAACGGCGCAGGCTGCGCTCGATGCTGCGATCAGCTACGCGCGACAGCGGCATCAATGGGGTAAACCGATCGGACAGCATCAACTGATTCAGGAAATGGTGGCCGACATGGCTACCGAGCTGGATTGTGCACGGCTGCTGGCCTATCGCGCGGCGTGGATGGTGCAGCAGGGCATCAGGGCCGATACCCAGGCGTCGATGGCGAAGTATTACGCGAGCGAAGCTGCGCTCAGGATTGCTTCCAAAGCAGTGCAAATCCATGGCGCGCTGGGCTTGAGCCGCGATCTGCCTATCGAAGGCTATTTCCGGGATGCACGCATGATTTCCATCCCCGACGGGACCAGCCAGCTGCAACAACTCATCATAGCGCGCAATATTCTCGGATTGGCCGCCTTCGGCGACGCCAAGCGCTGATTGACGGCAGCGATTCCCCCACTTTGCTTTGGCCACAAGGGGTTCGCGCCACAACTTTTCGATTGCGGACGAAGTAGGAAACGGTCAATTTCTTGCGTATCAACAGCAAACCGAGAATTGCGGAGACTAACCATGAGGCTTGCCGACTATTTCGACGACGTAGCAGCGCAACATCCGCAGCGATTGGCCTTTGTCGACGGTACGAGACGAATCAATTTCGCGGAGGCACAGGCTTACGTTCATGCCGTGGCGACGGCGTTGACGCGTGCTAGGCAATCCGGATCTGGTACCCATGTCGCGATATATGCCCCCAATGACCATCGGGTGAGCCTGCTGCATCTAGGCATCAATCTGGCGGACATGGCGTGGGTGTCGGTGCACGTTCGCAATTCAATTGAGACGAACGCTGAAATCCTCGATTACTTCGATACCGACATTGTCGTCTTTCATAGCTGTTTCGAAAGCAGTGTGCCTAAGTTGAAGGCCAAGCTTTCGAAAGCCAAGTTGTACATTTGCATGGATCGGGCATCGGAGCATGGTCAGTCGCTTGAGGACTGGCTGGCTGGTTGCAGGACTGTCTTTCGCAACGATAGGGAAGATCCCGGGTTGGCTTCTTTTTTCCAGCCAACGGGGGGGACCACTGGTCCCTCCAAAGGCGCCGTGCACACGCATCGAACACTCGAGATGATGGGCTTGGCTATGTCATCAGCTTTTGGCATCACTCCCGATTCCCGCCATTTGGTAATCGCGCCGCTAACTCATGGGGCCGGAGCCCTTGTGCTTGGATTTGCAGCGAGGGGTGCCGCGAACATCATCCTGCCCGGATTCGATGTGGAAGCCATTCTGTCCTCGATCGGAAAGGAGAAAATTTCCCATCTGTTCCTGCCGCCGACGGCAGTATACGGTCTGATGGCCCATCCTAAGACGAAGCAGACGGACTTTTCGCCCTTGAAGTATTTCATGGTCGGTTCTGCACCGATTGCTCCGGAAAAATTCAAGGAAGCGGTGGGTTTGTTCGGACCCGTCGTATACGAGATGTTCGGCCAGTCCGAAACCTTGATCCCAATCGTGGTAAAGGGTCCTTCGGACTATCTGAAGCGCGATGGAAGCTTCGACGAAGGAGTCGTGCGAGCGGCCGGCAAGGCCGTGGATATGGTGCGCATTGGCATCATGGACGACCAAGGCAAGCTGCTGGCTGCGGGCGAGCGAGGCGAAATTGTGGTCCGTTCTTCGATGGTTATGGTGGGGTACTACAAGAAGCCCGCAGATACTGCCGAGGTTTCAAAATTCGGATGGCACCACACCAGTGATGTGGGGGTGCTGGATTCGCGCGGCTTTCTCACCATCATAGATCGCAAGAAGGACATGATTGTGTCAGGCGGCTTCAACATTTACCCCGTTGAAATTGAAAACGTGATTCAGAGCCACCCTAGCGTCCTTGATTGCATCGTGGTCGGTGTGCCCGACGAGAAATGGGGTGAAGCGGTCAAAGCGGTAGTTCAACTCAAGCCAGGCCAAATCGTTAGCGAAGACCATATTATCGGCATGTGCAAAGACCAGTTAGGAAGCGCCAAGGCACCGAAGAGCGTCGAATTCTGGGACGAACTGCCACGCAGTGCGGTCGGCAAGCTGCTCAAGAAGGACGTTCGCGCAAAATTCTGGGGCGACCGGTGGAGAGCAGTCTAGGCGCAACACGGTCTTGGTGGCAGCGTTCGCGCCCGCGGGATTTGACTAGCCGCGCTCGGAGACTATTACCCAACTTTCATCGCGTTGGTGGCCAATAGCGCCGTTGGATAGATTTCGGAAACGGACGCTCGCAGCGGCTACGCTGATCAGTTCTTTGTCAAGAAGCGTGGGTCCGCTTCGGCCGAGGAGCGGACCCCAAGAAAGCGTGGCTGCCCATCTGCCATGGTTCGCCAATGTGCCGAGTCATGATCTCGACGCCGCGGCCTGAGGTGGCTGCGAGACTTTTTCGTTGAGGATTCGCCGGGCCGGCGCAGCGCAAGCGACACCCCGCCGCAGTGCAATCCGACTACCATACGGAGCACAGTCATGGCTATCACCGCTACCCGCATCAAATTGCCCTCTGCCCTCAAGTCCGAACTGGAGAAACTCGCCCGGCGCTCCGGCGAGACCACCCACGCAGTCATGGTGCGAGCGTTGTCCGAACACGTTGCGGCGGCCAAGCGCTATCGTGGTTCTCTCGATGACGCCGCGCGCGCCGATGTCGCCATGCAGGAGAGCGGCGCCGGCTATGCGATGCAGGATGTGCACGCATACGTCGCGGCCAAGGTGCGCGGCGAGCGGTCGAAGCGGCCAAGCCCGGTGAAGTGGCGCAAGTAATCCAGGCCGGCTATCGCAACGGAACTGTCGCGTCGTATCCCGTCTCGCGCTGGTGTCGCAGTGCCAGAATGACCACTGCATCGACAGCCTCCAGCCAATCGTACAAAGCGACGTAACCGGTGCGTCCGTGGGAGATGACCAGTTCGCGCATCCCCGCTTCGGCCGGGCGTCCGATCAGGGGATGACGTTCCAGCACCGAAACCGCCTCCACAATGGCTCCGGCCGCCGCAAGCGCCGCCTCGGGGTCATGCTCCGCGAGAAAATCCCGCAACCGTTCCAGGTCGAGAACCGCGCCAGGCGCGTACGTGATGCGCGCCACGGCGCTACTTCAGAAGCTTTCTCGCCCGAGGACGGGCCGCCTTGCCGCCCCCGGCCAGCGCGAGCAGCCACTTGTGCACATCGGCGGCTTCCATCACCTGACCATAGCGGGCCACTTGCCGCCTCGCTGCCAGGGCCGACGCGACGAATGCGCCGCGGAGTTCCTCGCGCGCGGCTTGAGCGGCGAGCGCATCGACCATAAACGCATGCGGCGACTTGCCGCTGGCGGCGGCCAGATTATTGATGCGCGTCTTCAGGTCTTGCGGCAATTTCAGCGTGACAGCAGGCATGGCGATATCCATCCGGGAGAAAGTACCACCATAGTAATACCTGCTACGCCGGACGTCAACGCGATAGCAGGAATGCGTGGGTTAAGACGCCGCGCGCACGGCCTACAATGTCATTGGTGAAAACTTGGCAAGGGAGCGAAATGATGGAGATCGAACAGGCTGTTACCCGGCACTACACCCACGGCTCCCTCGAGGAGGCGATATTGAACGCGCTCGTGGCGGCGGGCAAAGATCTGAACCGCCTTACGCCGAATGATCTCGCCCCGGTCGATGAGTTTCACATCGGCGGCCGGCAGGCGACGGTCGCGTTTGCCGAGCAATTCGGTCCGCGCCCGGGGATGCGCTTGCTTGACGTCGGCTGTGGGCTGGGCGGCGCCGCGCGCTATTTCGCGCACGAACATGGTTGCCAAGTTAGCGGAATCGATTTGTCCGGCGAGTACGTCGATGTGGCCAATGCGCTGGCGGCGCGGGTCGGCCTGAGTGAGCGCGTGCTCTGTCAGGAGGGCAGCGCCTTAGCCCTGCCGTTTGCGCCCGGGAGTTTCGATGGCGCCTACATGTTCCACGTCGGCATGAACATCGAAAACAAGCTCGCGCTGTTCGCGCAAGTGCGCCGGGTTCTGACGCCGTCGGGCGTGTTCGGAATCTACGACGTGATGCGCCTCGCCGCCGGGGAACTGTCCTATCCGGTGCCCTGGGCGAGCGGCCCCGACTCCAGTTTTGTCGCCGATGCGGCAAGTTATCGGCGCGCGCTGGAAGCCGAAGGCTTCGAAGTGCTGAAAGAACGCAACCGCCGCGACTTCGCGCTCGAAGTATTTGCGCAAATGCGCGCCAGGGGAGCGGCAGCAACGCCCGCGCCGCTGGGTTTGCATATCGTCATGGGCGCGAACGCGGCGCAAAAAGTGAAGAACATGATCGGCGACATCAGTTCCGGCCTGATCGCGCCGACCGAGTTGACCTGCAGGGTCGCCGGATAACGGGATAGATCGGACCGGTCTGGCTCAAGGAGCCGCGATTCTGGGCAGCGACAGCATCGCTTCCAGCCCGCCCTCGGGGCGGTTTCTCAATACCAGGTCGCCGCCGTGCGCGCGCGCAATGTTGCGCGCGATGCCCAGGCCGAGCCCGGTGCCGCCGGTGTCGCGGCTGCGCGACGCTTCGCCCCGGAAAAACGGCTCAAACACCTGTTCCAGCTCCTCGTCCGGAATGCCGGGTCCGTTGTCGAGTACGCGGATGGTCAGACGCTCGGCTGTGTCCTCGACCCTGACCGTGGCACGCCCGCCGTAGCGGATCGCATTGTCCACGAGATTGGTGAGGCAGCGGCGCAGGGCGAGTGGTCTGCCTGGGTAGGGATGTCCGATGCTGCCTTCGATCTCGACCGTGTTGCCGGTATCCTGGTAATCGATCTGCAGGCTTTCCAGCAGCGCCATCGCATCCATGCGCTGCACCGCTTCCTGGGTGCTCGCATCGCGCATGAAATCCAGCGAATGGCTGACCATGGCCTCCATCTCTTCCAGGTCTTTGACGAATTTTGCCCGCAGCGCTTCGTCGTCCAGCATTTCCGAGCGCAGGCGCAGCCGCGTGATTGGCGTTTTCAGGTCGTGCGACATTGCCGTGAAAATGCGGGTGCGGTCGGAGATGAAGCGCGACAGCCGCCGCTGCATGGTGTTGAATGCGCGTGCGGCGCGCTGCGCTTCGCTCGGCCCGGTTTCGGGCAGAGGCGGGCGGTTGATGTCCTCGCCCAGCTTTTCCGCAGCGGTCGCGAGTTCCGCCAGCGGACCCGTCACCCAGCGCACTGCCACCAGCGACAGCGCGATCACGCTGCCCAGCAGGATAAGCAGCGTCAGCGCCAGGCGCAGCGGCACGGCGGTGGCCTGCGGCGAAAGGTAGGAATCGAAAGTCACCCAGGTTCGGTCATGCAGCGCGATCTGCACGGTGAAGAACGTGCCTCCCGGGGAATGACCGGGGCCCATGGCGCGCTCCCAGCCGCGGCCCTGCATCATGGACATCATTGACATCCCGGTCATCCCGGGCATATCCTGCGGCCCGCCGCGCGACCCGGCGCGGAAGCTCTCCGGCGCATCTTCGAGCCTGACGACGTTCACCTGCGCATCCTCGCCCAAGGCGAAGCGCAGCACCGCGGTAAACATCGAATGCGCAAAATCGCTCTCCGCCGTCCCGGCGCGCGCCGGCATCCGGGGCCGGTCCAGCGACACCGCCAGCGGCGGCGCGTTGAATACGGCAACGACTTTGCGGCGCTCCGCCGCAGGCAGCGAATCGAGCAGTTTGACGATATCCGAGATCTGTTGCGCCAGGCGCATACCTCCGGCCCGGTAGAGCAGCTGGTCGCGTTCGGCCAGGTTGATATACGCGGTGGCGAGCTGCGCCAAAATCAGCCCGCCGAGCAAGATCAGGACCAGTCTTCCGAAAAGACTGCGCGGCGCGAGGCGCACTAGCGCTCCACCTCGACCGGCACGGCAAGCACGTAGCCCTCGCCGCGCACCGTCTTGATGATCTGCGGATCGGCGGGATCGTCGCCGAGGCGGTGGCGCAGCCGGCTGACCTGGATGTCGATGCTGCGGTCGAGCGGATCCGCCTCGCGACCCTTGGACAGCAGCATCAACTGGTCGCGCGTGAGCACATGGTTGGGATGGCTGAGGAAGATCCGCAGCAGCTGGTATTCGTTGCCGGAGAGCGACGTGACCACGCCCTCGGGGGACACCAGGTGGCGCGCCACCGCGTCCAGGCGCCAGCCGGCGAAGCTGATCCCGCGGGCCTCGTCGGCGCGCAGATTGCGCGGCAGGCTGCGGGCGCGCCGCAGCACGCTCTTGATGCGCGCGAGGAGCTCCCTCGGACTGAAGGGTTTTGCGAGGTAATCGTCCGCGCCCATCTCGAGGCCGACGATGCGGTCGGTTTCCTCTCCGCGGGCGGTGAGCATGATGACCGGCGTGTCCGATTCCGCGCGCAGCTTGCGGCACAGCGTCAGACCGTCCTCGCCCGGCAGCATCAGATCGAGCACGATCAGATCGACCTTGCCGCGCGCAAGGGTGGCCCACATCGCCTTGCCGTCGGCGGCGACGCCGGCCTGGTAGCCGTTCTTGCGCAGGTACTCGCCGAGCAGGCCGCGGATCTCGGCGTCGTCGTCTACGATCAGAATGTGGTCAGGGGTGTCCATATCAGCATTTATAACCGTCGGCCCGCGTGCTGCGGAAACAATTTGTAGCCTAGTGTATCAAGCGCGGTTTTTCGATGCGCTGGCGTACAAAAAATACGGGCCGCGGGCCAGGATCGCGCAGAGCTAGGGGATGCAGGTGATCCCGGATCCGGCCGGAAACAGGCGCCCGCGCCCTGCGCGCGAATAAAGGCGAGTTCCCAGCTCCGGTCGGCGCGTCGCGCCTAACGATATACCAGCACCGGGATCGAGGAATGGGTCAGAACTTTCTGCGTTTCGCTTCCCAACAAGAAACCTTCCAGCCCGCGCCGGCCGTGCGAGGCCATGACGATGAGATCGCAGTTCTCCTTGCTCGCCTTCGCTACAATCGCCTGGGACGCGGAGCCGCTGGTGGCGTAGCTGGTCGCGCACGGCACGTTCGCCGCGGCTGCGGCGCTCGCGACTGCGTCGAGCACGCGTTTCGCGTATTCCTCGCTGCGTTCGGCGAAGATTTCCGGCTGCAATTCGGCTATGCCGCTGGCTTCGGACGCGTAGGCGCCTTGCAGCGGATAGGGTTCGACCGCGTGGAAGGCGGTGATACGCGCGCCCGCCAGCTTGGCCAGTTTGATTGCGGCTTCGACGGCCTTGTCGGAAAGCGCCGACCCGTCGGTGGGTACCAGAATGTGCTTGTACATATTGGCTCCAGGTCGGAATCGCTCGAATCGGTTGCGCGGCGGGACTATCGCCTAGGATCCGGTCAGGTGTATCTGCCCCTGTGCGCGTTCGTATTGTTCCTGGCAGGGCAGGCAGCGCTTGGCCGCTGGATTGGCCTTCAGCCGGGCCTGGCCGATCTCATCGCCACAGTCGGCGCAACTGCCGTAGCTGCCGTTGTCGATGCGCGCAAGCGCGGCCTCGATCTCCTGCAATTCCTGGCTCTCGCGGACCGCCATCGCGACCTCCACTTCAGCGGCCGCATCGGCAAGACCCTCGTCGTTGGTGATCTTCGACTGGTTGGCGGCACCAAGTTGTTCTCCCAAAGCGGCGATTTTATCGCGCACTTCGCCCAGCAACTGCTTGCGTTGCGCTTGCAGCAGCACGCTGAATTCTGAAAACCGGTTCTCGGGCATGGTTGGCGTGTTCAGGGCGGGGTCCGATTCAAGATTAAACTCCGGATAGCAGTGCCGTTTGACCCAGATCAAACTTGACACCCGCCGGCGATTGGGCGAATCTTACCGGCGTTTTGCGGTTTCGAGCAGGAGGCGTGATGTTCATGTCTGGCAGGGATTTCCGCGAGTCGCTGCGTGCCTATAAGCCCAGCGTGTACGTCAACGGCCGCAAGGTGAAATCGGTCGCTGGCGACGCCGCGCTTGCGCCCGGCATCAATGCCATCGGCCTCACCTACGATTATGCGCTAAAGCCGGAGTTCGCGCCGCTGATGCGGGCACGGCAGCACACCTCGGGCCGCGAGGTGAACCGGCTGATCCACGTCGCCCGCTCGAGCGGCGATTTGCTGAACAAACTCGAAGCGGTGCGGCTGGTGTGCCAGGAAACCGGCTGCGCCCAGCGCTACCTTACCGGCGATGCCTTCAGTGCGTTGTACCAGGCGACGCACCGCGTCGATGCGGAGCGCGGCGGCGACTATCATCAGCGCCTCGTCGCTTACATGCATGACGCGCAGGAGCGCGACTTGAGCTGCGCCGTGGCCATGACCGACGGCAAGGGCGACCGCTCCAGGCGCCCGCATGAGCAGGAAAATCCGGACAGCCATGTGCGCATCGTCGGGCGGCGCAAGGGCGGCATCGTCATTTCCGGCGTCAAGGCCATCGTCACCGGCGCGCCCTATGTGCACGAAATCCTGGTCATGCCGGGGCGCAACATGACCGAGGCGGACGCCGAGTTCGCCGTGTGCTGCGCCGTGCCGGTGGATGCCAAGGGCCTCACCATCGTGGCGCGTCCGGCCGGGTGTGCAGGCGAGGCTGCGGCCAAATTCAGCGCCAAGTACGGCCAGTCCACCGGCGTGTGCCTGTTCGAGCGCGTGTTCGTGCCCTGGGAGCGGGTGTTCCTCGCCGGGGAATGGCAGCACGCGGGCTTTTTTACCTACACCTATGCCACCCATCACCGCCATACCTGCATCGGCGCGCGCGCCGGTTTCGGCGACCTGTTGATAGGCGCCGGCGCACTGATGACCGAGGCCAACGGCATCGACCTGGATCGCGCGCACAATCTGCGCGAGCAGATGGTCGAGCTGATCAAAATCGTCGAAGGGTTTTTCGCCTGCGGCGTCGCCGCCTCGGTGTACGCCGCGCCGGATCCGGCCGGCAACGTCATGCCCGACATCGTGTTCTCCAACATCGGCAAGCTGCTGCTGGCGACGCAGATCTACGACATGCACCGGCTTGCGCACCACGTCTCGGGCGGCCTGATCGTCTCGCTGCCCGGCCCGGACGAGGACCACAACCCGGTGACGGCGGCCAAGCTCGCCGATGTGTTGCGCGGCCGGGCCGACATCCCCTACGACAAGCGCATCGAGGTGGCGCGCTTCATCGAGGACCTGACTGCCTCGAACCAGGGTGGCTGGTATTCGCTCATCAGCCTGCACGGCGGCGGCTCGCCCGAGGCGATGAAAAAGGAAATCTGGCGCAACTATCCTGTCGGCAACAAAGTCGACCTGGTCGAGCGCCTGCTCGAGCGCGGCGTGCTCGCCGATCCCGGGCGCAAGATAGCGAGCAACCGCCAGCCGGGGCGCTGCTGCGATAGCGGCTGCATGGTGCCCGGCACGCCGCAGATGGTGCCCTTGCCCAAGCCCTCCGATGCGCGCAGGAAGACCAAACCGGCATCGCGCAAGTCAGTCAAGGCCTGAACAGGCGTTCGGCGTTGCCGAAGGCGATCTTCTCGGCAATGCCCTGCGGCAACTGCGCCGACCTGGTTCGATATTCGGCCGCTGCCGCAACTGGCGCAGCGTTGCTTGATCCGGAAGAAAGCCGGCTCTGGCGTTGGCGCGCATTTTGAGGCAAAATCTCGCCTAAGCGCTTGATGACCGCGGCTTTTTGGGTCTTATCCCGCAGTGCATCAAGTCCGGTTTCGTGCATTCAGGAGATTTGAGGCAAGCGCATGGCGGAGATTCCGCTCATCCTGACGCTGGACTTCCACGGCGTCCCGCACCGCTGGGTAACCTGGCAGCAGTCCTGCTATTACTACGCGAAGAATCTGGTCGCATGGACGCTGGGCGAAAGCGCGTTCACGTTTTACGGCGGCACGTCGCGCAAGACCGGCGAGCGCTCCAGTATCACCACCAACTCCATCATCGCGATCAAAGGCAAGGCGATGGCGGCCCGGGGCTTCTCCCAGGTGCCGCCGCTCTCCAATCGCGAGCTGTTCCGCCGCGACCGCCATATCTGCGCCTACTGCGGCGCCGAGTTCGGCTACCTGCGCCTCACGCGCGATCACATTACCCCGTTGTCGCGCGGCGGTCGTGACCACTGGATGAACGTGGTGTCGGCCTGCCGCCACTGCAACGGCATCAAGCGCAACCGCAAGCCCGAGGAAGCGGGAATGGAATTGATGTATACGCCTTACGTGCCGAACAAGGCCGAGTACCTGATCCTCACCAATCGCAAGATCCTTTCCGACCAGATGGGATTTCTGACCCAGCACGTCGCCGCGCACAGCCGTGTCATGCCGCACGCCGTCGTGCGCGCCTAGGGCCTGTTGACATTCATCGCATGAGACGCGTTGCCTCCAAATGCGGATGACTGCAAGGCGCGCGACGAAGCCAAGGGTGGTTCCCTTGGCGAGGAGCGCAACGCCGCAGGCGCCGCATTTGGAGGCAACCCGAAGGGACGGGGGATAATTTGGAACGCCGCGCGGCGTTGCTCGTCGCTTGTTTGGAATGACCAAACGGCACTCCTCGCGCCTTGCGCTGCATCCCAAATTACCCCCGTCGCGCTCATGTGCTGAATGTCAACAGGCCCTAGCTCCCGGACTTCCTTGGCGCAAGATTTCTGGCGTCATTCCGGTTTTCATTTGCTCCGGCGCGACGCGAGCGGGCGGCTCCCCGGAACAACATTACTGGAACGCGTGCCATGACTCCAGACTACTGGCTGCGCGCCAAGCGCGCGCTGGCGCGCCGCGACGCGGTGCTCGCGCGCGTCATCCGCGCCCATCCGCGCATCGCTTTGGCGCGCCGCGGCGAGCCGTTCAAGACGCTCGCCCGTTCCATCGTCGGCCAGCAGATTTCGGTGAAAGCGGCGGAGTCGGTGTGGAACCGGGTGCTCGCCATCGCCCCGGAGGCGACCCCCGCGCAGATGCTGAAGGCGCGCCGCCGGCTTCCCGCCTGCGGATTGTCCCAGCGCAAGGCCGAGTACATCGCGGATCTCGCGCGCCACTTCGCTGACGGCAGCATCCATGCGCGCGACTGGCCGCACATGGACGACGAGGCGGTGATCGCCGAACTGGTCCAGGTGCGCGGCATCGGCCGCTGGACGGCGGAGATGTTTCTGATGTTCAACCTGCTGCGGCCCGACGTGCTGCCGCTGGACGACCTGGGCTTGCAGAGGGCGATCGGCCTGCACTATTTCGCTGGCGAGCGCGTCACGCGCGAGCGCATGCGCGAGCTGGGCGAAAACTGGGCGCCGTGGCGCTCCGTCGCCACTTGGTACCTGTGGCGCAGTCTCGACCCGATGCCGGTAGAATACTGATCCGGTGCGGCCGCTCGGGGGCGCGCGGCGACGCCGGGCCGGCACGGTTGGAAGAGGGGTGGAGTCGATGCGCTGGTTCGTACTGATTCCGGATACCGACGCGAAGCAGGCGCTTCGAATACGCCGCTATCTGATGGCGGCCGGCGGCTCGTTCCTGGTCGTGTTCCTGCTTGCGGCCGGCTACCTGCAGGGCCTGCTCGAATTGCCGGTGCTATTGGAGGCGACGGTCGTCATTTGCGCGCTGGTTGCGCTGTTTTACGCAGTTTTTCGCTCCGGGCTCAATCGGCTCTTTCCCGACCCGAGCCTCACCATGGAGCAGATCATCGTGTCCATCATGGTGGTGGTCTTTATCATGTATCAAGCCGAGCGCATGCGCGGCGTCCTGCTGATGGTCTATGTGATGCCGTTCCTGTTCGGTGCGTTCCGGCTCGAACGGGTGCGCCTGCTGCTGCTGGTGCTGCTGGTGCTGTTTGCCTATGCGGGCACGGTGCTGCTCTCCGCTTACCACAGGCCCGGCAACGTGGACGCCGCGACCGAGGTGACGCTGTTCGTCGCGCTCGGCACCCTGTTGCCGTGGTTCGCCATCATGGGCCGCTATATTCACAGCCTGCGCGGGCGCCTCTACGAGAGCAACCGCGAGCTGCGGCAGGCGCTGGAAAAAGTACAGGATATATCGATCCATGACGAGCTCACCGGCATCTATAACCGCCGCTTCCTGATGGAGGCGCTACGCCGGGAAATAGCGCGATTCGACCGCAGCGGCAGTCGGTTCTCGGTAGGCCTGCTTGACATCGACCACTTCAAGCGGATCAACGACGAATGCGGACATGCCACAGGCGACGCCGTGCTGCAGGAGTTCGCCGACCTGACGCAAGCAGGTTTGAGGGGCGGCGACATGTGCGGTCGATTCGGCGGCGAAGAGTTCATGCTGCTGCTGCCGCAGACCGAATTGGAGCATGCCAAGGTCATCGCTGAGCGCTTGCGCCTGGCCATCGAACAGCGGGAGTTTTCCGGGACTCGCGCTCCGAGGCGAATCACTGCGACCATCGGCATCGCGGCCTATCGTGCGGGCGAGGATACGGCACAAATCATCGAGCGTGCCGACGCGGCCATGTACCGGGGCAAAGCGCAAGGCCGCAACCGCGTCGTTTCGAGCGAGGATTGAACGTACACTGCGATAGAATGTCGGCTGATCCGCATTGGCCGCGGACATCGGCAACCCAGGAACGTCTGACCGAACTACCGCCGGGCGGCTGATTCAGGGGAGCATGAGGGGAGCTGCCCCTTCGTTTTGAAACGGATTCCAAGCTCTTGAAAACGACTTTCCTCGAATTCGAACAAGCCATTTCCGATCTCGAAGCCAAGATCGAGGAATTGCGCTTTGTGCAGGACGACTCGGCGGTGGACATCTCCGAGGAAATCGCGCGGCTGCAGAAAAAAAGCAATGCGCTGACCAAGGACCTTTACGCCAAGCTCACGCCCTGGCAGATGGCGCAGGTGGCGCGCCATCCGCAACGCCCGTTTACCCTGGATTACATCGGCGCGCTGTTCACCGATTTCGAGGAACTGCACGGCGATCGCTCCTATGCCGACGATCTTTCGATCGTCGGCGGCCTGGCGCGCTTCAACGGCCAGTCGGTCATGGTGATCGGACAGCAGAAGGGGCGCGACACCAAGGAAAAAATTCTGCGCAACTTCGGCATGCCGCGTCCGGAGGGCTACCGCAAAGCGATGCGTCTGATGCGCCTGGCGGAAAAATTCAACATCCCGGTGCTGACTTTCGTGGATACGCCGGGCGCCTATCCCGGCATCGGTGCCGAGGAGCGCGGCCAGTCCGAGGCGATCGGCCGCAGCCTTTACGTCATGGCCGAGCTCAGGGTGCCCATCATCTGCACCGTCATCGGCGAGGGCGGCTCGGGCGGCGCGCTCGCCCTTGCGGTCGGCGATATCGTGATGATGCTGCAATACGCGATTTATTCGGTGATCTCGCCCGAGGGCTGCGCTTCCATCCTGTGGAAAAGCGCCGACAAGGCGCCGGAGGCGGCCGATACGCTGGGCATCACCGCCGGCCGGCTGAAAACCCTGGGCCTGATCGACAAGATCATCACCGAGCCTCTGGGCGGCGCTCATCGCGACCACGCGGCCATGGCGCAGAATCTGAAAAAAGCGTTGCAGGATGCGCTGCGCTCATTTGCGAACAAGGGCGTGGACGAACTGATCGAAGCGCGCTTCGACCGCCTGATGGACTATGGCAAGTTCAAGGAAGTCGAAACCGGATAGCTTCGACAGTGTCGAAGCCACGGTAGGCGCGGCGCTTGAGCCCTTGCTCTTTCCCCGGGCGAGGCTGGTGCTGGGTTTGTCCGGCGGCCTCGACTCGATGGTGCTGCTGGAGGTGCTGCGCCGGCTTGCCGGCCCGCTGGACTTTCGCCTTTCCTGCGTGCACGTCAACCACAACATCAGCCCGAACGCGGGCCGCTGGGCCGCGTTTTGCGCGCGCCGCTGCAAGCGGCAGGATATTGCGCTGGCGCTGCACGAAGTCGATGTGGCGCCGTATCGCGCCGAGGGTGTGGAGGCTGCCGCGCGCCGCGCCCGCTATCAGGTCTACGCCAGCCTGGACCAAGCCGATTTCATCGTACTCGCCCAGCATCTGGACGATCAGGCCGAAACCTTGTTGTTGCAGCTGCTGCGCGGCGCCGGAGTGAAAGGCGGGGCGGCGATGCCATTGATAAGAGAGCAGGGTTCGGACAAGAAAGCCAGCAGCGCGCGGGCACCCGCTATTTTGCGGCCCATGCTCGCGGTTTCGCGCAAAGAAATCGAAGCCTACGCCAGGGCGAACAAGCTCAAGTGGGTCGAAGACGAGAGCAACGCCGACACGCGCCATGACCGCAATTTCCTGCGCCACGAGGTATTGCCCGTGATCGAACGGGCCTTTCCCGGCTACCGCGCGACGCTGGCGCGCGCCGCCGGACATCTGGCGGAGGCAAGCCTGGTTCTCGATGATCTGGCCCAAGCGGACGCGAAACTCGCCGTGCGCGGAAACAAGCTGGCCGTTACCGCGTTGCAACGACTCGGAGTTCCGCGCGCAAAAAATCTGTTGCGCTGGCTGCTGCAGCAGCAAGGTGCGCCCGCGCCCGAGGCGGACCGTCTGCAGGAAGGATTACGTCAGCTGTTCGAGGCGGGCGATGACGCCGCCGTGCACGTCGTGCTGGGTGGAAACGAACTGCGCCGTTATGCCGGTCACGCTTATCTGCTCCCCGCGCTGGCGGATGCGCCGGCGCAGTTTCGGCGCGACTGGGACGGCAAACGCGTGTGGCCGCTGCCGGAGTTGGGCGGCGCCTTGCATTTCGCGCGCCGGCAAGGCGCGGGCCTCGCCTGCGCGCAGGTTCGCGACCACGGTTTGGGCGTGAGGCTGCGACAAGGCGGAGAGAAGTTACGCCTGCAGCCCGGCGGTTCGACGCGCAGCCTGAAAAACCTGCTGCAGGAAGCGCGCATGCCGCCGTGGGAGCGCGAGCGACTGCCCCTGGTCTATTGCGGCGACACGCTGGTGGCGGTGCCCGGCCTGGGCGTGGCGAGCGGCTGGCAGGCCGGAGCCGGAAATTTCGGTTGGACGATCACTTGGGAGCGGCAGGAATAGACCACTTCCGCCTAGGGCGCGCGTTTCGCAAGTCGGCGTGCGCCGCGCGGGAAATTTTCAAAGGAACCACAGACTTTTCGGTAGAATGATATCGTGAAGGAATTGGCGCAATTGCTCAATGAAATGCAACGGGTGGGCGTGATCCGGGATTACGCGCTATTTGGCGCCACCGCGCAAATGCGGTACACCGAGCCGGTGGCGACGCTGGATGCCGACGTGCTCGTGGCGGTGGCCTCCGCGGACCGGTTTGACGTGCTCGGTGGTATTTACGAGTTTTGCGCCGCCAAAGGATACCGGCCGGAAGGCGAAGCCATTCGTGTCGGCGCGTGGCCCACGCAGTTTTTGCCCGCGTTCAGTCCGCTCACTCAGGAGGCGATGGAACAAGCTGAAATCGCCGACTTCGAGGGCGTGGCCTTGCGCGTGGTCCGAGCGGACCATCTCGCGGTCATTGCGCTGAGCGTCGGACGCGCCAAGGACTTGACCCGCATTCTGGCGTTGCTCGAATCCGGCAGTGTCAGCCGGGACGCCATCAAGGGTCTGGCGGCCCGGCACGATTTGGCAGATGCCTGGCAGCGTTTTGAAAACAAGTTTCTGAATGACTGACCTCGAACAAATGTTAAAGCGGCAGGCGCAATGGCAGAAGAGTCGCCAGTTTCTGACGTGGCCGGAAAAAATCCGCCTGGCGGAACGAGTTCGCGAAAGCGTCAGGCAGTTGCGCGCCCAACCCCGCCCGATCATGGCGCGGCCGCCGGAGCGTTGATCTGTAGAGCAAATCCGGACGCAGAGCGTAGCCGTCAGGGGTTGCCGCGGTCGCAGCAGGGTAAAAGGGCCATGCTCCATCCCCGCTGTTTCTCACCGGTAATGCCGACACCGTTTACGCTTCGATGATCCTCGACCTCGAACGCGACAGCCTGGCGGTCGTGGAGATTCCGCTAAGGCAAGTTTGCGGCCATTGGTTTTGTGCGGCGGAACAACGTCGATCGTCGCAAGGTACCGACGACGACGACCGTTCATTTGCTACGGATCAACATCGATCCGTTCTCGCAAAACGATCGGCTCGAATTGGCGTAATAGGCGCTGCTGGCGCGGGTTGATGGACGGCAGGCTCCTCGCGGTTTTGATAGGCGTCATCACCCGTGCTAAGCAACATATGAGTATTTGAATTGTTTTCGATCCGCTGAGGTCGAAATCAAGAAAGTGAAGAAAGATATCCGCCGCTACGGGAAAGCTTTCCCGTGGTCCAACGTGTTCGCTGGCAAGCCGACCATTTTCCCCTCACCCATCAGTTTGGCGCACATCCAGTCGATCCAAGGGTTCGAGAACTTTGGCAAAGACCGAAGCCCTTATAGTAGGAACGTCACGTGCGAGCAGTACGGTCGTCTACTCATGTCGGCAAGCTCACCCTCAGGCAGAACAAACCGGGCAATCTGATTCGCGTTGTTCCGAGGTTATCAACGTAGGCGCGTCCTTATTACCCAAGCGTGCCCACTTTCGCCCTGGTCGGGGAGCCGGCCGGGGCTCGAATTATTGGACCGGTAAGATCTCGCGCCAGTGCCCAGATTCATCCCACCGGGCGCGCCAGTATCATCAAGGGCTTAGACAAACCTGGGCTGTTGTCATTTCTGGCGCCGTGACGGATTCGTGCCGTTCGGCTAGTTCCTCAATTTTCGACGTGGATGCGTGATTTGTACGGTCGCGTTGAATGTCATGGATTTTTGGCCTAAATTCTGCCGGAATCCTTCCATACAGGACACGCTCATTATGCCCATCGTCGCCCAAGCTCACGGACGCATTGATTTGCGCACATCGCCGGAAATCAAGGAGTTGATTGTCCGGGCTGCCTCGACTGCTGGGATGTCGGTAAGCGCGTTCCTGCTGGGAACAGCTCAGGAGCGGGCCAAGCAGATTCTTGCCGAACGAGAGATGATTACTCTTACCTCCCGTGACTGGAACGCTTTTGCCAAGGCTTTGGACAACGCAGACAAACCCAAGCCGAAGTTGTCTGCTGCAATGAAGCGCCAACGCGAATGGCGGCAAGGCAAGCGTTGATCTCGGTTTTTCCGTCAGCATCAAAGCGCTGGCAAAGAACCATGACCGCCGTGCGTTCTCGTGTGGAGTCGGGGAGCTCGATGAATATTTGCGGCGCTTCGCTCGCCGGCATGCCGATGCGAGCAACGCCGAGCGGTGCAACCGGGCACAACAAAGGATAAACTAGCGTCAAAATGGCGAAGCGGAGCAATCTATGGGAATCGCAGATCGAATCTATGAGCTGGTAAAGGGATTACCCGACCCCGAGGCGAGCAAGATATTGCAATTTGCCGAGAGCCTCAGGGGTCGAAGTGTAACCGTCGTTGCCGCACAGCGATACGTCGATCTCGCTGTATTCCGGCAGTATCGGGGACGCTATGACGGCAGGAAGATCGACAGGGCAGAACTGTACGACCGTGCCGGCATTCGCTGACACTAATGTCGTTGTCTACGCGTTTTCGAAAGACGACGCCAAGATTGCTGTCGCTGAGGGCATACTCGAAAAGCAGCCGACCATCAGCGTGCAGGTAATCAGCGAATTTCTGAATGTCTGTCGGATCAAACTCGGCATGGACGTTCCGACGCGGCACAAGCTGGCCCGGGAACTGATCGCCGGCTGCAATGGCGTGGCTCTGGAGCCGAGATTGGTCGAGAAGGCGATGGAAGTCGAGGTCCAAGGGCGGATTTCCTATTGGGACGCGCTGATCGTTGCCGCGGCGTTGCTGTCGGGCTGCGACACCCTCTATACCGAGGACTTGCAGCACGGACGCACGTTCGACGGTCAGTTGACCGTGGTCAATCCTTTCGTGGCTGCCTGACAAGCCTGACGATACTGCGCGAGGCGCTATCCGACCGTCGAGATAACTTCACGCCAGTGCCCAGATTCATCCCTCCAGGCGTGTTCGCGCTCTAGCGCCGAATAACCAGCCTTCTTCGCAGTCCGTACCACACGTCTTGCGGTGCTCGTTGCAGAATTTTGCTCGGGGCCGGCAGCGACATAAAGCAAAATCCCTGATAAAATATAGCGTTAAGCTTTCCCAGACTAATTTACTCGGAGATTTACATGCCTTTGGAACGTACCCTATCCATCATCAAGCCCGACGCGGTGGCCAAGAACGTCATTGGCAGGATTTATTCCCGCTTTGAAACCAATGGCTTGAAGCTCATCGCTGCGCGCATGCTGCAATTGTCGCGCGCCGAGGCCGAGGGCTTTTATGCGGTGCACAAGGGGCGGCCTTTTTTCGAGCCCCTGGTCCAGTTCATGATCTCCGGTCCGGTGATGGTGCAGGTGCTCGAAGGCGAGAACGCGATCGCCAAAAACCGGGAACTGATGGGCGCTACCGACCCGAAAAAAGCGGAACCAGGCACGATTCGCGCCGATTTTGCCGACAGTATCGACGCCAACGCTGTGCATGGCTCGGATGCGGTGGACACCGCCAAGGTGGAAATTGCCTATTTTTTCCCCGCCCTTGACATCTACCCGCGCTGAAGCGCGAGAGCGATGAATCCCAACCTCCTCGACTATGACGCCGCGCAGCTGACCGGTTTCTTCGCCGAAATCGGCGAGAAGCCGTTTCGCGCGAAGCAGCTGCTGCGCTGGATGCACCAGTGCGGGGAGGCGGATTTTTCGAAAATGAGCGATCTGGCGAAGCCGCTGCGGCAAAAGCTCGCCGCCAGCGCCGCGATCGAAGCGCCGCCGGTCCTGTCCGATGCCACGGCCGCCGACGGAACGCGCAAATGGCTGATAGACGTCGGCAACGGCAACGCGGTCGAAAGCGTGTTCATTCCCGAGACCAATAGAGGCACCCTGTGCGTGTCCTCCCAGGCGGGCTGTGCGCTTGACTGCAAATTCTGTTCCACCGGCAAGCAGGGCTTCAATCGCAATCTGAGCACGGCCGAGATCATCGGCCAGCTGTGGATCGCGAACCGAGCGCTCGGCGCTGCCCCCAAGGGAGAGCGAATTGTCAGCAACGTGGTCATGATGGGCATGGGCGAGCCGCTGGCGAATTTCGACAATGTGGTCGCGGCCATGCGCCTGATGCTGGACGACAACGCTTACGGGTTGTCGCGCCGGCGCGTGACGCTGTCCACTGCGGGCATCGTTCCCGCCATCGACCGCCTGCGCGACGCCTGTCCGGTGGCGCTGGCGGTATCGCTGCACGCGCCCAACGACGCGCTGCGCGATGTCCTGGTGCCGATCAACAGGAAATATCCGCTGGCCGAGCTGCTTGGCGCGTGCCGGCGCTATCTCGACAAGGCGCCGCGCGACTTCATCACCTTCGAGTACGTCATGCTCGACGGCGTCAACGACGGCGCGGAACATGCGCAGCAATTGATCGCCCTGGTGCGCGAGGTCCCGTGCAAATTCAACCTGATTCCGTTCAACCCTTTCCCGAATTCCGGCCTCAAGCGCTCGCCGCGCGAGGTCATCCGCCGCTTTGCCGAAATCCTGATTTCCGCCGGGCTGGTGGTGACCACACGCAAGACGCGCGGGGACGATATTGATGCAGCCTGCGGACAACTCGCCGGCAGGGTGGAAGACAAGACCCGGCGCGCGCGCCGGGTGGTGGAGATACAACCATGCTGAAATCGGCTTTCCTGCTTGCGCTGTTCATCGCCTGGGGCGCGCTCACCGGCTGCGCGCAGACCCCGCCGTCTTCCGCGACCCAGGCGAATACGGTGGAGACCGGCACGCTGACCGGAGCGGTCGGCGATCCGCGCAACCGCGCGCGCGCGCATACCGAGCTCGCTTCGGCGTACTTCGAGCGCGGCAACATGGGCGTCGCACTCGAAGAACTGCGCATCGCGGTCGCGGCTGATCCGGGTTATGCGCCGGCTTACAACGTGCTCGGCCTGGTGCACATGGACCTGCGCGAGAATGAGGTCGCGCAGCGGTATTTCGAGCGCGCGCTCGGCTTGTCCCCGAACGATCCGGACATCAACAACAACTACGGCTGGTTCCTGTGCCGCACCGGGCGCGAGGAGCAGTCCATCGCCTACTTCCTCGCGGCGCTGAAGAACCCCCTGTACAACACGCCGGTGCGCTCCTACGTCAACGCCGGGCTGTGCTCGCTCACGAAGGACGGCGGGCGCGAAGCCATCGGGTATTTCGAGCGCGCGCTGCGCAGCGAGCCGGAAAATCCTGCGGCGCTGTTCAATCTGGCATCGATCCAGTACAAGCGCGGCCAGCTCGAAGTCGCGCGCGACCTGGTTGGGCGCTTCAACAAGGTGAATCAGCCTACGGCTGAATCGCTGTGGCTGGCGCTGCGCATCGAGCGCAAGTTGGGCGACAAGGCGGCCGAAAATTCCCTCGCCGTCCAGTTGCGGCGGCGCTTCGCCGGGTCCGCCGAATATCAGGATTTGCTCAAGGGCCAGTTCGAATGAGCGAAGCGGTACCCGCGACCGCGCACACCAGCCCGGGACGGGCGCTGGCTGCCGCTCGCGCCGAGCTCAAGCTCAGCGTGGCCGACGTGTCGCAGCAGATCAAGTACGGGGTCAAACAGATCGCGGCCATCGAGGCCGACGACTATGCTACATTGCCGGGCGCGACTTTCGTGCGCGGCATGATCCGCAGTTATGCCAAGCTGTTGCAGATTGATCCGGAGCCGCTGCTCGCTGATTTGGGCAGGCGCGATATCCCCGCCGCGATCACGGTCGATCTTCGGACCAGCGGGCACGAACCGTTTGTCGAGGGCAGCGGGAAATCGAACCGCATCTATGTCTTGCTGTCGCTGGTTGCCATATTGGCGGGGGCGGTCGTCGCCTACGAATGGTGGAACAATCCGCTCGACACGGGCGAAGTGGTGACGATAACGCCGAGAACCGCGCCGGGCGACGCGAGCGAGGCTGCCGCGGCGCCGGTGCCGCCTGCACCTGCTCCGGCGGGCGTGCCGGAGCCCGCGGGGGCGGGCGAGGCGCGGGCGGCGGAGCCGCGCGCCCAGGTCGCGCTGCCGGCCGGCGCGGCCCGGGGCGGCGTCAGCCGGAATGGACGCATCGAACTCGAGTTCGACCAGATATCCTGGGTCCGAATCAAACAGGCGAATGGCAAGATCCTGCTGTCGCAGCTCAACCCGGCCGGCAGCAGACAGCTGATCGAAGGCAAGCCGCCATTCGAAGTGGTGATCGGCAACGCCGGCAGTGTGCGGCTGAAGTTCAACGACGCGCAGGTCGATCTGCGGCCGTATTTCAAGGTCGATGTCGCGCGCCTGACGCTCGAGTAGCCCCGATGTCCGCCAAAACGCGCAAAACCACGCGCCCGGTGCGCATAGCGGACGTCGTTATCGGCGGCGGCGCGCCCATCGTGGTGCAGTCGATGACCAATACCGATACCGCCGACGTCCGCGCCACGGTGGAACAGGTCTGCGATCTGGCGCGCGCAGGTTCCGAATTGGTGCGCATCACCGTCAATACGGCGGAGGCGGCGGCGCAGGTCGCGCGCATCCGCGACGAGCTCGCGCGCAGGGACTGCGCGGTGCCGCTGGTGGGGGATTTTCATTTCAACGGACACCGCCTGCTCAGCCAGTATCCGGAGTGCGCCGAGGCGCTCGCCAAATACCGCATCAACCCGGGCAACGTCGGCAAGGGTTCGAAGCGCGACGAACAGTTCGCCACCATGATTGAAATGGCCTGCAGGCATGGCAAGCCGGTGCGCATCGGCGTGAACTGGGGCAGCCTGGATCAGGAATTGCTGGCGCGCCTGATGGACGAGAACGGCGCCAGCCCGCAGCCGCTGGCGGCGGACGCGGTGATGCGCGAGGCGCTGGTCGTGTCGGCGCTGGAATCGGCCGCGCAGGCGCAGAAATGGGGCCTGCCGGCGGACAGGATTGTGCTGTCGTGCAAGGTGAGCGGCGTGCAGGATCTGATTTCGGTCTATCGCGAGCTGGCGGCGCGCTGCGATTATGCGCTGCACCTCGGGCTCACCGAAGCCGGCATGGGTTCCAAAGGCATCGTCGCCTCGAGCGCGGCGCTGGCGGTGCTGTTGCAGGAAGGCATAGGCGACACCATCCGCGTTTCGCTCACGCCCGAGCCGGGCGGCGAGCGCACGCGGGAAGTCGTGGTGGCGCAGGAAATCCTGCAGACCATGGGCTTGAGGTCGTTTGCGCCGCTGGTCATCAGTTGTCCCGGCTGCGGCCGCACCACCAGCACCTATTTCCAGGAGCTCGCCGCCAATATCCAGGCTTATCTGCGCAGCCAGATGCCGCTGTGGCGCGAGCAATTTCCGGGCGTGGAAGACATGCACGTGGCGGTGATGGGATGCGTGGTGAACGGACCGGGCGAATCGAAGCAGTCCAACATCGGCATCAGCCTGCCGGGCTCGGGCGAGCGGCCAGTGGCGCCGGTGTTCGTTGACGGGGAGAAGACGGTGACGCTCAAGGGCGAAACCATTGCGCGCGATTTCCAGAGGATCGTGGACGATTACGTGCGCAGCCATTATGGTGCGGGCGGCTCGGCGGCAAGCGCGGCCAAGAAATCCAAGACCATTCCGATCAAGGTCGCGGTCCAGGGCTAAATCAATTCGAACCCGACCATGAGCCAAACCATACAAGCCGTCCGCGGGATGAACGACATCCTGCCGGACGAGGCGGCACTTTGGGAAGAACTGGAGGAGACGCTGCGCTCCTGGCTGCAGAGCTACGGCTACCGCAACCTGCGCACGCCGCTGCTCGAGCCGACGGCCTTGTTTCGCCGCGCCATCGGCGAGGCCACCGACATCGTCGAAAAGGAAATGTACAGTTTCGTCGACGAGCTGAACGGGGAAGCGCTGACGCTGCGCCCGGAAGCCACGGCGTCCACGGTGCGTGCCGCGATCCAGCACAATCTGCTCTACGGCAATCCGCAGCGGCTATACTACCTCGGCCCCATGTACCGGCACGAACGGCCGCAGAAGGGCCGCTACCGCCAGTTCCACCAGGTCGGCGCGGAAGCCCTGGGCTATGCCGGCCCGGATGTGGATGCCGAGTTGCTGCTGATGTGCGCGCGGCTGTGGGACGACCTCGCGCTCGACGACATCAAGCTGCAGCTCAATTGCATCGGCAGCCCGGAGGAGCGCGCGCGCCACCGCTTGGAGCTGGTGCGCTATCTGCAGGCGCAAGAGGATGCGCTCGACGCGGATGCCAGGCGCCGCCTGCATACCAATCCCCTGCGCGTGCTCGACAGCAAGAACCCGCTGATGCAGCCGCTGATCGAGGCGGCGCCGCGCCTGCTCGATCACCTGGGCGCGGCCTCGCTGGCGCATTTCGAAGGGGTGCAGCAGGTGTTGAAGGACGTCGGCATTGCCTACAGCATCAACCCGCGCATGGTGCGCGGCCTGGACTACTACAATCTCACCGTGTTCGAGTGGGTCACCGATCGTCTCGGCGCCCAGGGCACGGTGTGCGGCGGCGGGCGCTACGACGGTCTGTTCGAGGAAATCGGCGGCAAGCCGACGCCGGCCTGCGGTTTTGCCATGGGGCTGGAGCGGCTGCTGGAACTGGTGCGTGAATCGCGCGCGCCGGAACCTGCTGCCCAATGCGAGGTCTACCTCGTGCACCAGGGCAGCGCCGCCGACCGCATGGCCTTCGGCGTGGCCGAAGAGTTGCGCAACCATGGCCTGTCGGTGATGCAGCACTGCGGCGGCGGCAGCTTCAAGGCGCAGATGAAGAAGGCCGATGCGAGCGGCGCCGCCCTTGCCGTGATCCTGGGCGAGGATGAGGCGGCCAGCGGTGAAGTGAGCGTGAAGCACCTGCGCCAGGAGCGCGGGCAAGTGCGTGTGGCGCGCGCGACGCTGCCCGAGGCCGTAACCAATTTATTATTCATGGAAGAAGACTAGAAACATGGCTACCTACGATTTGGAAGAACAGGAACAGCTGGCTGCGCTAAAAGCGTGGTGGCAGGAAAACGGCAATCTGGTGATGACCGCGGTGAGCCTGGTGCTTTTCGTGCTCGCTGCCTGGCAAGGCTGGAACTATTATCAGCGCAGCCAGGCGGTCCAGGCTTCGAGCCTGTATGACGCCGTGCAGAAAGCGGCCCGCGCGGGCGACCTGAAACACGTGCGCGAAAGCGCCGGCGCGGTTCTCGAGGGCTATCCGCGCACGGCCTACGCCGCCATGGCGGCCTTGGTGTCGGCCAAAGTGCACTTTCAGGGTGGCGATCTGAAAACCGCGCGCGCCCAACTCGCCTGGGTCGCCGACAACGCCCAGGACGAAGGGTTGCAGGACATTGCGCGCCTGCGGCTTGCCAGCGTGATGCTGGACGAAAAGGCCTATGACGACGCGCTGAAGACGCTGGATGCGAAGCACGGTGCCGCGTTCGATGCGCTGTTCCTGGCCGCCCGGGGCGATGTTCTCGTCGCCCAAGACAAGAAGGAAGACGCGCGCGCCGCCTATGGCGCAGCGCTGGACAAGGCAAACGCCAGGGACGCCGGGCTGCGCGCATCGATCCAGCTGCGCCTGGATGCGCTGGGAACCGCGAAATGAAGCGCGTATTTGCCTTCGTCGCCATGCTGAGCGCGGCGCTGCTGCTTGCCGGTTGCGGCGGCGGCAGCATGGTCAGCAATGCAATCGATAGCATCAATCCCATGAACTGGTTCGGCAGCCGCAGCGCCGCGCCGGAAATGGCGCCGCTGCCCGCGCTGACGCAATCGATCAAAATCAACACGCTGTGGCAGGCGAATATAGGCAATTCGCAACAGGCGATTTTCGGCCCCGCGGTGGCGGGCGACAGTGTGTATGCGGCCGCGAGCGACGGCACGATCACGCGCCTGGATGCGGCCAGCGGCAAACAACTGTGGCGCGTCAGCGCCGGGGAACGTCTGACCGGCGGCGCCGGCGCCGGTGCCGGACTGGTGGCGGTGGGCAGCGGCAAGGGCGAGGTGCTGGCTTTCGGCAGCAACGGCACTGCGCTATGGAAGGCGCAGGTCAGCAGCGAAGTGCTGGCGGCGCCGCAGGTGGCCCAGGATGTGGTCGTGGTGCGCAGCGCCGACGGCCGCATTTTCGGTCTGGATGTGAAGGACGGCAAGCGCAAGTGGTATTACCAGCGCTCCACGCCCGTGCTCACGGTGCGCTCGCCGGTCGGAATCACCATTTCCGCAGGCGTGGTCTACGCCGGCTTTGCCGGCGGCAAGCTGGTCGCGATCGATGTTTCCAACGGCGCGGTGCGCTGGGAGGCGACCGTCGCTCTGCCGCGCGGCACCACCGAACTGGAGCGCGTCACCGATGTAATCGGACTGCCGGTGGTCGCCGCGCGCGAGGTCTGCGCGGTCGCCTATCAGGGCCGCATCGGCTGCTTCGACCTGAGCAATGGCCAGGCACTGTGGGGGCGCGAGATGTCGAGCACGTCCGGGCTGGCGCTGGATGCGCGCTACGCCTTCGTCAGCGACGACAAGGGCGCGGTGCATGCGCTCGATCGCAGCAACGGCACCAGCCTGTGGCGGCAGGACAAGCTGCGCCTGCGCAATCTGTCCGCGCCGCTCGCCCTCGGGGGCGAGATCGTGGTCGCCGACATCCAGGGCCAGGTGCATTTTCTCGCGCGCGACTCCGGCGCCTTCGTCGGTCGCGTGGCGACCGACGGCAGCCCGGTCAGCACCAGTCCGGTCGGCCTGCCCAACGGCGGCTTTCTGGTACAGACCCGCAACGGCGGGCTGTATGCCTTCAGCACCCAATAGAAACAGCGATCAACGCGAAAGCGCAGAGTGCGTGAAGGGAAGAAAACCTGATTTCCTTCCTGACGCCGCGCCTTCGCGCGTGATCGCGCGCGCATGAAACCTACCATAGTCATCGTCGGCCGGCCCAACGTGGGCAAGTCCACGCTGTTCAACCGGCTCACGCGCAGCCGCGACGCGCTCGTGGCCGACATGCCCGGGCTGACGCGCGATCGCCACTACGGCGAAGGACGGGTGGGGGACAGGCCGTTTCTCGTGGTGGACACCGGCGGCTTCGAGCCGGTGGCGAAAGAAGGCATATTGCACGAGATGGCGAAGCAGACGCGGCAGGCCATCGCCGAGGCCGACGTGATCCTGTTCATGGTCGATGTGCGCCAGGGGCTGGCGCCGCAGGACCGCAATATCGCCGCCTTGCTGCGCAAGGCCGGACGGCGCGTGTTGCTCGCCGTAAACAAGGCGGAAGGCATGAATGTCGGCGTGGTCACGGCCGAATTCCACGAACTCGCGCTGGGGGAGCCCTACGCCATCTCCGCCGCGCATGGCGAAGGCGTAAACGACCTCGTCGATCTGGCGCTCGCCGGGTTTGAGCAGGAACCCGAGGAAGAGCCGGCACCGGACCATCCGCGCATCGCCGTCATCGGCCGCCCCAACGTCGGCAAGTCGACCCTGATCAACAGCCTGCTGGGCGAGAACCGGGTCATCGCCTTCGACCAGCCGGGCACCACGCGCGACAGCATCGATGTCCCGTTCGAGCGCGGCGGCAGGCGCTATACCCTGATCGATACCGCCGGCTTGCGGCGCCGCGGCCAGGTGTTCGAGTCATTGGAGAAGTTTTCCGTGATCAAGACGCTGCAGTCGGTGGACCAGTCCAACGTGGTGGTGCTGGTGCTCGATGCGCAGGCCGAGATCTCGGACCAGGACGCGCACATCGCCGGCTATGTCGTGGAGAAAGGACGCGCGCTGGTGGTGGCGGTCAACAAATGGGACGGCCTGGACGACTACCGGCGCGAGTGCGTCAAGCGCGATCTGGGACGCAAGCTCGGGTTCCTCGGGTTCGCGCGCTTTCATTTCATCTCGGCCCTGCAGGGCAGCGGCATGTCGGCCCTGCTGCCTTCAATCGACGACGCCTACCGCGCCGCCATGACCAAACTGTCGACGCCGCGCCTCACGCGCGTGCTGATCGAAGCGGTCGAGCGCCAGCAGCCGCCGCGCAAGGGCCTGACCCGGCCCAAGCTGCGCTACGCCCACCAGGGCGGCATGAATCCGCCGCTGATCGTCATTCACGGCAATGCGCTCAATGCCGTATCGGAGAGCTATCGCCGCTATCTCGAGGGGCGCTTTCGCGAAGCGTTCTCGCTCCAGGGCACGCCCCTGAAAGTGCAGTTCAAGACCTCGACCAATCCTTACTTGAAAAAGTAGCGGGACGCCCCAATATCGTTTCGATGGTGGATAATGATAGAGAAATCAATTACAGTGACAGTTCAACAACAAAGCTGTGGGGGGCACGATGAGCACTAAAGGGCAGTTGTTACAAGACCCGTTTCTAAACACGCTGCGCAAAGAGCACGTGCAGGTCTCCATCTATCTGGTCAACGGCATCAAGCTGCAGGGCCAGGTCGAATCCTTCGACCAGTATGTGGTGCTGCTGAAAAACACGGTCACGCAGATGGTCTACAAACACGCGATCTCCACCGTCGTGCCGTCGCGCGCGGTCACCATTTCCTACGAAAACCCTGCTTCCGACAACTGAGCCCGGCCGGTTCGCTGCCGCCGGCGCGCGCCATGTCTGAGCGCCCAGCGCGCGCAAACGCGGCCGTGCTGGTCAGCCTGGATTTCGGTGCCGATGGCTACGCCGAAAGCTCCGAAGAGCTGCGGCTGCTGGTCGAGAGTTCCGGGCTGCAGCCGCGCGCCTTTATCCAGGGCAGGCGGCAGCGGCCCGACCCGGCTCTTTTCGCAGGTTCGGGCAAGGTCGAGGAGATCGAAGCGGCGGTGCGCGAGCACAATGCGGTGGTGGTGGTGTTCAACCACGAACTCTCCCCGGCGCAGCAGCGCAACCTGGAACAGAAGCTGGAATGCCCGGTTCTGGACCGCACCGGCCTGATCCTCGGCATTTTCGCCCGGCGCGCGCGCAGTCACGAGGGCAAACTGCAGGTCGAACTGGCGCAACTGGAGTACGCCTCCACGCGCCTGGTGCGCGGCTGGACGCACCTTGAACGCCAGCGCGGCGGGCGCGGGTTTCTCGGCGGCATGGGTGAGGCCCAGATCGAAGTCGACCGGCGCCTGATCGGCAACCGTGTCAAGGTGCTCAAGGACAAATTGCTGCAGTTTCGGCGCCGCCGCGACGTGCAGCGTCGTGCGCGGGTGCGCGGCGACGTGCTGTCGGTATCGCTGGTCGGCTATACCAATGCGGGCAAGTCCACGCTGTTCAATGCGCTCACCCATGCCGGCAGCTACACTGCCGACCAGTTGTTCGCCACGCTCGATACCACGACGCGGCGGCTGTACCTGGAGGCGGCGGGCAATGTGGTGTTATCGGACACCGTGGGCTTTATCCGCGATCTGCCGCACGGCCTGGTGGCATCTTTTCGCGCCACACTGGAGGAAACCATTCAGGCCGATCTGCTGCTGCACGTGGTCGACGCGTCGAGCAGCGTGCGCGGGGCGCAGATCGCGGCCGTCAACGCGGTGCTCGCCGAGATCGGCGCGGACGCCATCCCGCAGGTGCTGGTGTGGAACAAAATTGACCTGACGCCGGTTTTGCCGGGGTTGGAGCGTGACGAGTATGGTAAAATCGGTCGGGTCAGCTTGAGCGCGAAGACTGGCGCCGGCCTGGATTTTCTCAGGACTGCCTTGGCCGAAGTCGCGGCCGCGAAAAAGTCCGCAGCTACCATCCGCCAATCGGAGCAGCATCATAAGGATACATATGTCACTTAATGACCCGCAATGGGGCAAGAAAGGCGGGGGCGACGGGCCGCCGGACCTGGACGAGTTGTGGCGCAACTTCAATCAGAAGCTGAACGGCCTGTTCGGCGGCAGAGGCGGGGGCGGCGGTTCTTCGTCGGTGCGGCCGCCCAGCATGCGCCAGATCGGCGGCGGCGCGGGTCTGCTGATCGTCCTGGTGCTGGTGGTGTGGCTGGCGAGCGGCTTCTATACCGTCGACGAGAAGGCGCGCGGCGTGGTGTTCACCTTCGGCAAGTATTCCAATCTCACCAGTCCGGGGCTGCGCTGGCGCCTGCCATTCCCGTTCCAGTCGCACGAGATCGTCAATCTGTCGTCGGTGCGCACCGTCGAGGTCGGCTACCGCAACACGGTCAAGACCAAGGTGCTGAAGGAATCGATCATGCTCACCGACGACGAGAACATCATCGATATCCAGTTTGCCGTGCAGTACACGCTGAAGGACCCGCTGGATTACCTGTTCAACAACAAGCAGCCCGATGACACCGTGCTGCAGGCGGCCGAGACCGCGTTTCGCGAGGTGGTCGGCGCGAGCAAGATGGACTTCGTGCTGTACGAGGGGCGCGAACAAGTGTCGACCGATGCGCAGAAATTGATACAGGACATCCTCGACCGCTACAAGACCGGCATTGCGATCAGCCGCGTGACCATGCAAAACGCGCAGCCGCCGGAACAGGTGCAGGCCGCGTTCGACGATGCAGTCAAGGCGAAGCAGGACCTGGAACGGCAGAAGAACGAGGGCCAGGCCTATTTCAACGACGTGGTGCCCAAGGCGCGCGGCGCCGCCTCGCGCCTGACGGAGGAGGCGCAAGGCTACCGCCAGCGCGTGCTCGCCAACGCCGAGGGCGAGTCGAGCCGCTTCAAGCAGGTGCTCACCGAGTACAACAAGGCGCCGCAGGTGATGCGCGACCGCATGTACATCGAGACGGTGCAGCAGATCATGAGCAGCACCAGCAAGATTCTGCTCGACGCCAAGAGCGGCGGCAACCTGCTGTACCTGCCGCTGGACAAGATCATGCAGATGTCGGCCGGTGCGTTGCCGGGGACGACGCCATCCTCGGCGCAGTCGCTGGTCGACCCGACGCCGAATCCGGATTCCGCGGCGCGCTCGCGCGACGCGCTCCGCGCGAGAGAGAGGGAAAGCCGGCCATGAACAACAGCATGAGAATCGTACTCGCCGGCGGGCTGGCTGCGGTGGTGATTGCGGCCATGACGCTTTTCACCGTGGACCAGCGCGAACGCGCCATCGTGTTCCAGTTGGGCGAGGTGAAGGAAGTCATCACCACTCCCGGACTGCATATCAAGTGGCCCCTGATCCAGAACGTGCGCTACTTCGATGCGCGCATCCTCACGCTGGATACGCCCGACGCCGAGCGCTATATCACCTCGGAGAAGAAGAACCTGCTGGTGGATACGTTCGTAAAATGGAGAATCAACGACGCGCGCCAGTACTACATCAGCGTCGGCGACGAGGCGCAGGCGGCGACGCGCATCTCGCAGACCGTCAATGCCACGCTGCGCGAGGAGGTCGGCAAGCGCACGGTGCACGAAGTGGTGTCGGAGGATCGCGACCAGATCATGACCAGCGTACGCGGGCGCGCCAACCAGGACGCGAAGAAAATAGGGGTCGAGATCATCGACGTGCGCCTGAAGCGGGTGGATCTGCCGCAGGAGGTGAGCGATTCGGTGTACAAGCGCATGGACGCGGAGAGAAAGAGCGTGGCCAACCAGCTGCGTTCGGAAGGTTCGAGCGAGGCCGAGCGCATCCGCGCCGAGGCGGACAAGGAGCGCGAGGTGATCATCGCCAACGCCTACAAGGAAGCGCAGCGCATCAAGGGCGAGGGCGACGCAAAGGCGGCGGCGGCATACGCGCAGGCGTTCGGCCAGAATCCCGAGTTCTACGCCTTCTACCGCAGTCTCGAAGCCTACCGCTCGAGCTTCAAGAACCGCAGTGACGTGCTGGTGCTGGAGCCCAATTCGGAGTTCTTCAAGTACCTCAAAGGCCCCGGCAAAGGCGGCAAGTAACGTTCACGGGAGAGCCGGGGATGGCGACCACTTTCCTCATGGCGTTTGCGCTGATGCTGGTCATAGAGGGCATCCTGCCGTTCCTGTTCCCGGCGCAGTGGCGCGATACCTTTCGCCGCATCATCCAGTTCAGCGACGGGCAGATCCGGTTTTTCGGCCTGACATCGATGCTCGCGGGTTTGTTGCTGTTGTTGTTTTCGAAGTGAGGAGCAAACGGTGAATCGCGAAGCCGAAACTGTGGCCGGGGTTTCTCCGCTCGCTGCCTGCGTCGCGCGCCGCGCGGTCTTTCATGCGTAACTGGGTCCTGCCCGAATACATCGAGGACATCCTGCCGCCCGAGGCGCGCCGGATCGAGTCGTTGCGCGCACGGCTGCTGGAACTGTTCCGCGTGCATGGCTACGAACTGGTCATGCCGCCGCTGCTCGAGTACACCGAGTCGCTCCTGACCGGCACCGGCCACGACATGGACCTGCGCACATTCAAGCTGGTGGACCAGCTGTCCGGACGCACCATGGGCCTGCGGGCCGATATCACGCCGCAAGTGGCGCGTATCGACGCGCATCTGCTCAATCGCGCAGGCGTGACCCGGCTTTGCTACTGCGGTTCGGTGCTGCACACCCTGCCCGCCGGGCTCACCTCGACGCGCGAGCCGCTGCAGATCGGCGCCGAGATTTACGGTCACGGCGGCATCGACAGCGACCTCGAAATACAGCGGCTGCTGGTGCAGGCGCTGAAACTGTGCAATCTGCCCGACGTGCGCCTGGACATCGGCCACGTGGCGGTGTTTCGCGCGCTGGCGCAGCGCGGCGGCGCCGGCGCCGAATTGGAAGCCGATTTGTTCGCCGCTCTCCAGGCCAAGGATGTCCCGGCTTTGCACGCCTTGACCAAGGGCCTGGACAAGGCGACGCGCGGCGCCATCCTGCTGTTGCCCGAACTGTACGGCGGACGCGAAGTGATCGCGCGCGCGCGGCGCGAGCTGCCCAAATGCGCCGCGATCACGCGCGCGCTGGCCGACCTCGACCGCCTGGCGGCGATGGAGGAAATTCCGGTGAGCATCGATCTGGCCGATTTGCGCGGCTACCACTATCACAGCGGCGCCGCTTTCGCCGCGTACTGCGCGCGGCTGCCCAATGCGATCGCGCTCGGCGGACGTTACGATGGCGTCGGCAAAGCCTTCGGCCGCGCCCGGCCGGCGACCGGTTTCACCCTGTATCTGCTCGAACTGGCGCGGCTCGCGCCGGCCGCGCCGGCGCCGGGCTGCATCCGCGCGCCGGGCACCGGCGGCCCCGCGCTGGATGCCGCCGTGGCACGCTTGCGCGCCGCGGGCGAGGTGGTGATCCAGGTCCTGCCGGGGCACCGGCACGAGGCAGACGATGCGCGCTGCGAGCGCGAACTGGTCAGGCAAAAGGGCAAGTGGCAGGTAAAAAAAATGTGAAACGGTGGATGGGCGCGAATCAGCGCGGACCGAACCGGTTCGGTGAATCGGTTTTTTCCTGCTTTCCCCGCGCTCCACGGCGGCATCCGTAATTCTCTTTATTCTTGGGTCGAGCATGGCAAAGAACGTGGTAGTGATCGGCACCCAGTGGGGTGACGAAGGCAAGGGCAAGGTCGTCGACTGGCTCACCGACCATGCCGACGGCGTGGTGCGTTTCCAGGGCGGACACAACGCGGGCCATACGCTGGTCATCAACGGCAGGAAGACGATTTTGCGCCTGATCCCCTCCGGCATCCTGCGCGAGGGCGTTGCCTGCTATATCGGCAACGGGGTGGTGCTGTCTCCTTCGGCCCTGTTGCAGGAAATCGACGAGCTGGAAGCGGCCGGCGTCGCGGTCGCCAGCCGGCTGCGCATCTCCGGCGCCTGTCCCCTGATCCTGCCCTATCACGTGGCCATCGACCAGGCGCGCGAAGCGGCCAAGGGCGCGGACAAGATCGGCACCACGGGACGCGGCATCGGCCCCGCCTACGAAGACAAGGTGGCGCGGCGCGCCATCCGCCTGCAAGACCTGTTCAATCCGCAGCGCTTTGCCGAGAAGCTGCGCGAGGTGCTCGACTTTCACAACTTCGTGCTGCAGCATTATCTCAAGGCACAGCCCGTGGATTTCCGGCAGACGCACGACGATGCCCTGGGGTTTGCGCCGCGTCTGGCACCGATGGTGGCCGACGTATCCTCGGAGCTCTACCGCGCCGCGGCCGCGGGGAAACACCTGCTGTTCGAGGGGGCGCAGGGTTCGCTGCTCGACATCGACCACGGCACTTATCCTTTCGTCACCTCCAGCAGTTGCGTCGCCGGGGCCGCGGCCGGCGGCGCCGGAGTCGGCCCGCAGATGCTGCATTATGTGCTGGGCATCGCCAAGGCCTATTCAACCAGGGTTGGCAGCGGGCCATTTCCGACCGAACTCGAAGACGCGACGGGCGAGCGGCTGCGCAAGAACGGCAATGAGTTCGGCTCGGTCACCGGCAGGCCGCGCCGCTGCGGCTGGTTCGATGCCGCGGTACTCAAGCGCTCGATCCAGATCAACGGCGTGTCCGGGCTGTGCATCACCAAGCTCGACGTGCTCGACGGCATGGAGCGGATCAAACTCGGAGTCGGCTACCGCGTCGGCGGCGCGACCCTGGACATTTTTCCCGCGGGTGCGGACGCCTCCAGGGATTGCGTGCCGATTTACGAGGAAATGCCGGGGTGGTCCGAAAGCACGGTGGGGATGGAGCAGATCGATGCGCTGCCGGCGAATGCGCGCGCCTACCTGTCCCGGCTGGAGCAGATCTGCGGCGTGCCGGTGGACATGATCTCCACCGGGCCCGACCGCAAGGAGACCATCGTCGTCAGGCATCCGTTCAAGTAGAACGCGGAAGATGCAGGAAGCCGAAGCGCGTCGACCTGTTTGATTCCGGCGTGTCCGGCTGAGGAGACCAACATGAGCGTACACCTGACGCGGCAAGACGAATTCGCGCTGATTACCCTGGACCGGCAGGAGGCGCTCAACGCACTGTCCTCCGCCGTGTTGCGCGAACTGGCGCAGGCGTTCGACCAGGTTGCCGGCAGCGATGCGCGCGCGCTGATCGTGACCGGCGCCGGTGCAAAGGCGTTTTGCGCCGGCGCGGACATCAAGGAGCTTACCGGCCGCAGCCTCTCGGAGCAGAGGCGCGATGCGGCGTTCGGCCAGGCGGTGCTGGCCCGCCTCGACGACTTGCCCATGTTTTCGGTCGCGGCCATCAACGGCTACGCCTTCGGCGGCGGGCTCGAGCTTGCGCTCGCCTGCACTTTTCGCGTTGCCGTGGCGACCGCGAAAATGGGACTGCCGGAAATCAAGCTCGGACTGATTCCGGGTTATGGCGGAACGCAACGGCTGCCGCGCGCCGTGGGAGAAGCGCGCGCCCTGGAAATGATTCTGAGCGGGCGCGCGGTCGAAGCGGACGAGGCGCTGCGCATCGGGCTGGTGCACCGCATCGCTGACGCCGATCCGGTCCAGGCCGCGATCGGCTTCGCGCGCGGATTCAGCGGCTTCGGCCTGCCGGCGCTGCGCCTGGCGCGCGACGCGGTCAAGCGCGCGCTCGAGGTGCCGCTGCACCAAGGGCTGAAGATTGAGGCCGACCTGAACACGCTCGCGTTCCAGACCCAGGATGCGGTCGAAGGCATGAACGCCTTCATGGAAAAGCGCAAACCCCGGTTCAAGGATCGCTGAGCAGCCCATGCCGCCAGCCGCGAGATGAGCGCAAGCGTACGCCGGCACCTCCTGTTCTGGGGCTGCGCAATGGCGGTTCTCGTGCTTTCTTTGATGCCGATCGTGCCCCATCCACCCACCACCGGTTGGGACAAAGGCGACCACTTCCTGACGTTTGCCGTTCTGACCATTCTGGGATGCCGGGCCTTTCCGGCGCACATTGCAGCGGTCCTGGCGGGCTTGCTTGTGTATGGCGGTCTGATCGAAGTGCTGCAGTCCTTCACGCCCTACCGCCTGGCAGAGTGGGGGGACCTCGTCGCAGATAGCCTGGGGATAATCGTCGGATATGCGCTGAAGCGCTTCTCGAGCAAATTCGAGCGGGTCGGTCAACCGGACTGAAAATCCATGTGTCGGTGGTTCAATTCCGCCCTTGCCACCACTATCTACGCGGCTCTCCATGACCTTGCCCCTGTATTCCGTAGTTCTTAACCGGCCCATTAGGCGAAACCGTGATTTTCATTCTTGGCCTACTGTAGCCAGATCACGGCCCGACAACACCCTATAATGGCGACATGAATTCTCCGACTGCTCCTGGAAACAGCCTCGACCTATCGGGTTTCCTCCCCTTCGATCCGTCTAAGCTCGGCGACCACCAGAAGGCCCTTCCGGCCATCGCCAAGGATGCGAAACGCATCGCTGAAATTGAAGACGCTATCAGTCGAATCCCCACTTTTCACACGCTCTACAACGCGGATGCGCGGCGCATGGAGTTCCTGAAGCCGGCGAGCGTGCATCTCGTAGTCACTTCGCCGCCGTACTGGACGTTGAAGGAGTACCAGCGAACGGACGGCCAGTTGGGTTTTGTCAGCGACTATGAAACCTTTCTGAAGGCGCTCGACGAGGTCTGGCGTGGCTGTTACGATGCACTCGTGCCAGGCGGACGATTGGTGTGCGTGGTGGGCGACGTGTGCCTTTCTCGCCGCAAGAACGCGGGCGTGCATTCGGTTATGCCGCTGCACGCTGCGATTCAGGAACATTGCCGGGCGCTGGGCTTCACCAACCTTTCTCCAATCATCTGGCACAAAATTGCCAATGCCGCTTACGAAGCCGACGGAAACGGCGGCGGTTTTCTGGGCAAGCCGTATGAGCCGAACGCGGTGATCAAGAACGACATTGAGTTCATTCTGATGGAGCGCAAGCCGGGTGGATACCGTTCACCGTCGCTCGCCACCCGTATCCTGAGCGTGATTTCCGCCGATAGATACCAACAATGGTTCCAGCAGATCTGGACCGGTCTTACCGGGGCCTCCACGCGCGATCATCCTGCACCGTATCCGCTCGCGCTCGCGGAACGGCTTGTCCGCATGTTCAGCTTCGTCGGAGATACCGTGCTTGATCCATTCATGGGCACCGGGACCACGAATGTCGCCGCCGCCAAATGGGGGCGTAACAGTATCGGCGTCGAGATC
>Ga0156177_1073_pt1 | contig 37365 bp, 27 predicted proteins | sample RifCSPlowO2_12_FD_107830 | JGI IMG/M metagenome (GOLD analysis project Ga0156177, IMG submission 107830) | Betaproteobacteria bacterium RIFCSPLOWO2_12_FULL_64_23
AAAACCCCCGCACTGCCCTTGTTGTTAACAATAACCGTGTTTCTTGTGCGGATGCGCTTTTCATCCGCGCAAGAAACACGGTTGGCGCGCGTCCCCCAGGAGGACTTGCTTCGCGGCGCAGCGCGCAATTCTGCAGGTCGCATGCCCCAGAATCCAAGACGCGCCACGTTACGATCACGCCGCGGCCGGCACGAAGCCGCGCGGAATCGCGGACAGCAGACGCCGCGTGTATTCCTGTTTCGGCGCAAGATAAATGTCGTCCGAATTCGCCATTTCGACGAGTTTCCCGTCGTGCAGCACCATCACCTGGTCGGACATGTACTTGACCACGGCGAGATCGTGAGAAATGAAAATGTAGCTCATGCGGAATTCGTCCTGCAAGTCCTGCAGCAGATTCAGCACCTGCGCCTGGATCGAGACGTCGAGCGCGGACACCGACTCGTCGCAGATCAACACGTCGGGTTTCATCGTGAGGCAGCGCGCGATCGCGATGCGCTGGCGCTGCCCGCCCGAGAACTCGTGCGGATACTTGTTGAACGCGACGCGGCCGAGCCCGACGCGGTCCAGCAGTGCATAAGCCAATTTCGAGCGCGCCGCGAGATCGGCGCCGATGCCGTGGATCTGCATCGGCTCGATCAGAATGTTTCCCACGGTGAAACGCGGATTGAGCGAGGCATAGGGATTCTGGAAGATGATCTGGATGCGCCGCTTATAGGGCATCAGTTCGCGCCGCGAAAGCTTGAGCAGGTCGGTTCCCTCGAACAGCACTTCGCCGCCGCTCGCGTCGATGAGACGCATCAGCGCCAGGCCGATGGTGGTCTTGCCGGAGCCGGATTCGCCGACCAGGCCCAGCGTCTTTCCCTTGGCGAGTGTGAACGACACGCGCTCGACCGCGCGAAACGCCTTGTGCCCGAACAGACCTTCGCGCAGGCGGAATTCCTTGGACAGGTTGCGCGCCTCGAGAATGATGGCATCGTCTCCGGTGACACCGCGCTTGCGTTCCTGCTGCCCCGCGGGCTTGCCCTCGGTGCGCATGAAGTCGTCGATCACCGGCAAGCGCTGCGGCCGCCGGTCCAGCCGCGGCCGGCATTCCAGCAGCGCCCGGGTGTAGGGATGCCGCGGGCGCTGAAAAATCTCGGCCGCCGGCGCCGATTCGCGAATCTCGCCCTCTTGCATCACCACCACATGGTCCGCGATTTCGCCCACCAGCGCGAGATCGTGGGTGATGAACAGCACCGACATGTGGCGGCGCTGTTTCAGGTCCGCCAGCAGTTCCAGGATTTGCCTCTGGATGGTGACGTCGAGCGCCGTGGTCGGCTCGTCGGCGATCAGCAGTTTCGGTTCGCAGGCGATGGCCATCGCGATCATGACGCGCTGCTGTTGGCCGCCGGAGAGCTGGTGCGGATAGGAATTGACGCGCAGCTGCGGCTCCGGGATGCCGACTTCGCTCAGCACCTCTATGGCGCGCGCGCGCGCCTGCGCGCGGCCAAGACCCATGTGCAGGCGCAGCACCTCGCAGATCTGGTCGCCGACCGTGAACACCGGGTTCAACGACGTCATCGGCTCCTGGAAAATCATCGAAATCTCTTTGCCGCGGATCCGCTGCAGGCTCTCGCGCGGTTCGGTGAGCAGGTCGCGCCCTGCATACATCACGCGGCTGCCCTCCAGGATCATCGCCGACTCCGGCGGCAGCAGGCCCATGATCGCCATCGCCGACACCGACTTGCCGCTGCCGGATTCGCCGACCAGCGCCACCGTGGCGTGGTTCGGGATGTCGAAGCTCACGCCCTTGACGGCGTCGAAGGTCTGCGTCTGGTCGAGCCGGAAGCGCACCCGGAGGTCGCGGATTTCGATCAGGTTTTGTTGTTCGGTCATAATGCTCTCGAATCCTGCTACAGCAAGGCTTTCAGTTTCGGGTCGAGCGCATCGCGCAGCGCGTCGGTGAACAGGCTGAACGCGGTCACCAGCACCGCCATGCTGGCGGTCGCGGCGGCGAGCTGCCACCACTTGCCGATCACCAGCTCGTTCTGGGCTTCGGCAAGCATGGTGCCCCACGATACCAGTTCGACCGGCACGCCGAATCCGAGGAACGACAGAATCACCTCGGCCTTGATGAACTGCACCACGTGCTGCGACAGCTGCACCAGGATGACGTGACTCACGTTGGGCAGGATCTGCACGAACATGCGGCGCATGTCCGAGGCGCCTATCGCGTCCGCCGCGCGCACGTATTCGCGCTCGCGGTGCTTGAGGTACTCCGCCCGCAACAGCCGGTAGATGCCGGTCCACCCGGTGATGCCGAGAATCATGATCACGGTGACGATGCCCTTGCCGAACACGGCGGCAAAGGCCAGGATCAGCAGGATGTAGGGTATCGAGGTGAAGACGTTGTAGATCCACTCGAACAGGTCGTTGATCCGGCCGCCGAAATAACCGGCACAGGCGCCGAACACGGTGCCGAGAACGGCCGCCAGCAGCGCCGCGGCGAAACCGACGAAAATCGATATCTCGGCGCCCTTCACCGTTTTCTTGATGATGTCCTTGCCCCACTTGTCGCCGCCGAATGGCAGTGTGTCGGAACGCTGGATCTCGGTCACCTTTATTCTAGCGGTGCGTTCGTCGAGTTCCTTGTAGTAGGGCGCCAGCGGATCAATATCGGAAAGATCGACCGGCGGCACCTTCGACTGCGCCGTGAGGTTGCGGCTCGACTCGGCCTCGAGGTTCTCGAGATGCGGGAGGAAACCGGGATTTGCGTAGGACACGCCGACTTCGCGGTTCCAGTCGCGGGCGACCAGTCCCAGCGCGGAGGCGAGAACTATCAGCATGTAGGCGACGACGATGACCACGCAAACCATGCCGAGGCGGTCGTTGCGCAGCCGCCGGAATGCGGCGCGCCACGGGCCGGCAGAGTCATGCCTGGTTTCCTCTGCGGTGCTTTCGATCACGGCGCTCATCGCGGCCCCGACCGGGTCTGGTTCGAACTCATGTGAGCCTCATTTGAATTCGACGCGTGGATCGACCCACTTGTAGAGCACGTCGACCAGCAGGTTGAGGAACATGGTGAACACCGCGAGGTACACGGTGATCGCCTTGATCACTGGGAAATCGCTGCGCTCCACTGCGGTAATGACTTCGCGGCCCAGCCCCGGGATGGAAAAGAACTTCTCCAGCAGGAACGACCCGATCATCAGCGACGGCAGCGCGATCGCGACGTTGGTGAGGATCGGGATCATCGCGTTTCGCATCACGTGCTTGAACATCACCGTCGTCTCCGACAGGCCCTTGGCGCGCGCGGTGCGTACGTAATCCTGGTTGATTTCGTCGAGGAAGAACGAGCGGTACAGCCGCAGGGTCGGCGCGACGCTGACGAGCAGCGCGAGGAACACCGGCAGCGGCGCGTACACGACCAGGTTCTTCCAGTAGGATTCGCTCCAGCCCTGCACCGGGAACCAGCCCAGCAGGAAGCCGAACAGCCACTGGCCGAGGATGATGTAGACCAGGAACGAGATCGACATGGCGAAGGTGCAGGCGATCATGATCGCGCGGTCGGTAAGCGAACCGCGCACGTAGGCGACCCCCAGTGCGAAGACAATTCCCAGCGTCGTTTCCAACAACAGGAGCGGGAACATGATGGTGAGCGTCGGCCCGATGCGCGTCGCGAAAATGCGCGAGACCTCCTCGTTGGTGCTCCAGCTGCGGCCGAAGTCGCCGGTGACGATCTGCTGGCAGAAAATGATGAGCTGCCTCCAGAAGGGCTGGTCGACGCCGAGCTGCTTGCGGATGTTTTCGATCTGCTCCGGGTTCGAGATCTTGCCGGCGAGCACCTGCGCGGGGTCGCCGCCGACCCAGTTGAACAGGAAGAAAATCAGCAGCACGACGCCGAGCATCGTCGGAATCATCTGCCACAGCCTGCGAATGATATAGGCGGTCATGCGCCCCTCTTCGTTTTGTGATTCACGCTTCAGCGCTTTCCGGTGATTTCCGCGAAAAACGCCTTGTTCGAAGGCTCGCGGCCGAGGAACTTCCTTACCAGCACCTGCGCCGGCACCTGCCCGCCGTTGGCGAGGATGAGGTCGCGGAAGCGATGTCCGACCTTTGGATTCATGATATTTCCGCCGAACGCCGAGAGCATGTCGAGTGCCAGCACCTCCGACCACATGTAGCCATAGTAACCCGCGGCATAGCCGCCGGCGATATGCCCGAAGTTGCCGGGAAACTGCGTTCCCGCGACATACCCCAGCGGCGTCTCGGTTTCCATCCCGACCCAGGTCGCCAGCGCGTCGCCCGGTGCCGGCCCGGCCAGCGCCATGTCGAACGCAGCGTACAGGTGCTGGCGGCTGTACTTGATGCCCATGCCGTGCTTGCGCGCGTCGTCCAGCCGGCCGATGAGGTCCGCGCCGAGCACCGGGCAGTCCTTGCACGAGAGCCGCAGCAGCGCAATCGACTCCGGCCGCCGCGCCCATTCCTCGAACATTTGCGACGGCGCCTCGACGAAATCGCGCATCACGTTGGTGCCGCCCTGCGGGTTGTAGTCCGCGCGCGACAGCACGCCGTGCAGCACGTGGCCGAATTCGTGGAACAGAGTTTCGACTTCGTCGTGGGTGAGGCCTTTGCGGTCAAAGTTGGTCACCAGCACCGACACCGGGGTGCGCCCGGTTTTCTTCGATACGCTGCGCACGCCGAATGCCGCTGCATGCTTGTACTTGCCGTCGCGCGGGAACAGGTCGAGATAGATGCCGGAAATGAATTTCCCGCCGCGCGCATCGAGCACGTCGTAATAGCGCACATCCTCGTGCCAGGTCGGCACCTTTACCTCGCGAAACGTCACGCCATAGAGCCGGCTGGCCACGTTGAGCGCCCACTCGATGCTGGGAAGCGTCGGAAAATAGGCGCGCAGCGCCTCCTGGTCGACCGCGTAGCGCGATTTGCGCAGCTTCTCCTGGTAGTAGCTCACGTCCCAGCGCCCGATGGCGAGCTCGGCGGGCGGCTTGCCCAGTGTCGCCGCTTTCAGCGACCGCAGCTCCTCCACCTCGCGCTTCTCCAGCTCGCGCACCGCGTCCTTCACGCCGTCGAGGAAAGCGGTTACGTTTTCCGGTGTTTCCGCCATCCGGCGGCGGATCACGTAATGCGCGTAGCTCGACAGTCCGTAGAGCTGCGCCATCTCGAGCCGCAAGCGGGAGATCTCGTTCATGATCGCGAGATTGCGCTCGCCGCCGCGGTTCTGGAACGCGACGTAGTAGCGTTTGCGCGCCGCTTCGTCGTCGGCATTCGCCATGAACGGGATGAATTCCGGATAGTCGAAGCCGAGCAGGTAATTGCCCTTGTCGTCGCGTTTCGCCTTGTCGAGATAGTCCTGCGGCATGCCGCGCAATTCGTCCGGCGTGAACGTGAGGCGTGTCTTGTTGTCGCGCACGTTGCGGTCGAACTCCTGGCGTAGTTCTTCCAGCCGGTTGATGATCGCTTTCGCGCGGCTGCGCGCTCCGGTGCCGAGCGCCACGCCGGTGTCCTCGAATTCGTCGAGCAGGTCGCGTTTGAGCTTGCGCGCATTGGGCGCGGCGGGTTTGACTGCGACAAAGCGCCGGTACAGCGCTTCGCGCTGCATGAACTCGGTGCGCGCTTCGGTCGCCTTCAGAATGCACGCCTCAGCCGCGTCGCGCACCGGCTTTTCGGTATGCACGCTGCCCAGAAGGTAGATCAGGTCGAACACGTTCTCCGCATCGATCGACATCCGGTTCCAGGCATCGATGGTGTTGGCGATGTTTACCTTGGCGACTGGCAGCGCTTCGATCTGGCCGACCTGCTGCTGCGCTTTGGCTATTGCAGCCGCACATACCGACTTTATCTCGGTGGCGTCGTACACCTTCAGCACCGGGCGTGCCGGCGGCGTAGTCGTGGCACCGGCGAGCGCCGTCACGCACGCCGTCAGGAGAAGGGAGCCGAGTACGGCGCAATTCAGATTGCGGACTTGCATGAAATCTCCGTCAGATAGGAAGGCTGAGCTGCACCAATCGCGAAACCGGTGAATCTTATCAAAATACATGACTTCGCAGGTGTCATTCGCTGCGAACGTCGCAATGCCGTTGGCAGCTCGCCCTCCCCGGCGCGCCTTGCAACGCAGCAATCGGCCGCGCTAACGTGCAACAGCACGCTGTTTCTCCAGATCGACGTCGACGTAGCGCAGGACCGATCGCATCGTCGGGTGAGGCTTGTATCCGGCCACCCAAGGCTGCGCCAAGTGGGTCTCGATGCGATAAATGCCGAGTTTCCACGGCGCATAAGCAACTGCGAGTCGCGACAGCTCGTGAAACAGCCGGTTGCGCTCGGGCGAATCCGGCAACCGCTTCGCCTGGCGGTAGATGCGGTCATAGGCTTCGAGGCTGAAGCGCGAATCATTGCTCTGGCCGGCGTTGGGCCCGTAGAGCAGTTGCAGAAAATTGTCGGCATCCGGTATGTTGGCTAGCCAGCCGATGGTGCGCATCTGCAGTTTGCCGAGCTGGCCCGCCTTCAGCAGATCGGGCCAGGTGGCTTTGCGGAAGGTGAAACGAATGCCGATGGCGTCCATCGAGCGCTTCCACAGTTCGTCGTATTGGCGATCGAGCAGCGTCGGCGTCGAGGCATACTCAATGCTGAGCGGGCTGCCCTCCGGACGTTCGCGGTAGCCGTCGCCGTCGCGATCGATATAACCGAACAGATCGAGTAAGGCCTTTGCGCGCGCCGGGTCGTAGCCGTTCATCGGATTGCGAAACGCGGGGTCAAAGCCGGCAACGCCGGGGCCGATCGGCTGTTCGGCAGGCACCGCCTCGCGCTTGCGTATCACCGCGATCTCGGCATCGCGATCGTAGCCGAAGGAAATCGCTCGCCGCAGCGCGATTTTCTCCGCGGTGTAGCCGCCGACCACCGGATCCTGCATATTGAATACGGTGAAGAACAGCGACGGCTCATGCCCGCGGTGCGCCGATATCCCGCGCTTCGCCAGATTCGGCGCGAGGCTGCCGTTGGGCACCGCCAGATTGATGTATTCGTTGGGGACGCGCTCGAGTACGTCCAGCTCGCCATTCACAAACGCGAGCCAGCGCGGTTGTGATTCCTCGATTACGGCGTACTCGATGCGGCCGATGAGGGGCAGCAGCTTGCCGCGGTTCCTCGCGTAAATCGCCTGGGATTCCGCATCGTCGCCCGGCACGGCATCGAAGCGCAGGCTGCGAAAGCCCGGGCTGGCTTCGAGCACGATTTTGCTCGCCCGCTTCCACTCGGCAAGACGGAACGGACCGGTCCCGACCGGATGCGCGGCGATATCGTCGCCATAACGCTCGACCACCTCGCGCGCCATCGCGGCGGACGGTGGTGTCGCCAGCACATAAATGAAGGTGAAATCGGGCTGCGTCAGCCGGATGCGCAGCGTGTAGCGGTCGACGACCTCGATGCCTTCGATCGGCGCGTCGTAGTCGAATTTTCCGGTCTTCTTTGCGCGTTCCATCGCGTCGTCGGCGCCGACGATCTTCTTTTCAAATTGAAATAACCAGGGCGAGCGCCAGCGCGGGTCGAAATGGCGGCGCAGGCTGTAGGCGTAGTCCTGCGCCGTCAGCTCGCGCCGCGCGCCGTTGAAGGCCGGATCGTCATTGAAGTAGATGCCGCGGCGCAGCCGAAACGTGTATTCCGTGCCCTCCGTATTTATCTGGGGCATGCCTTCCAGCGTGTTCGGAATGAGCTTCGGCGGCCGCGCCAGATAATCGTATTGCAGCATGGCGTCGAACACTGCCTCGGTGATCGCCGCGGAATAGATGTCGCGCTGGTCCAGCGGATCGAAGGTGCTTTCGGCCACCGGGAACGCGATGCGGATGATCTTCGCCGGGTCGGCCGCAAGCGCGCCATGGACGGCGCCAATGAGGATCCACGCCAGCACCGCACCGAACGCGTGCCGCGAAGACCCGACCCGGATTGGCAAGCGCATGTACACGCGGAATCGGTTGCGCCGTTCCGCCGGCCCGCTAATTCCGGGCCTTGCGCTGCAACCCGACATCCACGTCAAGGTAGCGCAGGTTGAACAGCATGATCGGATGCTTGCGGTAGCCGATCACCCAGGGATGCGTCATGAACGTTTCGATACGGTGCATGCCGAGCTTCCATGGCGCATAGACCACCATCAGCCGCGTCATCTGCTGATAGAGCAGGTTGCGTTCGGGCGAATCCGGCAGCTTCTTCGCTTTTTCGTAGAGACGGTCGAATTCCGGCAAGCGAAAACGCGCATCGTTCGATTGTCCCGAATTCGGGCCGTACAGCAATTGCAGGAAATTGTCGGCGTCCGGGTAATCCGCGTACCAGGCGTAGCCGCGCATCTGGATTTTGCCCAGCTTGGACATCTTGAGCAGATCCGGCCATTTCGCCTTTTTGATGGTCAGCATTACCCCGATCGCGTCCATCGATTTTTTCCACAGCTCGTCGAGCTCGCGATTGGCCGCATCCGGCGAGGACGCGTATTCGACGGATAGCGGACGGCCGTCCGGACGTTCGCGGTAACCGTCGCCATTGCGATCGATATAGCCGAACATATCGAGCAGCGCCTTGGCCTTGGCCGGGTTGTATTCCGCAAACGGATTGCGAAAATCCGGGTCGTATCCGGCAACGCCGGGGCCGATCGGTGTCTGCGCAAGAATCGCCTGCCCCTTGCGCACTACCAGGCGCTCCTCCTCGTTGTTGTAGCCGAGGCTCATCGCGCGCCGCAGCGCGATTCTTTCCGGCGTATAGCCGCCGATCACCGGATCCTCCATGTTGAAATAAGTCCAGGTGACTTCGGGTTCCGCCAGCTGCTGCAAGCCTATACCCAGCTTTGTGAGATTCGGCGCAAGCTTGCCGCCCGGCGCGGCCAGGTGAATGAACTCGTTTGGAACCCGCTCGATGAAATCGTGCTCGCCGTTGAGAAAGGCGAGCCAGCGCGGCTGCCGCTCCTCGATGACGTCGATTTCCACCCTCCCAACCAGCGGCAGTTTCTTCCCCCTGCTCTTGGCAAGAAATGCCTGCCCCTCGGCATCGTCGGCGGCCGGCGACGCGTCGTAAGGCATTTCCCGGAAGCCCGGATTCGCTTCGAGCACCATGCGGCTCGAACGCCGCCACTCCTTGAGCATGAACGGTCCAGTACCTACGGGATGCGCGCCGACGTCGGTGCCATAGAACTCGACTACCTCGCGCGCCACGGCACTGGTCATCGAGGCAGCGAGGATCCACAGCAGGTTGTAGTCCGGGCTGGTGAGCTTGAGCCGCAGGGTGTAGCGCTCGGGGACGCTCAGGCCGTCGATCGGCGCGTCGTAATCGAATACGCCGGTCTTCGCCGCCTGCTCCATCACCGCGTTTGCCCCAACGATCTTGCCGTCGAACAGGAACAGCCACGGCGATTTCAGTTTGGGATCGAAGAAGCGGCGCAGGCTGTAGGCGTAGTCTTGCGCGATGAGCTCGCGCTGCTTGCCCTTGAACGCCGGATCCGGAGTGAAATGAATTCCGGAACGCAGGCGAAACGTGAACAGTGTGCCGCCCTCGCCCACTTCCGGCATTTCCCGCAGCGTGTTCGGGATCAGCTTGGGCGGCTGCGCCAGGTAATCGTAGGCCAGCATCGGATCGAGCATGCCCTCCAGCGCAGTATGCGAGTACAGATCAGACGCCACTACCGGATCGAAGGTGCTTTCGGCGATTCTCCAGGCGTAACGCAGCACCTTGTTCGGATCGGCCGCGGCGACTTGGGGCGGCGCGGCCAAACACGCCGCAAGCAGCACGGCGGCGGTCAGGCTGGAGCGGCAACTGCGTGTGGGCAGGTTCATTGTTTCGTCCCGGATACGCCTAGCACGACGACACGTTAATTTCGAAGCCTGTCGACCTTGAACCTGTAGGAGCGAGCTTGCTCGCGAATTCGATGATTCGCGAGCAAGCTCGCTCCCACAACGCCTTATGTCGGAGATCTCGAATACTCGGCACAATGTTTCGCAACTTAGGTGTCATCGCACTATTTGCGCGCCGCAGCCTGCTGCGCGACGTCGACATCGAGAAAGCGCCATTGCGTGCGCAGGATCGGGTGCTTCTTGTAACCCGTAATCCACGGGTGGAGCAAGTATCCTTCGACGCGGTTGACGCCGAGTTTCCATGGCGCATAGGCGAGTATCAGACGGTTCATCTCCTGGTACAGCCGCGTGCGCTCGGGTGTGTCGGGCAGCCGCTTCGCCTGCTCGTACAGGCGGTCGAAAGCGGCGAGGCGGAAGCGCGCGTCGTTCGACTGCCCCGCGTTCGGGCCGTAGAGCAACTGCAGGAAGTTGTCGGCATCGGGATAATCCGCGCCCCAGGCAAGGCCGCGAAACTGCACCTTGCCGGCCTTGCTCTCCTTCAGCAGGTCGGGCCACTTCGCCTTGCGCACCGTCATGCGGATGCCGATGGTGTCGAACGATTTCTTCCACAGCTCGTCGTACTGGCGATCGAGCAGCGACGGCGTCGATGCATATTCGATGGCGAGCGGCCTGCCGTCCGGCGCCTCGCGGTAGCCGTCCCGGTCGCGATCGACGTAGCCGAACAAATCGAGCAGCGCCTTCGCTCTCGCCGGATTGTATGCGGCGGCCGAAGTGCGGAAATTCTCGTCGTAGCCGGCCACCCCCGGCGGCACCGGGCTCTCGGCGCGAATCGCCTGGTTCTTGCGCAGGATCTGGATTTCCTCGTTGTCGTTCATCGACATGCTGATGGCGCGGCGCAGCGCCACTTTCTCCGGCGTGTAGCCGCCGACCACGGGGTCTTCCATGTTGAAGTAGTAGTAGGTGAGATTCGGTTCCACCAGCCGCTGCAGCGTGATGCCCTGCTTCGCCAGGTTCGGCGCAAGCTTGCCGCCGGGCGCCGCGATGTTGGCGTACTCGTTCGGAAAACGCTCGATGTAGTCGTGCTCGCGGTTGAGAAACGCGAGCCAGCGCGGCTGCGTCTCCTCGATGATGCTGATCTCGATGCGGCCCACCAGCGGCAGGCGCTTGCCCTTGAGATGCGCGGCGATCTTCCGGTCTAACGGGTCGGCGCCGGGCTCGGAGCCAAAAAACTCCTCGCGATATTCCGGGTTCGCCTCGAGCACGATCTTCGACGACCGTTTCCATTCCTTGATCATGTAGGGGCCGGTTCCGACCGGATGCGAACCCACGTCGTCGCCGAACTTCTCGACCACCTCGCGCGCGAACGCCGCGGTCGCCGGCATCGCCATGATGTAGAGCAGGTTGTAGTCCGGCGCCTTGAGCCGCAGCTGCAGCGTGTAGCGATCGAGCACCGTGATGCCCTCGATCGGGGCGTCGTAGTCGAACCGGCCCGCGGCCTTGGCGCGGTTGTACGCCTCCTTGGCGCCGATCAGGCTGTCCTCGAGCAGGAACATCCACGGCGATCTGAGCTTGGGATCGAACAGGCGTTTCAGGCTGAATTCGTAGTCCGCGGCGACGAGTTCCCGCTGTTTGCCCTTGAACGCCGCATGAGGCGTGAAATGGATTCCCGGCTTGATGCGGAAAACATAGGTCGCGCCGTTGTCGCGGATCCCGGGCATGGCGACCAGCGTGTTCGGCACCAGCTTCACCGGCCGCGCGAGGTAATCATAGGTGAGCATCGGTTCCAGCACGTCCTCGATCAGCGTGTTCGAATAGCGGTCCGATGCAGCTACCGGATCGAAGCTGGTTTCAGCAACCGGGAACGCGTAGCGGATCACCTTGTTCGGATCGGCAGCAATGGCGCAACCCGCCGCCAGCATTGCCGAGGCCAGCGCCAGGCGGACGAGAATGTGTCGTTTCAAGCCATGCCTCCAGTGGCCGTTGCCGCGTCGATGCGGGTGTTGCCGCGATTCATCGCTGCGCCGCTGCGCGCTGCGCGACGTCGACATCGAGATAGCGCCAGCTGGTGCTGACGAACGGATGCTTCTTGTAGCCTGCGACCCACGGGTGCAGCAGGTGGTTCTGCAATCGATGCACGGACAGGCGCCACGGGCCGTACACCAGCACCAGGTTCGACATTTTCCGGTAAAGCGCGTTGCGTTCGGCCGAATCCGGCATGGCGGCCGTATATTCGTACATTCTATCGAATTGCGCGAGCTTGAATTGCGAATAGTTCGCCTGCCCCGCATTCTGACCGTACAGCAACTGGAAAAAATTCTCGGCATCGGGATAATCCGCCTGCCAGCCGTCGGTACGCATCTGCAGCTTGCCCTGCTTGCTCAGTTTTCTCAGCTCCGGCACTTTCTCCTTCTTCAGCGTGATGCGGATGCCGATCTCCTGCAGCGAACGCTGTATCAGCTCGTCCATCCGGCGCGCCGCCAGCGTCGGCTGGCTCGCATACTCGATCACCAGCGGCCTGCCGTCCGGAAGCTCGCGATAGCCGTCGCCGTCGCGATCCAGGTAACCGAAAAGGTCGAGCAGCGCCTTCGACCGGGCCGGGTTGTAATCGCCGAAAGGATTGCGGAAATCCGGGTCGTAGCCGGCGATGCCGGGTGGAATCGCGGATTGCGCCTGCACCGCTTGATTATTGCGCACAATCGCGATCTCGACCTGCGTGTTGATCGACAGCGCGATGGCGCGGCGCAACGCGATTCTTTCCGGCGCGTAGCCGCCCACCACCGGGTCTTCCATATTGAAGTAGGTAAACCAGACGTCGGGCTTTGCCTCCCGGAACAGGCGTATGCCCTGCTTCGCCAGATTCGGCGCGATCCTGCCGTTGGGCGCCGCTATGTTGGCGAATTCCTCGGGGAGGATTTCGATGACATCGATCTCGCGGTTGAGGAAGGCGAGCCAGCGCGGCTGACCCTCCTCGATGACGTTGACCTCGATGCGTTGGTTGAGCGGAATCCGCCGCCCATCCAGCGCCTTCACGATCGCGGCATCCCAGGGCGTGTCCTCGGGCTCGGCCGCGAAACGCACTTCGCGATAGCCGGGATTGGCCTCGAGCACGACGCGGCTCGAGCGCGTCCATTCCTTGAGCAGGTATGGGCCGGTGCCGACCGGGTGCGCACCGACGTCGCTGCCATAGCGCTCCACCACTTCGCGCGCCAGCGCGCCGGTCGCCGGCGTCGCCAGGATGTAGGGCAGCTTGAAATCGGGCGCGGTAAGACGAATGCGCAGCGTGTAGCGGTCGACGGCCTCGAGCCCCGCCATCGGCGCATCGTAGTCGAAGCTTCCGCTTGCGGCGGCGGCAGCGGCGACCGCATCCGCGCCGGCGATCTTGCCGGCCAGCAGGAACTGCCAGGGCGATCTGAGCTTCGGGTCGAGCAGGCGCTTCAGGCTGTAGGCGTAGTCCGCGGCGACGAGTTCGCGCCGCTGGCCCTTGAACGCCGGGTCCGGCGTGAAGTAGATGCCGGGCTGGATGCGGAACGTATAGACCGAGCCGTTCTCGGACACCTCCGGCAGCGCGCTGAGCGTGTTCGGCACCAGCTTCGCCGGGCGCGCGAGGTAGTCATAGGTGAGCATGGAATCGAAGATGTTCTCGCAGTACTGCAGCGAGGCTTCCTCGGATTCACGCGCCGGATCGAACGAGTTCTCGCTCTGCAATGCCGCCAGGCGCAGCACCCTCGCGGGTTCGCCTGCCGCATGGACCGCGAAAACGGACGCGCACAACAGGATCGCCGCTATCGCGATTGCAAAGCGTGGAATCATCGAATCCATCAAGGCGCTGGTGGGCGCTGATTATACGGTATCGGGCGGTCGCGCCGAACGCGCACCATCGAGGCTGCCGGCTATCGGTGTTGCGGCGCCGTCAACGCATGCCAAGCTGCGCGAACAGGAATGCGAACGCATCCGCATCCTGCTCGATGGCCTATGCGAGCGAGGTTCCGATGCCGTGCCCGGCGTCGGAGGCCACGCGCAGCAGGACCGGCCGGCCGCCCGGATTGGCTGCCTGCAGGCGCGCCGCCATCTTGTAGGACATCCACGGATCGACGCGGCCGTCGTGCTCGCCCGTGGTGAGCAGCACCGCGGGGTACGCCGCGCCGTCCTGCACATGATGCAGCGGCGAGTAGGCGTAGAGCGCCTTGAACTGGGCGGCATCCTTGACTGTGCCGAACTCGGTGACGTTGAAGGCGCCGTTGGGGGTGAGCTCGACGCGCAGCATGTCGTAGAGGCCGACGTGGCTGACCACCGCGCGATAGAGCTCCGGCCGCTGCACCATGGCCGCGCCCACCAGCAGGCCGCCGTTGCTGCCGCCCTCGATGGCGAGCCGGTCGCGCGCGGTGTAGCCGCGCTCGACGAGCAGCTGCGCGCTGGCGATGAAATCGTCGAACACGTTCTGTTTTTTCGTCAGATTCCCGGCAAGATGCCAGTCCTGGCCGTACTCGCCGCCGCCGCGCAGATTGGCCACGGCGAACGCGCCGCCGTGGCGCAGCCAGAACGCGACGCGGCGCGAAAAGAACGGCCGCAGCGAAACGCCGTAGCCGCCGTAGCCGGTGAGCAGCATCGGCTGCGATCCGTCGCGCTTGCCGCCCTTCGGGTAAACGATGTTGACCGGCACCCTGGTTCCGTCCCTGGACAGGGCGAACTCGCGCACCACCCGTACGCCGGGGATGCCGCCATTGACCGCGTAGACCGGCGCGTCCGACAGGCGCGTCTTCACCGGTTTCGCGCCGCGCCGCGCCGGATCGTAGGCGTACCACGCGAATGCGCGCACGAAGCTCTGGCTGCCGAACAGGATCGCGTCGCCGGCGAGACGCGCGCCGGCACTGATGTTTGAAATCGGCGCGGCGCCGAGCTTGCCCAGGGGCTTGCCGTCGAGCCCGAACACGCGCAACTCCGACGGCCCGCCGGCGAGATAATTGACGTACAGCCGGCTCGCCGTCGGCACCACGTTCTCGATCACCGCGTCGGACTCGGGCACCACCACGGCCGCCGCAGGCAGGCCGCCTCCGGGCGAATCGAGTTGCAGCGCGACGATGCGGCCGCGCGGCGAGTTCTTCAGTCCGAGCGCATAGAGACGGCCGTCGCGGCCGAATTCCGCTCTGCGAAAGCCGTCGGTGTAGTCGGCGATGCGCAGCCAGTTGGCGTCACGCCCGCGCAGGAAATAGGCATGCTCGCCGCCATCGCCGTTGGCCACTTCGGCGAGCAGATATTTGCCGTCCTCGCTCGTCGACAGCTTGATTTCGGCGATGCGCGGGAAATCCTTGCCGATCACGTATTCGTCCTGCGCCGCCGGCGTCCCGATGCGGTGGAAATACACCTGCATGTAGAAATTCGCATCTTCTTTCGGCCGCTCGTCGCCCTGCGGATAGCGCGTGTAATAGAAACCGCTGCCGTCGGCGTTCCAGGCGACGCTGCCGCCCCCGGTGGGGTATTGCACGCGGGGCACCACGTCGGGGAGCGGTTTCCCGCTCGCCGTTTCGTAGATGTAGAGCGTGCCGTCTTCGCTGCCGTTCTTCGACAGGGAAACGGCGACGCGCTCACCGTCGAGCGAGGGCTCGAACCAATCGATTGCAGTCTTGCCGCTGGGGTCGAGGACATTGGCATCGAGGACCAGGCGCTCGGACTCCAGCCGCGCGCGGCCGTCCAGCACCACGATCATCGCCTGGTTCTTGGGCGGCGCCCGTTTGAGCGCGAACAGCTTGCCGCCGGCGAAGGCGAAGCTGCCGCGCGTCACGCGGCCGCCGCCGACCATCGCCTGCAATTCCTTCTTGATCGCCGCGCGCTGCGGCAAAGCATCGATCACGCCGCGCGTCAGCGCATTCTGCGCGCCGATCCAGGACTTTACCTCGGGGCTGTCGGTCTTTTCGAGCCAGCGGTAATCCTCGCTCACCACGGTGCCGAAATAGCTGTCGCTGACCGGTTGCCTGGGCGCCGAAGGATAGTCAAGCGGCGCAGCGCCGGCTGCGCCTGCGAAGACCGTGAAAGCCAAAAGCGCGGCGAGGGGATGCACAATTTTCATCGGATCTCCGGATTTGATCGGCGCAGGCTCGACCGGCCCGCCGCCCAGGGTCGCTATGGTAGCTGATCCGGTGGATTGCTTCCCGTCCGCCCGCGCTGAATCAGTACCAAACCGTCGCCCTCGGCCAGCGACCCATGCCGCAAAGGTCACAGCAATTTTGGTTCTATGACTTTCGTCTTATTGACAGCCCTTTTCACCCAAGCTACGGTGCATATCCAATACGCTGTCATTTGCGACACTTTCCGCGGGCATGGGGAGGCAAATGGGAGAGTCGGCGCTGTTCCGTCCCGAAGCCCTCGCAGCCAAACGCGGCGAATGGTTCGGCCGCGTCATCCTGGTTCGCCCGTTTTCCTTCGCCTTTCTCACGGCGTTTGCCGTTCTCTGTGCCGGGGCGATACTCGTCTTCCTGTTTTATGGCGAGTACACCAAGCGCGCCCAGGTGACAGGCCTCTTGGTGCCCGACCGTGGCTTGATCAAGGTGATGGCCCAGCAACCCGGCGTGGTCGTCGAACGCCGCGTCAAGGAAGGGCAATCGGTCAAGGAAGGGGATGTGCTCTACGTGCTGTCCTCGGAGCGCCTCACCGGCGGCCTGGCGCCATCGCGGGACGGCAGTCAGGTCGGCGTCGGCGCCAATGCCGCCATACTCGAAACCGTGCGCGCCCGGCAGGAAAGCCTGAAGGACGAGCACACCCAGCAAGCCCGCCTCGCCGCGCAACAACACGAACAACTCACGCGCCGGATACTCGACCTGCGGGCTGAAGTCGCCCAACTCGACAACGAGATCGCCACCCAGGCCGCGCGCGTCGCCTCCTCCCACTCCCAGTACCAGCGCCACAAGAATCTCGCCGAGCGGCATTTCCTGTCCGAACTCGCCTTGCAGCAAAAGCAGGACGAACTGCTCGACCAGCAAGGCCGGCACCAGGCCCTGCAACGCAACCGCCTGACGCTGGCCCGCGAACTGACGTCGGCGCAAAACGAACTGGCGCAACTGCCCGCCCGCAGCAAACGCGAACAGGCGCAAATCGCCCGCCTGGTCTCCGAACTCGAACACACCGGCGTCGCCACCGAGGCGCAGCGGCGCATCCTGATCACCGCGCCGCAGGATGGAACGGTCACCGCGATCCTCGCCGAGCCCGGCCAAACGGCCACCAGCCAGCCGCTGCTGACCCTCCTGCCGGCCAACACCCGGCTCGAAGCCCAGCTTTACGTCCCCAGCCGCGCGGCGGGCTTCATCGAGCCCGGCCAGAAAGTCCTGATCCGCTATGCCGCCTTCCCCTACCAGAAGTTCGGCCAATATGAGGGCACGGTAGTCGGCGTATCCCGCACCGCCCTGTCGCCGCAGGAAATCCCCGCCCAGCTTGCCAGCGCCGCGCCACCGGGCGGCGTCCCACAGGGACTTCCGTTTGTCGGCGAGGGCCTGTACCGCATCCAGGTGGCGTTGGCCTCCCAAGCCGCCACCGCCTACGGCAAACCCCAACCGCTTGCCGCCGGCATGGCGCTGGAAGCCGATGTGCTCCATGACACCCGCAGCCTCATCGAATGGGTGCTGGAACCGCTCTACAGCCTGAAAGGCAAAGTTTCGTGACGACTCTGGCCGCCCGTCTCCCGCCGCTCTATTTCGGCTTCGGCCGACAGCTTCCGCTGGTCATGCAGAGCGAAGCCGCTGAATGCGGGCTGGCCTGTCTGGCCATGATCGCCGGCTATCACGGCTACCGCACCGATCTGCTCAGCTTGCGCCAGCGCTTCGCCATCAGCCTCAAGGGGGCCACGCTCAAGAGCCTCATCGATGTCGCCGCCGCTCTCCACCTTTCCGCCCGTCCCCTGCGGCTGGAACTGGAGGATTTGGGCAAGTTGCGGACCCCCTGCATCCTGCACTGGAACTTGAATCACTTCGTGGTGCTCAAGCGCGTGCTGCGCAACGGTTCAGGCATTGTCATCCACGACCCGGCGCGGGGCGAACTCAAGGTGCCTGCGGCGGAAGTATCCACGCGCTTTACCGGGGTAGCGCTGGAACTCACCCCCACTCCGCGCTTCGAGAAGAAGGAAGAGAAACAACGCATCCGCCTGCGCGAAATGATGGGCAGTGTGGTCGGGCTGAAGCGTTCGCTCGCGCAAATTCTGCTGCTGGCAATGGCGCTCGAAGTCTTCGCCCTGGTCAGCCCCTTCCTCATGCAGTGGGTGGTCGACGGCGCGATCCTTTCTGCGGATCGGGACCTGCTCACCCTGCTGGTGCTGGGCTTCGGGCTGCTGATGGTGATCCAGACCGGCATCGGCCTCGCGCGCTCCTGGGTGGTGATGTTCATGTCCACACACCTGAACCTGCAATGGATCGCCAACGTCTTCACCCACCTGCTGCGCCTGCCGGTGAGCTATTTCGAGAAACGCCACCTCGGCGACGTGGTCTCGCGCTTCGGCGCCGTCGGCGCCATTCAGCGCACGCTGACCACCAGTTTTGTCGAAGCCATCCTGGACGGCCTGATGGCGGTCGCCACTCTGGGTATGATGCTGGTGTACAGCATGAAACTGTCCATCGTCGTGTTCGTGTCTGTCGCTCTTTACGCCCTGCTGCGCTGGGCGGCGTACCGGCCCTTGCGCCGCGCCAGCGAGGAGCAGATCGTGCTCTCGGCCAGGGAACAGTCGCTATTCCTCGAATCGATTCGCGGCGTACAGTCGATCAAGCTGTTCAATCACGAGGAGGCGCGCCGCGCCCGCTGGCTCAACGCCGTGGCGGACGCCACCAATCGCGGCATCGCCACGCAGAAGATGACACTGGGTTTCGGCACCGCCCACAGCTTCGTCGCCGGCGCGGAAAACCTGCTGATCGTCTGGCTGGGCGCCCACCTGGTGATGGACAACGTCTTCTCGGTCGGCATGCTGTTCGCCTTCACCAGCTACAAGGCCAGCTTTACCGGCCGCGTCTACTCCCTGATCGACAAATGGGTGGAACTGAAAATGCTCTCGCTCCAGGCCGAGCGCCTGGCCGACATCGTGTTGTCCGAGCCGGAGTCGGAGGAGAATACTCCGGCGACCGGCAACGGCAGCGAGACCGGCGAGAACATCGTTCTTGGCGGACGTGCCGAGCGCGAATTGACGGACACCACACTCAAAGCGAGGAACCTTTCCTTCCGCTATTCGGACGCCGAACCGTGGGTACTCAGGAACCTGAATCTCAGAATACTCCCCGGCGAAGCCGTCGCCGTGGTCGGCCCCTCGGGCTGCGGCAAGTCCACCCTGGTCAAGCTCCTGCTCGGACTGCTGAAACCCACCGAGGGCGAGGTGCTGGTCGGCGGCATACCTCTCGGGCACATTGGGGTCAAGAACTACCGCACGCTGCTCGGTGCGGTGATGCAGGAGGATCAACTGCTGGCCGGGTCGATTGCCGACAACATCGGTTTCTTCGATCCGCAGATGGATGGCAAATGGCTGGAGTCGTGCGCCAGACTCGCCGCCATTCACGCGGAGATCGAGGCCATGCCGATGGGCTACCTGACCCTGATCGGCGATATGGGCACGGCGCTCTCGGGCGGGCAGAAACAGCGTTTGCTGCTGGCGCGGGCCTTGTACAAGCGGCCGCAACTGCTGTTCTTAGACGAGGCCACCAGCCATCTGGATGTGGCGCGGGAGAGCGAAGTCAACCTCGCCGTGAAAGCTTTGAAACTCACCCGCGTCATCGTCGCTCATCGGCCGGAAACGATCCGGGCGGTGGAACGGGTGGTTGAACTGGGTGGCGGGACGGTGGTGCGGGACTTAAGAGCGGAGCCGGACTATGCGTGAGGGGTTTTCGAACGGAATCCGGAATTCTTCACTGGAACATCAGTGGAGTATGGGCGCGGTAGATGGGGTGGTCACCACTACGGATACCGCAATTTTGCTTTGTTTTTTCTTAGGAGATCATCATGCGAGAAATGACGGTAGGGGAAGTTGATGCGGTTAGCGGGGCGCTCGATAGTGAAACCGCTGGACTTGCGATTATTGGTATGTCGATGATTCCAGCTATCAATGTCGTCCTGGCTGGGGTTGCCTTAGGCATCGGGATGGGACTGCTCTTGGGACCATCCATTACTAATCTCTTGAGGTAGGTGTTCTTTGGGTTGTGAATGGATTGGAAGGATGTGGTACAGATACCATATCCTTCCACTAAGCGTTGCAATGTTGCCCTAGCGCTGTGATACTTTCAAAATACTGTTCGCACTTCGGACCAGCGCTCCGGGTAAGGGGATGAGATGAGTTGTCGCGAACTGCCCGAACAGCAATGGGCCGATCCAGCATCGTGTCCGTCGCACGATCCAACTGGCTGGGCCATTTGGAAGGGAAATCGATCTGTCCCGTGTAGTGGCGTAGGCGATGTTCTCGCGAAATTGAAAGGATGGCATCCGTTACACGGCATTTTGGTGGGGAGACCGGGTTCTGAGCGCTTTGTTGCTCCGATGAGTGTCGATGAACTCAGGGAGCCTCTCGCCAGATCGCTCGTTCGCAGCCAGCGGGTCGGACTTTGGTCCATGGTTGTGTTTGCCTGTTTGTCGATCGGGGCGCTCGGCTTGGTCTTCACGCGAGCAAGCATCGTATTTGCGACTATCGTCGTGCTTGGTGTTCTGATGCACACGACCGACTATCTTCTTTTGAGCGGTGAGCGAGCAGCGAATGAAAGGACGCTATTTTTCTACTCTTTGTGGTTTGGTCGATCCGGTAGGTCGGGCCTGGTGTTCTGGTGTGTCGTCGGCCTGGGAATGGGCATCACCCAGAGCGTCCTCCAACATAGCCTAGGCGGGTTGGAACCCTTGGTAATCAGATTCGGCGCTTACTACCCGGCCATATCGGGAGGGGAGTGGTGGCGGATTGTCATCGGGCCGTTCTTCCATAGTGGGATTCTTCATTTCCTTGCGAATCTTTCTGGCCTCATTCTTGTCGGGCCGATGCTGTGGTTGGCCGTCGGGCCGTGGCGTGGGGTCTTGACGTTCTTGCTTGGCAATTCCGCCGGCGTGTTGGCGGCTCTTGTTATGAACGTGGCGGGTCACGATTCTTATCTGGGTGTTTCTGCCGGCGTCTTCGCGCTGCTCGGCCTTCTGGTTACGGCAGGGATGTTGAATCCGCGTTTGCTGCCGCGCGGTTTGGCGATCATGTTCGCTTGGTTTGCGGCAATCTGTGGAGTCGGCGCTGAAGCATTGCCGAGCACTTCAACCGTCGCTCATTTGGCGGGGTTTGCGACGGGGGTTCTTGCGGCCTGTTGGCCGTTTTCACGGGCTATTCGAACGCCTATGTCGCATTGATAGCGATCATAAATGCATCGGGCTCAATATGGGATATTCACTGGGCCATTGTTGTTGGCACCTATATTCCAGCAGACGCGACAGTTAGAGCCAGTTCAGGATATTTGTGGTGGCACAAGGTTGATCGTCTCCCCGGAAGCAGATTGGACTTAAGCGGGAAATCTTGTTCATAATTAGCAAGGGCCACCTCTGGTTAACCCAAACCCGCAATTGGTGTCCCCCGGTATAATTCGCTTTTTTCGCACCCCGGAGTCCTCATGGGTTTTCTGGCAGGAAAGCGCATTCTCATCGCCGGCTTGCTCAGTCACCGGTCGATTGCCTACGGCGTCGCCAAGGCCTGTCACCGCGAGGGCGCCGATCTCGCGTTTACCTACCAGAACGAGCGCTTCAAGGAACGCGTGACCACGATGGCTGCCGACTTCGGCAGCCGCCTGGTGTTTCCCTGTGACGTCGCCAGCGACGCGGAGATCGCCAAGCTGTTCGCCGAACTCGGCGGCGTGTGGGGCGGCATGGACGGACTGGTGCACTCGATCGCCTACGCCCCGCGCGAAGCCATCGAGGGCGATTTTCTCGAAGGCATCTCGCGCGAGGCCTTTCACATCGCGCATGACGTATCGAGCTACAGCTTTGCCGCCCTGGCCAAGGCGGCGCTACCGCTGATGCAGGGCCGGCGCGCCGCGCTGCTGACGCTCACTTATCTTGGCGCGGTGCGCACCATGCCGAACTACAACGTGATGGGTCTGGCCAAGGCCAGCCTGGAGGCCGCGGTGCGCTACATGGCCGCGAGCCTGGGCCCGAAGGGCATACGCGTGAACGCAATTTCCGCGGGGCCGATCAAGACGCTGGCGGCTGCCGGCATCGGCAACTTCGGCAAGCTGCTCGCCTACAACGCCAAGCATGCGCCGTTGCGGCGCAATGTCACCATCGACGAAGTGGGAAACGCCGCTGCGTTCTTGTGCAGCGACCTCGCCAGCGGCATCACCGGCGAGGTGACCTACGTCGACGGCGGCTTCAACACCACTGCGCTCGGCACCGTGGAAGTCTAAGCGGGGATCGCGCCGCGATCCCCCGCTATGGGCTCTTCTTCTCCAGACTTGCCCTGTTGATTTCTATCTTGGCCGCGGCCCTGAGGCCGGCGATATAGGCGGCCGAGTCCTCCTGCGCGGCTTGCCGCGCCAGCTGCTCCTGCATCTCTTTCTCGCGCGCGGCGTCGGCCGGCGGCGCGTCGATCACGCGCGAAATCCGGTATATGCCGTAGCCGCGGTCGCGCAGTTCCACGCCCAGGTAGACCGGCAGCTTGCCGCTATCGGCGCGGAAAATCGCCTTCAACGCATCCGGGTGCACCGCCGGCTTGCCCTGACGCTCGACCGTCCTGGCCGCGCTCCAGGTCAGCCCTGCGTCTTTGCCCTGCTGCAACTCGGCGTATTTGGCCGCGCCGCGCTTGACCGCCAGTGCCATGGCTTCCTGCGCGGTCAGCTTTTTCGCAATCTCGGCCTTGACTTCATCCAGCGGTCTCGGCGCGGCGGGTTTGTGCTCGATCACGCGCGCCACCAGCAGCGTGTCGGAGCCGGCGTCCACCACCTCCGTGTTGTGCTTGTTCTTGATCGAATCGGGCGAGAACAAGGCATCCAGTATCCTCTGGTTATTGAGCACGCCGGCCGCAGCGTCGACCTGGCGCGTGAGCCACCCGGACTGCTGCAGCTTGAGCTTGAACTTGTCGGCGATCGGTTGCAGGCTGTCCGGCTGCTCGTAGGCGAGATTGCTGAAGGTTTCTGCGGCTTCGGCAAATTTCCTGCCCAGGTGCTGCTTCTTCAGGTCTTTTTCGATGTCGGCACGCATTGCCTGAAAATCCTTGACCGCCGGAGCGGTAATCAGGATATGGCTGGCCTGGCGCTGCTCGGGCTCGCCGTCCTTGGCCGGCTTGATTCCGGTCTGCTTGATGATGTGAAAACCGAAGCTCGACTCGACGATGCCGCTCAGCTGCCCCGGTTTGAGCTTGAACACCGCGTCCTCGAACGGCTTGACCATTGCGCCACGCGCGAAGTAGCCGAGATCGCCGCCGTTGTCCTTGGAGCCGGGATCCTGAGAATGCTGCTTGGCCTGCTCGGCAAATGTTCCTGGCGCGGCGCGCAGCTGCGCCAGCAGATCTTCGGCCTTCTTCTTCGCCGCGGCGCGTTCCTCGAATTTGGCGCGCACGTTGCTGTCGTACCAGCCGCGCACCTCGGCCTCGCTCACCGTCTCCAGTGCGGCCAGCGCGTCCGCATTGAGCACGGCGTACTCCGCGCGCACCTGCTCCGGCAGCACGAACTCGCCCGGATGGCTGTTGTAATAGGCCGTGACCGCGTCGGGCGCGAGCTTGACCTCGCCCGCGAACTGCTCGAACGCCAGCACCACCTCGGATATTTCCCGTCGCTGCCCCTGGATCGCGAGCATGCGCGCGACCTGCGCTTTGCCCACCAGGCTCGATTCGGCCAGTGCGCCGTTCAGCTGCTGCAGTTCGACGTCCCGGCGCAGTCGGGCCTCGAATACCACGTCGCTCATGCCTTGCGCGCGCAGCATGGCATCGTAGCGCGACTTGGAGAACTGGCCGTTTTCCTGGAACGCCGGCAGTCCCGTGACTATGTCGCGCAGCTGCCCGTCGGTCACCACCAGGTTGCTCTTGGCCGCGCGCAGCGCGAGCAGGCGCTGCTGTATCAGCTGTTCGAGAAGCTCGGCGCGCTGTTCCGGCGTATCCAACAGCGCGGCGTCGAAATTGCGCCCGAGAAGCGCGCGCAGACGCTCCTGCTGGTCGCGCTGCGCCAGACTGAATTCCTGCAGGGAAATCTTCTGCCCGGCGACCTCGGCCAGATCCTGCACCGTACCCCCGCTGCGTTGATAGGAGTCAATGCCCCAGAATGCGAACGGAAGCACCATCAGCGCCAGCAGCAATTGCACCAGCCTCTTGTGCTTATGGACTAGATCGAACATGAAGTTAAGCTCTCAAGTAAAAAGGCGAACCCCTGTCTGGGTTCGCCTTTCGTTGCTGGCGGAGTGGACGGGACTCGAACCCGCGACCTCTGCCGTGACAGGGCAGCATTCTAACCAACTGAACTACCACTCCAGCAATACGGAACACCCTGGTGGGTGCTGAGAGGCTCGAACTCCCGACATTCGCCGTGTAAAGGCGACGCTCTACCAACTGAGCTAAGCACCCTATTGGACTGATTGAAACGCGGGGCGCTCTGGTCCAAAAAGGGCGCTAGTTTAACGCATCTTTCAGTGCTTTGCCAGCGCGGAATTTTGGAACGCGCGCGGCCTTGATCTTGATGCTCGCGCCGGTGCGCGGATTGCGCCCGTTGCGCGCCGCGCGTTTGCCGACGTAGAAAGTACCGAATCCTACCAGCGTCACCATGCCGCCTTTCTTCATCGTGGTCTTGATTGCGGTTACGGTCGCGTCCAGGGCGCGTCCGGCCGCCGCCTTGGAGACGTCAGCCGACTTGGCGATTTGATCAATCATTTCGGATTTGTTCACGTTGAACCCCCTCTTCTCTTATTGAGTTTGGCCATGGGAAAAAAAAGATTGGAATAGATGCGCTGTCGGGGTGAGAATGCGACCGCAACCTTGTCTTGGCCGACAATGGCTGCACGGCCTTTATAGCAAGCGCCATTCACGCGTGTCAAGCGCTTTTCCGGTGCGATCGGTGCGCGCTCAGTGCGTGATGACGCCGCTTACCGGTTGGCCTTCGGCGGCCGGCGCAATCGGGGCGACCTCGTCCTTCTTGCTCAATGCCTCCGGCCTGCGCTCCAGCGCCAGCTCGAGCACCTGGTCGATCCACTTGACCGGCACGATCTCGAGGCGGTTCTTGACGTTGTCCGCAATCTCGGCGAGATCCTTCACGTTTTCCTCTGGAATCAGCACCGTCTTGATGCCGCCGCGGTGAGCCGCGAGCAGCTTTTCCTTCAGTCCGCCGATGGGCAATACCTCCCCGCGCAGCGTGATTTCCCCGGTCATGGCAACATCGGCGCGCACCGGGATGCCGGTGAGAATCGATACCATTGCGGTGCAGATGCCGATGCCGGCGCTGGGCCCGTCCTTGGGCGTCGCGCCCTCGGGCATGTGAATGTGCAGATCGATCTTCTGGTAGAAGTCCTCGGCAACACCGAGCTTGGCCGAGCGGCTGCGCACCACGGTGAGCGCCGCCTGGATCGACTCCTGCATCACCTCGCCCAGCTTGCCGGTGGTGATGCTCTTGCCCTTGCCCGGCATCACCACGGCCTCGATGGTGAGCAGTTCGCCGCCGACCTCGGTCCAGGCAAGACCAGTCACCTGTCCAACCTGGCTTTTCTTTTCGGCGACGCCAAAGGTGAACTTGCGCACGCCGAGGAACTTATCCAGGTTCTTCGCCGTAACCACGATCTTGCTGTCGCGGCTCTTGGTTACCAGGGTCTTCACCACCTTGCGGCAGATCTTGGAAATCTCGCGCTCCAGGCTGCGCACACCCGCCTCCCGGCTGTAGTATCGAATAACGTCGCGGATCGCCGACTCCGTGATCGAGACCTCGTCGAGCTTGAGGCCGTTGTTCTTGAGCTGCTTGGGCAGCAGGTAGCGCGTGGCGATGTGCACCTTCTCGTCTTCGGTATACCCCGAGAGCCGGATGACCTCCATGCGGTCGAGCAGCGCCGGCGGGATATTGAGCGTGTTCGCGGTGGCGACGAACATCACTTCCGACAGGTCGTATTCAACTTCGACGTAATGGTCGACGAAAGTATGATTTTGCTCCGGATCCAGCACCTCGAGCAGCGCCGAAGACGGATCGCCGCGAAAGTCCATGCCCAGCTTGTCCACCTCGTCCAGCAGAAACAGCGGATTGCGCACGCCGATCTTGGTCATGTTCTGCAGGATCTTGCCCGGCATGGAACCGATGTAGGTACGGCGGTGGCCGCGAATCTCCGCCTCGTCGCGCACGCCGCCCAGCGACATGCGCACGAACTTGCGGTTGGTCGCCTTCGCAATGGACTGACCGAGGGAGGTCTTGCCCACGCCGGGCGCGCCCACCAGACACAGGATGGGAGCCTTCACCTTGTCCACGCGGCTTTGCACCGCCAGGTACTCGACGATGCGCTCCTTCACCTTCTCCAGCCCATAGTGATCTGAATCGAGGCTCTTATCGGCGGCGGCGATGTCCTTGGAGATCTTGCTGCGTTTTTTCCACGGCAGGCCCACCAGTATGTCTATATAGTTGCGCACCACGGTGGCCTCCGCCGACATCGGCGACATCAGGCGCAGCTTCTTCAACTCGGCCTCGGCCTTGATGCGCGCGTCCTTGGGCATGCGCGCAGCCTTGATCTTCTTCGCGATCTCATCCAGGTCCGCGCCGTCCTCGCCCTCGCCCAGCTCTTTCTGGATCGCCTTGACCTGTTCGTTCAGGTAATACTCGCGCTGGCTTTTTTCCATCTGGCGCTTGACCCGGCCGCGGATGCGCTTTTCCACCTGCAGGATGTCGATCTCGGTCTCGAGCTGCCCGAGCAGGTGCTCCAGGCGCGCCTTGACGTCGAACATCTCCAGCACCTGCTGCTTCTGTTCCAGCTTCAGCGGCAGGTGCGCCGCAACCGTGTCCGCCAGGCGCCCTGCCTCCTCGATGCCGCCGAGCGAGGTCAGAATCTCGGGCGGGATCTTCTTGTTCAGCTTCACATACTGATCGAACTGGGTCACCAGCGCCCGGCGCATCGCCTCGACCTCGTTGTTGTCGCTCGCATCCGCGGGAACGGGTCGGGCCAGAGCCACGTAATGGCTGCGCTGGTCCTCGATTTCCTTGATCACCGCGCGCTGGCTGCCCTCGACCAGCACCTTCACCGTGCCGTCGGGCAGCTTCAGCATCTGCAAAATGTTGGCGATGCAGCCGATCTGGTACATGTCGTCGGCGCCGGGCTCGTCCTTGGCCGCGGATTTCTGCGCCGCCAGCATGATGCTCTTGCCCGCTTCCATGGCAATTTCCATCGCCTTGATCGACTTGGGACGGCCGACAAACAGCGGAATCACCATGTGCGGGAACACCACCACGTCGCGCAGCGGCAGCAGCGGAAACTGGGTCGGTTCGGAAGAGTATTCAGTAGTGGACATGGCGATACCTCAGCGGGACGTTCATTGGTAGATGGGGACGGGGGACATTAGTTCAACCCCGTCTGCACACTCAGGAAAGAGAACCAGCGACCTTGGGCGGGTCGGAATAGATTAACAGCGGCCTGCCCTCGCCGAGGACGGTCGACTCGTCGATGACCACCTTGCTGACATTCTCCATGGTCGGCAGCTCATACATGGTGTCGAGCAGCACCTGCTCGAGGATGGAGCGCAAACCGCGGGCACCGGTCTTGCGCGCGAGTGCTTTCTGTGCAATTGCCGAGAGCGCCGGAGGACGTATTTCCAGCTCCGCTCCTTCCATGCCGAACAAGCGCTGATACTGCTTTACCAGCGCGTTCTTGGGCGTGGTCAGGATCTCAATCAATGCCGCCTCGTCCAGCTCTTCCAGCGTTGCGATCACCGGCATGCGCCCGACGAATTCCGGAATCAGACCATATTTGATCAAATCCTCCGGTTCCACCGCGCGCAGCACCGCGGTGATGTCCTTGCTGTCCTTGAGGCTGCGCACTTCGGCGCCGAAGCCGATGCCGCTCTTCTCCGAACGGTTGCGAATGATCTTCTCCAGGCCGTCGAAAGCGCCGCCGCAGACAAACAGGATGTTGGTCGTGTCCACCTGCACGAAATCCTGGTTGGGATGTTTCCGGCCGCCTTGCGGCGGCACCGAGGCGACGGTGCCCTCGATCAGCTTCAGCAGCGCTTGCTGCACGCCCTCGCCCGAGACGTCGCGCGTGATAGACGGGTTGTCCGACTTCCTCGAAATCTTGTCGATCTCGTCGATGTAAACGATGCCGCGCTTGGCCTTGTCCACGTCGTAATCGCAGTTCTGCAGCAGCTTCTGGATGATGTTCTCCACGTCTTCGCCGACGTAGCCCGCTTCGGTCAGGGTCGTGGCGTCGGCGATGACGAAGGGCACGTTCAGCAACCGCGCCAGCGTCTGCGCGAGCAGCGTCTTGCCCGAACCAGTGGGCCCGATCAACAGGATGTTCGACTTCGCCAGCTCGATCTCGTCGTTCTTCGACAGGTGCTTGAGCCGTTTGTAATGGTTGTACACCGCTACCGACAGGATCCGCTTCGCCAGTTCCTGGTCGATGACGTATTCGTCGAGAATGTCGCAAATCTCCTTCGGCGTCGGCAGGTCGGACTTGGCCGACTTGCCCGACTTGTCGGGGCTGGTCTCCTCGCGGATGATGTCGTTGCACAGCTCGATGCATTCGTCGCAAATGAACACCGAGGGCCCGGCGATAAGCTTCCTCACCTCATGCTGGCTCTTGCCGCAGAAGGAACAGTACAGGAGCTTTTCACCGGTGTTTTTTTCGGTCATTTAAGCCTCATTTCCGAACGTCGGCGCGGTTGCTCAGTACATTGTCCACCAAACCGTATTTCACGGCTTCGTCCGCAGACATGAAATTGTCCCGGTCGGTATCGTGCGCGATGGTGTCCACGCTCTGGCCGGTGTGCAGCGCCAGCATTTCGTTCAGCCGTCCGCGCAGGTACAGGATTTCCTTGGCGTGGATCTCGACGTCCGACGCCTGCCCCTGAAAACCGCCCATGGGCTGATGGATCATGACGCGCGAATTGGGCAGGCAGAAACGCTTGCCCTTGGCCCCGGCTGCGAGCAGGAACGAGCCCATGCTGGCGGCCTGGCCCACGCACAGGGTGCTCACGTCGGGCTTGACGAACTGCATCGTGTCGTAGATTGCGAGTCCGGCGGAGACCGAACCGCCCGGTGAGTTGATATAGAAAGAGATGTCCTTGTCGGGATTTTCCGACTCGAGGAACAGCAACTGGGCGACGATCACGTTGGCCGTCATCTCGTTCACCACGCCCACCAGAAACACCACGCGCTCCTTCAGCAGGCGCGAATAGATATCGTAGGCGCGCTCGCCGCGGCCGCTCTGCTCGATCACCATGGGGATCAAGCCCAGGCCTTGCGCACCCTCGAAACCGGCCTGCGGCTCGATCCATCCGGCCGCGCGCGGCCTCCAGCCCGGCTGCATCATGCCGCCTCCTTGCGCGTGCCGCAACGCAAGATGTGGTCGCGTCGGCAACTGGCGGCATTCGCTTCGGTCGCATCCCCGCTGCGCGGGGCCCCTGCTCGGTCGCTCATGCCGTCTTCCCCATAAATTCATCGAAATTCACCGCCTTGTCCTCGACGTTCACCTGCCCGAGCACCCAGGCGACCACATTGTCCTCCAGCGCCAGGCTTTCCATCTCGGACAGGCGCTGCGGCTGCGAATAAATCCATTTTACCACCTCATCGGGCTGCTCGTAGCTCTCGGCCTGCTCCGTCACCAGAGCGCGCACCTGCTCCGGCTTGGGCGCAAGATCATGCGCCCTGACCAGCTCAGCGATGATCAAGCCCAGCGATACGCGACGCTGGGCCTGCTGCTCGAACATCTCGGGATTGATGGGCACCTGCTCCATCTTCATGCCGCGCGCCTCCAGGTCGGCGCGCGCAGCCTGCACCATGCGCTGCGTTTCCATCTCGATCAGCGCCTTGGGCAGATCGATCCTGGTCGCGTCGAGCAGCACCTGCATGGCCTTGTTCTTGATATCGGCCTGGCTGCGTTTTTTTACTTCGCGCTCGATATTTTCCCTGACCTCGGCGCGCATCCTGGCGAGGTCGCCGTCCTCCACGCCCAGCGAACGCGCAAACTCGGCATCCACCTCGGGCAGGTGCGGCTCCTCGACCAGCTTGACGCCCAGCTCGAAGCTCGCGCGCTTGCCGGCCACCTCCTTGCCGTGATAATCGGCCGGAAACGTCAGCTCGAACGTCCTGCTGCCGCCGGCCGCGAGTCCGAGGGTATTGGCCTCGAACTCGGGCAGCATCTGCTTCTCACCCAGCACAAAGACAAAATCGCTGGCCTTGCCGCCGACAAACTCGACGCCGTCGATTTTGCCCAGGAAATCCGCGGTCACGCGGTCGCCCGCTGCCGCCGGCCGCTCCACGCTGTGGAAATGCTGGCGCTGCTTGCGCAGGATTTCCAGCGTCTTATCGACCTCGGCATCGCCCACCGAGAGCACGGCGCGCTCGATCCTGCTCCCGCCAATATCGCCCGGCGCCACTTCCGGATAGATCTCGAAGGTGGCGCTAAACTCGATGCTCTTGGCGTCGGCCTCGCCCGATCTGGGCTCGATGCGCGGGTAACCTGCCACCTTGAGATTCTGCTCGCGCACCGCATCGCTGAAAGCTTTCTGCACGGTGTCGCCGATGACCTCGGAACGCACCTGCGGTCCATATTGCTGGGCGACGAGTTTCAGCGGCACCTTGCCCGGACGAAAGCCCGCCATGCGCAGATTGCGCGAGAGTTTTTTCAGCCGCTCGTCGACCTGCTTTTCGATTTCCTCGACTGCAACCGCCATGTTCAGCCGGCGCTCAAGCAGACCCAGATTTTCCAAACTTGTTTGCATCGAATTCCCTCAAAGTCCGTAACTAAACCGCGAAACCGAAAGGGGGCACTCCCGTTTCGCAACCCGCTCTCCAGGCTCCACGGCATGGTGCGAAGGAAGGGACTCGAACCCCCATGCCGTAAGGCGCTGGAACCTAAATCCAGTGCGTCTACCAATTCCGCCACCTTCGCGCGGATGCAATTTTACGCGATTTCCTCCTATACTGTCAGCCCAAGTTTTACTAATTCCTCAAGAATTTCAAGCTAATGTCCGCGGGCCACTACGAAAATTTCCCGGTTGCCTCGGCGCTGCTGCCGGCCCCATTGCGCCATCCGGTCTCGGTCATCTACCGCTTTGCCCGCTCGGCGGACGATTTCGCCGACGAAGGCGACCTGCCGCCGGGCCAGCGGCTGGCGCAGTTGGATGATTATCGTCAAGAACTCGGGAGGTTGGAGGCGGGCGCCGTGCCACACCGGCCTCTTTTCGTCGAACTTGGACAGATCGTGCATCGATACCGGCTGCCATTGCCGCTGTTTCACGACCTGCTTGACGCATTTGCCCAGGACGTCGTGAAGCAGCGCTATGCCGACTTCGCCCAGCTCATGGATTACTGCCGGCGCTCGGCCAACCCGGTGGGCCGCCTGCTGCTGCATTTGTTCGATGCCGCAACCGGCGAAAACCTGAAGCGTTCGGATGCGATCTGCAGCAGCCTGCAGTTGATCAACTTCTGCCAGGACGTGGAGATCGACTGGCGCAAAGGCCGCATCTACCTGCCGCAAGACGAGATACGGCATTTTGGCGTGACCGAACGCCAGATCGCAAGCGGCGACGCTTCGGGACCATGGCCGGCCCTGATGCGGTTTCAGGTCGAGCGCGCGCGCGCGCTGATCGAATCGGGCGCGCCCCTGGGACGCGCGCTGCCGGGGCGCATCGGCCTGGAAATCCGCACCATCGTCCAGGGCGGTCTGCGCATACTCGAAAAAATAGACAAGGCCGACGGTGACGTCTACCATCACCGACCAGTGTTGAGCGCTTACGACTGGCCTTTGCTGCTGTTCCGGGCATTGACGGGCTGATGTCGCGCTGCCGATGTTTTCACTGCGGTTTTATAGGCCCTGCAATCCAGGAATGTGCGTGAGTCCCGACGAATACTGTCAAAGCAAGGCGGCGCAGAGCGGATCGAGCTTTTATTACGCCTTCCTGTTTCTGCCGCCGCAACGACGCCGCGCCATCACCGCGCTGTACGCCTTCTGCCGCGAGGTGGACGACATCGTCGATGAATGCACCGATACCGGCGTCGCGCGCACCAAGCTCGCCTGGTGGCGGCAGGAACTCGCCCGGCTGTACGCCGGCCAACCGCAGCATCCGGTGGCGCGCGCGCTCGCCCCCGCGATCCAGCCCTTCGGCATCAAACACGAATACCTGGCCGAGATCATCGACGGCATGCAGATGGACCTGAGCCAGAACCGCTACCTCGATTTCGACGCATTGGAGCAGTACTGCCACCGCGTCGCCGGCGTGGTCGGCCTGCTTGCCGCCTCGATCTTCGGCTACCGCGACGAACGCACGCTCGCCTACGCCCACACTCTTGGACTCGCGTTTCAGCTGACCAACATCATCCGCGACGTCGGTGAGGACAGCCGCAAAGGGCGCATCTATCTGCCTCTGAGCGAGCTGCAGCAATTCAAGGTCAGCGCGGACGACATCCTGCACGCGCGCCAGACCGAGAACTTCGTCCATTTGATGGCGTTTCAAATCGGGCGCGCCGAGCGCTATTACCGCGCGGCTTTCGAACAATTGCCGCAACTGGACCGCAAGGCGCAGCGGCCCGGCCTGATCATGGCGGCGATCTATCGCGCACTGCTCAGAGAAATCGCAGACGACGGCTGCAAGGTGCTCAGCCAGCGCACGGCGTTGACGCCGGTGCGCAAACTGTGGATCGCATGCAAGACCTGGATCACCGCATGAACGTCGCCATCATCGGCGCCGGCTGGGCCGGCATGGCCGCAGCCGTGGCGCTGGCTCAGGCGAAGATCCGGGTCACGGTATTTGAAGCGGCGCGGCATCCCGGCGGCCGCGCGCGCTCGGTCGAAATCGAGGGCATCGAAATCGACAACGGCCAGCACCTGATGATCGGCGCTTACCGCGAAACCCTGCGCCTGATGCGCACCGTCGGCGCCGACCCGGACCGGCTGCTCGCGCGCCAGCCCCTCGCCATCGAATACCCGGGCAAGTTCAGCCTGCGCGCACCGCGCCTTCCCGCGCCGCTGCATCTGGCCGCCGCCCTGCTGACTGCCGGCGGGCTGACCTTTGGCGAGCGCATGGCCGCGATGCGCTTCATGACGGCGATGCGCCGCAACGCCTATCGTATCGCCGCCGATATGCCGGTCGCCGAACTGCTCGTCCGGCACCGCCAGACCGGAGCGCTCGCGCGCTATTTGTGGGAGCCCCTGTGCGTGTCGGCCCTCAACACCCCGGCCGCCTCGGCTTCGGCGCAGGTTTTTCTCAACCTGTTTCGCGATGCGCTGGACGGCGCGCGCGCGAACAGCGACTTCCTTTTCCCGCGCGTGGCTCTGGGCAAGCTTTTTCCGGAGCCTGCGGCGGACTTTGTGCGCGCCAACGGCGGCTCGGTGCGGCTGGGAACGCCGGTGCGGACGCTGGACAAGACTGCCGAGGGCTTCGTCCTGGACGCGGGCCCGGAGCGCTACAGCCATGCGATCCTCGCCGCGGGGCCGCATCAGATCGATGCCCTGCTCGAGCGGTTCGCCGCGCTCGCGCCAACGCGCCAGAGCGTGGCCGCGCTCGCCTACGAGCCGATTTACACCTGCTACCTGCAGTATCCGCAGGAGGTGTCGATGCCGCAACCGATGACGGGCTTCGACGGCGGCAACGTTCAATGGATATTCGACCGGGGCCGGCTGAACGGGATAGCGGGACTGCTGGCAGCGGTGATCAGCGCGCGTGGCGCCCACCAGCTCGTCTCCCAGAACGATCTCGCAAGCGCCATCCACCGCGAACTCGCCGCTTTCCTGCCCGGCCTGCCCGCGCCCCTGTGGTCGCGCGTCATCGCGGAAAAGCGCGCCACTTTCTCCTGCCGTCCTGGCATTGCACGGCCCGCGAACCGGACTGCGGTCGACCGGCTTTACCTGGCGGGCGACTACACCGCCAGCGACTATCCGTCCACGCTGGAGTCGGCCGTGCGCAGCGGTGTGCTCGCCGCCAAGCTGGTGCTCGAGCAGGGCCTGGCCTAGCGCAGGCGCGCGACGGCGTCCTCGACCCTGTCGCAGGCGATGATTTCCAGGCCGCTGATCGCCTGCCTGGGCACATTGGCCTTGGGGATGATCGCCTGGGTGAACCCAAGCTTGGCCGCCTCGCGCAGCCGTTCCTGTCCGCGCGGCGCCGGGCGTATTTCCCCCGCCAGGCCCACTTCCCCGAACACCACCAGCTGTTGCGCGAGCGGCCTGGCGCGCAGCGACGACACGATCGCGAGCAGCACGGCAAGGTCGGCGGCCGGTTCGCTGATTTTCACGCCGCCCACCGCGTTGACGAATACATCCTGGTCGAAACAGGCGATGCCCGCGTGCCGGTGCAGCACGGCCAGCAGCATCGCCAGCCGGTTCTGCTCCAAGCCGACCGAGAGACGGCGCGGATTGGGAGCGTGCGCCTCGTCCACCAGCGCCTGAATCTCGACCAGCAAGGGACGCGTGCCTTCCTGCGTCACCAGCACGCAGGAACCCGGCACCTGGCCGTCGTGACGCGACAGGAACAGTGCAGACGGGTTGGACACCCCTTTCAATCCCTTGTCGGTCATGGCGAACACGCCGAGCTCGTTCACCGCACCGAAGCGATTCTTGAACGCGCGGATCAGGCGAAAGCTCTGCTGCGTATCGCCCTCGAAGTAGAGCACGGTATCGACGATATGTTCCAGCACCCGCGGCCCGGCGAGCGCGCCTTCCTTGGTCACGTGACCGATGAAGACGATAATCGTGCCGGTCTGCTTGGCCAGGCGCGTCAGCTGCGCCGCGCATTCCCTCACCTGCGCCACCGACCCCGGAGCCGAAGAAAGCGCGTCGGAATAGAGTGTCTGGATGGAATCGATGACCACGATTTCCGGCTTCGCCCCGGCCAACACGGTCTGGATTCTTTCGAGATTGATCTCGGCGAGCAGCTGCAGGCCGCCCGAGTCGAGCCCAAGGCGGGTGGCGCGCAGCGCCACTTGCTCTGCCGACTCCTCCCCGCTGACGTAGACCGCCAGATGCGCCCCGCTCATGGCGGCGAGTGCCTGCAACAGCAGCGTCGACTTGCCGATGCCCGGATCACCGCCGATCAGCACCACCTGCCCGGCGACCAGTCCGCCGCCTAGCACGCGATCGAACTCGGCCACTCCGGTGGGCAGGCGCGGCGCTTCGCGCGCGCTCACCTCGGCCAGCTTCTGCAACTTGGATGCGGCCGCAACGCTCTTGTAGCGGTGGGTCGATGCCGTCTCCGCCGCGGTTTCGACGAGCGTATTCCAGGCGGCGCAACTCGGGCACTGGCCCTGCCATTTCGGCGCGCTGCCACCGCACTCGGTGCAGGTGTAGACGGATTTGGATTTAGCCACGTTCAGGACTCGAACTCTGAGCGTGGCAGGCCGCATTGCCGGATGATCGACTGCAGTGTGCCGATCTTCAACTCCTCATGATCGGGCACCGGAACCGTAACGCTGCCGGCAGACGTGCGAACTTGCATCACGACGTGGCTGCCGCGCCTTCTCACCTCCAAGAAGCCGTGGCGCGCTAGAATCCTGCAGACTTCCTTGCCGGAGATAACGGCAAGTTTAGCCATGCACTGCTTCGAATCGGGTCACGTAGACTTCGCCGTGCTGTCGCTTTGCGATCTCCTGCGGGTCGGCGCATTCGACAAACAATTCCACGGCTTCCTTCAGGTTCGCGGTCGCCTGCTCGATGCTTTCACCCTGGCTGACGACATCTAGCTCCGGGCAGAGCGCCACGTACATGTCGCCTTCCTTTTCCACGATCGCGGTATAGCTGTGCATAGCCATGATGACCTCTACTTGAAATTGAACGGCACCTGCATCGTCCGGCGCTTTCAGGGTCGAATGTTACCGCGTTTTCAGACCTCCACGATCGGCACCCGCGCGGCCAATGCGCACAACATCTCGTAGCTGACAGTGCCGGCGCTCGCCGCGACTTCGTCCGCCGACAACCCCTCGCCCCACAGGATCACCGGACTGCCTACCCTGGCTTGCGGGATGGCGCTCAGGTCCACGCAAAGCATATCCATGGATACTCGGCCCACGGTGTGCGTGCGCGCGCCCGCAACAATGACGGGGGTGTTGCTGTCGTTAACCCCAGGCGCATGGCGCGGATAGCCGTCTGCATAGCCGCACGCAACCACGCCTATGCGCATGGAGTGCCGTGCGACAAAGGTGCCACCATACCCGACCCGGTCGCCAGGCTTCAGTTCCTGAACCGAGATAATCTCGCTCGCCAGCGTCATCGCCGGCTGCAGGCCAAGTATTTCAGCGCTCACATCGGCAATCGGCGAGCAGCCGTAGAGCATGATGCCCGGCCGCACCCAATCGGCATGCGTCTCGGGGTAGCGCAGAATCGCGGCCGAATTGGCCAGCGTCGCCTCACCTTGCAAGCCGGCGGTCCATTCAGAGAAGCGCGCCATTTGTGCGGCAACACCAGCGCTGCCGTCCGCGTCTGCAAAATGGGTCATCAACGCGATGGTCCCAGCCTTGCCACCAGCCTGCAGCCGGTCGTAGGCGGCGCGCGCCCGCGGTCCAGCGAACCCCAGCCGGTTCATACCGGTGTTGATCTTCAGGTAAACGCTGATTTGCGTCGATAGTCGGGCGCGCTCCAGCATCAGTATCTGCTCGAGATCGTGCACAACCACGGTCAGCCCGTAGCGATCGACGATCTCCAGGTCTGCCGGCTGGAATACCCCTTCCAGCAACAAGATGGGTTTGGCGCTGCCCGCCTCGCGCAGGCGCACCGCCTCGTTCAGGTCCAGCAGCGCATAGCCGTCGGCGGCGGCCAGGGCCTGCGCGACGCGCGCGAGACCGTGGCCATAGGCATCGGCCTTCACCACCGCCCAGACCCTGGATTTTGGCGCGTGGCGCCGCGCCACGCCGAGGTTGTGCTTCAAGGCGGACAAGCTGATACTGGCGCGGATCGGGCGTGGCATCTACTTCGCCGGACGACCTGGAAAACGGGTCACCGCGTCACCCCTTGAAGGAAGTCTTCAGCTTGCCCTTGGAAAACTCGACAAAACGGCTGACCAGGCGCGAGCGAAATTTCTCCTTCGGATAGACCAGCGAGAGCGTGCGCGTGAGCCTGGGTACTAGCGGCAGCGCCACCAGCATGCCGAGCTGCTTTTCCTTGGCCACGATCACCTTGGACATGATGGCAAAGCCCAGGCCGGTTTCGACCACGCCCTTGATCGCGTCCGGGCTGCCCAGTTCCATCACCGAGTTCAGCTGTTCCGCCGAGAATCCGGCGCTGCGAAAATAGCTGTCCGTCACTTCGCGCGTACCCGAGCCGGGCTCGCGGCTGATGTACGGATGCAGCAGCAATTGCTTCGGCGTCACCGCCTTGAGCTTTGCCAGCGGGTGCGTCGGCGCACACACCACCTGCAGCTCGTCCTCGCAGCAGTCCTCGGTGGAAAGGCTGGGAAGACGCGAAGGCGCTTCGA
>Ga0156177_1012_pt1 | contig 36980 bp, 42 predicted proteins | sample RifCSPlowO2_12_FD_107830 | JGI IMG/M metagenome (GOLD analysis project Ga0156177, IMG submission 107830) | Betaproteobacteria bacterium RIFCSPLOWO2_12_FULL_64_23
CGGTCTGGCGCTGCTTCATGTGCTCCGTTTGCTGCGCCAGCAGTTCCGGCGCCGAGACGGCGCTGCGCGCTTCGCGCATCTTGGCGAACCATGCCTGCCTGTTTTCGTTCTGTTGTTGGGCGTTCTTGACGAATGCCTGCCAGGCGGCATCCTGTTTGGCCGTGATTCCCAGCTCCGCCTTCAGCGCCGCAAGACCTTCATTCGCGTTGCCCGAGTAGGTGTTGTACATGGCCTGCGGACCCATGCCTTGGCCCGGACCGTAACCACCCATCATCCCGGGGCCCATGCCTTGGCCCGGACCGTAACCACCCATCATCCCGGGGCCCATGCCGTAGCCCTGCCCGTAGCCGCCCATCATCCCGGAGCCCATGCCGTAGCCAGAGGGATGCGCACTGACCGCGGCCGCCGCCAGTCCGAGGGATATTGCTGTCGCGACAGTGATTACAATTTTCGTTGCGCGTTTCATGATCTATTCTCCATTGAGTGAATTTCGGAACTCTGCGAGACCGTTTGCCCTGCATCGGGTCATCGGGCCGCATCGGTTCCTATTCAATCACGCGAATGTAAGCGCCACGTTGTCTTGTTGTACGCTGAGGTAGCGCCAGGGCGGCGTGTTACGCTGCGTTACAAATCCGATCCATGGCGCGCCCCCTGAGGCGAGTTCGCGTCCCGCGGCATTGGTCGGGCAGCCATCGCCGCAAAGACGGCCTTGCAGATATGCTTCGCGACTATGCGCGCGAGCCGGCCCTCTAGCCTATGGCCGAAAACACGGGGAACGTCTTGAGCAGCCAAAAAGCAAACGCCGTGAGCATGCCGGTAATCATCGCGATGCCCATGAAAACCATAGCGACGCCCGCGCCGACCTGCAACCATCGCCCGGTGCGCCGCATCGACTTCAGCCGTTTCAGCATCGCTCCCGTGAATAGCGCGGTGACCAAGAAGGGGACTCCCAGCCCCAGCGAATAAGCGGCTAGAAGCGCGATGCCATTGGACACCGTGGCGGTGGCCGCGCTGAAAGTAAGAATCACGCCCAGCACCGGGCCGATGCATGGGCTCCAGCCGAAAGCAAACGCCAGTCCGATGAGATAAGCGCCGAGCGGGCGGGCCCCTTTGATATTGCCGTGAAAGCGCAGATCGCGTTGCAACCAGGGCAGCTTCGCCATCCCGATCATGAACAAGCCGAAAATGATCACGATGATGCCGCCGACAATGTTCGCGTCGTTCTTGTAGCTCAGCAGGAGTTGTCCGAGCGCGGTGGCGCCGGCCCCGAGCGCGATGAACACGGTCGAGAACCCGGCCACGAAGCACAGGCTCAAGCCGAACACCGCGAGTCGTTGCGCGCGCTCGTTCGCGTGACGGGCGTGCGAGAGGGCATCGCCGGCGACATAGGAGATATAGCCCGGAACCAGGGGCAGCACGCATGGGGACAGGAACGATATGATTCCCGCGCCGAACGCCGTCATAACCGCGATTGCGGTCAAATCAGCCATGGGCGATCGACTGGCTGGCGATTCCAGGACTCCGCGACCACGGGAGACCAGCGTAGCGTTCCGCGATGAATCTTGCGACTGTCATTTCTGCAGCTTGGTGACTAACGGCATGATCTTGTCGCGCAGTATCTCCGGCGTTACCGCTCCGATCTGCTTATAGGCAATACGGCCGTCGCGGTCGATTACAAAGGTCTCGGGCACGCCGTAGACCCCCCAATCAATCGCCACCCGGCCGGAAATGTCCGCCCCGATGCGCGTATAGGGATCGCCCATTTCGTCCAACCATGCCCGCGCATCATCGGGTTTGTCCTTGTAATTGATTCCGTGTAGCGGCACGATGCCCTTCTCCTTGATTCCCATCAGGATCGGGTGCTCCTCGCGACAGGCGACGCACCATGAGGCGAACACGTTGACGATCGACACCTCGCCGCGCAGATCGGCGCTAGCAAGTCCCAGAGTGCCTCCCTTGACCGGCGGCAGGCTGAACTCAGGCACCATCTTGCCAATCAGAGGCGAGGGAATGTCCCTTGGGTTCATGGTGAGGCCGATGCCTAAGAACACCGCCATCACGATAAACACGAGCAGCGGTATGTACCCTGCCAGATGCGTACGACGCCCCGGCACGCGCGCCTCGGGCGCGATGATATCTTCGGTCATGTCATTCCTTTCATTAAGGGATTTCCTACGTCCCCGCTTTCGTCGCAAGCATCGCTGTCACGTGGGCTAAATCGCGAAGATGACCACGCCAAGCGTGACCATGGCCAGGCCGCCGCCCCAGCGCATCACCTGTCTTTCTCCCTGTTGCCACGCCTGCACCTTGCCGAGCAAAGTCTGATCGCTCGCAATCAACAGCATAAGAACCAGCGGCAGGATAAAGATGAGGTTGTACATGACCAGGTACGCTGCCCCGGTGTAATAGGTCGCGTGATCATGCAGCAGGCCGAGCACCATCAGATACGGCCCGCCGGTGCAGGGAAACTCGCACAGGCCGACGAGTACGCCGAGCGCGACCGCAGTGGGCACCGATGCCTTTTCCATCAACACCGCAATTTTCTGGTGTGCGGCGCGGGGAATGCCGAGTTTCAGCGGGAAGGCGGGGACAAACTCCTTGGTTATGTTGATCAACCCAAGCACGATTAGCAGCGAGGCCCCGACCTTGGCCATGAAATGCGGCGTGTCGAAAATGTGCAGCGTCTGCAGCAAGCCAAGTCCGATCACCAGATAGACCAGGAATATACCCAGGATGTAGGCGCCGCCTATTGCCAGGACGCTCGACCGGATCTTGCCGATGCTCAGCAGGAAGGCGATGGTCACCAGGAGTACCGAAAACGCGCACGGATTGATGCTGTCGATAAGCGCCGCCACGCCGATGAGCGGCAGCAGCCATGTTCCGCCTTCGCTCAGATTCCACAGCGCGGTGGTGCCGATGTTCTCGAGCCGGAATAGTATCACCAGCCCGAACAGAAGCAGGGTGCCCGCGATAAGAAATGAGAGCTTCCTGGTCATGGGGATTACGGCGAAACGAGGGCTGCAAAAGCGAGTTCGAGCGGCGGCCCGGCGCTGTTTTCTATGGTCACGACTCGTTCTATCGGGCCGACTCCGGCGGGGCCATGAGCGGCAGGATCGAAAATCACCTCGATAAAGGCCTCCTCCTTCGGATTCATCGGTACGTTTATCGTAGGTATCGGGGTATGGCCCGGCATCCCATAGGCTTCGGATGTTTTTCCGCCCTTCACCAGCGCGGCGGTGGTGCACATGCACGAGGTGTAAATCTTGCGGATGGATATCGGCTCGGTGCCCGCGTTCCTGATCGGGTAGCGATGGGTTACCTTTCCGCGAGCCATCGAAATCGGACCGAAACTGAATTTCGTTCGAGGCGTGGTCAGCCCACCTGTGGAACCGGCACTGCCGGTTGAGCTCGCCGAGCCGGTTGAACTGGAGGCGACGGTTGCCGGTTGTTTGCTGCCCGGCTCCGGCTTGGCGGCGATGACCAGGCCGCCAATGACCAGGATGACGGCGCCCGCACCGATGATGATTTTCGTGTTCCTGGCAAATCGCGATTTGGCCGGCTGGAACCTTGCCGCTTTTCTCGTCGAAGCGCTTGACCTGATACTTGCGGATTTGCTCATGTCGTTCCCCCGTTGAAATAGTTGATCGAAATTGGATTGGCGATAGAAGGCGTCCGGCACCGCTTGCGCGTGCCCGGTCGGTTGTCGATGGTCATAGCGTAATCGGGGCCTATGGTTGTCATCTTCGTGTGCCCATCCGGCGCAGTTCGTCGAAATGGGCTTGGATCAGGTCATGGCGCAGTGCCGGGGCATTTCCTTCGATTCGATCCGGCGCGGAAGTGAACGCAATGACCGCGGGCAGCGCCAAAATGAACAAAACGGCCGTACCCAGTCTAAGCTTGGAGCCGAAACCCGGGAAGAAAGCCGGCGTCCGGTTCCTGTAGCCTCGGTATTCCTCGCCCAGTCCCGCCAGAGCTTCCCGCTCCTCGTGCTGTGCCAGTCGCGTGTACATGAACACCAGAATCGGAAACATGAGCAGCGTCAGCAGAGTCGGCCACTGCAGCAGGAAGCCGAACATGATTAAAATGAACGCGGCGTACTGAGGATGTCGCACCAGCGCGTAGGGACCGGTCATCGCCACCGTCTGTCCGCGCTGGGCGCGGTAGAGCACCCGCCACGCCAACGCGAGCAGAATAAACCCGCCGAGAACGAACACCGTGCTCACCAGATGAAACGGCCCTATATGCGGGTTGCCGCCCCAACCGAACATCATTTCCAGCAGGTGCCCGGAATCGTGGGCGAACCAGTCGACCTCCGGAAATCGCGACGACAGCCATCCCGAGAAAAGATAGATGGTGAGCGGAAAGCCGTACATCTCGGTGAAGAGGGCGACGAGAAAGGCGGAGAACGCGCCGAACGAGCGCCAATCCCGCGGCGATTTGGGCCGGGTGAAGCTGAACGCGAACACGATGAATATCAGCGAGTTGATCACCACCAGCGACCACCAACCGTAATCGGAGAATCCGTCGTTCATGCCTGATCCCGCTGTTCCTGTTTCCGATTACGCGCCGGCAGCGGCGCGATCATCGCGGTAAGCCCACGCCATCATCACAACGCCGGCAACAATCATCGGCGCTGACAACCATTGCCCCATGCTCATTCCGAATGCGAGCAGGCCAAGGAAGGTATCCGGCTGCCGGGCGAACTCGGCGACGAAACGGAACACGCCGTATCCGATTAGGAACGCGGCGGACACCGCCGCCCGCGGCCGGGGCTTGGCGGAGAACCACCACAGCAGCAGGAATAGCGTGACGCCCTCCAGCGCGAATTGGTAGAGCTGAGACGGATGGCGCGGCTGAAGATCGACATTCGGGAATACCATCGCCCACGGCACATCGGTCACCCGACCGGGCAGCTCAGCGTTAATGAAATTGCCCAGGCGACCCGCGGCCAGGCCCAGCGGGATCAGCGGCGCCAGAAAATCGGTCACGTCGAACCAGTTGCGGAGGCGCATGCGCGCGAACATCCAGACGGCAATCAGCACGCCCAGAAAACCGCCGTGGAAGCTCATTCCGCCGTGCCACACCATGAGGATTTCCAAGGGGTGGGCGAAATAGTAGCCCGCTTTGTAGAACAGCACGTATCCAAGCCGTCCGCCGAGGATCACGCCGAGCATGCCGTAGAACAGCAGGTCGTCGATATCGTTGGCGGAGACAACGCCGCCCTGGCGGCGCGCATGGACGCGGCCCAACCAGGCGAACAGCGCGAACCCGGCCAGATACATCAGTCCGTACCAGCGTATGGCGACCGGTCCCAGGCTGAGCGCGACGGGATCGAATTGAGGATGTACCAACACGGGTTTCTACTGGGGTTTCGTCGAGTACATTCCGAACGGCAGCACCGGCCATCGGGCTTTTCGGGACAGGTTGCGCTCGGTCGCGAGCGTCATTCGGCGGTCGGCGTGTTTCATCGGCGTGCTGAAGCCTGAGTGCTTCCCGCCGCGCCGCTTGCTTGGCGCACGCCGCCGACCGCACCCGACAGGCTCATTGCCTCGTCGATGCTTGCCTGGATCGATTTGGCGAATTCGGAGCCTGGGGGAGTCAAGCGCCGCAGCCGCTCCCAATGCTTTACGGCCAGTGCGAAGTCCTTGTCATCGAACGCGACGGTCCCCGCCAGCGCCAGCGCTTTCGCGTTGTCCGGATCGGAGCGGAGCGCGCGCTCGACAAGTTTTTCCGGCTCGCCCCGCAGCCGTCCGCCCTGGGCCATCGCCAGCGCGTCGGCATAGTCTGCAAGCAATTGCGCGTCATCTGGGAATAGCGCCACCGACTTGGCGTAGGCCGAGGTCGCCTCGTCGAACCGGCCCAGAACAGTTTGCGCCCGTGCCAGCATGACCCAGCCCTTGGCGTCTTGCGGGTTTTTTTCCAGGCGTGCCGCGAGCCGCGCGATCATCGCGTCCATTTGCTGCTGGCCAAGACCATGCGCAGCGTCGCTTTGCTGCGGGCGTAACGCGGCTGGGTTGCCGAGCGCGAGATACAAGAAGACCGCAAGCAGCGGCACCGCAACAACCGCGGCGATGGCCGCCGCGCGATGACGCCGTTGCGCCGGCGGGGCCACGGGCGCGCCGGCCCCGGGCACCTCTTCAAGCAGCCGATTTTCGAGTTCGCCGCGCGCCTGCTCGTATTGATCGTCGCCCAGCCTTCCGGCGCGCCTATCCTCTCCCAGTTCCGCGAGTTGATCGCGATATACCGAGACCTTCAGTGCGGTGCCCGCATCGCCGAGGCCAGGCCTTAGGTGGCTTTTCAGGAGCGGCAATGCAACGAACAGCGGCGCTATGAACGCCAGCGCCGCGGCGATGATCCAAAAGGTTGTCACGATGGTTCCTCCGCGCTGTTTGTCCCGAGCAATTCCTGCGCGCGCGCGCGCGCGGCCGCGCTGAGCGGCGTCGGTGCGATCTGCCCGCGGCGGCGCATCAGCGTGCGTAGCAGCAGGCTGATTCCAACCAAAAAGAGGATCGCCGGTCCGGACCACAAGAGCAGCGTGCTGGCTTTCAACGGTGGCCGGTAAAGCACGAAGTCGCCATAGCGCGCGACCAGATAATCGATCACGTCCTGGTCACTTGCACCCCGTCGCATCTGCTCGCGAATCTCGTTTCTCAGATCCACCGCCAGTTCTGCGTTCGACTCCGCCAGGGTCTGGTTCTGGCATACCAGACAGCGCAGTTCCGCCGCCAGGGTCATCAGGCGCAGCTCCAGCGCCGGATCAGCCGCCATGGGCGCGGCCGTCCTGGCCATTCCCGCGAGGGGAATAAGCGCAAGCAGGGCGGCCGCGAGCAGCATGCGCACGCTCATCCGCATCCGCTCCGACATTATGCGAGCTGCGGCCGGCGTCATCATCGCGCCCCCGCGGCGCCCGCATCGAGCAGTAGCGATGCAGACGCGTGCTGTGGTTTTCTTACGGCGACGCGGTACCTGCGGTCGAAAACAGCGAGCAGACCGCCCAGCGACATCAGCAGCCAGCCCACCCAGATCAATTCGACGAACGGCTTATGGTAGACGCGCACTGCCCAGGTCGTCGGGTTCAGGCGCTCGCCGAACGCTACGTAGAGATCGCGGACGAATCCCCAATCAATCGCTGCCTCGGTCATCGGGTTCTTCTTGTCGCCGTAGGTCCGCTTTTCCGGATGCATCACCGTAACCGCGCGCCCGTCCCGGGTGACGCTGACCTCGCCGCGCGACGCGATGTAGTTGGGGCCGGACACTTCGGAAAGGCGATCGAGGCGGAAGTTGTAGCCGCCGACTTCAACGCTGTCGCCAACGCTCATGCGCACGTCCTTCTCGGTCTCGTAGCCCGTGACCAGGGTGGCGCCGGCGATGAACACGGCAACGCCGATATGCGCCAACTGCATGCCATAATAACTGCGCGAGTTGGCACCCAGCTTGGCGAGTATGCCCCCCGGTACCGGGGATAGTCGCAGGCGCTCGATCAGGCCCGCGAGGCTGCTGGTGACTATCCAGGCGGCCAACAATATCCCCAAACTGACCGGCGTGCTCCAGCCGCCCATCGCAAACGGTACCAGCAACGCGGTCACTACGCCGACGGCAAATGCCCAGCGCAGGCGCATCGCAAGATTGGGCAGGCTGGCTTTTTTCCACTGCGCCATCGGGCCGACGCCGATGAGGAACATCGCCGGCGCCATCAGCGGAATGAAAACCGTCTCAAAATAGGGCCGCCCCACCGAAATCTTGCCCGCCCCAAGCGCATCCAGCACCAGCGGATAGAGCGTGCCGAGCAGCACCGAACCTGCCGCCACCGCAAGCATCACGTTGTTCAGCAACAGCATCGACTCGCGCGAAACCGGGTCGAAGCTCCCGCCCAGGCCGATGCGGTGGGCGCGCGAGGCGAACAGCAGCAAAGCGCCACCGACGACAATACCCAGGAATATGAGCACGAAGGTTCCGCGCGCGGGATCGGTAGCAAACGCATGGACCGAGGTGAGCACGCCCGAGCGCACGAGGAAGGTGCCGAGGAGACTCAAGGAAAACGTGAAAATCGCCAGCAGCACGGTCCAGCCCTTGAACGCGCCGCGCCTCTCGGTCACCGCCAGCGAATGGATCAATGCGGTACCGACCAGCCAGGGTATGAACGAGGCGTTCTCGACCGGATCCCAGAACCACCACCCGCCCCAGCCCAGTTCATAGTAGGCCCAGAGGCTGCCAAAGGCGACGCCGAGGGTGAGAAACACCCAGGCGAGCGTGGTCCAGGGACGCGACCAGCGCGCCCAGGCCGTGTCGAGCCGGCCGCTGAGCAGCGCCGCTATGGCGAAGGCGAACGCGACCGAGAACCCCACGTAACCCATGTAGAGCATGGGCGGATGCAGCAGCATGCCCCAATCCTGCAGCAGAGGATTCAAACTGCGCCCGTCCGGCGGCGCCGGAATCAGCCGCATGAACGGGTTTGAAGTAAACAGCAGGAAGGCGAGAAAGCCCGCGCTGATCAGCCCCATCACCCCAACTACGCGGGCGGTGAAATCCTCCGGCATATGGCGGCTGAAGCGCGTGATCGCGACGGTCCAACCGGCGAGGATCAGAACCCACATCAACAACGAACCCTCGTGTCCGCCCCAGACGGCGGCGATGCGGAATTCCAGGGGGAGGGTGGAGTTGGAATTCGAGGCGACGTAGAGCAGCGAAAAATCCCTGTTGATGAACGCGTAAGTCAGCGTGCCGATCGCGACTACGATGAACAGGAACTGCCCCAGCGCCGCGGTGCGCCCCACGCGCATCCACACCAGGTTGCCGCGCGCGGCGCCCAGAAGCGGGAAAACACTCTGCGCCAACGCCAGCGCCAGGGCGAGAATGAGGGCGAAATGCCCGATTTCCGGAATCATGAGCGGCGCGCCCCCTTAGTGCTGGTGTCCAGCGCCGGCGCTCGTGGTTTGCGAGCCGCCGGCTTCAAGTCGCTTGTCTTCTGCGCCCTGCCCGCCGCCACAACAGTCCCCGGTTGCGACCTTCTTGATTTGCGAGCCCTCGGTCTCGGGGCGCTTGTCGTCGGCACCATGCCCGCCGCCGGCACAACAGCCGCCGGCGCCACCGCGGCGCATCATAAAGATCATGCCTGCGGCGAATGCCAACCAAATCCAGTTTTGCGCTAGCCATTCCATGATTTTTCCTAAGTTAAGTAAACGTAACCTTTCCAGGACAATCCCTGGTCATGCGCGTCCCTTCCGATGCAGGCATCATGCATGCGTTGTTCCGACAGAATTCTGACGCGGAGATTACATGTGTGTAATCTTTGATCCAGGGCAAGACGATTCATGCACAATGCAAGCTGGCAAATGATGAGAGAGAGGCGACGATGAAAATCCTGATCGTCGAGGACGAGCAAAAAACCGGGGATTACCTGAAGCAGGGCCTCGCGGAAGCCAGCTTCGTGGTGGACCTCGCACGCGACGGCCCGGACGGCATGCACCTTGCCCTGAGCGAGGACTACGATCTGGTTGTGCTGGACGTGATGCTCCCGGGTCTGGACGGATGGGGGGTGCTGCGGGCGATTCGCGCTGCCGGCAAGACAATGCCGGTGCTCTTTCTCACCGCGCGCGACCAAGTCGAGGATCGCGTAAGGGGCCTGGAGCTGGGTGCGGATGATTACCTGGTGAAGCCGTTCGCTTTTTCCGAACTGCTTGCGCGGGTACGTTCGTTGTTGCGCCGCGGGAAGGCCAGGGAAGCCGAGGTGCTCAAGGCAGCCGATCTGGAACTGGACCTGTTGCGCCGCCGCGTTACACGGGCGGGTCGGCGGATCGAACTCACCGCCAAGGAATTCGCCCTGATGGAACTTCTGCTGCGGCGCCGGGGCGAGGTACTGCCGCGTTCCTTGATTGCCTCCCAAATCTGGGACATGAATTTTGACAGCGACACCAATGTGATCGAAGTCGCCGTGCGGCGGCTGCGGGCGAAGGTGGACGACGATTTCGAGCCCAAGCTCATTGTCACCGTGCGCGGCATGGGCTACGTTCTTGAGGTTCCGGAATCGGCGTAATGCGGACCAGGTCGGTCACCTTTCGACTTACTTTGTTTTTTTCCGCGGTTTCCACCGCGGTGCTGCTGTCGGTCGGCTATCTTGTTGGCGCTTTGGTGGAGAGCCATTTCATCGAGCAGGATCTGAACGAGCTCGACGGCACCATCGAACTTGTGGGCAATGTCCTGGCCAAGGTCAACTTCAGAAGCGACCTGGATCTGGTCCCGCAACTGCTCAACGATGCGCTGGTCGGATTCCCAGGTTTGTCCATCAAAATTGTCGGGCCTGAGGGCCGTATATTGTTCGCATCATCGGATGCGGTGTTCGCAGATACTCCGATTGAAGACCAGTCGAACAAAGCTCTATCCGGCCCGCGCGGACCCGTGGTGCGGGAAAGCGGTGGACACGCGTTCAGGGAGACCGTTGCCGCGCTGCCCCTGGGAATTGCCGGGATCCCTCCCGCCAGGGTGCTGGTCGCGGTCAATATCGACCACCAGCGCGATTTCATGGCGGCGCTGCGCAAGATTCTCTGGCTCTCCATCGCAGCGGGCATTCTGCTGACCGGATTGCTCGCCTGGATTGCCGCGCGCCGCGGACTCGAACCGATACGCCGCATCGCGGTGCTGGCGCAAGGTATCACCGCGAGCCGACTGGGCCACCGCCTGCCGCCTGAAACTGTCCCTCCCGAGCTATTGGATCTGGCTTCGGCGTTCAACGAGATGCTGGCCCGCCTGGAAGATTCGTTTCGGCGGCTGTCGGATTTTTCCTCCGATCTCGCCCACGAATTGCGCACCCCGGTCGGCAACCTGGTCACGGAAACGGAAGTGGCGCTTTCGCGCGCCCGATCCGCCGAGGAATATCGGGAAGTTCTCTATTCCAATCTGGAGGAATACAACCGGCTGTCGCGAATGATCGGCGACATGCTGTTTCTGGCCAAGGCGGACAACGGGCTGATCGTGCCCCGGCAGGAGCGGGTGGATCTCGCCGCGGAGACGCAGGAGCTTTTCACTTTCTATGATGCGCTCGCCGAAGAAAAGGGCGTCGGCCTGGTCCTCGAAGGCGGCGGCGCGATACTTGGCGACAGGCTGATGATCCGCCGGGCGTTAAGCAACCTGCTATCCAATGCATTGCGCTATACGTTGCGCGGCAAGTTAGTAAATGTGAGCATCGACCGGCTGGCCTCCGGCGAAACACGGCTGGCAATCGAAAATCCGGGGGAGGACATCGCGACCGAACATTTATCGCGTCTGTTCGACCGGTTCTACCGGGTGGATGCCTCAAGGCAAAAGACGAGCGAAGGCACCGGCCTCGGGCTGCCCATCACCAAGTCCATCGTCGAAGCGCATCGAGGTGCCATCGCGGCTTCCTCGGCAAACGGGGCGATACGCTTCGAGATCCGGTTTCCGGCCGCCGAACCGGCTTGAGCCGCGGCTGCTTGGCATCGAAACTACCCCACTGCGCTCCCTGCCGCATAGGATCGCGCCGGCATCACGATTCCCAGCACGCGCTCATGGTTGTTCACCTCAGGTTCGCCAAGCGCCTGTTCAGGTTGGGCGCCTTGCCAACCGCGCGTCGCATCGGATCGGGGCGGTCACGAGGGGTGCATTTTCGGATCGTTGCAGGGGCAGTCCAAGTCCCAGCGGTACATGCGCGGCGCCTTCTCGCCCGCGCGCTGGATGCGCAGCTCGATCGCCGCGGGCAACGGCGCCAAAGCCTTGAAGCTGAGAACGCCTTTGCGATGGTGGCCGCCCGGGGCGTCGCCTTTCCAGCCGGTGGGCAGCGCGTTTCTGTTGCCGACGCGGTCCACGATGAACGCGGTACGCACCAGATCGTCGTTCAAATCCTGGCTGTGAGTGCTGAGCGAAACCTGGAACGACCAGGTGGCCGCTTTGGCAGAGACGTCCACCGGTTTGACCGCAATCGTCACGCCGCCGTCTTCGCTGCTTTGTGACGCCAGTTCGGCGGCGAATGTCGTGGTGCTGACAAACATTGCCGCGCTTACGAGATGACAAAGCAGGAACCTGATCGAGTAGCGAGAGTCCACTGGTTTATGCCTTTTGAGTACTTGAATCACTCTGGATTAAGAAGGTGGTCTTCAATCTTGACGCGCTCGGTGAAATAGCCGGTTGGCCAGCAAGCTTAGGAGTCCGCCGCTATCTTGGACATGACGAGAGCATTACATAACTGTAAGAAATGAGCCCTCGCGCGCGCGATCCCCAGGTGCTTCGATCATCGCGCCGACCGACCGGGTAGCCGGCGCTGCAGCTCGCGCCGTGTGCAACCCGACGGGGGGCCGGCTTTCCTTACAAATACGTAATCAAGCCGTAATGTTGACGACAAGTGGAAAACGGCAGACTGCGCTTACCGGTCAATTGCGGTTGGCCGCCGCAACAGGATGCCGGCAGTGGAAGCTATCAGGCGATTGATCGCAAAAGCGCCGGCGAAGCACCGCCGCGGAAGCCTCGCGCTGGCGCGGTGCCAGTGTTCGAAGCGGCGACGCCAAGCGACTTGATGCAAACGTCGGCAATTTGTTTTTCCATTGTTCCTCCGAATGCGTTACGGCCATTCGAGGGACACCGTTCAACCAAGATAGGCAAAGGCAATAAGTGAGAATTCAACCGAAACTTCACTCCGTGCGCCGATTGCTGCTTGGTGTGTTTGTGCTGAGTGCGGCCGCCTTGTATTCCTACCAAGCGCGGGCCGCAACCGAGCAGCCGCCGATTCCTCGCGGCGTGGCAATGAAGTCGTGGCAAGAGAATGGTCGTGACGGGCGATATCTATTGCAGCTCGCGCAAGGGAAATCGCTCAAAGCCGGTCAGCGCGTTAGCGGGACTGTGATCAGCGATACTGACTGTGATATCGACGCCGAGGGGCTGAGCCATTGCCACAACACCATCAAACTGGCGAACGGCAGTGAAATCACGGTGATCGACACGCACAATATGCACCGCTATCGTTGCCTGGGAGCCGGGGACAAAATCTCGCTGAAGGGAATCGGCGGGTCCTGGATCATGGGGACCCTGTCCGCAAAGTGACCGCGCATTGACTGGCATTGTTCGTTGCCATTCGGTTCGCTCTGTGGGCCGTTTTCAACCGTCCTGAGCGGGACTGATCCTTGGAGGACTTGTCATGGAATGGCTGTCGCAATATTGGATCTGGCTGGTGTTGACCGCCGGCGTGTTCTGGCTGCTCGCGCGCGGGCGCCACGGGGGCCGTATGGCGGGATGCGGCTCGCATGGCGTACGGCGGTCCCGGCGGGGACGGCGAAACGCAGGGCACGGATACTGCGCGCCCGCCAGTCAAAGTGGAGACGGCAGATCAGGCCGCCGCGCGTGCCGCGATAGAGCGTTACCGTCGCGGCGGAGGATGCTGCTAGACGTGCGCACCTTAGGGCCTGTTGACATTCAGCACATGAGCGCGACGGGGGTAATTTGGGATGCAGCGCAAGGCGCGAGGAGTGCCGTTTGGTCATTCCAAACAAGCGACGAGCAACGCCGCGCGGCGTCCCAAATTATCCCCCGTCCCTTCGGGTTGCCTCTAAATGCGGCGCCTGCGGCGTTGCGCTCCTCGCCAAGGGAACCACCCTTGGCTTCGTCCCCCAAGGGGACTTTCCCCTCAAGGGGGATCGAGACCTTCGGGGCGTCGCGCGCCTTGCAGTCATCCGCATTTGGAGGCAACGCGTCTCATGCGATGAATGTCAACAGGCCCTAGTCAGCTTTGGCGTCAGTGTTCTTTTTCTTTCGGCCTACGCGCAAGCGGCTCAGCTGGAGCCGCCCAAGACCGTGGGCGCGCTTCAGCTGGTCCACGCGCTTCGCGGCAAGGAAGCGCTACAGGCGATCGATCGGCTTCATGGAAAAGGGCTTGCGGGGACCGATGGCTATGTCGCGCATTACGAAAGGGACGGCCTCGTCGCCATGCTTTACGTTTCTCGCCCCGCTCGATCGTCCATGACAGGCGCCCAGGTTGAAAAGATGGCGAGTGGCATTCGCGCAGGAAAGACGCCCTTCACCCATCTTAAGTCGTCCGAACGCAATGGTACGACCGTTTATTCGGCGCTCGGGGAGGGTCAGATCCATTATTTCTATCGCCGGCGCGCAGATGTGATTTGGATAGCGGCGGATCCTCCTGTGGCAAAAGAAGCCATAGAGTACCTCCTGCAATCTGATCCTTGAGGGTCGGCATCTGGGCATCGGTAGGAAATGAAGCAATGGCCGGCGCATGAACCAGCTCACAACGAGGGCAAAGGCTATGTCAATGGCAAGACTTTCTAGAATAATGATGGCCGGGCTGGTTTTGTTCGCGACAGCCGCGGGTGCGCAATCCCCTGACCGAAACGCCGCTGACGCGGCACTGGTTGACCGTGTCAAGGATACGGTTATGAAGGAACTGCGCGAGAGCGGCGCGATCGACCGGGCGGTTGACGCCGGTATTGGCCGTTTCCTGGAACGACAGCGCGCCGAGGCGGAGCAACGCGAGCGGCGCGAAGCCGATACGCGGGCTGCCAAATTGCGGCCGGTCTCCAAGGGCCGCGACCACATCCGCGGGAATCCAGACGCACCCGTCACGCTGGTTGAGTACTCCGACTTCGAGTGCCCGTTCTGCAAGAGCTTCCACCCGACCGTGAAGAAACTGGTCGACGAGTCCGGCGGCCGGGTGAGATGGGTGTATCGTCATTTCCCGCTGGATGATATCCATCCAGTCAAGGCGCGCAAAGAGGCGGTAGCGTCGGAGTGCGCGGCCGAGCTCGGCGGAAATGACGCGTTCTGGAAATTTGCGGATCGGTTCTTCGAGCTGACCCCGTCGAACAACCGCACGGATATCGACGCGGTGCTGCCGCAAATCGCCAGGGAGATCGGGCTCGACAAGGCACGCTTCGCGTCGTGCCTCGCGAGCGGGCGGCATGACCGGCGCGTCGCAGAAGATGCTCAAGACGCTGTCACCTCCGGAGGCCGAGGCACACCCTGGAGCATCATCGTGTCGAAGGGCGGCAGGACGTATCCGCTCGCCGGAGCGCAGCCCTATGCGGCCGCCAAGCAACTCGTTGAACTGGCGCTTGAGGAAAAGTGATCCGTGACACCCCGGTTGAAGAATCTGCGCGTCGCGTTCGGCCAGGTATTCGCTTATCCGTCGTACATTGCCCTTGCCGGAGTGCTTGCAATCCTGGTGTTTCTTCTGGCGGTATGGTTTCCCAATCTCGGGTTGATTACCCAAGTATTCTCTGACTCGAACGTGCCGCTTGCGGCCACGCTCGGCATTGCGCTGAGCCTGCTCGGCGGCATCGGCACGAATTTCAGCCTGCTCGCCGCCGGGTATACCGTTGCGATCGCTGTTCTATTCGGGCTCACCACCGCGATGATCGCCTATTTGGTGAAGCAAAGACGTATGGCGGCGGCCGGACAGAGCATCGCCATAGGTTCCGGCGCCGCGGTGAGCGGCGTGCTCGGCGTTGGGTGCACCGCATGCGGTTCGCTGATCCTGGGCGTGGTGCTTCCGTCCCTTGGCGCCGCCGGAGCGCTCGCTGCGCTGCCGCTGAACGGTGAGGAATTCGGAATCCTGAGCGTCGCGCTGCTTTTCGTTTCGCTGTTGCTCGTCAGCAAAAACATTACGGAATCGATCGCCTGCCCGCTTGCTCAAACCAGGAACGCTCAACAGCTATGAGCATACCATCGCTGTTGCTGCGACCTCTATGCCCAGCATCTCGGATCCGACGGTTTGAGGAGGAATCTGATCAACACGGCAGATTTGGCGTCGATCAAGCGGCCCTTTGGAAGCTAAACGCGGCGTGGCGTGTGCGGCCATCACGTTTGGCTTGAGCGCCAGGACGAATTGCGAGATCGTCCAGTTCGCATTGTTCCAGATAGTGAATGAAATCCCGCTGCAGCTTTTCGCCCCACTCGTTGCTTAGTGTCGCGTTCAGTGTCACGATCTTGCGTTCGAGCTGCAAAGCGGTCGCCTGGAGCAGATCGTAGCTCACTTCCGCCGCTTTGATGGAAACGGTCATTCCGGTTTCGCTCCCACTGCGCTGCAAGTCGCAGCCTGCATCGACCATCACTTCAACAGATCGGAGCGTCATCACGCCCATCATTGACAGCAATGCGTCATTCAACTCGACGAATTGCGCTTGCGTGAGCGGCACACCAAATTCCATTCGCCTGCGTTTGATGAGCTCCATCCCTTTCTGCTTCGGCGCTAGCAGCTTGCGCCCCACATACAGTCCGGGTGCCGAGACAAAGCGCTCGCGGCATTGCAGCGAGCAAAAGGCGTAGCCCACGCCACGATGTACAACCTGGTGCGCCCATTCGTCTACCATCATTCCGCAAACCGGATCTCTTTCCAGGCGGACTGATTCATCCATATCAACCTCCTGTTTTTTCCGCGCCTGCCACTAGGCAACACCTGCCTCGTCGTATGAGCTGCTGCCGGAGGCTCGGTAGTGAAGGCGGCACAGAAATGCCAGTAGCGCGGATTCAATGTCTGAATGATGCGGGAATGCTTTCGACAGGGGACTGACGCACGGATTACTTTTGTGTAATCCATTTCCTGTCGCGCACCAGGAGCGGTCGCCTGCGGTCGACCGTACGCCACCATGCTCCCGGCCCTACGGATTAACTCCTCTTTGGTACCGGCAGGCGCGAGTTGAAACTGGGCTGGTTATTGTCCAGTCGCCGGCGGTGAGGTCCGCCAAGCGGCTGCCGGTGTCGATTCCACTGCGGCTGCGTTGCATTTAGTCTCCACCATTTCACGCAATGTGGCCTCCTCGGCGACGAACACCTCTATCGCGATTGGATCGAGCTGGGTGCCGGACACGCGGAGCAGTTCTGTGCGGGCAACCTTAAACGAAGCGCCTCTGCGATAAGGGCGATCGGAGGTTATCGCGTCCAGCGTGTCGATCACGGCGAACAGCCGCGCCCACAGCGGTATCGCGGATCCTGCCAGGCCGCGCGGATAGCCGGTGCCGTCGAAGCGCTCTTCGTGGCTCAGCACAATCTCGGCGGCCTCGGCCAAGAACGGCGCATTCGCCAGAATGTGGTGGCCGATTTGCGGATGCCCGCGCATGATTGTCCATTCAGCGTCGTTTAGGGATCCGTGCTTGAGCAATACCGAATCGGGAATTCCGATTTTGCCGATGTCGTGCAGCAATGCACCCCAGTACACCTGGTGTAGGCGTTGCGGGTCGTCGGTGAAGTGCTTTGCCAGTACCAGGGTATGGCAGGCGACCCGTTTTGAGTGGAGCCCGGTTTCGCCTTCGCGCGCATCAAGCGCTTCCGCCAGCGCTTCCGCCAGGGCAAACTGGGCCTCGTCCAGCGCTGCCGCCAGCGAACGCTGTTTGCGTTCGGCAAGAAAGCAGCCTTCGCAGCAATATCCGTCGGGCGCCCCCGAGAATTGCAGTCCCGAAATTACGCACCCGCAAAGCCGGCAGGTTCGTGCGGCGGGGTCGCCGGATGCCGGGTGGTTCATGCCGGCCGGCGCGCCCGATTCAGGCCTTGAGGCTATCGCAAACCCGTTGCAGGAGCGCGCGCACCTGCTTGGCGAGCTCGTGCACGCCCGGTTTGTCCACCAGCTGCAACACCGCCTCCGGATCCATGAATGCCACTGTCACGTCCCCGCTCTCTTCTTCGCGCACCACCACGTTGCACGGCAACAGCAAGCCGATGTCGGGGTCGGCCTCGATCGCGCGATGCGCGAGGGGCGGATTGCACGCGCCCAGGATCCGATACGGCCGGCGCTCGATGTTGAGCTTGGCCTTGAGCGTAGCCTTGACATCGATGTCCGTAAGTACGCCGAACCCTTCCTTTTTCAATGCCTCCGTGACGTTCGCAACGGCGGTGTCGAACGGCACCTTGAGCTGAATGCTGAATCCGTACATGGGTTTGCTCCTTTGGCGCGATCGAACGGCTTAATGATGCTGATGTCCCGCGCCACCGCTGATGCCGCCAGACGGTGGTGCTGCTCCGGGTTCGCGCTTTTCGCCTTCCCCGTGTTCGCTGCCCCCGCAACAGCCACCGTGGCCGCCATGGCCGCCTCGTCTCATCATAAAAACGACGCCAATAGCGAGCGCCAACCAAATCCAGTTCTGCGACAGCCATTCCATGATTTCTCCTGACAGAGTATTAACCTACGAGGACAGCGCCACCGGCGCCGCGGGTGAAGAACTGCTTTCGTGCCGCAGGACAGAACAGGGTGCATTTCGCAATTGCGCCGAGCGACCTTCAGCTCCAAGCTTCACTTGATCCCACCATATACCCTAATAGGGTATAAGTCAAGTACCCAATGGGGGTATATGGCCGCGACCGGCGGCTAGCTTGCGTACCCGGAGTCGTAGCCCTTCCCTGCCGACGACCTGAACCAGGTCGCCCTCGCGCAGTTCTCCTTCATATCGCGCCGACCAAAGCTCGCTGCGTACCCACACGTCCGCCAAGCGCCCGCTTACGCCGAGCACCTTGCCGACGGCGCGCTGCATCTCTTCGGCGCCGGTCAGAACAGGCCTGCTGTTGCCCTGGTACAGATACCAGTAAAAAGCTGCGGTGGCGGCAGCGATCACGACGAACGCCGGCAGCGCGAAGGGCAGCGGCAGGAACCAGAATACCGATAGCCCGGCGAGCGGAAGTCCGATAAGTACAAGGTGGCACAAAGCTCTTTCCTCGGAAAAGTTCCGACTGACAGTGGGCCGACAGGCGAAAGCTTTTTCCCGGCCAGCAAGTGTCGGTTATTTCAATGCATCCTTCTGCCGTCGCAACGAGCTACTTGTTCAATAGATCGCGCCCCGCAGCTTTCCAGGCATCGAAGCCGCCGCCCAACTCGTAGAGGTTAGTGTACCCCGCGGCAGCAAGCTCGGCTGCGGCCTGGGCGCTCATGCCGCCGCTGCGACAATAAAGTACGATGGGCGTATCTTTGCCGGGCAGTTTGTCCATGTTGCCCCTGACTTGATCGAAGGGAATGGACAGATCCGTCTTGGGCAGGCTCCCTTGATCCGGAACATGCACGTTGACCAGAGTGAAATTCTTGCTCGCCATGCTCTTGGCCAGCTGTTCCACGCTCAGATCCATGAAGCCAAAGGCATTTTTGGGCAGTACCGGCAGGCCCTGCGTGGTCGATGCCTCGATTGGCGCCGGGCTGATGGTCTCCCCACAGGCGACCAGGACTAGCAGGGTCAACACGCCGGTGATGCGTATCATGCGTACTTTCAAGACTCAACCCGCCTTTCGTTTGCGGAAGGGCCGGCAGTCCGATTGCCGGCGATCAGTTCAATTTCCAGCTGAACTTGCGCGGCGCGGCTTCTCCTGCGCGCGGGATGCGCAATTCAAGCGTGTCGGGTCGCGGCGACAGCGCTTTGAAGCGCAGCACGCCTTTGCGGTGGTGACCGCCGGGCGGATCACCGTCCCAGCCCAGCGCCGGCTGTGGTTTGCCGGCAGCGTCCACCAGGATCGCGCTGCGCGCCAGATCGTCGCCGAGATCGCCGCTGTGGGTGGTCAGCGTCACCTGGAACTTCCAGGTGGCCGCGTTGGCCGAAACATCGGTCGGTTTCACGTTAACACCGACACCTTCCGCCTGGCTGCTCTGCGGCGCCAGTTCGGCGGCAGCGGCACCCAGTGTGTACAGCAGGGTCGCGCAAAGGACCAGCGCGCGTACTAGGGAAAACGGTTTCAGGATACGACTAGGCATTTGGCATGCTCCTTGGTGGCTTGAATTACTTTGGTTGTGATGTAGATGATTCCGGCGGCGTTGAACGCCAGTCCGACCCAGAATAGCTCGATTTGGTACTGGGTCGCGAACGTGACCAGTCCTGCCGCGCCGATGATCGGTGCGATGTTGGCCAGATAATGCGTGCAGCACGACACCATTGCCGCCGTCGAGGCCGTACCCGAAGTTGCAAGCACCACCCCCTGGTTGCGCGCGCCCTGCACCAATGCCTTCAAATGCACGAACAACCCCACCTGGATGCCGAAACCGGCGGCCAGCGCGAGCACGAAGTAGCGATAGGTTAGAAATTGCTCGAGCGTGAAGTCCCATCCCGAGACCAGCGTAAGCACCCCGAAATACAGCCCCAGAAGCACCAGCGCGGCGCCGATTCCCGCGAGCATCACTTTGCCTATGTTCGCATTCATGATGCCTCCACTCCGTCCGCTTTCAGTAACTCGCGGCGCTGCTTCTTCATGGGTGTGGTGCCGGCCTCGTCCAGGTCGCGGCGCTTTTGCGTGAACTCACTTTTGTCGATCTCACCCCTGGCATAACGCTCGCCCAGAATGTCCTGCGGCATCCTGTCGCGCGCGCTGGATTCTCCCGCACTCGATGTTCCGCCGAACCCGCGCGCCAGCATTACGATGCCGAAGATGATCAAGCCCCAGAACAGCAGCATGCCGATACCCATCCCGCCACCTCCGTATCCAAATCCGCCGTATCCCCACATCATGTTCGATCTCCATTCAGTAAGCTTGGTTTCGCTGCGGCATCCGATAGTGTTCATCGAAGTCTTTCGCCGCATCGGTTCCCACTCTACCCACCCAATGTAAATGGCCTGTAGTGTTTTTGTACGCTACGGTGACACAAACTCGGGCTCGATACGCTAGGGTACAAATCGGTCCAGAGACGATGCGGAAGGCCTGGGTTTGAGGTGCTTCCTCGCAAAATGAGCGCAAGCCACATAACCCGATTCCGCCGCGTGGATACGCGCCTACGTCGGCGGAATCGACTGAATTCTTGGCAGGCTGGCTTCTTTTACGATTCCACCTCGTTGATTGGGGAGTCGACCAGGCGGGTGTCGAAAAATCTCAAACGCTGCAGTCCGTGCCGTTTTGTCCGGGTAGAAGGCCGCGCGCCTGCAACTCCTTGGCCACGTTCGCCTGCATACCGCTGGCGCTGGAAAAATTCGCACCTAAGACCGTTCTTGCATCCACGCTGCGCCAATCAATGTTCTTCGCTACTTTGAAGTAAAGCGCTATATGGGTGTAATGCTCGGGGTACCAGAAGGCGTTGAAAGCGAGCGCTTCGCGCAAGAGCTCCTCTTCGTCCAATCCCTGGGACGCGCCGAGTGCGAGCAGCCCGAGCAGCGCGGAGCCGTGGTTGCAGTCCTGATGGAACGTCGAATTGTTGCAGCAGGGCCGAAAGCTGTTCTGGGCGACCCTGGTCACGAGCGCCTCCTGTTGCGCTGTGAGTTCGACAATCGGGAACGCGTTGAAGTAAGCGCCGCCGTTCGCTTCCCGGCCCAGCGTCCAACCGCCGGTGGAGGCGTAGCGGAAACGCGAAGGCCCGTTAAGCGGGCTGGCGCTGTTCGCCGCCATCCGGTTCGAGAGCCCCAGCGGCCAGAGCAGGTTCACGTAGAGGCGAGCGTTTTTGGCCGTGAGCAGTATCGGCTGGCGCGATGCCTTGTCCAAGATCATCTTAAGTTCCTCCGGAGCCCCGCCGCCCTCGGCATAGAGGGCCTCAATCTTCTTCCGGTCGATCACGCCCGCCTGCGTGAGCTTGACGATACTGTCCCCGAGCGCCACCCTGCTTTGGTAGCCGCCCGCGGGAATCACCTGCGCCGTTATGTCCTGGTATAGCCGCGCCACCTCTGCGGCCGGCGCGCCAGGCGCGAGCAGCGGGACCGCCAGAAAAGCCAACACACTCCATCTGAACCCAGCTATCGACATCATGCAGACATTCCTTTAGAAGATATAGAGATGGCCCCGATTGCCTGGACAGAAGCCCAGGCTCGACAAGTGATGCAACAGATGGAACGACCCGAAGGGAAATTTCGGGCGCCAGCCGAACATGGCCTGGCGGAAGTGTCCGAAGTCATGGGCGAGCAAGGCGGAAACCAGGCGCAAGCAGAAAACAGCGTTGGGGAAGAGGGAAGCCCTAGGGCCTGTTGACATTCATCGCATGAGACGCGTTGCCTCCAAATGCGGATGACTGCAAGGCGCGCGACGAAGCCAAGGGTGGTTCCCTTGGCGAGGAGCGCAACGCCGCAGGCGCCGCATTTAGAGGCAACCCGAAGGGACGGGGGATAATTTGGGACGCCGCGCGGCGTTGCTCGTCGCTTGTTTGGAATGACCAAACGGCACTCCTCGCGCCTTGCGCTGCATCCCAAATTACCCCCGTCGCGCTCATGTGCTGAATGTCAACAGGCCCTAGGGACGCGAAACCCGAAATCTCAACTGGCAACACTGCCAAGGCACGCAGGGCAGGGTGGGGCGCCGCGCCGCCTTCGCACCCGCGTATTCGTCCGGGATAGTCAGCTTTACCCCGCTCTCGCTTCCGCAGCGACGCAAACCGCAGATGCATTCACTCCGAGTTTACAGAAAGCACGTTGCACTAGCTCTTGTCTGAATGCTGTAATTGGTGCTGCGCCTTGCTTTCATCCACTTCCATCCCGCGAACCGGGTCTGCGTCTTTTTTTGCTTGAACCCCCGTATCGTGATGGCCTCCGCTGCCATGCATTCCTTTCATGAATTTCATATCCGCCACAAAGCCGATTCCAAAACCCGCGGCTGGTGCAATGACTGTCCAAGGGCCACCCAAAGACTGACCTACGGCAAAACCACCAATCAGACCTACGCAACAAAGCATACTTGCTCCTCTCTCTACCGTTCGGTTGGCTTTCGAAACAATTCAACTGTCTGGATGCATTCGGTGAATTTGTCGGCTAGAACCCGTTTCACCTGCTGCGGGTATGTCGGCTAATCGCCTTAATTCGTTCATCTTTTCCCCCATTCGTTGCGATCGCCGCGCTGGCAATCCGGTCTTGCCCGCTCTTCGCGCACGCCGTATTCACTTCACGAATCATGCGCGAATGATTCCGACGCGGCACTGACGCACAGATTACTTTTCCGTAATCCGGCTGACAGCCTGTGGCGGCGGGGTCAAAAGCGGCGCTGACGTGGCCGGCACGAGCGGCGCCATGCCCGCCACCCGCGCGAAAGCGCGAGGAAAAACGGCGCGCTGCGCCAGATCGAGCAGGCTGGCCGGGTTCCAATATTCGGGCGCGAACAGCGGTTGGCTCAGACCGATGGGCGCCGTCTAAACGCCCGTCCACCACCTCTCACATCTACGCTGGCCATTGCATGCGGAGTACAAAATTATCCCCGGCAGGGGAAATGCCGACGACCTTATCAGCCATACGTACTGTTCGTTGTGCACGGTAGCGTTGGCGTTGGGATATCGGTCTGTCCGGGTCTCGTTAGAGCTTCACCCGACGCAGCCGCAGCGCATTGGTGACCACCGACACCGAGCTTAGCGCCATCGCTGCAGCGGCGAAAATCGGCGACAACAGCAGGCCGAAAGCGGGATACAGCACGCCCGCTGCGATAGGTACGCCTAACCCGTTGTAAATGAATGCAAAAAACAGATTCTGTTTGATGTTGCGCATGGTCGCGTGCGACAGCTTGATCGCCTTCGCGATGGCGCGCAGATCGCCTTTCACCAGCGTCACCCCCGCACTTTGGATGGCAACGTCGGTGCCGGTGCCCATGGCGATGCCGACGTTCGCCTGGGCCAGCGCCGGTGCGTCGTTAATGCCGTCGCCGGCCATTGCCACGACGTGTTTCTCGCCTTGCAGCTTTTTGACTACATCGACCTTCTGGTGCGGCAGCACTTCCGCGATGATGTCCTTGATTCCAAGCTGCTTGCCTACCGCCTCGGCGGTCTTGCGCGAATCTCCCGAGAGCATGACCACGCGCACGCCTTCGGCAGTGAGTGCCTTGATCGCCTCCAGCGTGGTCTCTTTGATCGGATCGGCGACTGCGATGACGGCGGCGACGCGCCCGTCGATGGCGGCGAAAAGCGCGGTTTTGCCCTGAGCACGCAGCGCTTCAGCCTTGTCAGCCAGCGATTGCGGAACCGTGCCTTGCGCTTCCATGAGGCGGTGGCTGCCTACTGCGATTTTGCGCCCGCCTATCGCTCCGTGCACGCCCTGGCCGGTGATGGATTCAAAATGTTCCACCTGACCGAGGGTCATGCCGCGTTCGTCGGCGGCTTTGATGATCGCCTGGGCGAGCGGATGCTCACTCGCGCGCTCCAGGCCGGCGATAAGGGCGAGCGCTTCGTCTTCGGCAATTCCGCCTTCAACCACCAGGTCCACAAGCTGGGGCCTGCCTAGTGTGAGCGTTCCGGTCTTGTCCACGACGAGCGTGTCCACCTCGCGCAGCTTTTCGACCGCTTCAGCGTTGCGAAACAGGATGCCGCTCTTCGCACCCTGTCCCATGGACACGGTGATCGAGATCGGTGTGGCAAGTCCGACGGCGCAAGGGCAGGCAATGATCAGCACCGCCACGGCATTGACCAGCGCATAGGTCATGCTCGGCTCGGGGCCAAAAAACCACCACACCAGGGCGGTGACGATGGCGATGCCGATCACGATTTGCACGAAATACGCGGCCACGAGGTCGGCGAGTCGCTGCACCGGAGCGCGTGTGCGTTGTGCCTGCGCCACCATATGCACGATTTGCGAAAGGAGGGTGTCGGCGCCTACTTTCTCGGCGCGGATCACCAGCGTGCCTTTGCCGTTGATGGTCGCGCCGGTGACCTTCTCGCCCGCTTTCTTGGGGACGGGAACGGGCTCGCCCGTGACCATGGACTCATCCACGTTCGATGCGCCTTCCACACACGAACCATCTACCGGCACTTTCTCGCCGGGGCGCACGCGCAGCTTGTCGCCGACCTGTACCTGGTCCAGCGGCACCTCCACCTCACGCCCGTCGGCCTCGATGCGTAACGCGGTGTTCGGCGCGAGCGCCAGCAACTCGCGAATCGCCTGGCTGGTCTGCCCCATGGCGCGCAGTTGCAACACTTCTCCCAGCAGCACCAGGGTGACGATGACCGCGGCGGCTTCGAAATAGGCGCCTACCTGTCCCCCGTTCTCCCGGAACGCCGCCGGAAAGAGCCCCGGCGCGAATATCGCAAAGAGGCTGAATATGTAGGCGAGGGCGACGCCGAGTCCGACCAGGGTGTACATGTTTGGATTGAGGTTGCGCATCGAGAGCGCAAATTTGCGGAAGAACGGCCAGCCGCTCCACAGCACCACCGGCGTCCCGAGGGCGAACTCGAAATACATCTTGAGCTGCGGCGAGAGGCCGAACGGCTGGGTGAGTCCCAAATAAGGTCCCATCGCGATCACGACCAGGGGCGCCGACAATACAGCTCCCACCCAGAAGCGACGGGTCATGTCGCGCAGCTCGGCGCCGTCCTCCTCTGCACCCGCGACCGGCACCAGCGCCATGCCGCACTTGGGACAGGAGCCCGGTTTGTTCTGCTGGATCTCCGGGTGCATGGGGCAGGTGTATTCGGTCGCGACGGGCGCTGCCGGCAACAGCGACACCAGTGCCATCCCGCACTTGGGACAGGAGCCGGGCCCTTCCTGCTCCACTTCCGGGTGCATCGGACAGGTGTAGCTTGCAACAGGGGGCTGATGAGCGGGTGGGTCGCCGCTGGCATGCGCGCCGTGCTTGTGTGCACCCATGGGTTCCGGCTTTTTCAAATAACCGGCAGGATTCGCATCGAATTTCGCCCCGCAGTGCGCAGAGCAAAAATAAAAGATGTTGCCTTCGTGCGCACGTGTGGTTTTCGCCGTTTTTTCATCCACCCTCATGCCGCATACCGGATCGGTCGCCATGTTTTCTCCGTTCAAGAATTTGATTTACGTACAATTACAATTCGAGCGCGTTGTCGCGCCGGTCATGCATATTCGCCTCCGCAGCGGCACCAGACGCAAGTGCAATCCACGTGATCGCAGCTGGCGTCGTGCCGCTTGCTGCGGTAGCGGCGACGCGCCCAAGGCAAGAGCAGCGACTTAGCCCACGTCGACCGGTACAGCCGAAACAAGAACTGGCGCGTATCGCCCGCGCGTTCCTGGCGGCGCAGCAGCCAGCTATAGCCACGCCGACCGAATGCGTCGTAGAGGGCGCGGTTAACGACCCCGGCGCCCAGCGCCGGCCCGAGTTCCCGCTGCCAGAGGGCATCGTAGTTGCTCCCTTCTATCAGGCTACGCGCGGCGAGCACGCCGGAGACGGTATATGTCAAGTACCCCAAGGGGGTATCGTGTGCCGCTCGGTGCCCCTTTCCGGTTTCGCGCAACTTGCCGGCGCAGCGCGTCATGCACGCAGCGCGCCGCGGCGAGCCGCGTGACGCTGGAATCGCGCCCGTTCAGTTACGCTTTGCGGCCGACACTTCAGCACGCACACCCGCCGGGTAGGATTCCGGAAGCACCAGCACCGGCGCCTGCGCCGGCGCCTCGTACACGATCTTCCAGCTCGCGCCCTCGCGAGCCCAATATTGTCGCTTGCGCGTGCGCTGCGACAGGTTGCTCGAGCGGTAGTCCTGGTCGAAAGTCACGCTGACGAGATCCTTGGCACCGGGATCGCGCAACACGCTCAGCTTGTCGAACTCGACCTTGATCCACGACTTGCCCGCGCTCACCCGGCGCTTGTGCGCCTTCCAGCCCTCGAGATCCTTGTCGCTGGTGCGAAATTCCTTCGCGTAGTGCGCCAGGTAGCGTTCGACGTCATTGCTCTCCCAGTCGCGCTTCCATGCGTCGAGCGCGGCGCGAAAGGTGTCGCGATCGGCGCGCAACTCCTCCGGCGTGACCCACTCCACCTGCCGGGCGATCACCACCGGCGTCGCGCCCGGGCGCACATAGGTCCCGAGCGCCTCGAGGTCGGGATTGGCGAGCGCGAGGCAGCCGTCGCTCGCGCGCGGCGCGCGCGCGTAGGTGTCCGACGGCACGCCATGGATCCAGATCCCGTAGCCGGTGCGTCCCAGCAGCCGGTCGCGTGCGTTGGGATAGTCGATCGGATAGGCGCCGCTGCCGTACAGGTCGGGGAGCCTGTTCCCGGAAAGCCACGACGTGACTTGGTAGACGCCGATCGGGGTCCTCCTGTCGCTTTCGTGCTCCTTGCCGATGCCGAGCTTGCCGATCGACGAATAGAAATCCCGCACCAGGCGCGGTGTGCCGCCCTCCATCGCGTACACATAGACGCGCGAGCGTTCGGCATCGATGACGATGGCGCTCGTCTGCCTCGCGTCAAGCTGGAGCAGGTAGCGCGGCACCTGATCCGCTGGGGGCGCTTCGCGGCCGGCGCGCACCCGCGCGCGCGCTTCGGCGCGCAGCTCCTCCAGCCGCTCGCGCGCGGCGTGTGCAGTATTGCCCAGATCCGCGATCGGTTGCGCGCGTGCCAGCAGCAGATCGCCTCTTACCAGGTGCGCCAAGCGGAAATTGGGAAACTGCTCGATCAGGCGATCGATTTCACCGATTGCGTTTGTGAGCGCGCCCCGGCCCACGTTCGCAATGGCGCGCTCCAGTTGCACGTCGGCGCTCAGCGGTTTTGCGGCCGCCTCCAGCCCGCCCGCGGCCGCCGTGATCCAGGCAAGCGACGCCGCGATCGCGACCAGGGCTCGCGCGACAATGCGTTGCAGCCCCGTTCCCCGGAGCGGTCTTGGGCGAATGGCTGTCGGGATCAAACGCCTCAAACTCGCGCTCATTCTGTGGCGAATTGAACCGATCGCCGCGTCAGAGTGCCGCCCATCTTTCGGGACATGCCCTGTGCCAGCGCCGAGGATCCGTGGGCACCTGAATTCGGCGCGAGAGGCGTGGCGATTGTCATGATACATTTCTTATTTTACCCGGTTCAGCGGTCGGAGCTTCGCCGGACGGGGTTTGTGCGCCGGCGACACAAAAACCTTGTGCAGGCACCGCGAGCGCAGCGTTGAACTTGCTGGACATATTCTGGAACGCGATCAAAGCCGTGAGCTCGATGATCTCCTGCTCGAAAAGGTGTCGGCGCAGCCTGGCAAAAAGGGCATCGTCGACGCGCCGGGCCGGGTCGGTGACGGCTTCCGCGTACGCGAGCGTGGCTTGCTCGCGCTCGGTAAACAACGGCGAGGTCTCGTAGTTTGGTAGGGCGGCGAGCTTTTCCCGGGTGGCGTGTCGTTCAAGTGCAGCCGAGGAATTCAGATCCACGCAGAATGCGCACCAGTTGATCTGCGAGACGCGCACCTGAACCAGTGCGCGCAGCCCGGGTTCGAGCGGGGAAGTGTCGCGGTCGAGCGCGCGGTAGAGCAGGGTGAGCATCAGAAATGCGCCTGGGACGCGCCCCCAGATGAGCGCCGGTTCCAGCTCACGGCCGTATTTTTTTCGCTGTAGTCGCAGAATCAGGCGCGCGTACCAGGGATAGCCGCCCAGCGGCAGTCCACCGATGCGAGGCCTCGCTGCGGCACTCACGACGCGGCGCCTTCCGTATCCCTGCCGATGACGATCTTGGTTTCGCTCACATAATGGTGCGCGGGTATGACCAGGTTGGTAGGTGCCGGCACGTTGCGCCACACCCGGCCCGCGAGATCGAACTTCGAGCCGTGGCAAGGGCAGAAATATCCCCCGTCCCAATCGGCGCCGATGTCCGCCGGCGAGACATCCGGGCGGGACGTCGGCACGCAGCCGAGGTGGGTGCAGATTCCCACCACCACCAGGTATTCCGGGTTGACTGAGCGGTATGCGTTGCGCGCGTAGGTGGGCTGCTGGTTTTTCACGTCTGAACCCGGGTCTGCCAGCTTGGCCAGGTGGCGCGGGTCATCCAGCACTTTCAGCATGGCCTCGGTGCGGCGCAGAATCCAGACCGGCACGCCGCGCCACTCGACGGTGAGCTGCGTGCCGGGCTCGAGCCCGATGGTGTCGGCGCTGACCGGCGCGCCTGCTGCGCGCGCCCGCTCGCTCGGCGTCATCGAAGCAATGAAGGGGATCGAAGCCGCAGTCAGGGCAGCACCGCCTGCGATGCCGGTCGCCGCTACGAGTATTTTCCTGCGAGCGGGATCGGGCGCCGTATCCGGTTTTCCCGGCTCAGTCGAAGTAAGATTGTTAACAGCCTCGTCCATCGCTTTACCTCTTCGCATAAGCTGATCAATTACGGAACCTTGGCTGCAGGCCGCGTGAAAAACAGCGGCGTGCCGATATGCTGCGCATCACCCCCGGCAGAGCCTGGGGCTAAACTTGCTCGCTGATAGTGGCAAGGCTAAGGACTTGTCGCTATCTTGGACATGACGTGAACATTACATATATGTAATCGGTTCAAGAATGTGATCAGCCTAAAATGCGCGGCGGCGCAGTTGTGGACGGACTGGAGTGCATGCGCAACCGCGACCATCAGACGCCAACGGTACATGATGCTAAAGTCCGGATTAGCCGTGACTACGATCGAGCATTCATTGAGAGCCGAAGTCGAGCCTAAAGGCCGGGTTTGTAAGCCGCAATACACTCGATGCCCGGCAAACAAAAATGTTTTTTCAAACCATGAGCCATGCGAATCCTGGTTGTTGAAGACGAACCGAAGACCGCCGACTACCTGCGTCAGGGTCTGAGCGAAAGCGGCTACGCCGTGGACGTTGCCATCGATGGCATCGACGGGCGTCATTTGGCGCAGGAGACCGAGTACGATCTAGTCGTGCTGGACGTCAACTTGCCGGGCATGGACGGATGGAGCGTGCTGCAAAGTATCCGTAGCCGAGGGGATACACCTGTGCTTATGCTGACCGCTCGTGGATTTCTCAACGATAAGGTCAAAGGCTTCGATCTTGGGGCTGACGACTATCTGGTCAAACCGTTTCAATTTCCCGAACTGTTGGCTCGCGTGCGCAGACTGCTGCACCGTGGCGTGCGAACGACCGTGCCCGATGTGCTTCGTATCGCGGACCTGGAACTCGATTCCGCTCGCCACCGCGCGCTTCGTGGCAGCACGCGGATCGGTCTCACCGCCAAGGAATTCGCGTTATTGCACCTGTTCATGCGGCGTACGGGCGAGGTCCTGACGCGCACACAGATCGCGTCGCTGGTATGGGACATGAATTTTGACAGTGACACCAACGTGGTGGAAGTCGCCATCCGGCGCTTGCGCGTAAAGGTTGACGAACCTTTCGAGCGCAAGCTCATTCACACCGTCCGTGGGGTGGGTTACGTCCTGGAAGAGCGCACGTGAAGCCTGCAAGCTTGTCCTTGCGGCTAGCGGTCTGGGTTGGTGCGCTCGGCACCATGTTGGTATGCGCCGTGATAGGCTACTCTTACCTCGCCTTGGCACAGCAGCTCGATGGTCAGTCGCGCGAGCAATTGAGCGGTAAACTCAAACAAATCCAACATGCTCTGATCGAGGCACCCTATGTGGGCGCAATCAGTGCTGACACGAGCAGGCTGGCCGATCTGCTGATCGGCCACGACGACCTGCATCTTGCTGTATCCCGGCCGGAGTCGGACGTAGCACTCGCAAGCTTCGGCGCAATCGCGCGGGAATCCTTGCCTCGAGTGCGCGGCGAGACTGGGCAAGACCCCTACATAAATTGGCGTTCTGCCGATGGCAGGAGACTGCTTTCGCTCGCCGCGCGGAGCAAGGTTCGAAATGGGGAAACGGTTGCCGTCATCGTCACCGTCGATCGACGCGCCGACGACAAGCTGCAGGCCTCGTTTTTTCGCACAGCGCTCCTGGCTCTTCCGATCTCGCTTGTTTTGGTGGTGGTAGGCGCTTGGTGGATTGCGCGACGTGGCTTAAAACCGGTGTTCCGGTTGCGGCAAGCCGTCACCTCTGTGACGACCCGCGACCTCTCGTATCGCCTTATAGATAATGGACTCCCGGTGGAATTGCGTGAGGTGGCCACTTCTTTTAACAGAATGCTCGAACGCCTGGAGGAGGGCGTGTCGCGCCTGTTTCAATTCTCCGGCGATTTGGCGCACGAGATGCGCACCCCAATCTCGAATTTGCTCGGCAAGACCCAGGTGACGTTATCCGAAGTTCGCTCGGCTGACGAATACCGTTCGGTGCTGGAATCGAATGCCGAAGAATTGGAACGGCTCGGGCACTTGGTGGACGACATGCTTTTCCTGGCTCAGGCTGAGCACGCACGGGCAGCCCTGGGGCGGGAGGCGGTGGACCTGAAACAGGAAGCCACACGCGTGGCGGAATTCTTTGAGTTTGTGGCCGAGGAACAGCAAGTCACCGTCCGCGTTGACGGCGCGGGCGTTATTCAAGCTGATCGGCTCATGATCCGGCGCGCCGTTTCCAATCTGGTGTCGAACGCGATTCGGCATACGCCGCGAGGCGGGTCGGTCATGGTGCGGATAACGGAGACCCCTGAGACGGGCGCAACGGTGTCCGTTTCAAATTCCGGCGAAGGTATCTTACCGGAGCACTTACCCCATGTGTTCGAGCGCTTCTATCGAGCCGACCCCGGTCGTTCGCGCACTCAGGGCGGAACCGGCCTTGGACTGGCGATCGTGAAGTCGATCATGACCCTGCATGGAGGTGACGCGAATGCCGAAATCGAGCCTGGCGGAATAACGAGCTTCCGCCTTGTGTTTCAGAACCGGGGGTAACCCGATCGTGCCGCCGACGAACATCGGCTGGACCGCGATGTAGAACGCGACATTCTGTCCAACTGTTACAAGAACGTTTGATAATTCCAGGCAAAAATATTTGAAATTTGCCTTCAAAAGGATTGGAGAATGTGCCGCTGGGGATGCTACGTGTGTGTAGCGTCCCCAGCGAGCCGGCGTCATCGATTAGTCGCCGCCGATATCATTCGGGTCGAGAGCCACGTACACACGGAGATGGCCGGTGCCGAAGTCCCGCGGTGCGATCTTCGCTAACTCGAACGAAGGCGTGCCCAAGGTATCGAACATCCACGTAAACGCCTTCTCGCCGTTGGCGATGGTGACAATCTCGCCGCGGTTGACGTTCAGGTACTCGGAACCGGCGCCCAGCTTGATGACGCGGGCAGCCTGTGCTGCCTGTGCCGGCGTTCCGAGAGGGGCGTTGGTGTCGCGCTGGTGAGAAACAGAATCCATCGCGAATGCGCCGGACGCGAAAGTGACCGCTATGGCGCTTGCTGCCAGACTTTGAATGAGCTTGCGTGTTTTCATGGTGATACTCCTATTGAAGTTTACGATCACCCATTTGGGTGGTGCTGTTCTGTGCACGGTATGAACTATAAGGGCGCGCTCTTGACACCAAGCGCGCCGCCAGATTACGAAATCGTAAGCCGCAATACACCTGATGTCCGCTAAACTGATGCATCCAGCCGCCCACCTTCGTTGGCGTTCCGTCACCCGCGGGACGATAATTCCGCGCCCCCATCCGCACGCCAGCTCGGCTCCCCCACGCGCGGCACCGTTGGCGAGTAGCACCCGTTACACCTGCCCCATGCACCCGGAGATCGAGCGTGACGCGCCTGGGCGTTGTCCGGAGTGAGGCATGACGCTGACACCGGTTTTCGAGGCGATCGCCCGCGCCGCCATGGCGCTGAGATCGCTGTCCGCGGTCACCAACGCATTGCGCCGCAGCCGCGCCTAGCTATGAACTCGGGATAGCAATTGATCCCATGAAAACGAAAGTCTGACTTGAGGCATCGGTGGCTTCCTCGATTCAGCCAAACGAGGCGGCGCGCCAGGACCCGGCGAGGCCGATCCTGTCCATTGTGCACGGTGCGCTGACCTGCTGGATGTAAAGTCGCCGGATAAACAAGCTTGTCGTCGACGATCAGGACTTCCATCGTCTTTCCCTGTGAGGGTGGGTACGCATGCCCATCGTCCTCCCGACTAGCCCAGGTTTCTGAAGATTACAAATTTGTAATGGATTTGTCGGGCGCCTAAAAGCAAGATGGCCGCCCTAAGAAGGAATATTGGCGGCGAATCTCGCGGCTCGCTCGATTCGCAATGCAGCTCCAACGCCATCTATCGATTCGGACCGCCACAATGAATAAAACGCTTGTATTGGTTGTTGGGCTTCTCATTGCGCTTCCTGCTCGCGCCCAGAACCTTGCCGCCGCCGTGGAGCAGGCGTGGTCCCGCCATCCGCAGGCGGCGGCCATCGTGGCGCGGGAGGCCGAGGCCCAGGCCCGCGTCGAGGTAGCGGCAGGCATTACCCCGGGGCCGGCTTCGATGTCTCTCTCCAACCTGAATGATCGCCTGAACCGCAATCACGGCAAGCAGGAGTGGGAAGTCGAGCTGGCGGCTCCCCTGTGGCTACCGGGGCAGAAGGCGGCACGCGAGGCCGAGGCCAAGAGCGCCCTGGCGGAGGTCGCCGCGCGCCGCGCCTCCTTGCGTCTGCAGATCGCAGGCGAAGTGCGCGAGGCATGGTGGACCGTCGCCGGCGCGCGCAATGCCCGCGACCTGGCGGGGCGCCGGAATGCTACCGCCCGAGCGCTGGAAGCGGACGTGCTGCGCCGCTTCGAGGCGGGAGACCTCGCGCGGGTCGATGCCAATCTTGCACAGAACGAGCGACTCGCGGCCGAAGCGGAACTGCTCGAGGCTGAGGCCGCGCTGCGGCAAGTGGAACAGGCCTATCGCGGCCTCACCGGGGACGCCGCCCCGGCGGCACTGGCTGCCGAGAACGCCATTCCCTTGCGCGAGCGGCAGGAGGATCACGCGCAACTGGTGGCGCTGGCTGCGGCCGCGCAGCTTGCACGCGCGAGACTGAAAGTAACTGAGGACACCCGCCGCGATGCGCCGGAGCTGGCCCTGCGCATGGTGCGCGAGCGCGGCGAGTTGGGCGAGCCCTACGCCAACACCGTCGGCGTGAAGCTGACCATACCGTTCTCTTCCGGCGCGCGCGTGCGCCAGGAAAGCGCCGCCGCCCGGGCAGAGGCTTCCCAGGCCGACGCCGAACTGGCGCTGGCGCGGCAGAAGATCGAGCTCGATGCGGAACGGGCCCGTCTCGATCTCGACGTCGCCCTACGCCAGCTTGGCATGGCCGAGGAGCGCCGCGCGCTCACCGCCGACAACCTGCGTCTCGCTGAGAAGTCCTTCTCGCTCGGCGAATCGGACTTGACGGCGCTGTTGCGCGCCCGCGGCAACGCATTTGAAGCGGAAGCCTTTTCCAATCGCCAGCAGGTCGCACGCGCCGCGGCCCAATCCCGTCTCAACCAAGCTCTGGGAGTTCTGCCTTGAAGCACATCCGCAACTATTTTGTGGCGATGACCGTTGCCCTGTCCGCCCTGGCCCAAGCCGGGGGGGACGCTAGCGATGGCCATAGCCATGGTGAGGCGGCGGCACCTGCAATGACTGTCGCTGGCGCGCCGCGCACGTCCGCCCAGACCGAGGAGTTCGAACTGGTCGCCGTGCTGGAGGGGAAGAAACTAACGCTTTACCTCGACCGCTTTGCCACCAACGAGCCGGTTGCCGATGCGCAAATCGAGGTCGACAGCAGCACGCTGAAGGCCGCCGCGACCCAGATTGCAGCGGGCGTGTATTCGCTGCCGGGAGAGTCCTTCGCCAAGCCCGGCAAGTATCCGCTGGCGATTTCGGTGCAGGCCGGTGACTCCAGTGACCTGCTGACAGTCACGCTCGATCTGCCGCAACCGGTTGCCGGCGCAGCGCCCGTCAATGCGTGGGACAACCGGGCGGTCGGCGGCGCGGCGGGCGCGCTGCTGCTCGCCGGGGCCGCACTCGTTGCCGTGCGCCGGCAAAAGAGCATAAACCAAAGGGGAAATTGAATGAACGGAACAAGAATCTCGGCCTTCGTGACGCTCGCGCTGCTCGGGCTTGCCGGTGGGCACGCGCGAGCCCACGGTGACGAGGACCACAGCCAGGACAAGAAGCCGGCCGCAGCGGTGACCAAATCCGCGGTTGCCGGCGCCATACCAATCGAAGCGCTTGCGGCGCGGCGGCTAGCCGACGGCAGCCTGTTCGTGCCCAAGGCGGTGCAGCACCAGCTCGGCCTGCGCACCATGGTCGCGGAGATCAAGGATCTCGCCGCCACGGTCGAATTCAACGGCAAGGTCATCCCCGATCCCAACGCCGGCGGACGGGTGCAGGCGAGCCAGCCGGGCCGCATCGAGCCCGGGCCGAAGGGCCTGCCGACGCTCGGCCAGAAAGTGGTCAAGGGACAGGTGCTCGCCTACCTTCGCCCCACGGCCAACAGCATCGAGCGCGGCAACCAGCAGGCGCAGCTCGCCGAGCTCGAATCCCAGTTTTCCATCGCCGAGCGCAAAGTTGCGCGTTACGAGCAGCTCGAAGGCGCGGTGCCACGTTCTGCGATCGAGGCAGCGCGCTTCGAACTTGAGGCACTGAAACTACGCCGCGCCGCGGTGGGCGCCAGCATCAATGCGCCGGAGCCGCTGCGCTCGCCGGTAGCCGGCGTCATCAGCGCGGCCAGCGCGGTGGCCGGGCAGGTGGTGGAGGCGAAGGAGATCCTGTTCGAGGTGGTCGATCCCGCGCGCCTCTCCGTCGAGGCGCTGGCCTACGACCCGGCGCTGGTGGAGGGTATTGCCTCGGCGAGTGCCCTCGTCCCCGGCGGTGTCCTCGAATTGCAGTTCGTCGGTGGCGGCAGGCAATTACGCGAGCAGGCCCTGCCGCTGTTGTTCCGCGTCAAGGCACAAAACGCGCCGGTGGCAGTAGGCCAGCCGCTTAAGGTGACTGCCCGTACCGCGCGCAAGACCAGGGGCGTGGCGGTGCCGCAGGCATCATTGACAAAAAACGGTGTCGGCGAGACGGTGGTGTGGGCGCACGCTGGCGCGGAGCGCTTCGCGCCGCGCAAGGTACGCTTTCTGTCTCTCGATGCAGGCACCGTAGCGGTAACCTCGGGTATCCAGAACGGTGAGCGGATCGTCAGCGAAGGCGCCGGCTTGCTGGCGCAGATGCGCTAACCATGTTCGACCTCATCATCAACACCAGCCTCAAACAGCGGCTGATCGTTCTGGGCATCACCCTGCTGCTGGTGGTCTATGGTGTTCTCACCGTGCGCAACATGCCGGTGGATGTGTTCCCCGACCTGAACAAGCCGACCGTGACCTTGATGACCGAGACCGGCGGCATGGCGCCGGAAGAGGTCGAACAGCTCGTCACTTTCCCCGTCGAATCGAGCATGAACGGCATGCCCGGCGTGACGCGGGTGCGCTCGGTGTCGGGCGTCGGCCTGTCGATCGTGTATGTCGAGTTCGAATGGGGCTCGGACATTTACCGCAACCGCCAGCAGGTGAGCGAGCGCCTGAATCTGGTGCGCGAACAACTGCCGCCGGGCGTCGTCCCGCAACTCGGGCCGATCTCCTCGATCATGGGGGAAATCCTCTTGATCGCGCTGCCGGCCGATCCCGACAAGGTCAGCCCGATGCAGGTGCGCGAGTACGCCGACTGGGTCCTGCGGCCCAGACTGCTGACGATCCCGGGCATCGCGCAGGTGATTGCGATCGGCGGCGAAGTCAAGCAGTACCGCGTCGAGCTCAAGCCGGCGCAATTGCAGGCGCTGGGCATAGAACGCGAGAAGCTGGACGGGGCGCTGAAGGACTTCGGCGCCAACACCAGCGGCGGTTTTCTCGAGGCGCAGGGACGCGAGTACCTGATCCGCCAGATCGGCCGCACCACGCGCATCGAGGATCTGCAAAACCTCGTGGTCGGGGTGAAGAACGGCCAGCCGATTTTACTCAGGCAGTTGGCCGAGGTGAAGCTCGCCCCGGCGATCAAGCGCGGCGACGCCGGCTACAACGCCAAGCCGGCGGTCATCCTGTCGGTGCAGAAACAACCCAGCGCCGACAGCGTGACGCTGACGCGGGCGGTGGAAAAGGCGATGGCCGAGCTGTCGAAAGGGCTTCCGCAAGGGTTCGAGGCGCCGCAGTTCCTGTTCAAGCAGGCGGATTTCATCGAAGCCTCGATCGGCAACGTCGAGGAAGCGCTGCGCGACGGCGCCATCCTGGTGGCGGTGATTCTGTTCCTGTTCCTGCTCAACCTGCGCACGACGCTCATTTCGCTGGTGGCGATTCCGGTGTCGCTGCTGGCCACCGCGCTGGTGTTCCAGTACTTCGGGCTGTCGATCAACACCATGACGCTCGGCGGCCTGGCCATCGCTATTGGCGCGCTGGTGGACGATGCGGTGGTGGGGGTGGAGAACGTGCTGCGTCGGCTCAAAGCCAATCACCTCCGCGCGGAGCCGAAACCGGCGCTCGAAGTCATCGCCGCGGCTATCCACGAAGTGCTGTCGGCCATCGTCTATGCGACGGTGATCATCGTGCTGGTGTTCGTGCCGCTGTT
>Ga0156177_1115_pt1 | contig 35546 bp, 34 predicted proteins | sample RifCSPlowO2_12_FD_107830 | JGI IMG/M metagenome (GOLD analysis project Ga0156177, IMG submission 107830) | Betaproteobacteria bacterium RIFCSPLOWO2_12_FULL_64_23
ATTTGCGCGGAACAGGGGCTGGACGCCGGGCAGCTCGCGGCCGCGGCGCAATCGGAGGCGGTGGCGGCCGAGTACCACGGTTATACCGACGAGGCCCTGGCGCGCAACGTGTTCGGCGCGCCCAGCTATGTCATCGACGGCGAGATCTTCTGGGGCCAGGACCGGCTGGAGTTCGTCGAGCGCGCCCTGCGCCTGTGATGGTGATCAACTTCGAATGGAACAGTGCGCCGGTTTGCGCATGAGCCGGGAAAATTACAAGGACCACGGGCCATTTCAGAATTACCGAAATGGCCCCTGAATTAGGGGAGCATGAGGGCATGCGCCCCGAAGGAAGTCCCCTCGGGGGATATCCCCTCATATTCATGAAATCCAAAACCAAAAACTGGTTCGCCCTGCGCCGCGCCGGCGTCGAGGTGAGCGAGGAAGACGGCGTGCGCTCGCTGCACCTGGGCGGCGACGCGATCCAGAGCTCGATCCGGCTCGCGCGCCCGGACGAGCTGGCGCTCGACTACACGCGCGCGATGATGGCGTTCCTGCTGTTCCGGCCGCTGCCGCGCGAAGTGTTGATGATCGGCCTGGGCGGCGGCTCGATGGCGCGCTATATCCACCAGCGCATGCCGGGGACGCGCACCACGGTGGTCGAGATCAATGCCAAGGTGCTGGCGGCAGCGCGCAGCATGTTCCACTTTCCCGCCGATGATGCGCGCCTGAAAACGGAAATCGCCGACGGCGCGGATTACGTCCGCGACCACGCCGAGTCGGCCGACGTGCTGCTGGTGGACGGCTTCGACGACGGCAGGCAACCCGCGGCGCTGTGCACCCAGTCATTCTACGATGCGGCCCACGCCGCGCTGCGCACCGGGGGCGTGATGGTGGTCAACTTCATGGCGCAAGAAAAGAAACTCGATGTCTTCCTGCAGCGCGTCGAGAAAAGTTTCGATGAGCGCGTGATTCACCTCAACGCGGCCGACCGGGTCAACCGCATCGTCTTCGCCTTCAAGCGCCATCCGCGCGAGATTGCCTGGGCGGAATTGAACAAGCGCGCGCGGCAGTTGAAGAAAATCCACGATCTTCCGCTGGAGGAATTCATCACCGGGCTGAAGGAGATCAACCCGCATACGCGGGTGAATCTCAGGCTGCGCGCGGCCGCGGCCGATTGATATCTGCGGCGCCGGCGTTTGCCGCGCGAGATTGGTGCGCCTGCGCTCTAGTACGACGACACGTGGATTGCGAAGTCTGACCACCGTGTCGGTGTAGGAGCGAGCTTGCTCGCGAACAATACGATTCGCGAGCAAGCTCGCTCCTACAAGGCGAGCATGCTTCGAAAGCAACGTGTCATCGTACCAGTCCTGCCATGCCGATGCGCATGGCTCGCTTCACACCGAACGCTGCGCCTTGTCTTTTTCGTTTTGCGCCTTGATCAGCGCGCGCGCATTCTCCCATTCGGCATCGCCCCAGCTGAGCATTTGAGTGAAACCGCCGCCGTTGGCCTGCCAGCCGGCGCCGTCCAGGGCTATGGTCTGGCCGCTGAGCCATTCGCAGCCGTCGGCCATGAGAAAGCAGGCGAGGTTCTGCAGCTCGGGCATGCGGCCGAAGCGGCCCATGGGATTTGCTTTCGAGGCATCGCGGTCTTTGCCGTCCTTGCCCGGATACAGGCGCTTGCCCGCGCCCTCGGTGGGAAACAGGCCCGGGGCGATGGCGTTCAGGCGGATGCCGTAGCGGCCCCATTCCACCGCCAGCGACTGGGTCATCACATGAATGCCGGCCTTGGACATGGCCGAGGGCACGACGAATGGCGAGCCGGTCCAGACCCAGGTGACGACGATGGAGACCACGCTGCCCTTGTCGCCGCCTTTGATCCAGCGTTTGCCCACGGCATGAGTGGTGTAGAAGGTGCCGTGGAAAACGGTGTTGGCGATGGCATCGAAGCCGCGGTGCGACAGGTCTTCGGTGCGGCTGATGAAGTTGCCGGCGGCGTTGTTCACGAGACCGGTGAGAGGTCCGCCGTCGCTCCAGATCGATTCGATCATTTTGTCCACGCTTTCCGCGTCGCGAATGTCGATGGCGCGGGTCTTGACCGAACCGCCGCGCTGTTGCATCAGCTCCTTCGCGGTCCGGTCCAGCACTTCCTTGCGCCGGCCGCAAATGTAGATGTCCGCGCCCAGCTCCAGATATTTGTCCGCCATCTCGCGGCCGAGGCCGGTGCCGCCGCCGGTGACGAGGATGCGCTTGCCTTTGAACAATCCGGGTTGGAACATGATGGGTCCTTTGCCAGGGATTTTCGCGCGGGCGTTGCCGGGCGCGGGCAGGCGCAAACGCCGCGATGCTAGCGCATCGCCAAGCTGCCCGCCTCGGGCCTTACTTCTTTTCCGACCAGAGCACTCCGCCAGAGGCCCAGTCGGATTTCTTGACGTCGCGCATAATGATTTGCACCGCGCCCGGCTCGCACTTGAGCACGCGGCAGGTTTCGCGCGTAATGCCTTCGACGAATTCGCGCTTGAGTTCGGCGCTGCGGCCTTCGAACATATCGACCTGGATCAGGGGCATGATTTTCTCCACATGAAAGCACGAACCATAGCCCGTCGCAAGACTCGGCGCAACCGCGGCAAAGCGGCCTGTCTCAATAATCGCAGCTGGCAGCGCAGGCGAACACTGGGGGAAATCAATCCTTGCGCCGGCGCAAGGTCATGACTATGCTTGTCCAGCACCCCTGATAGGGGCTTGCGTGTAGGTTCAAGGTATGCCGTTACGCGGCGGGAGGACATGATGAAGCGTTTTCTGAATCTGCTGGTTGTATCCGGATTCCTTTGCGCTGCGCTCGCCGCGCTGCCGCTCGAGGCGCAAACGCCGCAGCCGAAGCCCAAGGTCATCAGCGAAAAGCAGGCGGACGATCTGCTCGGATCCGTAGTCAGGGTCAAGGCGCGAGCGCTCCCGGACGCGCGCAGCAACGCGACACTGGGCTCCCTGCGCGAAGGCAGCGGCGTGATCATCGACGACCGTGGGTACGTCCTCACCATTGGTTATCTGGTGATCGAAGCCGATGCGATCGAAGTCACCACCGCCCAAGGCAAGACCAGCCCGGCGACGCTGGCCGGCTACGATCACGCCAGCGGCTTCGGTCTGTTGCGCGCCGCGTTGCCGCTGGGTGCCAAACCCATCGACCTGGGGGCGTCCGCGGAACTCGCGCTGCGCGAGCCGGTCCTGGTAGCGCCACACGGGGGGCGCGAACTCCTCAACCTCGCCTACGTCGTGTCCACGCGGCAGTTTTCCGGCAGCTGGGAATACTTGCTGGACAGCGCGATTTTTGTTTCCCCGCCGACCCTCGCCTGGGCCGGTTCGGCCCTGATCAGCCGCGAGGGCAGGCTGGTCGGCATCGGTTCGCTGCTGGTGCGCGACTCGGAGGAAGTAGGCACGCCGCTGCCTGGCAACATGTTCGTGCCGATCGATCTGTTGAAACCCATACTCGCCGATCTGATCGACCAAGGACGCGCGTCCGGCCCTCCGCGGCCATGGTTGGGCATGGCCACGGAGGAAATGCAGGGGCGCTTGTTCGTGACGCGGGTATCGCCGGAGGCGCCGGCGGACCAGGCCGGCGTGCAGCGCGGTGACATCGTCGTCGGCGTGGGGGCGGACGCGGTCACGACCCAGGCCGAGCTGTATCGCAAGCTCTGGTCGCTGGGTCCGGCCGGGACCGAAGTGCCGCTGAAGGTGCTGCAGGGTGCAAGCGTGAAAGAGATCAAGGTGCGCTCGATCGACCGGACGAACTATTTCCGCGTCAAGCCATCGCTTTGACGGCTAAGGTCTGCTGGCATTCACCGCGCATGCGCTTGTTCTCCCGCTTTGGGAGCCGGGTGCCGGCCGTGCTAGGATTGCGGGCGGGCAAATATGGAATAAGGAACAGGTGATGGATCAGTTCATCGGCACCATGCCGGTGGCGGAGAAGCAGCGCTTCGATGTTGCCCGTCTGGAAACTTATCTGCGCGCGCATGTGGACGGATTCGCAGGCAGCCTCGAAGTCGAGCAGTTCAAGGGAGGGCAGTCCAATCCGACTTATCGCCTCGCCGCCGGCGGCAAGCGCTACGCCATGCGCGCGAAGCCCGGGCCCGCGGCGAAACTGTTGCCCTCCGCGCATGCGGTGGAGCGCGAGTTTCGCGTGATCAGCGCCCTGGGCGAAACCGATATCCCGGTGCCCAGGACCTACGCCCTGTGCGAGGACGAGGGCGTGATCGGGCGCGCCTTCTACGTCATGGATTGCGTCGACGGGCGCGTGCTGTGGGACCAGTCGCTGCCGGGCATGACGCGGCCCGAGCGCGGCGCGATCTACGACGAAATGAACCGCGTGATCGCGGCCCTGCACAGCGTCGACTACGCCGCCATCGGCCTCGCGGATTTCGGCAAGCCCGGCAATTATTTCGCGCGCCAGATCGGGCGCTGGAGCAAGCAGTACCAGGCCTCGGAGACCGAAAAGATCGAGGCCATGGACAATCTGATCGCCTGGCTGCCGAACAACATTCCCGCAGGCGACGAAACCGCGATCGTGCACGGCGATTACCGCCTCGACAATCTGATTTTTCACCCGACCGAGCCGCGCATCCTCGCCATCCTCGACTGGGAGCTTTCCACCCTGGGCCATCCGCTGGCGGACATTTCCTATCACTGCATGAGCTGGCGCATTCCGCCGGGGCAGTTCCGCGGCATCGGCGGGCTCGATCTGGCGGCGCTGGGGATACCGATGGAAAAGGACTATGTCGCCGCCTACTGCAGGCGCACCGGGCGCGCGCGCATCGACAATTGGGACTTCTATCTCGCTTACAATATGTTCCGCATCGCCGCCATCCTGCAGGGGATCAAGAAGCGCTCGGTGGACGGCACCGCCGCCAGCGCGCACGCGGCCGATGCCGGCGCGCGCGTGCAACCGCTGGCCAAGATGGCCTGGGAGTACGCGCAAAAAGTCATCGCCGCCGGGAACTAGCCCGGCAGCGTCCGCACCACTTTCATTCTACGAAAAGGCAAACCATGGATTTCGCATATACCGACAAGGTCAAGGCCATGCAGGCCAAGCTCAACGCCTTCATGGATGAGCATATCTACCCGAACGAGCACCGCTTCCACCAGGAGGTGCTGGAAAACCGGCACCTGGGCAACCCCTGGATACCAACCAAAATCATCGAGGAGCTGAAGCCCAAGGCGCGCGCGGCCGGGCTGTGGAACCTGTTCCTGCCGCACTCGAAGCGCGCCCGCGAGGGTCTTTCCAATCTCGAGTACGCGCCGCTGTGCGAGATCATGGGCCGGGTAAGCTTTGCCCCGGAGGTGTTCAACTGCTCGGCGCCCGACACCGGCAACATGGAGACCATAGAGCGCTACGGCAGCGAGGAGCACAAGCGGGCGTGGCTGGAGCCGCTGTTGCGCGGCGAAATGCGCTCCGCCTTTCTCATGACCGAGCCCGATGTGGCGTCGAGTGACGCCACCAACATCCAGTGCCGCATCGAGCGCCAGGGGAACGAATACGTCATCAACGGCCGCAAGTGGTGGTCTTCCGGCGGCGGCGATCCGCGCTGCAAGCTGTACATCGTCATGGGCCGGACCAACCCGGACGCCGCCCGGCACAGCCAGCAGTCGATGATCCTGGTCCCGGCGGACGCGCCCGGTGTCGAGGTGGTACGGGCGCTGTCGGTGTTCGGCTACGACGATGCGCCGCACGGCCACATGGAAATCCATTTGAAGGACGTGCGCGTGCCGGCGTCGAACATCCTGCTCGGCGAAGGCCGCGGCTTCGAAATCGCGCAAGGGCGCCTCGGGCCGGGCCGCATCCACCATTGCATGCGCCAGATCGGCGTGGCCGAGCGCGCGCTCGAACTCATGTGCAAGCGTTCGCTCGCGCGCGTCGCCTTCGGCCGGACCATCGCCGAGCAGGGCGTGACGCGCGAGCGCATCGCCCAGGCGCGCATTATGATCGACTCGACGCGCTGGCTGGTGCTCAACGCCGCCTACATGATGGACACCGCGGGCAACAAGGTGGCCAAGGCCGAGATCGCGATGATCAAGGTGCTCGCGCCCAACATGACCCTGCAGGTGATCGACTGGGCGATGCAGGCCCACGGCGGCGCCGGCGTGTCGGACGACTTCCCGCTCGCCATGATGTACGCGCATTCGCGCACGCTGCGCTTTGCCGACGGCCCGGACGAGGTGCACCGCAACGCCATCGCCAAACTGGAACTGGCGAAACACATGAGCGTGCCCAAGTCGGGGCACACGGCCTGAACCTAAGCAATTGAAGGGAGAAATGAATGTTGAAGCTGGGCGGATTTGCAGTCAGCAATTACTACAACAAGGTCAAGGTGGCGCTGCTGGAGAAGGGCATCCCGTTCGAGGAGGCGTTCTGCATGACCTCGCAGGAAGAGGAATATCGCAAGCGCTCGCCCATGGGCAAGGTGCCCTACCTGGAAATCGACGGTGAGTTCCTGTGCGAGTCGCAGGTGATCTGCGAATACCTCGAAGACCAGTATCCGCAGACGCCGCTCTACCCGAAAGACGCCCTTGCGCGCGCGCGGGTGCGCGAACTCATCACCACCATGGAACTGCACATGGAACTCGTCGCGCGCCGCCTCTATACCCAGGCTTTCTTCGGCGGCACGGTCTCCGACGAGATCAAGAAACACGTGGAAAAAGACCTGGCCAAGGGCGTGCGCGCGTTCAGGCAGCTGGCCAAGTTTTCGCCCTTCATCGCCGGCGCCGACCTCACCTACGCCGACTGCGCCGCCGGCGTGCACCTGCCGCTGGTGTCGCTCTCGAGCAAGATCGTCTACGGCCGCGACGTGTTCGACGATTACGCCGCGGTAAAGCCCTATCTGAAAATGTTGAACGAGCGCCCGGCGTTCAAGAAAGTGAGCGACGACCGCAAAGTTGCAACCGAGGCGATGGCGGCGGCGCGGGCGAAGAAGGGCTAGCCCATCTTTAACATGATTTGCCCGAAAGACCCAGGTCGGCGGACGTAAGTGCCGGATTCCTTTGCACGTGGTCCGGCAAATCGTGTTGTAGTGCCATAATATTTTAGGTAACACGTGAACCGAACTTTTCGGTTCACGTCGGGGCGAGTATTGCTTCGATCGCGCCGCGTCCGCCGATCTCGGACCGCACTACCTTGCCAGGGGGTTACCGGCGCCACGGGTCCTAGCGCGCCGCGGCTGCGTGCTGCCTCCTGCGGCAATGCGGCGACCTTGTCAATGCTGCTCTCTTCCATGCTCGGTCCTTGAGGTCTTGGGCGCCGATCCCGGAAATCCCTGCCGCGGCTACGGCCAGGCAATGGTAGAACCAATGCTACCGTGTCCAGGTGCGGGCGTCAATCGGCGCCGAATGGGCCGCCCGTTGCGCCGGCGCCCGAGCGCGTACGACCGTGGGCGCACAGATTGAGAGGAGGTAATACCCCTCGATCTGAAAGGGCTAATTTCGCAGCGCCCGGAGGGTTGACGCCGACTGAGTGCGGCTCTATCATTGGTTCAACCAATATTGCGTGGCAATTGGGAGGAAGCGCTTTGACCAGCGCCGTTTGCGAGAATGAACGGATATCAATTATGCGACTAGAGACGCCAACGCGCCTGCTCGAAAACATGCTGATCGACGATCGCCAGCGCGGCGTCTTCCGGGTCAACCGCCGGGCGTTCATCGACGACAGACTCTTCGCGCTCGAGGGGCGGGCCATCTTCGAGCGCTGCTGGTTGTATGCGGCACATGAGTCGGAATTGGCCGCATCCGGGGCCTTCGTCTCGCGCATCGTTGGCGGGAAACCCCTGCTGATCAACCGCGACCGAAATGGCGGTCTGCACGCTTTCTTCAACACCTGCCCGCATCGCGGCGCGACTGTTTGCCGCGAGGATAGGGGCCGTGCGCGCAACTTCACCTGCCCGTACCATGGCTGGGTATTCAGCGACGAAGGCAAGACCATTCACAGGCCTATTGACACCAGTTACTCACCGGCCTGCATGGAGGACAGCACGCAACATTTGACGCCGGTGCCCCGGTTCGACAGCTTCGCCGGCTTCCTGTTCGTCAACTTTGCGCAGGGTCCCGAGTCGCTCGAAACCTACCTGGCCGGTGCCGGCGAATACCTGAAGAACATACAGGCGCAGGACCGCGAGTCGATGATAGTCCTGGGCAGCCCGCAGACCTACTCGGCGCGAGCGAACTGGAAGCTGCTGCAGGAAAACAGCGCCGACGGCTATCATGCATCGAGCACGCACTCGACCTACTTCGACTACATACGCAACCGTGAAGGTGCGGTGCGCGACAATTTTTCCAGGACGGGCTTTGGCTGCGTGCGCAATCTGGGCAATGGTCACGCCGTATCCGAATCGCTCGACGGCACGCCCTGGGGCCGCCCCCTCGCGCGCTGGATCGATTCGTGGGGCACGGAGATCAGGGCTGACGTCGATGCGGCTTACGCAGAAATGGTGCAGCGCGTCGGAGCGGAGCGTGCCAAGACCATCTGCCACGGTGACCGCAACCTGCTGATCTTTCCGAATCTGGTGATCAACGACATCATGGGTTTGGTGATCCGCACCTATTATCCGACCTCGCCCTCGTACTTCGAGGTCAATGCCTTCGCGCTGGCGCCGAAGCACGAAGGCCCGAGACTGCGCGACCTGCGGCACCGGAACTTCCTCGAATTCCTCGGTCCGGCCGGTTTCGCGACGCCCGACGACCAGGAGATGCTGGAGTCCTGCCAGCGTGCCTACGCGACGCAAACCTGGGTACAGTGGAACGATCTGTCGCGTGGCATGCTCACTGAGGATGGCCCGAATCCGGCCAAGCAGGACGAGTTGCAGATGCGCACCTTCTGGCGGCGCTGGCATGAGTTGATGCGGCGGGCCGGCGAGACGGAGGCGGTATGAACGCCACGGCCGCCGAGATCACGCGCAGTGAGGTCGAGGACTTCCTGTTTCTTGAAGCGGCGCTTCTCGATGAATGGAAGCTCGAAGCCTGGGCGGCGCTGTTTACGGCCGATGGCGAGTACCTGATCCCGCCTCTGGACGACCCTGACGCCGATCCGCTGAATTCGCTGTTCCTGGTCTACGACGACCGGCATCGGCTGAATGAGCGCGCGCGCCGGCTGCTCAACAAGGCGGCGCATGCCGAATTTCCGCATTCGCGCACGGTGCATTTGGTGTCCAACGTGCGCATAGTCGAGCGCAGCGCCGACGAACTGCAGGTGCGCAGCAGTTTTATTGTCACCCGCGCCAAGGGGCCGCTGAACGATACCTATCCTGGCCGCAGTACTTATCGCTTGCTTGTCACGTCCGACGGTCTGCGCATCCGCAGCAAGCGTGCGGCGCTGGAACTGAGCCAGCTGCGCCCGCAGGGCAAAGTGAGCATTATCCTTTGAGCGAACCGCTTGCATCGAACGCGCAACGGCGCACGGCCATTGTCACCGGGGTTGGGCGCGGCATCGGTGGCATCGGACGGGCGCTGGCGGGACGCCTCGCCACCGATGGGCTAGCGGTCATGATGGCCGACGTCGATCCGCGTGTTGCGGAGGTGCGCGAGGAGATCGCTGCCGCTCAGGGTGGGGGCGCCGGCGAGCCCGATCGCTTTGCCAGCTTCGTAGGCGATCTGTCGTCCGAAGCCGCGGTGCGGGAATTGGTGGCGCAGACCGTGACGCGCTTCGGGCGGGTCGACGTGCTGGTCAACAACGCCGGCAGCGGCGTGATTCGGCCGTTCCTTGAACACGATGCCGAGTCGTTCGAAGCGACGCTGAAACGCAATTTGTGGACCACGCTGTGGTGCTGCCACAAGGTGCTGCCGCACATGGTGGCGAACAATCACGGCCGCATCGTCAATATCGGCGCCGATTCGCTGCGCACCGGCATCCCGCGGCACGCTGGCTACAATGCCGCCAAGGGTGGCGTGATCGGCTTGATGGTGGGGCTGGCCAAGGAGTTCGCCGGCTACGACATTACGATCAACACCGTGTCCCCTTGCGTCGTCAATACCGAGCGTTACCGCAGCTTGACGCGCGAGGACCCGAAGCTGGCGGCTGCGTTCGAGCAGGTGGTGCCGAAGAAACGCGGCGTCGAGATAGACGAAATCTGCGATATGGTGAGTTTTCTGGCGCGGCGCGAAGCCGCATTCATCACCGGGCAGGACATCAGCCTGAACGGCGGCAGCGCGATGCCCTGATCCCATGTTCGGAGATCGCCCGATGATTCGTTACCAACGGCTGGGGTACCTGGCCCTCAATGTCAGGGATATCGGTAGGTCGCAGGCCTTCTACCGCGACCACGTCGGACTGCAGAGCGTAGGCGGACGCAGCGCCGATGTGCGCTACCTGCGCTGCAGCGACAAACATCACGATATTGCGCTATACCGTGGCGCCCCGGGCCTAAAGCGCGCGGGTTTTCAGCTCGAAAGCGAGCGCGAGCTTGCGCCGCTGCGCCGGGCGCTGGAAGCGGCCGGTACGCCGGTAACCGACATTCCCGCCGGGGATTGCGCAGCAATGCACCACGGGCCCGGTCTGCGGACCTGGGAGCCGGTGAGCGGTGCGACGCTGGATTTCTATGCCGCGATGGAACCCTCTGACGCGCCGCCGTTCGTGCCCACTGTGGCCAAGATTCAGAGGCTAGGCCATTTTGTGTTGCGCACGGCCGACGCAGCGGCTACCGCGCGCTGGTTCACCGAGGTGCTGAATTTCAGGATATCGGACCAGATCGACGGCGCGGTGACATTCATGCGCTGCTTCCCGAATCCGTTACACCATTCGTTTGGCGTAGGCAATGGCAAGGGCAAAAACGGCCTGCACCACTTCAATTTCATGGTGTCGGATGCGGACGATATCGGCACTTCGTTGTGGCGCCTGAAGAAACTCGAGGTGCCCGTCGTTAACGGTCCGGGCCGCCACCTACCTTCGGGTAGCATGTTCCTGTACTACCTCGACCCGGATGGGTTGACCGTGGAATACAGTTTCGGCATGGAGGAATTTCCGGAGCAGGGGGCGCGCGCGCCGCGCGTATTGCCACCGGTGTCCAAGTCCTTCGACATCTGGGAAGGGCCGGTCGACCCGCGCAAGTCCGCGGTTGGCGCCATCGAGCAGTCGCGTCCGGGCGTCCACGCGTGACGCCCGCGCCCGTCGCCAGCTGCATCGACGTACATACGCATATCGTGCCGGGGCAGTTCCCGGCATACATGGGGCGACACGCCGATGCCGCCTGGCCGGCGATGGCGCCAGCTCAGCCCTGCCACAGGCACGTGATGCTATCGGGCAAGGTATACCGCACCGTATCCGACCGCGCCTGGGACCCGACCAGGCGCCTGGAGGACATGGCACAGCAAGGCGTGGACCGCCAGGTCTTGTCGCCGATGCCGGAGCTACTGTCGTACTGGCTGGATGGCGCCGACGGCGCCATGCTGTGCCGCTACCTCAACGAGCAGATTGCGGCGATGGTCGCGGCTGCGCCGCAGAAGTTTTTTGGACTCGGTTCAGTGCCGCTTCAGGACATGGACCGGGCGCTCGTCGAACTCGAGTTCGCCGTGCGGCAACTCGGGTTTCCCGGCGTGGAAATTGGCACCAACGTCAACGGCGCGGTGCTCGGTGACCCCGCCCTGGAGCCGTTTTTCGCTGCCGCAGAAGCGCTGGGTGCAGCGGTATTCGTACATCCGCTGCGCCCAACCGGCAAGGAGCGGCTGGTCGGTCCGGCCAACCTCGAGCAGATTCTCGCCTTCCCAAGCGAAACAGGCCTTGCCGCTGCGTCGCTGTTGACCTCGGGCGTGCTCGCGCGCCACCGGTCGCTGCGCATCGTCTTGAGTCACGGTGGCGGTACTTTGGCACTGCTGCTGCCGCGGCTGCAGCACGGGTGGCGGACCTTCGAGGCGCTGCGCGTACAGATGCCGGAAGCCCCAGTCGATGCGGCGTGCCGCTTTTGGGTCGACAGCCTGGTATATGACGGCGGCACCCTCGCGCAACTGATCGATCGCTTTGGCGACGCTCAGGTCTGTGTGGGTTCGGACTTCCCGTTCCAGATCAGCGAACAAGATCCTGTGGGCCGCATCGAGGCGCTGGTGCTTGATCCGGAGGCTCGGGATCGGCTGTTGAGCGGTAACGCGCTGCGCTGGCTGGGCGTAACGCGCTGATTCCCACTAATCCTTCGAACAAAACCGATTCCGATGACGACTCCACACCAAAGCATCTGGGCCGATCTGCAGGGCGTCGCTTTCGAGCAGGCGTATATTGACGCCGGCGGCGTATGCACGCGTTACCTGCATGCTGGCCGCAAGGGCAAACCTGCGCTGATCTTCATTCACGGCACCGGTGGCCACGCCGAGGCCTACCTCCGCAACCTCGAGGCGCACGGCCGCGAGCTGGACGTCTACGCGCTCGACATGCTGGGCCACGGCTATACGGCCAAGCCCGACCACGACTACATCATGCCGCGCTACGTCGAACACCTGCGTGGCTTCATGGATGCATTGGGGCTGCAGCGCGCTTCGCTGTCAGGGGAATCGCTCGGCGGCTGGGTTGCCTCGCATTTCGCCGTGAACCATCCGCAGCGTGTGGACAAGCTGGTGCTCAATACCGCCAGCGGCGACAAGGTCAATCACGAAGCATTGGCGCGGCTGCGCGAACTGTCGATCGCGGCCGTCGAGGATCCGTCCTGGGAACGGCTGAAGGGGCGGCTTGAATGGCTGATGTACGATAAATCCCTGGTGCACGATGACCTGGTGGGCAGTCGCCCGCAAATCTACGCGCAGCCTTCGATGAAGCAGGCGATCCACCATATCCTGGCGATGCACACCCCCGAGGCACGTCAGGCCTATGCGATAACGTCCGAGCAGTGGCGCGCGATCGCCGCACCGACGCTGGTGCTATGGACTGACCACGATCCGACGGCAACGGTCGAGGCCGGCCAGCGGCTAGCCGACGTGATCCCCGGGGCGAAATTCGTCGTGATGAAGAACTGCGGGCATTGGCCGCAGTTCGAAGATGCGGAGACATTCAACCGTATACACATCGATTTCCTGCTCAATGGCTGAGATCGGCATGAGCCAGAGTGCGGAGCCGGGAAGCGCTTCGACGGTCCATCTTGCCGGCAGCGACACGACCTATTCGTGTGCACCCGGCGATACGCTGCTGCGCGCCGGCCTGCGCGCCGGGCTGGGCCTTTCATACGAATGCAATGCGGGCAGTTGCGGAACGTGCAAGATCGACCTGGTCGCGGGCGAAGTATGCGATCTGTGGCCCGAGGCGCCCGGCATCAAGCTACGCGACCGCGAGCGCGGCCGGCGCCTGGCCTGCCAGAGCGTGCCGCTGGGCGATTGCACGATCAAGAGCCGCGTCGCCGAGGTCTATGTGCCGGTGCACCGGCCGCAGCGCCAAAGTGTGTGGCTGACGGGCGCGCGTGATATCACGCATGACATGCGTGAGTTCAGCCTACGCGCTTTGACGCCGGCAACATTTCGCGCCGGGCAGTATGCCATGCTGCACTTGGCTGGAATGCCACCTCGGGCATATTCGATGTCGAACACCGCGAACGCCGACGGGCTGTGGCAGTTCATGGTGCGGAGAACGCCAAATGGCGTCGTGAGCAATGCCTTGTTCGCCCTGCCGCCCGGATCCGCGCTCGAACTCGACGGTCCCTATGGCTTGGCTGCGCGAGGATGGCCCGCGCGACATTGTTTGTATAGCGGGCGGCTCTGGCATTGCGCCCATGGTCGCTATCCTGGACGCGGCGGCGATGCATGACGAGGTGCGTCAGCGCGCAGCCTGGCTGTTCTATGGCGGGCGCGGCCCAGCCGATGTTCAGGCCATTGCCGATTTGCTCAAGCCCCATGCTTTGGAGCGCGGTCTCGAATGGCACCCTGTCGTGTCGGTTCCGGCGCTGGCCGCGGGCACCGGCTGGCGGGGAGAGGTCGGTTTCGTGCACGAATTGCTGCCGCGCAAACTGAGCAAGCCGCTCGCCGACTACGAATATTATTTCGCCGGTCCCCCGCCCATGGTCGAGGCTACGGCGCACCTGCTGGCAGCCGAGCACAAAGTGCCGCAGACGCAACTGCATTACGACCGCTTCTTCTGAGCATGCCCACGACACCCGGCGAAATCCAGACTATCCTGCCGCTATGCGCGGTGGCCGAGCTTGAAATCGGCACGCCGCGCCGCGTGATCGCGGAAGGGATGCCGCCCCTCGCGGTGTTCCGCCTCGAGGAGGGTTTTTTCGTCACCAACGACACCTGCACCCATGGAGAGGCCTCGCTATGCGACGGCTTCGTCGACGGAGACGAGGTCGAGTGCCCCTGGCACTCGGGCAAGTTTTGCGTGCGCGACGGCAGGCCGACCGCGTTTCCGGCCGTCGAGCCGATCAAGGTTTACCGTACATACATAGTGAACGACCAGGTCTGCATCGAAAAGCCCGGTAATTCGCCGCACGATGAGGCAGCTGCCCCGATAGATCACGGCGCTCAGCCCTGATCTTCGCGCTCCGGTGCCACTTTGGGGTACAGGCGCATTAAGCCGCTAATGCCGAGCTTGTCGTGTCCCAGCAACACCAGCTGGCGGTAGAACGAAGTCAGCAACGAGATCACCGGCAAGGGCGTTCCGGTCTGCCGCGCAAGATCGCAGGCGATGTCCAGATCCTTCACCATGGTTTTTGTCGAACCCTGATAGCTGTCCGCCAGCATTCTCGGCACGTAGTGGCGCAGCAGCGCCGAATCGGCCCAGCCTCCCGCGACCGCGGCGGGCAGGACTGCGGGATCAATGCCGGAGGCGCGGGCAAGATTGAGCGCTTCGACGATACCCGCCATTGCGCCGGCGCTGATCATCTGGTTGCAGGCCTTCATTGTCTGACCTGCACCTGCGGGTCCCACGTGGGTGATGCGGCCGGCGAAGGCCGCCAGAATCGGGCGTACGCGTTCGAGGTCTGCCTCTTCTCCGCCGGCCATCACGGCCAGCGTGCCCTCACTCGCACCCAAGGGCCCGCCGGAAACGGGCGCATCCACCCACGCGACCTCGTATTGCTTTGCCAGGCGCGAGGCGTAGGCGCGCGTGTGTGCGGGATGGATCGTGGAGTGGTCCACGACGATGGTTCCCGGCCGTGCACCCGCGGCGACGCCGCGCTCGCCGAACACCACTTGTTCGACCGCCCCCGAATTGCTCAGGCACAGGCAGACGACGTCACAGGTTGCAGCAAGTGCGGCGGCGCTAGTTGCAGCTCTTGCGCCGGCGTCCAGGACCGGCTGCGCCTGCAGGTGTCTCCGCGCCCACACAGTGAGTGCGAATCCTCCCGGGTGCAGCAGGCGTTTGGCCATCGGCAAACCGATTGCGCCCAGGCCGATGAACCCTACGTTCAGTTGTGGCACTCGAATTCTCCCGTTTCACTCCGCTCGCGCTGCGGTCAACGTTTCTTTTCCTTGAACGCCTGCAGCCGCGTGTCCCTGTCCGGGTTGGGCTCCATATTGGCCATGCCGCCCTTCACTGCAATGCGCTCCAGGTTCATCCCAGTGTCGAAACTCGCCCGCGCCCCATCGTTGACCAATGCTTTAAGGATCGCGATAGTATTGCGCGAATTGGCCAGAATTTTATCGGCCAGAGCGCGCGCCTCCTCATCCAGCTTTTCCAATGGAACCACGCGATTGACCAGACCCAGGCGCTGCGCCTCGAGCGCGCCGATCGGTTCGCAGGTAAAGAGCAATTCCTTGGCTTTGGCTAGACCGACGCGCCGCGGCAGGCGTTGACTCTCTCCCGCGCCTGGAATCAGACCCCAGCGCGCGTGCGAGTCCATGAATTGCGCATTATCGGCTGCGATCAAGATGTCTGCAGTGTACGCGAGCAGAAACCCGCCAGTCACCGCGTGGCCCTGAACCGCAGCAATAATCGGCTTGCCGATCGCTTCCATGGTCTCGCACACCACGCCGAAGCGGACACCGCGGCCGGCCTGGAAATCGGCCAGGCCGTCCTGGCCGAAGGTGGTTTTAAGGTCCATCCCGGCGCAAAACGCGCGACCCGCCCCCCTCAAAATCACTACGCCTATGCTGTCGTCACGGCCGGCGTCTGCGAACGCTTCCTTGAGCTCGGCCAGCGATTGCGGCGTCTGGGCATTGAGCGCTTCGGGCCGATTGAGGGTGATGGTGGCCGCGCCGCCTCGTTTTTCCACAATGAGTGACGAAAAGTTCATGTTCTCTTTTCTCCTGATGGATTGCGGGCAGGCGGCGCGACATTGCGGATCTGCGCGTCGCCGCCCTACTCAAGCTCGACCAGCAAATCCTTGGCCATCACGCTAGCCCCGGGCTTGACGAACACCTCGCGCACGACGGCGTCGCGCTCCGCGCACAGCATAGTTTCCATTTTCATCGCTTCGATAGAGACCAGCGGATCGCCCTGCGCAATGCGCTGGCCCGGTTCCGCGGTTACCGTTACCACCATGCCCGGCATCGGTGCCCCGATATGATTGGGATTGTTCTCGTCGATTTTCGGATGCTTCGCTGTTGCAGTGACAATTCCCGCCTTCGCCACGCGGATCACCCGCGCCTGGCCATTTAATTCGAAGAACAGCTTGCAGTATCCTTCTTCATCCGGATCCGAGCGGCCTTGCAGCCGGACGAGGAGCGTTTTGCCGCGGTCGATCTGGACCGCAACTTCCTCGCCGTCGCGCAGGCCGTTGAAAAACACCGGCGTCGGAATCACGCTCACATCCTCGAACACGGCGCGATGTTCGGCGAATTCACGGAACTCTTTCGGATACATCAGATAGGAGGCAAGGTCCTGATCGCTTACGTTCCCCTTGATTGCCGCGGCTGCTTCGGCGCGTTCCGCCTCGAGTTCGACTGCCGGCAGATATTTGCCAGCACGTCCCTGGAGCGGCTTTTCTCCCTTCAGGATCTTGTCCGACAATTGCTTCGGGAAACCATCGGGCGCAAACCCCATTTCGCCCTTGAACAGGGCCACCACGGAATTCGGAAAGGCGATGGCCTTGTCCGGATTACGCACGTCCTCGGCGCTAAGGCCGTGGGAGACCATGGATAGCGCCATGTCGCCGACGACCTTGGACGTGGGCGTCACCTTGATGATGTCGCCAAACAGCAGGTTCACGTCCGCATAGGCCTGTTCCACTTGCGGCCAGCGGTGATCCAGACCCATTGCCCGGGCCTGTTCGCGCAGATTTGTGTACTGCCCGCCCGGCATCTCGTGCCGGTAAACGCTCTGCGTGCCGGCGCGCATGTCGGATTCGAACGGCGCATAGTAGCGGCGCACGCCCTCCCAATACTGCGACAGTTGCTGCAGCCGCTCCAGGTTCACGCCCGGCTCGCGCCCGGTATGCGCGAGCGCAGCGGCGATACCGCCAAGGTTGGGCTGGGAGGTCAGCCCGCTCATTGCGTCCAGCGCCGCGTCCACTATATCCGCGCCCGCTTCGACCGCGGCGAGCACGCTCGCCGCCGCCACGCCACTGGTGTCGTGGGTATGGAAGTGGATGGGCAGACCGACCTCCTGCTTCAGCACCCGCACCAGTTCACGCGCCGCCGGCGGCCGGCATACCCCCGCCATGTCCTTGATGCCGAGAATGTGGGTTCCGGCCTTCTCCAGTTCCTTCGCCATATCGACGTAGTACCGGAGCTTGTACTTGGGTCGCGCGGGATCGAACAGGTCGCCGGTGTAGCAGATCGCCGCTTCAAGAACGGCGCCTGACTCCAGCACTGCATCCATGGCAACGCGCATGTTCTCCACCCAGTTGAGCGAATCGAAAATCCGAAACACGTCGATGCCGCCCTTGGCCGCCTGCTGGACAAAGTATTTCACCACGTTGTCGGGGTAATTGGTGTAGCCCACGGCATTGGAGGCCCGCAGCAGCATCTGCAACAGCAGGTTCGGCATGCACGCGCGCAGCTGCGCCAAACGCTGCCACGGATCTTCCTTGAGGAAGCGTAGTGCGACGTCGAAAGTCGCCCCGCCCCAGCATTCGATTGAAAACAGTTCCGGCGCCATATGCGTGTAATACGGCGCGATCTCCAGCATGTCGTTGGTACGCATGCGCGTGGCGAAAAGCGATTGATGTGCGTCGCGCATCGTGGTATCGGTGAGAAGCACGCGCTCCTGCTGCCTGATCCAGTGCGCGAATTTATGCGGGCCCAGCTTGATCAGCCGGTCGCGGGTGCCGCCGGGTACCGGCGCGGCGAGATCCCAGTGGGGTTTGTGCGGGTACGCGAGCGGACCATCGTGGGTTTTTCTGCCTTTCATTTCCGGGTTGCCGTTGATCGTGACCTCGCCAATGAACTGCAACAGCTTGGTGGCGCGATCGCGCCGCGGCTGGAAGCTGAACAGCTCAGGTGTCTCATCGATAAAGCGTGTTGTACACGCGCCGGAGCGAAATAACGGATGTGCGATTACGTTCTCGAGGAACTGCAGGTTGGTCGAGACGCCGCGCACGCGGAATTCCCTTAGCGCGCGGTCCATCCGCGCCGCCGCCTCGCCTGGCGAATGCCCCCATGCGGTGACCTTCACCAACAAGGAGTCGTAGAATGGGGTAATGACCGCGCCCGAGTAGGCGGTGCCGCCATCGAGACGCACGCCGAAGCCGGCCGCGCTGCGATAAGCCGTGATACGCCCGTAGTCGGGCGCAAACCCCTTCTCCGGATCCTCGGTGGTGACGCGGCACTGCACCGCATGCCCGTTCAGGCGAATGTCTTCCTGGCGCGGCAGCAATCCGTCCGGATCGCCGACCGTTGCCCCCTCGCTGATGCGGATTTGCGCTTTCACGATGTCAACGCCTGTCACTTCCTCAGAAACGGTGTGCTCGACCTGAATGCGCGGATTCACCTCGATGAAGTAGAACTCCCCGGTATCGGCGTCCACCAGGAACTCGACGGTGCCGGCGTGGGTATACTTCGCTGCGCGCGCGATCTTTAACGCTGCGCCGCAGAAAGCGGCGCGCCGCTCGTCATCGAGGTAGGGTGCTGGAGCACGCTCGACCACCTTCTGGTGACGCCGCTGCACCGAGCAGTCGCGCTCGAACAGGTGCACGGTGTTGCCGTGAAGATCGCCCAGCACCTGTACCTCGACGTGGCGTGCACGGCGCACCAGCTTCTCCAGGTAGACTTCGTCGTTGCCAAAGGCCGCCATCGCCTCGCGCCGGGCAATCTCGATGTGCCCCGGCAAATCCGCAGCGCAATCCACCACCCGCATGCCGCGGCCGCCGCCGCCCCAGCTCGCCTTGAGCATGAGGGGATAACCGACTTGGGCGGCCTGCGCCTGGGCCGCGTTGATGTCGCGCGCAAGCGCGCCCGTCGCGGGCATTACCGGCACGCCCACCGAAATCGCCAGATTGCGCGCGCTCAGCTTGTCGCCGAGCAGGCGCAACGCCTCGGGACGCGGACCGATGAACGTTATGCCGGCGCTGGCGCAGGCTTCGGCAAAATCCGGGCTTTCCGAAAGAAAGCCATAGCCGGGGTGGATCGCATCGACCTGCGCTTCCCGCCCGATGCGGATGATGTCCCCGATGTCGAGGTAAGCGGCAACGGGTTTCTTTCCCCGGCCCACTAGATAGGCTTCGTCTGCCTTCGACCGGTGCAGGGCGAAGCGGTCTTCGGCCGAGTGGATGGCGACAGTGCGAATCCCCATCTCGGCGGCCGCGCGCATGACGCGAATCGCAATCTCGCTGCGATTGGCGACGAGGATGCTGCGGATCGGGCGCTGGTGTTTCATTGTCTGACACTATAACAGTGCACCGCGTCACTTCTGTTCGGGCTTGCGCGCGTTGCTCAATTTGACGCGGTCCTGATTCAACGCGCCTCCCCAATAGATTTCCGCACGCTTCATATGCTTTAGGATCAGCGCGCAGGCGCGCTTGCTGTTGCGCGAAGCGATGGCTTCGGTTATGGCGATATGCTCGCGTTGCGACTGGCGGCAGTGCAGAGGGTTCGAGAAATAGGCGCGACGCCGAAGGCGGGAAAACCAATAGAAGGAGTTCAGAACCCTGGCGTAGATGTCGTTTTGCGTAGCTGCCGCCAGCGCCAAGTGGAATGCATGGTCCTGCTCTTCTATGCCCTTGTCATTGGCGATTTCCACCTCCGTTTCTGCGAGGATCCGGCGGATCTGGTGCAAATCCTCCTTTGTTCGCCTGCGACAGGCGAGATCGACAGCCTTCAGTTCGAGCGCGGTACGCACCTCCATCGATTGCCGGATTTCCACCGGCTTCACCGCTACGCCGGTATTGGCCTGAAGTACCAGGGCGTCGAAGCTGTAATCGGTGGCGCGCACGCGCAGGTAGATGCCGGAATTGGAGCGGACTTCAACCACCCGCAACGAATCCAGAACGGCCAGGGCCTCGCGCACCGAGCCCCGGCTGGTACGCAGCAATTCGGCGAGCTCGCGTTCCGATGGCAGGCGTGTCCCCGGCTTCAGATTGGCGAAATCTATATACGAGAGCAAACGAGCCACAGTGCTGGTGTCGGACGCCGGGTCCGCAACGCTCGTGCGCTTCATCGGGTTCTTCATCGATGTTCCTTCGGGACCGTCGGTCACGCCAACGCCGGCAAACGCCATCGCCAATTGCAGCCGGCCGGGCCCTACAGCGGGCGGAGGTAACCATAGCACATTTGCCGTCGCCGGAAAAGCTGGTAGGACCAATAATGAACTGGTAGGACCAAATGCCAGGAATTCCTTGACATTCGCGCAAAGCGCTCATAACCTACGTGCCAAGGCCGCTTCCGAACCGGCGGTGCGGCGCAAGTGCCGCGCAGCGGGACGGCGCGATTGCGCAAGCGGCACGAAATGGACTATTGGAGGCGAGGATAAATGGCTACCATCGACGAAATTGTGCAGCGTTGCCAGGACCAGGTAGGGGACCTTGCGTTCGGCTATGTGCGGGACTGGAAAAAGCGCAACCCGCAGGGGAAGGTGATGGGCTATTTTCCCGTGTATTTTCCGGCCGAAATCGCCCATGCCGGCGGGATTCTCCCGGTCGCCATACTTGGCGGGGGCAACAGGATAAAGCTCAAGCAGGCCGATGCACACATGTATTCCTTCATGTGTTCGATCTGCAAGTCGACGGTGGAGCTGGGGCTGAGCGGGCGTCTGGCGTTTCTCGACCTGTTCGTCGGCAGCCCGATTTGTGACGCGGCCCGCCATATGCCGAACCTGATGCAACGCAATGTCCCGGGCTTGACCATCGATTTGCTCTATTACCCCGGTAACCTGAGGACCGAACTGGCGATTCCCTATCTACACCGGGAGTTCAACCGGATACGCCAGCTGCTGGAATCGGTGGCAGGGCATGCGATCGACGATGAGGTGATCCGGCGCAGCGTGTGCCTCTATAACGAAAGCCGCCGTCTAGTGCGCGAGATCTACGCGATTCGCCGCGATTCGCCCTGGCTCATTCTGGCGTCCGAGTGCTATTTGCTGGTTCGCGCCGGCACCTTCATGCCGGTGGAGGAGCACATCGACCTGCTGCGGGAGGTCCTGGCGCAGATACCCGATCGCCACGCGCGCCCGATCGACAAGATCCGCGTCGTCTACGAAGGGGCGTTCTGCGAACAGCCGCCGGTCGAGTTTATCCAGGCGCTGGAAGAGGTGTGCTACGTCGTCGATGACGATTTCCTGCTCGGATCCCGCCTGATCAGGGAGGACGTGCCCGAGGACGGAGATCCATTGCTGAATCTGGCCTGCAGCTACCGCGACCGGTCGCATTGCAGCTCGGTGCAGCACGACCTGCGCCGGTTGAAGTCAGATGACCTGCTCGCGAAATGCCGCAGCGCCGAGGCCCAGGCGGTGATCCTGAGCCCGGCAAAATTCTGCGAACCCGGGCTCGACGATCAGGTCCATCACCTGAAACGCTTTGACCGGGAGGGCATTCCGTCGCTGCAGATGGAATTTCAGGAGCGCATGAAGGATTTTGACGGTGTGCGCACGCAGACTGAAACCTTCGCCGAAGCGATCCAATTCTACGCAAATTGAAACAGCCGGCGCCGCCGAAACGGAGACCGGGCGGGTGAGCGTCGATGGAAATTCAGATCAAAGGAGCAGGAACATGAGCGAGCAGACGGCAGCGCAGGTCGCGGTGAACGGTGCGCAACCGAGCGCAATGCGCGCCAAGGCGAAGACGCTGGTGAAGAACGCGTTCGGCGAGGCATGGAAGGCGAAGGAGGCAGGAAGGAAGATTTGCTATTGCTTTGTTCTCGGCCCTGCGGAGCTGCTGCGCTGCTTCGACATGTACCTGATCTACCCCGAGATCAGCAGCGCGCAGATGGCCGCGAAGAAGACCTCCCTGCCTTACATTCAGAAGGCGGAGGACTATGGCTATTCCGCCGACACCTGCTCCTACGTGACTGCGGATGTCGGCCTGTATTTGAGCGGCAACCAGCACCCGCTGGGCCATGTTCCGCCCCCGGATCTCGTCATTAACGATACGCTGTGTAATACGTATTACAAATGGACCGAGGTCATCCACGACTTCTGGAAATGCCCGGTGTTCTCCATCGATCACCCGGTGCGCCTGAAACGGGACGAGAAGTACCCTTACGACATCGAGGAAACCTACCAGCAGGACAAGCAATACGTGGTGAAGCAGCTGCTGGAACTGATCGCAGAGTGCGAGAAGCTGACCGGAATCAAATTCGATCCGGAAAGGTTTCGGAAGAATCTCGAATTCGGCAACCAAATGAGCGCGCTCTGGTGCGAAATCATCGATAAGACGCGAAATGCACCGACGCCTTTCGACGCGGTGCTCGATGGCTATGGCTATATCGCCGGCATGAACACGCACAAGGGAACGGCAGAGGGCGTCGCTTATCTCGAAGCGGTCAAGACCGAACTCGACCAGCGCATCGTCAAGGGAACCGGCGCGGTGGCCGAAGAGCGCTTTCGGCTGCTCTGGATGAGTGCGCCTTGTTATCCCTACTTTCGCAAAATTCCCGAAATGTTTCACCAGCGGGGGGCGACATTCGTCTACACGCCGCAATTCATGCAGGGCACCCGAGGCACTTATCGCTCGAAAATGTACGACCTGGAGCGGCCGCTTGAGAGCTATGCCGAAAGCATGCTCGACTATTTCCATGGACGCAATCCGAGGCAGGCACCGCAGTGGTCCATGGGATGGTGGGGGGGCAAAGACGATATCCGTAACCACCTGGACCTCATGCGTCGCTTCAATGCCGACGGCATCGTATTTCACGCGATCAAGAGCTGCCGGCTGAATTCCGGCGGGTTCGCCGATCTGCGCGAGCACCTGAGCCGCGAGGGCGTGCCGATTCTGATGCTGGAGTCGGACATCGCCGATCCGCGCTTCTTCTCCGAGGCCCAGGTGAAGAACCGCATCGAGGCCTTCATGGAAGGGTTGGAAGAAAGGAAATACTACCGTGCGCGCGCCGCCGTCTGAATTGGGCGCAATTGCGCTGGATGTTTCGACAAGTACCGACTAGGAGAGAGCAATGACTATGTATGCAGCCGGCGTTGACGCCGGTTCGACTCAGACGAAGGGCATCATATTTGACGATCAGATGCGCATCGTCGGGCGCGGCCTGGTCGATACGGGCGCCAACACCACCAAGGCGTCCGAGCGCGCCTTTCAGGCTGCCGTGCGCGGCGCCGGTATAGACCCCGGGGACGTCAAATATACGGTAGGCACTGGATACGGCCGCTACAAGATAACCTTTGGCGACACGCAGATAACGGAAATAACCTGCCATGCCAAGGGAGCGCATTTTATCTTTCCCAAGACCCGCACCGTGGTCGACATCGGCGGGCAGGATACCAAGGGGATCAGGGTGGGCCAGGACGGCGAAGTGGCTGATTTCGTAATGAACGACAAGTGTGCCGCGGGCACCGGGCGCTTTCTCGGGGTTGCGGCGCAGGTGCTGGAACTCTCGCTTGACGATCTGGGCCCCATTTCCTTGAAAGCGCAAAGGCCGGTCGACATCAGCAGCACCTGCACCGTGTTCGCCGAAACCGAGATTCTTTCCTACCTCGCGCAAAAGAAGAAGCTCGAAGACATCCTGATGGGCATGCACAAGGCGATCGCGGCACGGACCGTTTCCCTGCTGCAACGGGTGGGCATGAACGAGGAGCTGACCTTTACTGGAGGCGTTTCGCGCAACGCGGGCATGGTGGTGGCGCTGCAGGAGGCGTTTGAAATGCCGCTCAACGTGAGCGAGGAATCGCAATATATAGGTGCCATCGGCGCAGCCATCTTCGCGCTGGAGCGCGCGGCGGTAGCTGCGTGAACGCGATCGGAAAGGAAAAATTGAGGAGTCTGAGCATGACCATTACAGCAGGCATCGATCTCGGAACCAGTTCCACCAAGGCGGTCCTCGTGAATGAGCGCCGCGAGATCCTGGGCAAATCGATCAGGCGCACGGGTTCGAACCTGGAACTGGCCGCGGAGAAGACCTATCAGCAGGCGTTGGCGCAGGCCGGGATAACGGCAGGGGACGTCGACTATGTGGCGAGCACCGGTTTTGGGCGGTCTACCGTGCCGTTTCGCGACATCCAGATGACGGATCTGACGGCGCACGGGCAGGGCGCGCGCGTGCTGTTCCCGGGGACGCGCAGCGTCATGGATATCGGCGCCCAGAGCACCCGGGCCATGCGCATTGAACCCACGGGACAGGTAAAGCTTCTGCGCATGAACGATAAATGCGCGGCCGGCGCGGGGACTTTCCTCGTACGCGTGGCGAAGTACCTGGAACTGACGGTGGAGGACATCGGCGCGCTCGCGCTAAAGTCTACGCAGCCGCAAATGATTAGCTCCGTGTGCGCCGTATTGGCTGAATCCGAAATTATCAACCACGTCACTGCCGGCAAGCAGCTCGAAGATATCCTGAAGGGCGCGATGCTTTCGATCGCTTCGCGGGCGCAGGCGCTACTCAAGCGCATCGGTTTGGAGCAGGAGGTGACGCTCACCGGCGGCATCGGCCTGAACGCAGGCATGCTGCAGGCACTGGAGGAATCGATGAAGCAGAAGATCAATTACCATGCGGAGCTGGGTGCATATACTGGCGCACTAGGAGCGGCGATCCTGGCCCAGGTGCGCTTGCGCAGGCTGCGTGGCGGCGCTGATGTCGAGCGAACCTCAGCGCTAGCGGCCGCGGCGTAGGCTTGCCGAAGAGGCACCTGCGGGTCGCGCCGCAGCATGCCTCGGTCGGTGCGTCATCGCACCGTGATCGATCACACTCCCGCGACGCGGCGGCGGGGCATGGTTTCCTGCATTGTGCATTGACTTCGATTCCGCGATCGGGTAAGGTAATGGTAGAACCAATTATATAGGGGCTCCCGGACCGAATCATGATTGCCACCGACGCTCAAGTTCTGCCACCTTCTACCGGTGAGTTCCTCGCCGTCGTCCTGGCCCGCGATCTGGGCGATGGCGAGAAGGCCATCATTGGCACCAATTCGGACATCCAGCTCGCAGCCTGTAATCTCGCGCAACGCCTGCACGCCCCCAATCTTTGGTGGGTTTCCGGCCCCGGCGGGATGGTGAATCCGCGTCGCGAAATGCTGCTCTCCACCGCGGATTTCGAAAACATCGAGTCGGCGGAAGCCTGGCTGGATCTGCCGAACATGGTCGATTTTATCGACTGGCAGATTCATTTCTTCGACTTCGCCATTCTGTCGGCGATACAGATCGACCGCTTCGGCAATATCAATACGGTGGCGATCGGCGATCATGCCAAGCCCAAGCTGCGTGGCCCGGGCGTCGTCGGCATCGCAGCGCTGACCGGATTGTCGAAGCGTTTTTACGTCGTGCTGACGCGCCACGACAGGAGTGCCTTCGTGCCGAAGGTCGATTTTATCTCCGGTCCCGGCTATCTCGACGGCGGCAACTCGCGCGAGGAGCGGGGACTGCCGCCGGGTGGCCCCAAGCTCATCGTTACCCCGCTTGGCGTGTTCGATTTCGTTCCCGGATCGCGCGCAATGCGCATCAAGTCGCTTCACCCCGGAGTGAGTCTGGAGCAGGTGCGCGATTCGACCGGCTTCGACCTGGTCGTCGATGGCACGCCGCCGGTGACGCCAGTTCCCGCTGCAGCGGAACTGGAGATCCTGCGCGCGCGCGTCGACTCCAAGGGCGCGCTGCGCAAGAAATTTCCCTGAACCGGAGCAATAATGTCGCACTTCACCGACACTTATATTGCGCTGCGCGGCGCGAAGGTCTGCTGGAACCGGCGCAGCGTAGTTTCATGTCATCTAGCGGGGATGCACTAATATGTCGCGCACTTCGAAGCTTGTTTCTTTGGATCAGGCGGTTGCCGATATCGCCGACGGAGCGTCGGTGGGGCTGGGTGGCTGGATCTTCAACTCGCAGCCGATGGCGCTGGTGCGTGCGCTCATACGGCAGGGGGCGAGGAATCTGGACCTGGTGCCCTCGCCCGGTTCGATCGCGCCCGATCTGCTCATCGGCGCTGGCCGCGCGCGCAGCACGGTGTGCGTTTTCATCAGCTTCGAGCACCACGGGTTGGCGCCGCAGTTTCGCCGGGCGGCCGAGTCGGGAACGCTCAAGGTCTATGAGATGGACGGGCCCGGCATCGCCGGGGGGCTGCGGGCGTCGATCTGCGACCTGCCGTTCATGCCGATCCCCGATCTGGCGACCGACTTGCCCAGAGTAAACCCGCAGCACTACCGGCCATTGCCGACTCAGCCCGGCGAGCGCAGGCTGCTGGCGGTGCCGCCGATCCGGCCGGATATCTGCTTCATCCATGCCCAGCAGGCGGACGAGTACGGCAACGTGCAGTTTCTCGGCGGGCCGTTCTTCGACGTGATGCTCGCGCAAGCCTCCAGGCGCGTGATCGTCTCGGTCGACCGCATCGTGTCGCCCGATATCATTCGTCGGGCCAATCATCTTACCAAGCTCCCGGCGCCCATGGTCGATGCCGTGGTCGAAGCTCCATTCGGGGCGCATCCGAGCTCGAGCGCAAGCCTGTACCGCGCGGATGACGTGCATCTGCGCGAGTATGTGAAGGCAAGCGCGAAAACCGATGCCTATCGCGCCTATCTGGAGCGCTACGTCGAAAAGCCAATAGACAGTGCTGCGTACCTGAACGAAATCGGAGCGGCGCGGCTTGCGGCGCTCGCCGTCTCGGAGACCAACCTAACATGACCTCGGTTGGCTTTCGGCGCGTCAAGACACCGCGCGCGTTCGAGGAAATCGCCAAACAGATACGCAGTGAACTGTCGAGCAGGCGCCTGCGCGTCGGAGATCGGCTGCCGGCCGAGCGCAACCTGGCGGAGCAGTTCGGCGTATCGCGCAATACGCTGCGCGAAGCGCTGCGCTCGCTTGAACACGCCGGACTGCTACGGCTCAAGAAAGGCGTTACCGGTGGTTCATACATCCAAGAGAGTACCGGCGAAGCAGTGATTTCCGGTCTAAATGATATGTATGCACTCGGTGCGATCCAGCCCAAGCACCTCACAGAGGCGCGAGTTATTATCAGCACCGAGGTAGCGCGGCTTGCCTGCGCACGCCGTACCAAGGAAGACCTCGCCAAACTCGAGGAAAACATCACCGCGGCGGAGGAGGCAACTGCTTCAGGCGACCTGGAGAGGCGCGCTGAAGTCAACTATGAATTCCATCGACTGCTGGCGCGGGCCACTGGGAATCCCGTCCTGATCATCATCACCGACGCATTGATGGCGGCGACGCGAAGTTTCATTGAAGCGATCGGTTATCAGTTGAACACCTATGTGTTGCCCTCGCGCCGGCGGCTGCTCGCGGCGCTGCAAGCACGCGATGCCGAAGCAGCCGCGAATGAGATGAAAGGGATGCTCGTCCGGCTTCAGCGCTCTCACCTTGCGCGCTTCAAGGAAAACGCAGGAAAGAGAACACCCTGACGGGGCCGCTGCGGATCGTTCGGACGTCTGATTTCACTGCCGTATTGCTGTGCTCGCCGGTGTGCTTGGGCGTTCGGGCGAGAAGATGGAGCAGTGCTGAAAGGGCGGGGCACTCGAGGTGGTAGAAGGCGATTACGCGAAGATCGCAGCAGCAATTTGAGCTGACCTTGGTGTCCAGGTACTTTGCAATTTGTAGTTCCACCTAATTCCATAATTGAGGAGGACACGATGAGAAACGGAAAACTGAAGACATTACTTGCGCTTGCGCTGCTCACCGCTGCAACCCTGGCCAGTGCGCAATTCCCGGACAGGCCGATCAAGATTGTGGTGCCGTATCCCCCTGGCGGGGGCATGGACAGCACCGCACGGATAATGCAGACCGGCCTGGCCGAGATACTGGGCCAGCAGGTGATTGTCGTTAATACGCCAGGCGCTGCGGGTGTCGTCGGTACACGCGAGGTCGCGCGTTCCGCGCGGGACGGTTACACGCTGATATATACCAACAACGGGCCGGGGGCCATTACCCCATTGTTGCAGAAAGACGCAGGCTACGATCCGGTCAAGGATTTCGCTGCGGTGTCAATAGTGGCGGAAGCGCCCATGCTCTTGGTGGCGAACACCGCACAATTGCCGACAGTCCGCGACGTAAAAGGCCTGATCGAATTCGCGCGGAAAAATCCGAAGAAGGTCGAATACTCCAGCGCCGGAATCGGCTCATTCGGCCACCTCGCTACCGAGCTTTTCGCCAAGAAGGCCGGCATCGAACTCTTTCATGTTCCCTATAAGGGGGGGGGGCCATCGGCGCTAGCGGTGCTAACCGGTGAAGTTAAGATGATGATGACTACTTCGACCACTACCGCGAAAAACGGGCTCGCAGACGAAAAACTGAGGTTGCTGGGCGTGACGTCACTTAAGCCTTCATCGCTGCTGCCGGGGCCGACGATCAGTGAGACGATTCCCGGTTTCGAGATCACCGTATGGTTCGGTTTGCTGGCGCCCGCAGGAACGCCGCCCGATGTGATCGCGAAGTTGAACAATGCAATCAGCAAAACGCTCGCCCAGCCGACAGTGCAGGAGCGTTTCATCAACCTTGGTTTTGGCGTTGCACCCAATACCCCTAAGGAGTTTGGTGACAAAGTGGCAGCGGAAGTGGAGGAATGGAGAAACGTGATCCGTGATGCAAATATCCAGACGAACTAGGGGCACGATTCAAGATGCGAGGGCACAAATCCTCTCGTACTGTCGCAAGTCAGGGGCCGTTCCGGTAATTTTGAAACGGCCCGACTTTCGATTGGAAAATGATGCCATAGACCGTCGCCGAACGCGGTTAGACGCGCATGACCGATTCGAGTAAAAAGCTGCGCGAACTTTCAGAATAGGGTGTCCACGCACAAGCCGTCGCTTTTCCCCGGTGCCCGCAGGGCAAGCACCACTCAGATGCCAAGCGCTCGCCCCCGCTGTATGGCCGGCGGATCTCGTGCGCATTAGACAGCTTTTCGAGGATGATTTGACAACATGATTCACGAAGGTTTTCCTCATTTGGAGATTGAGGGCCCCCGGGCTTGCATCCGTTTCTGTCGCCCGGTGGAGCACAATCGCATCGACCCGTCGGACCTTGCCATCCTCAAGGAGCACTTGCAGCGCGTAATTGCGGACGCAAATGTCCGCGTCCTGGTGATCACCGGCGCGGGTAACAAGACATTCAGCTCCGGTTACACGATTCAGGCGATCCGTGAGCAGCTCGACGATCGGTTCGAGTCGTTCCTGGACACGCTCGAATCCTTGCCCCTGCCCGTCATCTGCGCGCTCAACGGCAGCGCTTACGGCGGGGCGATCGACCTCGCGCTTTGCTGCGACTTCAGGATAGGAGTCAACGCGAGCCGTATGCTCATGCCGGCGAGCAAGTTCGGCCTGCATTATTATCCCGGCGGCATCAGGCGTTACGTAACGCGACTGGGCCTGTCCGTGGCGAAGAAATTGTTTCTGACTGCGCAACCGGTCGAGGCCGAGGAGATGCTACGCATCGGGTTCTTGACCGAACTGGTCGAGCCCGGGCGTTTGCACGCAGTCGTGTCGCAATACGTTGCGGCGATAGTCGAGTGCGAGCCAAAAGTGCTCAGCTCGATGAAGCACTTCTTGAACCAGGCCGCGGATGGGGAGATCGATCTTGACGCTCAGCGCAGCGCGTACGAACATTTTCTCACGTCGGATGAATTGGGCCGGCGCCTCAGTGCGTTTTCCCGCGCCGGCCGGGATTCGGCCAAATGATTCTGGCCGGCGCGCGATGGACGGCGCTTCGTCGAACCGAGTGCGCAACGCCGGCGTTTTCGCGGCCGTCTCGAAATAGACGCGGCAGCGAGGAGGCGGCATGAGCGCAGAGGTATCCGGAGGATTCGAAGGCCTGCTGAAGGAACGCCATAGCTGCCGCGCGTTTCTGCCGCGGCAGGTGGACAAGGCCACGATCACGCGCATCCTGGAAATCGCGCAGCGCACGCCTTCCTGGTGCAATTCACAGCCCTGGCAGGTGGTGATCACCCGCGGCGCAGCGACGGAGCGCTTTCGCAGCGCGATCGTCGAATACGCCGCTGCGCGCAAGCCGGAGCCCGATTTCGCTTTCCCCAGGGAATACCGCGGCGTCTACCTCGAGCGCAGGCGCGAATGCGGCTTCCAGCTCTACGAGAGCGTGGGCATCGCGCGCGGCGACCGCGAGGCTTCCGCGCGTCAAGGAATGGAGAATTACCGCCTGTTCGGCGCGCCGCACGCCATGATCGTCACCACCGACGAGGCGCTCGGCGTCTATGGCGTGCTCGATTGCGGCGCCTGGGTGAACAATTTCATGCTCGCCGCGCGCAGCCTCGGCATCGCCAGCATCGCGCAGGCCGCCCTCGGGGCGCATCCAAAATTCCTGCGCTCCTATTTCGGCTTGCCCGAGGCCCGGCTCGTCGTATGCGGCATGTCGTTCGGCTACGAGGACGCGGCCCACCCGGTGAACCGCTTTCGCACCAGCCGCGCTGCGGTGGACGGCGTGGTCACCTGGGTGGACGAGTAGGGTGCCAGGTGCCCGCCGCGTGGGCGATACGCGCACGGCAGCTGATGACTTCATGGAAACATTCGAACTGCTGCAAGGAGCGCATGCCCGATGAGTTCCAGTAACCCTGCTGCTATCTGGCCGAATCGGGTCGGCCCGGTGCTGGTTCTGCGCTTCGACCGCCCGCCGGCAAACGCGACCGGCCTTGCACTGCGCCGCGCGCTCACACAAGCACTGGATGCAGCGACGCGAGACGCAACAGTGCGCGCACTGGTGCTCACCGGGACGGGCCGGTTCTTCTCGGCCGGTGCAGACATCGGCGAACTGGGGACGCCTGACAATCAGCGCGAGCCGCGCATCCGTAGCGTGATCGATGCGCTCGAGGCGTCCACCAAACCGATCATCGCGGCGATCAATGGCATTGCTTTCGGCGGCGGGTTGGAACTCGCCCTCGGTTGCAGCCATCGGGTTGCCGCCGAGAACGCGCGGCTGGCATTGCCCGAGGTAAAGCTCGGTCTGATTCCGGGGGCAGGGGGCACGCAGCGCCTGCCGCGGCTCGTCGGATTGACGGCGGCAATCGGGCTGATACTCGGCGGTGAGCCGATCGACGCAGTCCGCGCGCGGGAAATCGGACTGGTCGATGCGGTACTGGGCGAACCGTTTGTGGAAAATGCGGCCATGTTCGCGGCGCGGGCGGCCACAATGGCTGCCGGGCAATCCATCCGCAACCGCGTATGCGACCCGCAGAACGCGGACAAGATCATGGCTTCGGCCCGTGACGGCATCGCCGATACCGGCCCGCGCGGGCGTGCGCAGCGCGCCGCGCTGCGATGCCTGGAAGCTTCGATCGGCAGTGCGTTCGAAGAAGGCATGCGGCTCGAGTACGAGCTGGTGCTGGAATTGATTGCGAGCGCCGAGGCGAAAACGTTGAGGCAGGAGTTCTTCGCGAGCAGGGCGGCGAACAGGAATGGCTGAACATTTGCTGAGCACCTGGGCGAGAATCAACGCGCTCAGGTTGTCCAATCGACGATCGCGACGCTGTTGCATTGGTGCCGGTTTTCGCTGCCGGGGCCCGCGGTCGAGCCGTCCATTGGCGGACTTCTGACCTGGCGCCCGAACGCGGCGTGAACATGCCGTCATTATTGATCCGGATGCGAGCAAGGAGCATTGAATGTTCCAGTTTGAAAAAATCGAAGAATCACTGCCTTTGCACGCCAAGCGTGATCCTGGAGCCGATACCGCAATCGGTCCGATCAGGGTCATCGACTTTACGCATTTTATTGCCGGTCCGTTCGCGACGATGCTGCTGGCCGATTTCGGCGCCGACGTGATAAAGATCGAGTCGCCGGGCAAAGGTGAAGATTTCCGCTATTTCCCGCCACTGGACCCGAAGCTGGCCGCCCAAGGTGCGCCGTTTCTGTGGACCAATCGTACTAAACGCAGTGTCGGCATCGATCTGAAAAGTCCGCAAGGCCTCGAAATCGTGCGCGAACTGATTGCGACGGCCGATGTTCTGGTGGAAAACTTTTCCACCGGAGTGATGCAGCGCTTCGGTCTGGACTACGAACAGTGCAAGGCAATCAATCCGAACATCATATATTGTTCCGTTTCCGCCTATGGCAGGGAGGGCGCGTTTTCCGACCGCCTTGGATTCGACCCTGTGGTGCAGGCCGAAAGCGGATTCATGTCGATGAACGGTTTTCCCGACCGGGACGGCGTGCGCACCGCCTCCGTCGTAATGGATATCGGCACTGCAATGATGGCGTCCAATGCAATTCTTGCGGCTTTGCTCTCGCGCGAGCGAAGCGGGAAAGGGCAATGCGTTGAAGTGGCGCTTTTCGATACTGCCGTTCTGATGACCGGCTTCGCGGCCATGCAACATCTTTGCACCGGCTTTGATCCGCAGCGGACGGGAAACTACAGCCCGGACACGTCTCCCTCCGGCTTGTTCAAGGCCAAAGACAGGCCGATCTACGTCAACTGCGCGAACACCAAGATATTCCAGAGGCTATTCGCCAATGTATTGGGCATGCCGGAAGTAGCGAACGATCCGGCGCTGACCGATGCCACAGGCCGCATCAAGAACCGTAAAAGACTGTTCGCTGTTCTGAATGAAAAATTGGCCGAGCAATCGGCGAATTACTGGCAGGAGAAGTTCCGCGCCGCCGGAATTACCAGCGGTGAAGTGAGAACCCTCGGCGAAGCGTTGGCCTCCGACGAAGCGCGCGCACGCGGCGTAGCCACGCGAATAGCGCATCCCGCAGCGGGCTGGATACCCAACATAAAGCTTCCAATTCAGTTTTCGAGAACGCCGGCTGTCGACCCGGTCCCCGCACCGGCAGTCGGTCAGCATACAGCCGAGGTATTGAAGGGCCTGCTGGGATATGGAGAAGACCGAATCGCCGCCCTGACACGCAGCGGGGTCATAGGCTGACGCCGGCTGAATTCGCTCGCCGGCGTGGCCTGATAACCGGTCGGAGGAGACCTTTTTGGCAGTAGATCTCGAAAGACTGTCCGCAATACGCTTCGAAGGTGTCGAGCAGTCCTATGGCCGCAGGGACACCATGCTGTACGCGCTCGGCGTAGGCCTGGGTGCCGATCCCTGCGACGAGCGCCAGTTGCGCTTCGTCTACGAAAAGAACCTGCACGCGCTGCCGACGATGGCGATTACTCTTGCGTTCCCGGACCTGCTGGCGGCGTACGCGGATGTCGGGCTCGAGACTGCGCGCATCCTGCACGGTCACCAGGCTTTTGAGCTGCACCGGCCCTTGCCCGTCGAAGGAACGGTGTGCGGTACGACCGCGGTGACCGGGGTGCTGGACAAGGGGCCGGACAAGGGACTGATCGTGACCTACGAAACGGTGATCTCTGACCGGGCGAGCGGCGGGCGACTCTGCACCATGAATTCGAGCAGCTTCTGCCGCGCGGATGGGGGCGTCGGCGGTCCGAACATCGCGTTGCCGGTGCCGCCGCCAGTGCCGTCGCGCGCCGCCGACGGCGCCTGCGATTTGCCGACGCTGGCGCAGGCGGCTTTGATCTATCGCCTATCCGGCGATTACAACGCGCTGCATGCGGAGCCTGCGCTTGCCCGGCAGGCGGGGTTCGAGCGGCCTATCCTGCACGGCCGTTGCACCTTCGGCGTGGTCGGTCATGCGCTGCTGCGCAGCTGCTGCGACTACGATTCCACGCGGCTGGAGGCGATGTATGCGCGCTTCTCGGCACCGGTCTATCCGGGTGAGACCATCCGCACCGAGTACTGGCGCGAACCGGCCGGAATTGCGTTCCGGGCGCGCGTGCTCGAGCGCAATGCGATTGTGCTTGATCACGGCTGGGCGCGGGTCCGTCCGCTCACCTAGAACCGCGTGCCGCCGCCGCAGTTAATGGTAGACGCGCGTCGGCATCTCTGCGCTATGATTTGTCAGTCGGTTCCAATCTGCCGCTGCAGCCGTTCGACGGCATCGGCAAATTCGGTCAGCATGTCGTAGACCACCGATTTGGTCGACGTTTCTTCTTTCATGTCGCCGACAAGCTGGCCGACGTAGTAGCCCATGTATTCCTTTTTGTGCGCGCGCTCGATGCGCGCGCGAGCTTCTTCCACCAGCATGATCTGCTGCGGCATCGGCAATGGTACCGGCGCGCCCGGGGCGTCCCAGGCGTCGGTGAATTTGCTGCGCAGCATGCGGCATTGTTTTCCCGTGAACACCCGGCGTTGGATCGCGTCTTCGGATTTTGCCGCGAAGAAGCGCTCGCGCATTTCCGGGCTGAGCTCGCTCTCCCTGGTGCCCAGCCAGATCGAGCCGCACCACACGCCCTCGGCCCCCAATGCCAGGGCCGCTGCCATCTGCCGGCCGCGGCCGACGCCGCCTGCCGCGAGAACGGGTACGGGCGCTGCCGCATCGACAATTTGCGGCCAGAGCACCATGGAGGTGATATTCCCCGTGTGAGCGCCAGCCTCCATTCCCTGCGCTACCAGAATGTCGATACCTGCGTTAACCTGGCTCACTGCGTGCTCGACCCTGCCAACCAGGGCACCGACCTTTAGCCCTTTCTCGTGGAGAAGATCGATCATCTCCTTCGGCGCCACCCCGAGTGCGCTCACGACCAGGCGAACTTGCGGATGCTTCAGCGCCACCTCGATCAATTCCATGCCGCCCCGGGCAGTCAGCGTGTAGCCGGGCGACGAGTCCAGGAACCTTTGATGCTCGTCGGGCGGAAGCGGCGGAATACCAGCCTCTCTCAGGATCTTCTCGACGAATTCGACATGCTCCCTGGGCAAGGCCTTGTCGCGCTCGACCATCGGTCTGACTTTTTCCAACTTCTGCGGCAAGGCGAGATCGAGTGCGTACGGTCGCCCGTCCGTATGGCCGTCGATCCAGCGCAGTTCCGCTTCCAGTTCCTGCGGAGAAAGCCGGGTTGTCCCCAGCACCCCCATCCCGCCGGCCCTGGTCACTTCGACCACCACGTCACGGCAATGCGAAAACGCGAATATGGGCGTATCAAGACCAAACATCTCGGTCATTTTTGTGCGCATGTGTTCTCCTTCGAATTGAAGCGGGGCTCTATCCCAGCTCTTTCACCAGTTCCGGAACCACCTTGAACAAGTCGCCGACGATGCCGTAATCCGCGACCTGAAAAATCGGCGCTTCCTCGTCTTTGTTGATGGCGACGATGACGCGGCTGTCCTTCATGCCCGCCATGTGCTGGATCGCGCCGGAGATGCCGATC
>Ga0156177_1069_pt1 | contig 35437 bp, 35 predicted proteins | sample RifCSPlowO2_12_FD_107830 | JGI IMG/M metagenome (GOLD analysis project Ga0156177, IMG submission 107830) | Betaproteobacteria bacterium RIFCSPLOWO2_12_FULL_64_23
CCGGGGAATTGACCCCGGCGGGGATGAACTGCTGGGCCTTGGCAAACAGAGATTCGTTGTTCATTGCTGCATCCGCTGTGGTTGATGAAGTCGGGTAAAGCCGGCCGCGCTGGCGGCGATGTCGGCGGCGTCGAATACGGCGCTGATCACGGCTACCGCGTCCGCGCCGGCGGCGAACACCCGGGGCGCGTTTTCCAGGGTAATGCCGCCGATCGCCACCAGCGGCAGGTCAATGCCGCGGCGCGCCTGGGCGAAAATCGCCAGCGGTGCGCGCACCGCGCCGGGCTTGGTGGCAGAGGCGAACACGCTGCCGAAAGCCAGGTAATCCGCGCCCGCCTTGGCCGCGGCCTCGGCCAGCTCAAGGCGGTTGTAGCAGGAGGCGCCGAGCAGCTTGGCTTGCCCCAGGCGCTGCCTCGCCTCGGCGAGGTCGCCGTCGTCTGCGCCCAGATGCACGCCCCCGGCGTCGAGTTCCAGCGCGAGTTCGAGATCGTCGTTGACGATGAAGACTACGCCAGCCGCGCGACATAACGCGGCCAGCGCGCACCCTTGCTCGCGCCGCAACTCCGGGCCGGCGGTCTTGTTACGGTATTGCACCGCCGAAGCCCCGCCGCGGAGCGCTTCGCCAACTTTGCGCAGGAGAATATCGGTGCGCGGTTCGTCCGGCGTGATCGCGTAGAGCCCGGCAAGCTTGCGTGTCACGCTTCAGTCCTCCTGTTTCTTTTCATCATCCTCTGCTTCGCGCGCCCAGAAAAAACGGTCGGGGATGTGCTGACCCATGCCCGGGCGAAAGCCGGCGTTCAGCGTCTGCCAGGTGTATTCCTGCGCTTCGCGCACCGCTTCGGGAATATCGAGGCCATTGGCGAGCGTGGCGGCGATGGCCGAGGCCAGGGTGCAGCCCGAGCCATGATAGCTGCCGGGCAAGCGCTGCCAGCTGTCCGTGCGGATCACGCCCTGCTGGCCGTAGAGCGTGTTGATCACCAGCGGCGTGTTCTCGTGCGTGCCGGTGATCAGCACGTATTCGCAACCCATCTCCAGGATGCGCTTGGCACAGTCCTCCAGCGACCGCTCCTCGTCGCCGCCATCGTCGGCCAGGCGCCGCGCCTCCAGGCTGTTGGGCGTGATGATGGTGGTCTGCGGGATCAGCATCTCGCGCATGGCTTCGATCATTTCCTCGGTCGCCATCTCATCGCCGCGGCCCGAGGCCAGCACCGGATCGAGGATCAGCGGCACGTCGGGATAGTCCGACACCACTTCGGCGATGGCGGCACAGTTCTCCACGCTGCCCACCAGGCCGATTTTGAACGCCGCCACCGGCATATCTTCCAGCAACACGCGCGCCTGGTCGCTAACCCAGTCGGCTTCGATCGGCAGTACGTCCTCGACCCCCGCGGTGTCCTGCACCGTGATCGCGGTGACGACGGTGAGGGCGTGACAGCCCATGCTCGACAAGGTGAGCAAGTCGGCCTGGATGCCGGCGCCGCCGGTGGGATCGGTGGCGGCAAAACTGAGGACGATCGGCGGCAGGGAGGCGGACATGGTGGGTGCCATGCTGGAACTAGACATGGCAACAGGGTAAGATGCGGCGCTATTTTAACCCAAACCGAGCCTCAGGACATGACAGCAGCGTCAAGCGCTACCGAATTCGAGACCTGGATGTGCCTCATTTGCGGCTACATCTACGATGAGGCCGCCGGCGTGCCCGACGAGGGCATCGTCCCGGGCACACGCTGGAAGGACGTGCCGATGAACTGGACCTGCCCCGAATGCGGCGCGCGCAAGGAAGACTTCGAGATGGTCGAAATCTAGCCGTACGCCGCCACGCCGCGCGACTGTCGGCGCAAAGCGGCCGGGCTCACCCGCCCGGAAGAAAGCGAAAATTGTATATGTTCTGCCGGAGGATTAAAATACCGCCGTGGCGATCGATCTTACCCACCATTTTCTCATCGCGATGCCGAACATGGTGGACCCTTATTTTGCCAAATCCCTCACCTACATCTGCGAACACAACGATCAGGGCGCGCTCGGCGTGGTAGTCAACCGCCCGATCGACCTGAGCCTGCAAGCGCTGTTCGAGCGCATCAATCTGAAGCTGGAGCCGCACGAACTGCACGGCATTCCGGTCTATTTCGGCGGCCCGGTGCAGACCGACCGCGGCTTCGTGCTGCATCAGCCGGTAGGGCAATGGCATTCCACGCTGAATGTGCGCGACAGCCTCGGCCTCACGACTTCGAAAGACATACTCGAGGCCGTAGGCAGGGGAGGCGGTCCGGCCAAGATGCTGATCACCCTGGGCTACTCCGGCTGGGCGGCTGGACAACTCGAGCACGAACTGGGGCAGAACGCCTGGCTGACCGTGGAAGCGGGCGAGCAGATCATTTTCGATCTGCCCGCCGAGGAAAAACTGCCCGCTGCGATGGAGCTCTTAGGCGTGGATTTCGCCAGCCTGTCCGAGGACGCGGGACATGCGTAAATGCCGCCGTGCAATGGGTCGCGTCCAATGACCGGCTTGGCCGCCCAGCGCGCATCCCCTCTCGGCCGTCTCCGCGGTACCGGCACGGTACTCGCTTTTGATTTCGGCGAAAAATTCACCGGTGTCGCGGTCGGCGAGTCCGGCGTCGGCGTGGCGCATCCCCTGGGGCTGATCGCCGCCGAAGGCAACGCGGCGCGCATGGACGAAGCTGCGGCGCTGGTCGCAGAATGGAAACCCGGCTTTCTGGTGGTGGGACTGCCGCTTTCGTTGGACGGTACGGAGCATGAGTTGACGCGGCGCTGCCGCCGCTTCGCGCGCCAGCTGGAGGCCCGGTTCAGACTGCCGGTCAAGCTGGTGGACGAGCGCCTGAGCTCGGCCGCGGCCGAAGAGGCGTTAAGAGCAGCGGGAAAAGGGGGGCGCAAACACAAACTGCGCACCCATCAAGTGTCGGCACAAATCATTTTGCAGAGCTATTTTGATGACCCCGGTTCTTCCTGATCCTGATGCCCTGTGCGCGGAGCTGGTGCGTCAGCTCCAGCCACGGGTCACTGCCGATACTGCACTGGTCGGCATCCATACCGGCGGCGTCTGGCTGGCCGAGCGGTTGCACGCTGCGCTCGGCATCGAGCTGCCGCTCGGCCTGCTCGATATCTCGTTCTATCGCGACGATTTCGACAAGGCCGGGCTGCATCCGCAGATAAAACCCACGCAGATCCCGTTCGAGGTCGGCGGCCGCCACATCGTGCTGGTCGACGATGTGCTCTACACCGGTCGCACCGTGCGCGGGGCGATGAACGAATTATTCGACTACGGTCGGCCCGCCTCCATCAGCCTCGCCGTGCTGATCGACCGCGGCGGGCGCGAGTTGCCGGTCGCCGCCCAATTTGTGGGCGCCAGGCTGGACGTGCCGCCGGGGCGCATGCTCGTGCTCGAGCGCGACGAGAACGGCAAACTCAGGCTGAAACTGGATGCGTAACCCGCAACTGAACGACAAGGGCGAGCTGCAGCACCTGCTTTCCATCGAGGGCTTGCCGCGCGAGATGCTCACCCATATCCTCGATACCGCCACCTCCTTCGTCGGGGTCACCGCGCGCGAAGTCAAGAAAGTACCGCTGTTGCGCGGCAAATCGGTGTTCAATTTATTCTTCGAGCCCTCCACCCGCACCCGTACCACGTTCGAAATCGCCGCCAAGCGCCTGTCCGCCGATGTCATCAATCTGAACATCGCGGTGTCCTCGCATACCAAGGGCGAGACCCTGCTCGACACCGTGGACAATCTGTCCGCCATGCATGCCGACATGTTCGTGGTGAGGCACGCGCAAAGCGGCGCGCCGCACTTGATCGCGAGCCATGTCGCCAGCCACCTGCACGTGGTCAACGCCGGCGACGGCCGCCACGCGCACCCAACCCAGGGTCTGCTCGACCTCTACACCATCCGCCACTACAAGAAGGATTTCACCAGGCTGTCGGTGGCCATCGTCGGCGATGTGCTGCATTCGCGCGTGGCGCGCTCGCTGATCCACGCGCTGACCGTCATGGGCACTCCGGACCTGCGCGTCATCGGACCGATGACGCTGATCCCTGCCGGCGCGGAGAAGCTCGGCGTCAGAGTGTACTACGACCTGCAACAGGGATTGCGCGACGTCGACGTGGTGGTGATGCTGCGCCTGCAGAGCGAACGCATGCGCGGCGCGCTGCTGCCCTCCGCGCAGGAATTCTTCAAGTACTACGGCCTGACACCGGAAAAGCTGGCGCTGGCCAAGCCCGATGCCATCGTCATGCATCCGGGGCCGATGAACCGTGGCGTGGAAATTGATTCCGCGGTCGCTGACGGTGCGCAGGCGGTGATCCTGCCGCAGGTGACTTTCGGCATCGCTGTCAGGATGGCGGTGATGAGCATACTGGCGGGAAATTGAATTAGATGAAAATTCATATCAAGAACGGCCGCTTGATCGATCCGGCGAACGACATCGACACCCAGGCGGACCTGTTTGTCGCCGCCGGCAAGGTGGCGGCCGTGGGCAAAGCGCCGGGCGGCTTCAGCGCAAACCGCGTGATCAATGCCGCGGGTCTGGTGGTGTGCCCGGGCTTGATCGACCTGTCGGCGCGACTGCGCGAGCCCGGCTTCGAGTATAAGGCGACGCTCGAATCGGAGCTGCTGGCCGCAGCCGCGGGCGGCGTGACCAGCCTTGCCTGTCCGCCCGACACCGAGCCGGCGCTGGACGAACCCGGCCTGGTGGAAATGCTCAAACACCGCGCCAAAACGCTTAACCTGGCACACGTTTATCCGATCGGCGCGCTTACCATCGGCCTCGCCGGCGAGCAGCTGACCGAAATGGCGGAACTGCGCGACGCCGGTTGCGTCGGCTTCTCCCATGCCGATGTGCCGCTGCGGGACAATCAGGTACTGTGGCGCGCGCTGCAGTATGCCGCCACCTTCGGTTTCCGTGTCTGGCTGCGCCCGCAAGACGGATATCTGGCGAAGGACGGGGTGGCGCACGACGGCGAAGTGGCCACGCGCCTGGGACTCGCGGGAATCCCCTCGTTTGCCGAGACCATCGCCATTGCTGCCATCGTCGAACTGATGCGCGCCACCGGCGCGCGCGTGCACCTGTGCCGCCTGTCGACGCGCGAGGGGGTGGACATGGTCCGCGCAGCCAAGCGCGACGGCCTGCCCATCAGCTGCGACATCGGCATCCACCACGCCCACTTGTCGGAAATGGACCTGGGTTATTTCGACGCGCATTGTCACCTGCAGCCGCCGCTGCGAAGCGCGCGCGATCGCGATGCGCTGCGCCAGGGGCTGAAGGACGGCACCATAGACGCGCTCTGCTCCGACCATACGCCGGTAGACGAGGATTCGAAGCTGCTGCCTTTCGCCGAATCGGAAGCCGGCGCCACCGGCCTGGAGTTGTTGCTGCCGCTCACGCTGAAATGGGCTCTCGAAATGAAGGTGCCGCTGGCACAGGCGCTCGCGCGCATCACACAGCAGCCGGCGCGCATTCTCGGCCTGGACGCGGGCCATCTGTCGGAGGGCCATACAGCCGATGTCTGCGTATTCGATGCCGAGCGCTACAGCAAGGTGAGCGCCGCCGCGCTAAAAAGCCAGGGCAAGAACACGCCCTTCCTCGGCATCGAGCTGCCCGGCAAGGTGCGCTACACGCTGCTGCAGGGCCAGATCGTCTACGACGCCGGAAACGGCTAGACGCCGTCGCGCGCAAGCGTGGCGCAAGCGATTGCCGCGCGCCTGCTCCGCTTCAGGCTTGTTCGTCTTCTTGCTCCAGCAGCACGGCGGGCTGCAGCCTCGCCACTGCCACAAACACCGTCTTGCGGCGCGAACCCGTTCCGCGGGTGATGGTTACTTGACTCCTCTTCACCCCGAGGCGGCGGGCGAGAAATTCGATCAGGCATGCGTTGGCTTTCCCGTCCACCGGCGGCGACGCGAGACGCAGCTTGACGCAATCGCCGTGCAAACCGATGACTTCGGTACGTCTGGCGCCAGGCTGGGCATGCACATGAATGGTGACGCCATCGCCGCCGGTCTGGTACCAGCTCAAAATAGCGCCGCCACCGAGCGCGCAAGATACTCGAGCGGGACCAGCAGCAGCTGCGCGGCGACCAACGCGAACAGCGGCGACAGGTCGACATTGCCGATGGGCGGGAGCAGGCGCCGAAACGGGCGCAATAAGGGAGCGGTAAGCGCATTGAACAGCGGCGCCAGCGGCGTATACGGGTTGATCCAGCTGATCACCGCCTGAATCAGGATGACTCCGATCAGCAGATACAGGCTGAAGCGCGCCAATTCGAGCAGACCCAAGCTGAAAAACATGCCTATCACCACGCCCGACCCGCTGGCGAAGCCTCCGCCTCTGAGCAAATAGAGCAGGAACAGAAGCACAGCCTCGATCAGCCAAGCCAGCACGAAACTCGACAGATCCAGGCCGAACAATCCGGGAATAAACCGCCGCGCCGGCAGTACCAGCCAATTGGTCAGCGCGATAACGAACTGCCCCAGCGGGTTGCGAAACGGCGCGCGCATGAGCTGCAGATAGAAACGCGTCAGCAGTACAAACACGAAAAATCCGAATGTCGTGTTGAGCAGGAAATGCAGAATCTGGCTAAGCATTTTTTCTGTCAGAAGAAAAGCGGCGGTTGCGCATCGATGAACCCCGATCGAAACACAAGCGCCCTGCATTATGCGCGCTGATCCACGCTGGCCGATAGCCGATCATTCGCCCGCACCCAATTGCTCGCCTAACTCGTGCGCGCGCTGGTTGGCTGCATGCAGCGCCCGCACAATCAGGTCCTTTACCCGGTCGGCATCCATGCTGGCGAGGGCGCGCTCGGTCGTTCCACCCTTGGAGGTGACGCGCTCGCGCAGCGCCGCCACTTCTTCCGCGCTCTGCGCAGCGAGCCTGGCCGTTCCGACGAAGGTCTCGACCGCGAGTTTGCGCGCATCTGTGACGGAAAAACCCATTTCCCGTGCCGCCTGCTGCAGCGCCTCGATGAAGTAGAACACGTAGGCCGGCCCGCTGCCGGAAATCGCGGTGACCGGATCGAGCAGACTTTCCTCCTGCACCCATAGCGTCGATCCCACCGCGCCCAAGATCGACTCCGCCAAGGCGCGCTGCCCGGCACCGACCGCGGCGCCGGCGTACAGGCCGCTGATGCCGGCGCCGATAAGCGCCGGCGTATTGGGCATGCAACGCACCAGAGTGGCGTAGCCGCCGAGCCAACGCGACAAATCGACCAGACGGATACCGGCGGCGATGGTAATAACGAGTTCACCCGCCAGCCGCGGGCGCAGCGCCGCCGCCGCGGCGCGCATCTGCTGCGGCTTGACTGCCAGCACCACCACCTCGCCCAGCGGCGCGGCGGCGCTCACGCTGTCCGCGCAGACGACGCCGAACTGCGCGGCGAGCCGTGCGCGCGCCTCGGCCTGAAGCTCGACCACGCCGAGTGCGGCTGGTGCATGGCCCTTGCCAATGAGGCCGCCGATCAGCGCCGCCGCCATATTGCCGCCACCGATGAAGCTAATGTTCACGCTTGCTTCCTTTCGCCGAATATGGCGGTTCCTATGCGCACGATGGTAGCGCCTTCCATCACAGCCGCCTCCAGATCCTGCGACATGCCCATCGACAGGGTGTCGAGCCCGAACCCGGCGGCATTGAGTTGCTCCAGCAGGAGGCGCAAGGCCCTGAAGTGCCGGCGCTGCAACACGATATCGTCGCTCGGCTCCGGAATGGCCATCAGACCGCGCAACCTGAGCCGCGGCGACGCGCGCACCAATTCGGCCAGCGAGCGCAGCGCTTCCGGGGCCGCGCCGCTCTTGCTCTTCTCCCCGCTCAAATTGACCTGCAGGCAGATATCGAGCGGATCCCGCCCCGCCGGACGCGCTTCGGCCAGGCGCAGCGCGATTTTATCGCGCTCGACCGAGTGCACCCAATCGAAATGCTCGGCGATGGCGCGCGTCTTGTTGCTCTGGATCGGGCCGATAAAGTGCCAGATGAGCGGCAAAGCGGACAGCGCGGCGATCTTCTGCATCGCCTCCTGGACGTAATTCTCGCCGAATTCGCGCTGCCCCGCCGCATATGCCGCGCGCACCTCGCCCGCAGCGAAGGCCTTGCTCACTGCAAGCAGCGCAATATCGCCGGGCTCACGCCCGGCCGAGCGCGCCGCCGCAGCGATGCGCGCTCGTACGACTTGCAAGTTACCGCCGATTGAGGACATAATTTGGCGCTGGCGTGAATGCGGGAAACCGGCGACGAATCGCACCCACCCTGTCAGTTGCAATCTCGCCTGGCGCGTCACTCAGCATGGAGCGATTATAAATGGATATCTCTGAACTGCTTGCCTTCGTGGTCAAGAACAAGGCATCGGACCTGCATCTGTCGTCGGGTCTGCCGCCGATGATCCGCGTGCACGGTGACATCAAGCGCATAAACCTGCCGGCAATGGAGCATAAAGACGTCCACGGCATGATTTACGACATCATGAACGACGGCCAGCGCAAGTTCTACGAAGAGAACCTGGAGTGCGACTTCTCCTTCGCCATCCCCGGGTTGGCGCGCTTTCGCGTCAACGCGTTCGTGCAGAACCGCGGCGCTGCGGCGGTGATGCGGACCATTCCGTCCAAGATCCTGTCGCTCGCCGATCTCAAGTGTCCGAAGATCTTTGAATCAATCGCCGACCAGCCGCGGGGCGTGGTACTGGTGACCGGACCGACCGGATCGGGCAAATCCACCACGCTGGCGGCGATGGTCAACCACAAGAACGAAACCGAAGAAGGCCACATCCTCACCATCGAGGACCCGATCGAGTTCGTGCACGAGTCGAAGAAATGCCTGATCAACCAGCGCGAGGTCGGACCGCATACCCTGTCGTTCAACAACGCGCTGCGCAGCGCGTTGCGTGAGGACCCGGACGTGATCCTGGTGGGGGAGATGCGCGACCTGGAAACCATCCGCCTGGCGCTGTCCGGCGCGGAAACCGGCCACCTGGTATTCGGCACGCTGCACACCAGTTCGGCGGCGAAGACCATCGACCGCATCGTCGACGTATTTCCGGCTGCCGAGAAGGACATGATCCGCGCGATGATCTCCACCTCCCTGCGGGCGATCATTTCGCAGACGCTGCTCAAGACCAAGGACGGTTCCGGCCGCATCGCGGCGCACGAGATCATGATCGGCACGCCCGCCATTAACAATCTGATCCGCGAGGCCAAGATCGCACAAATGTACTCGGCGATCCAGACCGGTCAGCAATTCGGCATGCAGACGCTGGACCAGAATCTGCAGGACCTGGTCAAGAAGAACGTAATCTCCAACGCGGAAGCGCGCAGCAAAGCGGCCAATAAAGACAACTTCCCGGGCGCCTAGCAGGCGGAGTTTGCGCCGAAGCCCGACTTCGGCCCAAACGCAGTCAAGAGCACAACGGGCCCGGCCGCCGCTACGGTTTTCGGGTATATTCTGTACGAAATCGTGATAGAGGTGAATTATGGATAGCAGCCAGTCAACCAAGTTCATGTACGACCTGCTGCGGCTGATGCTGAGCAAGAAGGCTTCCGACCTGTTCATCACCGTGGACTTCCCGCCGGCGATCAAGCTCGACGGGAAAATGACGCCGGTGATGGACCAGAAGCTCACCAGCCAGCATACCGCCGAGCTGGTGCGCGCGATGATGAACGACAAACAGGCGGCCGAATTCGAAGCGAACAAAGAGTGCAACTTCGCCATCTCTCCTTCCGGCATCGGACGCTTTCGCGTGAACTGCTTCGTACAGCAGTCGAGGATCGGCATGGTGCTGCGCACGATTACCACGACCATACCCAAGATCGAAGACCTGGGACTGCCGCCGGTGCTCAAAGACGTGGTGATGAACAAGCGCGGCCTGGTGATCATGGTGGGGGGCACCGGCTCGGGCAAGTCGACCACGCTGGCGGCGATGATCGGCTATCGCAACCACAACAGCTACGGCCATATCATCACCATCGAGGATCCGGTCGAGTACGTGCACCCGCACATCAACTGCCTGATCACCCAGCGCGAAGTGGGCGTGGATACGGTTTCCTGGGAAGCGGCGCTGCACAACACCCTGCGCCAGGCTCCGGACGTGATTCTGATCGGCGAGATCCGCTCGAGGGAGACCATGGAGCACGCCGTCGCCTTTGCCGAAACCGGCCACTTGTGCATGGGCACGCTGCACGCCAACAGCGCCAATCAGGCGCTGGACCGCATCATCAATTTCTTCCCCGAGGAACGCCGGACGCAGCTGTTGATGGACTTGTCGCTCAACCTCAAGGCACTGGTGTCGCAGCGGCTGATCCCCCTGAAGGAAGGCAAGGGGCGCGCTGCCGCGATCGAGATCATGCTCAACTCGCCGTTGATCGCCGACCTGATTTTCAAGGGCGAAGTGCACGAAATAAAGGAAATCATGAAGAAGTCGCGCGAACTGGGCATGCAGACCTTCGACCAGGCGTTGTTCGACCTGTACGAGGCAGGCAAGATCAGCTACGAGGACGCCCTGAGGAACGCCGATTCGGTCAACGATCTGCGTCTTAACATCAAGCTGCACGGCAAAGAATCGCAGAATCGCGACATCAGCGCGGGCATCGAGCACCTGAACATCGTCTGATCCCTGCGACGCCGGGGCGCTGCGCGGATCCTGTCCCGCCGCAGCGCGGCTAAATATCGAGCCGCGCGATCAGCGCGTTGCTCTCGATGAAGGCGCGGCGCGGCTCGACGTCGTCGCCCATGAGTTTTGAAAAGATCTCGTCCGCGGCGATCCCGTCCTCGATCTGCACGCGCAACAAGCGCCGCTTGGTCGGGTCCATGGTGGTCTCCCACAACTGCTCCGGATTCATTTCGCCCAGGCCCTTGTAGCGCTGCAGCGCGGCGTTCTTCTCCACCTCCTGCAGCAGCCAAGCCATCACCTCGCCGAAATCCTTCACCGCTTGCCGCTTTTCGCCGCGGTTGATAAACGCGCCCGGGCCGATCAGGCCCTCGAGTAATCGCGCCGTGCCGAGCAGCTGCTGATAGTCGCCGGAGAGCACAAAGTCCTCGTCGATGACGCATTTGCGGCTGTTGCCATGCACGCTGCGCTCGATCAGGAGCCGGTGCCGCTCGTGCTTTTCATCGAAGCGCTGGGTCACCACCATTTCCTTGTCGGTGAGCACGCGTTGCAGGCGCTCGGCGCTCGCGCGCGTGGTTTCGGCGTCGCGCAGATCCAGCTTGAGTCCGTTACTCAGGATTGCAACCAGCACGTCGCGGTCGATGAGCCGCGCAATGCGGTCGATCACGGCGCGCGCGAGCAAATACGAGCTTGCAAGCTGCTGCAGCGCTTCGCCCGAGATCGGCTGGCCATCCTGCAGCGGCAGCAGCGCCGCGCCCACCAGAGCCTGCTTGAGCATGTACTGGGACAACTCGTGCTCGTCCTTGAGGTAGCGCTCCTCCTTGCCGATCTTGGCTTTGAACAGCGGCGGCTGGGCGATATAAATGTGTCCGCGCTCTACCAGATCCGGCAACTGCCTGTAGAAAAAAGTCAGCAGCAGCGTGCGAATGTGCGCGCCGTCTACATCGGCGTCGGTCATGATGATGATGCGGTGATAGCGCAGTTTGCCTAGATTGTAATCGTCCTTGATGCCCGTTCCGAGGGCGGTGATCAGGGTGGCGATCTCGGCGAAAGCGATAAGCTTGTCGAAACGCGCCTTCTCCACATTGAGTATCTTGCCCTTGAGCGGCAGAATCGCCTGGAACTTGCGGTCGCGCCCCTGCTTGGCGGAGCCGCCAGCGGAGTCTCCCTCCACCAGGTAGATTTCGCATAGCGCCGGATCCTTTTCCTGGCAGTCGGCGAGCTTGCCCGGCAAGCCCATGCCATCGAGCACGCCCTTGCGGCGCGTCATTTCGCGCGCCTTCCTCGCCGCCTCGCGCGCGCGCGCGGCGTCCACGATTTTGGCGGTGATGGTCTTGGCGTCGCCGGGCCGCTCGAGCAGGAATTCGGCGAGCTTGGCCGCGACCACCTCCTGCACCACCGGCTGAACTTCCGAACTCACCAGCTTGTCCTTGGTCTGCGAGGAGAACTTCGGCTCCGGCACCTTCACCGAAAGCACGCAACTCAGGCCCTCGCGCATGTCCTCCCCGGTGGTCTCGACTTTGGCCTTTTTCGCCAGTTCCTGACCCTCGATGTACTGGTTGAGCGTGCGCGTCATCGCCGCACGCAGCCCGGTAAGGTGGGTGCCGCCGTCGCGCTGCGGGATGTTGTTGGTGAAGCAAAGCACCTGCTCCTGATACGAGTCGTTCCATTGCATCGCGACTTCCACGATAATGCCTTCTCTTTCGCCGACGGCATGGAATATGTTGCTGTGAAGTACTGTCTTGTTGCGGTTGATGAACTCGACAAAACCCTTCACGCCGCCGACAAAGGCGAAGTTTTCCTCCTTGCCCGCGAGTTGGTCGACCAGACGGATCTTGACGCCGTTGTTGAGGAAGGACAGTTCGCGCAGCCGTTTCGCCAGAATGTCGTAGTGATATTCGACTGTACTGAACGTGCCGAGGCTCGCCAGAAAATGCACCTCGGTACCGCGGCGCTCGGTCGTGCCGATTTGCTTTAGCGGCGCGGCGGGAACGCCGCCGTGGAACTCCATGCTGTAGGCCTTTCCTTCTCGGCGGATGGTGAGACGCAGCCACTCCGACAACGCATTTACGACGGACACGCCGACGCCGTGCAGACCGCCTGCAATCTTGTACGAATTGTTGTCGAACTTGCCGCCGGCGTGCAGCTCGGTCATGACGATTTCCGCGGTCGAGCGTCCCTGCTCGTCATCCGGATGCGTCCCGGTGGGAATGCCGCGACCGTTATCGCTGACGCTGATCGAGTTGTCGGTGTGAATGGTTACCGTGATGTCGTCGCAATAGCCGGCCAGTGCTTCGTCGATTGCGTTGTCCACCACCTCGAACACCATGTGGTGCAGGCCGGTGCCGTCCGAGGTGTCACCGATGTACATGCCGGGACGTTTGCGCACCGCATCCAGACCCTTGAGTACCTTGATGCTGCTTTCTTCGTATTCGCCGTTACCGACATGTTGCGGATTTGTCTTGTCGTTCATTCCCGTTCTTCTCTTGACATGCGTTACAAACTTACTGACTCTTAAGGGGCTTGCGCCTGCTTTTGGCCAACACGCGTCAGATGCGCATCGGCATGACGACGTACTTGAAATTGTCGTTTCCCGGAACGGTGATCAGGGCGCTCGAGTTGGCGTCGCCCAAAGCACACTCGACCTCGCTGCAGTCCAGGTTGTTGAGTACGTCCTGCAGATAGTTGACGTTGAAGCCTATATCCAGCGCCTCGCCGGTATAAGTCACGTCGAGTTCCTCCTGCGCTTCTTCCTGTTCGTTGTTGCTGCAGATGATCTTCAGGCTGCCGTCGACCAGCACCCAGCGCACGCCTTTGAACTTCTCATTGGTGAGGATCGCGGCGCGTTGCAGGGCTTGCAACAGCACGATCCGGTTGAGCAGTAACTTTTTGTTGTGCGTAGTCGGGATGACGCGGGTGTAATCGGGAAACTTGCCATCCACCAGCTTGGAGATGAGAACGATGCCGCCGAAAGAGAAGCGCGCCTGGGTCGGGGACAGTTCCACCTCGACCGGATCGTCGCTGTCGGACAGGAGTTTGGATAGCTCTAGAATGGTCTTGCGCGGCAGGATCACCTCCTGCATTCCTTCTATCTTGTGCGCCGCGCTCGCCAGCGCGAGGCGGTGACCGTCGGTGGCCACAACGGTGATTTTGTCGCCGGCGGACACCAGCAGCAAACCGTTCAGATAGTAGCGGATGTCCTGCTGCGCCATGGCGTATTGCACCGACAGAAACAGCTGCTTCAGTACCTTTTGCGGCAAAGTCATCCTGGTGCTGGCACCCTCGGCGAGAGACAACTTTGGAAAGTCCTCCGCCGGCAGCGTCTGCAGGTTGAAGCGGCTCTTGGCTGCTTTTACCTGCAGTTTTTTTTCCTGCAGCGCCAGTGTTACTTCGGATTGTTCGGGTAGGGCGCGCAGGATATCCAGCAGCTTTCTCGCGCCTACGGTGATGGCTTTTGCTTCTCCCGGGTTGTCGCAGACGGCCCGCGCCGAAATCTGAATCTCAATATCGGTGGCGACCACAGTAATGTCGGTGCCTTTGCGTTCCAATAAGACATTGGAAAGAATCGGCAAGGTATGACGCCGCTCGATGATGCCGGAAACCGCATAGAGCGGCTCGAGTAATGTCTCCCTGTTTATCTTGATAGTATTCATTATATCTTCCTGATAATGATGATAATGCAGCGTGTTTCCGGGGATATCTCTCTATTGTTCTTTGTATTCATGTTGCTAAATCATGTTTCTCGCTTGTATAAGCCTGTGGGGGCTTTTTTATGCTTTGTGGACAGAATGGCGCGCGCGGCAAAAGGGCGATTAGTCCACAGGATGCGACAAAGTTATCAGCTGCGGACCTCATCCTTTTAGCACCTGCTCGAGCACGTGGTAATCGTGGTTGAGTTCGGTATGCTTCTCGCGCAGCGAAGCGATCGTGCGGCACGCATGCAGCACGGTCGTGTGATCGCGGTTGCCAAACGCATCGCCGATGTCTGGCAGGCTGTGCTGCGTCAGTTCCTTCGCCAGCGCCATGGCCATCTGCCGCGGCCGGGCGACATTGCGGCTGCGTTTTTTTGAATGCATGTCGGAAATCTTGATCTTGTAGAATTCCGCCACGGTTTTTTGAATATTGTCGATTGAAATTTGACGGTTCTGCACCGATAGCAGATCCTTGAGCGCTTCCTTGGCCAGATCGAGCGAAATGTCCTTGCCATTGAAACGGGAAAAGGCGATCACGCTTTTCAGCGCACCCTCCAATTCGCGCACATTGGAGCGAATGTGTTTGGCGATGAAGAAAGCGACCTCCTCGTCCAGGCGCACCGAGATGGCTTCGGCTTTTTTAAGAACGATGGCGACGCGCATCTCCTGTTCCGGGGGCTCGATGCCGACAGAAAGCCCCCAGGAAAAGCGCGATTTAAGCCTCTCTTCTATGCCGCTGATGTCTTTGGGGTAAGTGTCGCAGGTGATGATCACCTGTTTGTGCGCCTCTATCAGCGCGTTGAACGCGTAGAAAAACTCTTCCTGGGTGCGGTCCTTGCCGCTGAAGAACTGGATATCGTCGATCAACAGCAGATCGAGCGAATGGTAGTAGCGCTTGAACTCGTCGAAGGACTTCTGATGGTAGGCGCGCACCACGTCGGAGATGTACTGCGCCGCGTGCAGATAACGCACCTTGGCGGTGGGGTGTTGCGCCAGTACGTTGTTGCCCACAGCGTGGATCAAGTGCGTCTTGCCCAGGCCGACGCCGCCATAGACGAACAGGGGGTTGTAGGAGGTGCCGGGGTGCTCGGACACCTGCAGCCCCGCCGCGCGCGCGAGCTGGTTGGCCTTGCCGATCACGAAATTGTCGAAAGTAAACTCCGGAATCAGGCCTGCTTTCTCGTGGCCGCTGGAACGCCGGCGCGCAGGCTGGGTGATCGAGGCGGCCTCCGCCGGCTTGGCTGTCGCCGCCCCGGTTTGCGCCATGGCCAGGCTTACGCGAATGGGAGAGGAAAAATACTCGGCCGCCATCGCCTCGATTCGGGCGAGGTAGCGGTTCTTGATCCAGTCCAAGACGAAGCGGTTCGGCGCGAGGAGAGCAATCTGCCCGGAGGGCGTCTTGCTGTCGAGTCGGAGCGGCTTGATCCAGGTGTTGAACTGCTGTGCCGGCAGCTCATTTTCTAAGCGGCTCAGGCAGGAAAGCCAGAATCTTTCCATAGCCCTGTTTTAGTATGTAAAGAAGCTCGGGATTGAAGACGAAATCGAGCTTGTATTTTATCCTTTCGCCGAGAAGTTATCCACAGGCATTTATTCCGTTGGAGTTCATGCTGACGTTGACACAAAACGCCATTTTGAGGTTAAATACCGGGTTCTGTCGCAAGCGAGAAAGAATCCCGAGATGAAGCGCACTTATCAGCCCTCCGTTACCCGTAGAAAACGCACCCACGGCTTTCTAGTGCGCATGCGCACCCGCGGCGGCCGCGCGGTCATTCGCGCACGCCGGGCCCGCGGCCGGGCCCGCCTTTCGGTTTGAGGTCAAGCTCCCAGTTCCGCTTCTCCAGGGAGCAAAGGCTGCGCCGCAAGGCGCAAATTACGTCAGTGCTAGCCCGCGGCCGGGCCACAGGCGGCGGTGGCATGCAGTTGCATTCGATAGCTAGCGATAGCGGTCCGCGACTGGGTGTGATCGCCGGCCGCCACGCCTGGCCCCGAGCAGTCGACCGCAACCGCTTCCGGCGCCTGGTGCGCGAGACCTTCCGCCTGCTGCAGCACCGGCTGCAGTCGCGCGACTATGTCGTCAGGGCGCGCAACCCGCAGCGCGGCGAGCCTAGCGGCGCCGAAATCGAGAGGCTGCTTGTTGTGTGGTGTGCGACTGAAGGACAGAGGCAAGCGTGAGCAGGCTTCTACTCGCCCTGATCAAAACATACCGCTACTGCCTGAGCCCGTTGCTCGGGCCGAGTTGCCGCTTTTTACCTACTTGTTCGGATTATGCTGTGCAAGCTATCGATAGACACGGCGCCGGGCACGGCGGCTGGCTTGCGCTCAAGCGCATCGCGCGTTGCCATCCCTGGCACCCCGGTGGTTACGACCCTGTTCCCTGAACTCCCATGGATACGCAACGACTGATTCTGTTTTTCGTGTTTTCATTCTCATTGCTGCTGCTGTGGGACGCCTGGCAGAAGGAGCAGCGCCCGCCCGTCCCCGCGACCGCGCAAAGCGGAAAACAGGGTCCGGCTCAGGCGACAGTGCCTAGCCCGAGTGTGCCGACGCAGACAAAGCCCGCGTTGCAGCGACAGGCGGGTGATGCCATACCGCCGACCAAAGCGACAACAGGGAAACACGAGAATCTCCGGGTCAAGACCGATAATTTCATTGTCGACATCGATTTGCAAGGCGGCGATATCGTGCGCCTGGAGATGCTCAAGCAGAAAGACACGCTGGATGTGAAATTGAATTTCGTGTTGTTTGCGCCGGAGTACCGCTACGTCGCGCAAAGCGGCCTGATTGGTTCCGGCCTACCGACGCACAAGACGGTCTATACCGCAGGTGCGCGAGAGTACGCGCTTGCAGACGGGCAGGACCAGCTGCGGATACGGCTGGAGGCTCCCGGCCCAGAGGGGGTGAAGACAGCAAAAACGCTTACCTTCCATCGCGCCAGTTATCTCGTCGACATTACCCATGAAATCGTCAATGGCAGCGCCATGCCGCTGACCGCCCACGCCTATTTTCAGCTGCTGCGTGACGACAAAGCGCCTCCCGGCGACAGCTATATGCTTCAAACCTACACCGGAGCGGCGATTTATACGGAGCAGGAAAAATTCCAGAAGCTCGCCTTTGGCGACTTTGACAAGGATAAGGTCAGCGTTCCCAAGGCCACCGACAACGGCTGGATCGGCATGCTGCAACACTATTTCGTCAGCGCCTGGTTGCCAAAGGAAAAGACTCAGCGCGAGTATTACGCCAAGCGTCTGGAGGACAAACTGTACGCGGTCGGCGTGATTCTGCCGGTAACGGCAATTGCGCCCGGTGCGAGCGCCAGCGTGTCGGCTTCCCTGTATGCCGGACCGCAGGAACAGGCCGCTTTGAAGGAGATCGCGCCGGGGCTGGATCTGGTGGTCGATTACGGCTGGCTGACCGTGGTGGCGGCGCCGTTGTTCTGGCTGCTGCAATTCCTGCATAAATGGGTGGGCAACTGGGGCGTGGCCATCATCTTGCTAACCGTGCTCATCAAGGCAGTTTTCTTCCCGCTTTCGGCCGCGAGCTACAAGTCCATGGCCAAGATGAAGCTGGTGACGCCGCGCATGACCAAACTGCGCGAGCAATTCGGCAACGACCGGGCGCGCCTGAACCAGGCGATGATGGAGTTGTACAAAACCGAGAAGATCAATCCTCTGGGCGGCTGTCTGCCGATCGTGGTGCAGATCCCGGTGTTCATTTCCCTTTATTGGGTGCTGCTCGCCAGCGTCGAATTGCGCCACGCGCCGTTCTATCTGTGGATCCATGACCTGTCAGCGCAGGACCCCTATTACGTGCTACCGCTGCTGATGATGGGCTCGATGGTGATCCAAACCAAGCTCAATCCTGTACCGCCCGATCCGGTGCAGGCGAAGGTCATGATGATCATGCCCTTCGCCTTCGGCGTGATGTTCTTTTTCTTTCCCGCCGGACTGGTGCTCTACTGGCTGGTCAATAATATTCTCTCCATCGCGCAGCAATGGCAGATTAGCCGCATGATCGGCGCGGGCGACAAAGGCCATGCGCGGCGCTGACGCCCGGCTTGGCTGCGCCAATCCTGCCTGACCCGGACCGGGTTCCAGGAACAGCGTCTCGGAGGGCTGGTCCGTGACTCAGTACGATGACCCGATTGCGGCAATAGCCACCGCCCCCGGTCGCGGCGGCATAGGCGTGGTGCGGGTATCGGGCAAGAGCCTGCTGCCGCTGGTGCAGGCGCTCCTCGGTGCCACGCCCGCGCCGCGGCGCGCCCTCCGGACGGCTTTTTTCGACGCGCACGGCGCCGCCATCGACGATGGCATCGCGCTTTATTTCCCTGCCCCGCGTTCCTACACCGGCGAGGACCTGCTCGAGCTGCAGGGCCACGGCGGCCCGGTGGTGATGCAGATGCTGCTCAAGCGCTGCCTCGAGCTGGGCGCGCGCCTGGCCGGGCCAGGCGAATTTACTCGCCGCGCGTTTCTCAACGACAAGCTCGATCTGGCCCAGGCCGAGAGCGTGGCCGACCTGATCGAAGCCGCCACCGACAGCGCTGCACGTTGCGCGCTGCGCTCGCTGCGCGGCGAGTTCTCGGCCGCGATCGAGGAGTTGGTGCGGCAACTGATCGAGCTGCGCATGTTGGTGGAGGCGACGCTCGATTTTCCCGAAGAGGAACTCGATCCGCTGGACCGGGCCGACGTCAAGGGACGCCACGCCCGGCTAACCGGCGCGATCGAGACCGCGCTCAAAAAAAGCCGGCAGGGAAGCCTGTTGCGTACTGGTTTGCAGGTGGTGCTGGCGGGCCGGCCCAACGTGGGCAAGTCCAGCTTGTTGAATCGTCTGGCGGGCGAGGAACTCGCCATTGTCACCGCCATTCCGGGCACTACCCGCGACAGCGTGCGCCAGGCGATCCACATCGATGGCGTGCCGCTTAACATCGTCGACACGGCGGGCCTGCGTGATGCCCAGGACGAAGTCGAGCGCATGGGCATCGCCCGCACCTGGAGCGAGATCGGCAAAGCGGATGTGGTGTTGTTGCTGGTCGATGCGCGCGCAGGCGTGACCAAGCGGGACCTGGAGTTGGTGGAACGCGTTCCCCAGGGTGCAAAACGTGTGTTTGTGCACAACAAGATCGACCTCGCCGGCAACGCGCCGCGGGTGCAGCGCGGCGAGACCTCGACCAGCCTCCATCTCTCGGCCAAGACGGGCGCAGGCATGGATTTGCTGCGCGCCGAGTTGCTCGCCGTCGCCGGCTGGCAGCAGGGTGCGGAAGACCTGTTCATGGCGCGCGAGCGGCACCTCGTGGCGCTGCGCCAGGCGGCACAGCACGCAACTCGGGCAGGGGAGCATTTCGGTCGGCCGGAGCTGTTTGCCGAGGAGTTGCGGCTGGCGCAGGAGCAACTCAACAGCATCACCGGCGAATTCGCCGCCGACGACCTGCTCGGGGAAATCTTCTCCCGTTTCTGCATCGGCAAGTGACAGCGTTTCCAATGTCCTCCGGTCAGTTGAGGCGAGAAGCGTTCGCACCGCTGTTCCGCCTCGCCCGGCGCCTGAGCGCAGGAAACGCGTGAGCTGGGATCCGCAGCAGTACGCGCGTTTCGCCGGACAGCGTCTGCGCCCGGCGCTGGACCTGATCGCGCGCATACCGATCGAACATCCGCGGACCGTGGTCGACCTGGGTTGCGGCACCGGCAATGTCACCAAGATACTGCGCGCCCGTTGGCCCCGTGCCGGCATCACCGGCGTCGATGGCTCGCCGCAGATGCTGGCCGAGGCGAGAAAGGCAGAGGCGAACATAGGCTGGGAACAAATCGATATTGCGGCCTGGAACCCGGCGGCGCAATTCGACCTCGTGTTTTCCAACGCGGCGCTGCACTGGCTGGACGATCATCCGGCATTGTTCGCGCGACTCTCCGGGAAGGTGGCCGCCGGTGGCGCGCTGGCGGTGCAGCTGCCGCGCAATTTTGGCGCCCCTTCGCACGCCGTTATGCACGAACTGGCCTCGAGCCCGCCCTGGCGCGATGCGCTCGCCACGCTGCTTCGGCCGCAGCCCGTGCTTTCACCTGAGGCCTACTACGGCCTCCTCGCTCCAAACGCGCGCTCTCTCGACATCTGGGAGACCGAATACCTGCAGATCCTCGAAGGCGAGAACCCGGTAGCGGAGTGGACCAAGGGCACCTGGCTTGCGCCTTTGCTCGCCGCGCTCGCGCCGGGCGCGCGTGCCGCCTTCGAATCCGAATATCGGCGCCGGGTTGCGCAGGCCTATCCACGCCAGCCGGATGGCAAGACCCTGTTTCCTTTCAGGCGCCTATTTATCGTCGCTGGCTTCTAGTGTCCTGAGTCGTTAATTCGTTGAACTGGATTCGCCGCAGCTTCAAGCGACAGCCAAAATGCGCCGCGTTTGTCGCCAGGCGCGAAACGCGACGAGACAGGGTTGGGCACCCGGCGAGGAGCGCGACAAAGCATGGCGGCAAACTGGCGCATTTTGTGCAGCGAATTGATGACTCAGGACACTAGCGCCCGTTGACATTCACCATGGGCGGATGAAGGCAAGGGGTTCGTTGTAAAATGTAAGACGTTTTTTTCCGGCAGCCTCTTTCGTGCGCATGATCGTGGGGCGCATAGTCAACCGCGGAGCAGACGAAATATGAACTTACCCATTACCGGGAACATCGCGGTTGCAAACGTGCCCGAATACGTCCGACACCGCGGCGTAAAGGAATGGGTAGCGCGCATGGAGCATCTCGCCCGGCCGGACCGCGTTGTCTGGTGCGACGGCTCGCAGGAAGAATTCGAGGGCCTGTGTCAGGAAATGGTCGCCTCCGGCATGATGAAAAACCTCAATTCCAAGCTTCGCCCCAAAAGCTACCTCGCGCTGTCGGATCCATCCGACGTTGCGCGGGTCGAAGAACGCACTTTCATTTGCAGCGAAAAGCAGGATGACGCCGGCCCGACGAACAATTGGGTTGCGCCGGCGGAAATGCGCGGCACCCTGGGCCGCCTGTTCGACGGTTGCATGCGCGGACGCACCATGTATGTCGTGCCGTTCTCGATGGGGCCGCTGGGTTCGCCCATCGCGCACATCGGCGTCGAACTCTCGGATTCGCCTTACGTCGCGGTGAGCATGAAGATCATGACTCGCATGGGACGCTCGGTGTTTGATGTGCTCGGTGAAGACGGAAACTTTGTTCCCTGCATGCACTCGGTGGGCGCACCGCTGGCAGCCGGCGAGAAATCCGCGCGCTGGCCCTGCAATGCGGAAAAATGGATTGTGCATTTTCCGGAAACGCGCGAGATCTGGTCCTACGGCTCGGGCTACGGCGGCAACGCGCTGCTGGGCAAGAAATGCCTGGCGCTGCGCATAGCCTCGGTCATGGCGCGCGACCAGGGCTGGCTGGCCGAGCACATGCTGATCCTGGGCATCACCAACCCGAAAGGGCAAAAGAATTATGTCGCGGCGGCGTTCCCCAGTGCCTGCGGCAAGACCAATCTTGCCATGCTCGTTCCCCCCGAGGGATTTGCAGGCTGGAAGGTGGAAACCGTAGGCGATGACATCGCCTGGATCAAGCCTCACGCGGATGGCAAGTTCTACGCGATCAATCCGGAGGCGGGTTATTTTGGCGTTGCGCCCGGCACCAGCGTCCACAGCAATCCCAACTGTATGAAATCGATCGAACGCGACACCATTTTCACCAACGTCGCGGAGACGCCGGAGGGCGACGTGTGGTGGGAAGGCATGACGGATACACCGCCAGCCGCGCTCACCGACTGGACCGGACAGGCGTGGACGCCGGGATGTGGACGCAACGCGGCGCACCCGAATGCGCGCTTCACCGTCCCGGCGACGCAGTGCCCCTCGCTCGACCCTGCCTGGGACGACCCGGACGGTGTGCCGATTTCCGCCTTCGTCTTCGGCGGACGGCGCTCCGACACCACGCCGCTGGTGGTCGAAGCTTTCAACTGGGAGGACGGGGTGTACAAGGCAGCGACCATGGGTTCCGAAACCACTGCGGCCATCGTCGGCCAGATCGGCGTGGTGCGCCGCGACCCTTTCGCCATGATCGCTTTCTGCGGCTACCACATGGGCGATTATTTCAAGCACTGGCTGGCCGTAGGCAAGAAAGTGACACGGCCGCCGCACGTTTTCCAGGTCAACTGGTTCCGCAAGGACGCCAAGGGCGCGTTCGTCTGGCCCGGATTCGGCGAAAACATGCGCGTGCTGAGCTGGATCGTCGGGCGCTGCCAGGGGCAAGCCCACGCGATCGAGACGCCGCTGGGCTGGATGCCCGAGTTCGAAGATTTGCACTGGCAGGGGCTGGATTTCGGTGCCGAAAAATACGCCAGCGTGACCAACATAGACAGCGCCGCCTGGGAACGCGAGCTGCAGCTGCATGACGAGCTCTTCGCCAAACTCAAGGACAAGTTGCCGCAACCATTGGTGCTCGAGCGCCAGCTGCTGGAGGAGCGCCTCGCACCCTGAGAGCGCATCCCCTCATGCTCACCTAAGTCGGAACCTGTTTCAGTCATTCCGAAATGACCTCTAAGAGAGATCTCCATGACCCAGGTTCTCCACCGCAATCCAAAACACAACTATCCGGTTGCAGTCGGCGGCGACGGGCCGTATGTCATCGATAGGGACGGCAGGCGTTACCTCGACGCCTGCGGCGGGGCGGCCGTGTCCTGCCTGGGCCACAGCGATCGCCAGGTGATCGACGCGATCAAGGCACAACTGGATCAGCTGCCGTTTGCGCACACTTCGTTTTTCACCAACCAGTCGATGGAAGATCTGGCCTCGGAGCTGGTGAAAAATGCGCCTGCAGGCATCGAACGGGTGTATTTCTGCTCCGGCGGTTCGGAAGCGGTGGAGGCGGCGCTGAAGCTCGCGCGCCAGTATTACGTCGAAATCGGCCAACCGCAGCGCGCCCATGTGATCGCGCGCCGGCAGAGTTATCACGGCAATACCCTGGGCGCGCTCGCCACCGGAGGCAACCTGTGGCGGCGCAAGCAGTTCGAGCCGCTGCTGGTTGAGGTTTCGCATGTCTCGCCCTGTTACACCTATCGCGGCAAGCAGCAGGGCGAGGACGACGCGGCCTACGGTCAGCGCCTGGTGCGCGAGCTCGAGGAAGAAGTACAGCGGCTGGGACCGGATCGGGTCATCGCCTTTGTGGCAGAGACCATAGGCGGGGCGACGCTGGGGTGCGTCACCCCGGTACCTGGCTATTTCGAGGGCGTGCGCACAGTCTGCGACAAGTACGGCATGTTGCTTATCCTGGACGAGGTCATGTGCGGCATGGGTCGCTGCGGCACGCTCTACGCCTGCGAACCGGAGAACGTGGTGCCAGACCTCATTTGCATAGGGAAGGGCCTGGGTGGCGGCTATCAGCCCATAGGCGCGCTGCTGGCGAGCGCAACAATCTATGACGCCGTGGTGAGCGGTTCGGGTTTTTTCCAGCACGGTCACACCTATACCGGTCACGCTGCCGCCTGTGCCGGCGCGCTGGCCGTGCAGCTTGCCGTAAAGAACCGCGGGTTGCTGGCACAGGTGCAAAGCCGCGGGCGGGCCCTCGAAGCGCGACTGCGCGCGCGCTTCGGTGAGCACGCGCATGTGGGTGAGATTCGCGGCCGCGGACTGTTCTGGGCGCTGGAACTGGTGGAAGACCGCGCGAGTAAACGGCCGTTCGACCCGAAACGCAAAATCAACGCCCGGCTCAAGCTCGGGGCGCTGGAAAACGGACTGATGTGTTATCCCATGGGTGGTTCGCTCGACGGAGTGGCCGGCGATCATGTGCTGCTCGCCCCGCCTTACATCATCACCGAGTCGCAGCTGGACGAGGCAGTGGAAAAGCTCGCGCGCTCGATCGACGAGGTAATCGCGGCAGAATAAACCGGCGTCGCACCCGCATCATCATGTCCGAGTATTTGCGCCCGGGATTATGCGGCCCAATTCAAAACCGCGATGTTCGCTGTCGTCGCCCCAGACGCCATCCAGCTCGCGACGGTGCAAACCGCTCGCGGCACCGCCAATTTGTTGCTGCGGTTTAAACGGCAAGCGGGTAGACTGCGCGCTATTGATCAACCTGTGTAAACAACAGGGCGTGCGCAAGGACGGCGACGCGGAGTACGGCGGCAGGCGCGGGTGCAATGGCCAGCCCCGCTTGGTGTCGGCGCGGTCTTCGGCGTTCCTGACTAAGCAGCAAACTTGAACGCCGAGATCGCCCTTTTTCTGATCCAGGACGGCTTTACCAATGGCGCGATCTACGCGCTGCTGGCTCTGGCCCTGGTGCTGGTATTCGCGGTGACCCGGGTGATATTCATCCCACAGGGTGAGTTTGTCGCCTACGGCGCGCTCACGCTCGCCAGCCTGCAGTTGGGCAAGTTGCCAGGTACGGCCTGGCTGCTGTTGGGCGTCGGCCTGGCGGTCGCCGCTTTGGAACTGACGCAAGCGCTGCGGTTGGGCGCCGCGCAGCGCATTCCGGCGATCATTTTCAACTACATCGTCCTCCCGGCTGCCCTGCTGGGGCTCGCCTGGTGGGCTGCACCGCAGAAGCCAGCGCTCACACTGCAGATTCTGCTGGCGCTCTTCCTAGTAGTGCCGCTAGGCCCCATGGTCTACCGGCTGGCTTACCAGCCACTCGCCAGCGCCTCGGTGCTGGTGCTGCTGATTATCTCGGTGGCGGTGCACTTCGCCATGACCGGCTTGGGGCTGGTGTTCTTCGGCGCCGAGGGCTCGCGCACGCCGCCTTTCTCCGACGCCCAATGGAAGCTGGGGGTACTCACGGTCTCGGGCCAGAGTCTGTGGGTGATGGGCGCGAGCCTGGCGCTGATTGTGGCGTTGTTGCTTTTCTTCGAGCACACCATATACGGCAAGGCACTGCGCGCCACCGCCATTAACCGCGTCGGTGCGCGGCTGGTGGGCGTGTCCCCGGCGATGGCGGGAAAATTGAGTTTCACTCTCGCGGCGCTGATCGGCGCTCTATCCGGGGTTCTGATTGCGCCCATCACTACGATTTACTATGACTCGGGTTTTCTGGTGGGGCTAAAGGGCTTCGTCGGCGCCATCATGGGCGGTCTGGTGAGCTATCCCTTGGCTGCCGCAGGCGCGCTGCTGGTCGGGATCCTCGAGGCCTACGCCTCGTTTTGGGCCAGCGCCTACAAGGAAGTCATTGTCTTTACCTTGATTATTCCGGTCTTGCTTTGGCGCTCGCTTACCACGCACCATATCGAGGAGGACGAGGAATGACCCGGGCGCGCCTCGTTCTCGGCGCGTTCCTCGCTTTCATGCTGGTCGCGCCCTTGGCGCTGCCCGAGTTCCATGTCACCCTGCTCAATTACATCGGCCTGTATAGCATCGTGGCACTGGGTTTGGTGCTGCTCACCGGAGTAGGCGGGCTGACCTCGTTCGGGCAAGCGGCCTTCGTCGGCATGGGCGCCTATACCACCGCTTATCTGACCACCACCTATGGTTTGTCGCCGTGGCTGACCTTGTTGATAGGGTTAGCGCTTACTTTCGTTGTTTCCCTTTTCCTTGGCGTTATTAGCCTACGGCTTTCGGGTCATTATCTGCCGCTAGGGACGATAGCGTGGGGCATCAGCCTGTATTTTCTGTTCGGAAACATGGAGTTTCTCGGCGGCTATACCGGTATCTCCAGCGTCCCGGCGATTAATCTTTTCGGTGTGGCGCTCGACTCCGGCCGCAAATTCGATTATCTGATCTGGACGCTGGCGTTGCTGGCGTTGCTATCGATGCATAACCTGCTCGATTCGCGCTCGGGTCGCGCCATCCGTGCCCTGAAAGGAGGGGGACTGATGGCCGAGAGTTTCGGCGTCGACACCGCGCGGATGAAAATAATCATATTTGTCCATGCCGCGCTGCTCGCCAGTCTGTCGGGTTGGCTCTATGCGCACCTGCTACGATTCGTCAATCCGACGCCGTTTTCGATCAACGCCGGCATTGAGTACCTGTTCATGGCGGTGGTCGGCGGCGCCGCCTCGGTCTGGGGCGCAGTGGTGGGAGCGGGGATCCTGACCATACTCAAACAGTGGCTGCAGGATCTGCTGCCAAAACTCCTAGGACAAAGCGGCAATTTCGAAATGATCGTGTTCGGCGTGCTGCTGGTGCTGCTGCTGCAGCGCGCGCGCGAGGGTGTCATGCCGCTCGTCGTGCGTTATTTTCCCGCGCCAAGGAAGCCGCTGCCGGCGTCGGTACCGGCACTGCCGCGGCGGGTACGACCCGCCGCGGGCGCAGCGTTGCTGGAGCTAAGAAGAGTGCGCAAGGCATTCGGCGGCCTGGTGGCGGTGAACGACCTGTCCTTTGCCATGACCAGCGGCGAGATTCTGGGTCTGATCGGCCCCAACGGGGCCGGCAAAACCACCGTGTTCAACTTGGTCACCGGCGTGCTGCCGGCCGTTGGCGGCGAGGTGCATTTCCGCGGCGAGCGCATCGATACCTTGTCGGCGCGCGCCATCGTCCCGCGCGGTCTCGCGCGCACTTTCCAGCAGGTGCACCTGCTGCCTGCGATGAGCGTGCTGGAGAATGTCGCCATCGGCGCGCACCTGCGCGGCACCAAAGGCGTGGTCAGCGCGGCGCTGCGCCTGGAGCGCGGGGAGGAGGCGATGCTGCTGGGGGAGGCAGCACGCCAACTCGAGCGCGTGGGGCTGGGAACCAGCATCCACGAACAAGCGGGCAGCCTGTCGCTGGGCAAGCAGCGCATCCTCGAAATCGCGCGTGCGCTCTGTGCCGATCCGGTACTGCTGCTGCTCGATGAGCCAGCGGCTGGGCTGCGTTATCAGGAAAAGCGCGCGCTTGCCGAGCTTCTGCGCAAGCTCAAGTCGGAGGGCATGAGCATCCTGCTGGTCGAGCACGACATGGATTTCGTAATGCAGCTGGTGGACCGGCTGGTGGTGATGGACTTCGGCGAAAAACTGGCCGAGGGCCTGCCGCAGGAGATCCAGACAAATCCGGTGGTCGTTGAAGCTTATCTCGGGGGCGTGAAATGAGCGCGCTCCTGGAAGTGCGCGGCCTATGCGTGGCCTACGGCAAGGTGGAAGCCGTGCACCAAGCCGCGTTGCGCGTGGAAGAGGGCAGGATAGTCACGGTCATCGGCCCCAACGGCGCCGGCAAGACCACGCTCCTGGCCGCCCTGATGGGCATGCTGCCCGCCCGCGGCAGCATTGGCTATGCGGGCGAGGACATCACGCGTGTCGAGGCGGAACAGCGCGTGAGCCGCGGCCTGTGCCTGGTGCCGGAGCGGCGCGAACTGTTCGCCGCGATGACGGTAGAGGACAACCTGGTGCTCGGCGCGTTTCACCGTTATCGCAAGCGCGACAAGACCATCGCCGCGGATTTCGCGCAGGTCTACCAGTTGTTTCCGCGGTTGAAGGAACGCCGCCGGCAGTTGGCCGGCACGCTTTCCGGTGGGGAACGCCAGATGCTTGCGCTGGCCCGCGCGCTCATGAGCCGCCCGCGCCTGCTGATGCTGGACGAACCCAGCCTGGGCCTGGCGCCGTTGATCGTGCGTGATATCTTCCGCGTCATCGCCGGGCTGCGCGACACCGGCGTCTCCATCCTGCTGGTGGAACAGAACGCGCGCGCCGCGCTGCAGGTGGCCGATTACGGCTATGTGCTGGAAACCGGTGAAATCGTCCTGGAAGGGCCAAGCGGCGATCTCGCCTCCGATGCGCGCGTGATCGAAAGCTATCTCGGTCTGGTTTCGGGCAATCCTGACTGACTGTTCCACGTGGAACAGTGTGGCAGGGCTTCTGCCTGGGGGTTTTATACAAGATCGCCGATTGCGCGCGGATGGTCTTTCATCCGTGCGCAACCTGCGATCCGTGCGGACGGGTCGCCGTCCGCGCAAGTTCGATCACCGCAGCTCGATATGTCAGCTAACGTCCGCCGATGTCGGCGCGCGACGATTTCGCGCTGCGCGCGACAACCGTGTTCTTGGTACGGATAAAGGACATCCGTACCAAAAACACGGTTATGGATAAAGGCATCCCGGGCAGGGTTCTGCCACCTTGTTCCACGTGGAACAACGGCTTACGGGCTGCGTGAAAACAGCGTAAAATCGCGCCTCTTTGGCATGGCAGCGGACGTATGTATTTTCCTAGCGAATTCGACGTGATCGTGGTTGGCGGCGGGCACGCCGGGACCGAGGCCGCGCTCGCCGCGGCCCGTGCCGGCTGCAATACCCTGTTGCTCACGCACAATATCGAGACTCTGGGGCAGATGTCCTGCAACCCTTCGATCGGCGGCATCGGCAAAGGGCATCTGGTGAAGGAAGTCGATGCGCTGGGCGGCGCCATGGCGATCGCCACGGACGAGGCCGGCATCCAGTTCCGCATACTCAATTCGAGCAAGGGCGCGGCGGTGCGCGCCACCCGCGCCCAGGCCGACCGGCTGCTGTACAAGAAAGCAATCCGCGCGCGCCTGGAAAGCCAGCCGAATTTAACCTTGTTCCAGCAGGCGGTGGACGATCTCACGCTGGAGGGCGACCGGGTCAGCGGCGTGGTGACGCAACTGGGTATCCGTTTCAGCGGGCGCGCCGTGGTCCTGACCACCGGTACTTTTCTTTCCGGACTGATTCACGTCGGCATGGTCAATTACCAGGCGGGGCGGGCCGGCGACCCGCCCTCGCTCGGCCTGGCGGCGCGGTTGCGCGAACTCAAGCTTCCTGTCGGCCGCTTGAAAACCGGGACGCCGCCGCGCCTCGATGGCCGTTCCATCGATTTTTCGCTGATGCAGGAGCAGCCGGGCGACGACCCGGCGCCGGTGTTCTCCTACATGGGCAGCCGTGACATGCACCCGCGGCAACTGCCCTGCTGGATCACCCACACCAATGCGCGCACGCACGAAATCATCCGCGGCGGTCTCGACCGCTCGCCGATGTATACCGGCGTGATCGAAGGCGTCGGCCCGCGTTACTGTCCTTCGATCGAGGACAAGATCCACCGTTTCGCGGGCAAGGCGAGCCATCAGATCTTCCTCGAGCCTGAGGGGCTCACAACCAACGAGTTCTATCCCAACGGGATTTCGACCAGCCTGCCTTTCGACGTGCAATTAGAGCTGGTGCGCTCGATCAGGGGCATGGAGCGGGCGCATATTCTGCGCCCCGGCTATGCCATCGAGTACGACTACTTCGATCCGCGCGGCCTGAGGGCGTCGCTGGAAACGAAGGCGATATCCGGGCTGTTTTTCGCCGGCCAGATCAACGGTACCACCGGCTATGAAGAAGCCGCCGCCCAGGGCGTGCTCGCCGGCATCAATGCGGCGTTGCAGGTGCAAGAGCGGGAGCCGTGGTGCCCGCGCCGCGACCAGGCCTATATCGGTGTGCTGGTGGACGACCTCATCACCCGCGGCGTGTCCGAGCCCTACCGCATGTTCACCAGCCGCGCCGAGTATCGTTTGATGCTCCGCGAGGACAACGCAGACATGCGCCTGACCGAAACGGGGCGCCATCTGGGTCTGGTTGACGCCGTTCGCTGGGATGCTTTCGAACGTAAGCGCGAAGCCGTTGCGAGGGAACTCGAACGGCTCAAATCGACCTGGATCAATCCCAAGCTATTGCCCCAAGCCGACGCGAAGAGGGTTTTAGGCAAAGACATAGAACGAGAGTATGCGCTTACCGATCTGCTGCGTCGTCCGGATGTGAGCTATGCCAGCCTGATGTCCCTGCCGGGCGCGGGTGTAGCCGCAGTCGACCCGGTGGTGGCCGAGCAGGTGGAGATCCAGATCAAGTACGACGGCTATATCGCGCGCCAGCACGACGAAGTGCTGCGGCGCGAGCAATATGAGGCGACCGCGCTACCGCGCGACCTCGATTACCGCGCCGTGCGCGGATTGTCCAAGGAAGCGCAACAAAAGCTCAACCAGCACAAACCCGAAACCATAGGCCAGGCCTCGCGCATCTCGGGCCTGACGCCGGCTGCCATTTCCCTGCTCCTGGTGCACCTGAAACGCGGCTTCGAGGGTAGCGCAAGGCAGGCAGGGCCATGGGTTGATGCGCCCGCATCGAAAGACGATCAATGGCCCGATGAGGGCCTATCCGACGATGCCCGCGCAAAGCGGCCCGCGGCATGAGCACGGCCGATCAACTTGAGCGCGGACTCATCGCGCTGGGATTGACGCTGGAGCGCGACACCCAGCAGCGGCTGCTCGACTACCTCGCGCTGATCGAAAAATGGAACCGGGTGTACAACCTCACCGCAATCCGCGAGCCCGAAAAAATGGTGAGCCATCACCTGCTCGACAGCCTGGCGGCGGCGCCGCATCTGCACGCCAGGCGCGTGCTCGACGTGGGCAGCGGCGCCGGACTGCCGGGCATTCCGCTGGCGCTCGCCAATCCGGACATGCACGTGACCTTGCTCGACAGCAATCACAAGAAAGCCGCGTTTCTGAACCAGGCGGTGATGGAACTGAAACTCAAGAACGCCGAGGTATGCGCCGAGCGCGTAGAGTCCTGGCAGACGCGGAACAGGTTCGACGTGATCATTTCGCGCGCCTTTTCCGACATGGGCGAGTTCGTGCGCATCACACGGCACCTGCTCGCGTCGGGCGGGATGTTCGCGGCGATGAAAGGCCTGCATCCTTATGAGGAAATCGACAAGCTGCCGCCAGACTGCAAAGTGCGGCAAGTGCTGCCGCTTGCGGTCCCCGGACTCGACGGCGCCAGACATCTGGTGTTGATCGGGCTGGATGACCAGGCAAGATGATGCCGCGCATCCTCGCCGTCGCCAACCAGAAGGGCGGGGTGGGCAAGACCACGACCAGCGTCAATCTTGCCGCCGGACTTGCCGGCGCCGGCAAGCGCGTGCTCCTGATCGATCTCGATCCGCAGGGCAACGCCACCATGGGCAGCGGCATCGACAAGCGCGGCCTGGAGCGCTCCGTGTATCAGGTGCTGCTCGGGCTGACGACGGTGCAGTCGGTGCGGCAACAGTCCGAGTCCGGCGGCTACGACCTGGTGCCGGCCAACCGCGAGCTCGCCGGCGCGGAGATCGAAATGGTGGATTTGGACAACCGCGAAACGCGGCTCAAATCGGCATTGGGAACGATCGCGGCGGAATACGATTTCATTCTCCTCGACTGCCCGCCAGCGCTCAACCTGCTCACCTTAACGGTCTGGTCGCGGCCGATGCGGTGATCATCCCGATGCAATGCGAGTACTACGCCCTGGAAGGCTTGAGCGATCTGGTGGAAACCATACGCAAGGTGCGCAAACATCTCAATCCGCGGCTCGAGATCGAGGGCCTGCTGCGCACCATGTACGATCCGCGCAACGCGCTCACGCTACAGGTCTCGGCCCAGCTGCAGCAGCATTTCGGCGACAAGCTCTACGCGACCATCATCCCGCGCAACGTGCGCCTCGCCGAGGCGCCGAGCTATGGCGCGCCGGCAGTGAACCTGGACAAGGCATGCAAGGGCTCGCAGGCTTATATGGCGCTGGCGGACGAGCTGCTGTCGCGCTCGGCCATCGCGCTCGCGTAAGTTAGTAGCCGTAGCAAAAGTCATTTTGCTACGGTCCGAATTAGGAGAGCACGAGGGGCGATATCCCCTCGTATTGTTACGGACTAAGGAAGCAAACATGAAAGGACTGGGACGCGGGCTGGACGCGCTGTTGGCCAAGGACGAAGAGGCCGGCGCCGGCGACACCTTGAAAACGCTGAAGCTCGACGAGCTTCAGCCGGGCAAATACCAGCCGCGCACGCGCATGGACCAGGCGTCAATGGAAGAACTGGCGCGATCGCTCAAGTCCCAAGGTGTGATGCAACCCATTCTCGCGCGCACCCTGGCCAAGGGGCGCTACGAGATCATCGCGGGCGAACGGCGCTGGCGCGCGGCGAAAATTGCCGGCCTGCGCGAAGTACCCGTGGTGATTCGCGAGGTGCCGGATTCGGCGGCGCTCACGATGGCGCTGATCGAGAACATCCAGCGCGAGGATCTGAATCCGTTGGAACAGGCCACCGGCATCCACCGCCTGATCAACGAATTCAAGATGACCCACCAGGAGGCGGCCGAGGCCGTGGGTCGCTCGCGCGCCGCGACCACAAATTTGCTGCGTCTGCTGAACCTGCCGCAATCGGTGCAGGCGCTGGTCTACGACGGCAAGATCGACATGGGTCATGCGCGCGCGCTGCTCGCGCTGGAAGGCCGGCGCCAGGAGGACTTGGCAAAGCGGGTCGCCGAGCGCGGGCTGTCGGTGCGCCAGACCGAAAAAGCGGTTCAGGACATTCTCAACCCGAAGCCAAAGAAATCGAGCCGGCTCAGGACCAATCGCGACATCCTGCGCTTAGAGGAGGAGCTTGCGGAAAAATTCGGCACCAAAGTCGAAATCAAACCCGGCAAAAAGGGCGCGGGCAAGCTGCTGATCAGTTACGTCAGCCACGAGCATCTGGACGATCTGCTGTCCAAATTCAAGGGCTGAAGTTAGCGGCGCGCGCGGCGCACGCTTAGTTGCTGCGGGTAAGCGGCACGAAGCGCACCGGCAGGCTGCGCTGGGTCGAGATCGAGCCGTCGGCCTGTTTCACCATCACCTGCAGGAATTGCACCTCGTTCTCCCCGCCGACAGGAATCACCATGCGTCCGCCTGGTTTCAATTGCGCGACCAGCGCCGGCGGAACGCGCGCTGCGGCGGCGGTGACGATAATGGCATCGAACGGGGCATGCTCCGGCCAGCCGTTGTAACCGTCGCCTATCCTGGTTTCGATGTTCTTATAGCCCAGTTGCTGCAGCAACGCCGCAGCATTCTTGCCCACCGGCTCGATAATCTCGATCGAGTACACCTGATGCACCAGTTCGGCCAATATAGCTGCCTGATAACCCGAGCCGGTGCCGATTTCCAGCACAGCGTCGCCGGCTTTGGTGTCGAGCAGCTCGGTCATCAGCGCGACGATGTAGGGCTGGGAGATGGTCTGGCCGTGCCCGATGGGCAGCGGGCGGTTGGCATAGGCCAATTGGCCGTATAGCGCCGGAACGAAGCGATGGCGCGGCACCTTGGCCATGGCTCCCATCACGCGCGCGCTGAATATCACCCGGCCGGTTTCCGCGCCGGTGTCGCGCGCCATCGCCTCGATCTCTTTCAGCAGGGCCGCGCGCTCGCGTGCGTATGGATCCTGCGCCTGGGCGCTGCCGCCGACGAGGGCGGCGACCAGCCCCAGCGTACGCAGAATCGGACGCCGCTTGGTATCGGAAGGCATGATTTGCAGTGTAGTTCGCGCGTCCGATTTTGTCATCCTGTGACCAGGCCGCATCCACCGCTCAAACCGCAGGCGGATACCTTTAACCCCTGCCGTTCATATTGATGTGGATCAATGCATTGCGCCAGCAATTGCTGAATTCTGAATTGACCGTGCACGGTCAAAACCGCTATAATTTCACTGTTTTGCAGCGAGGATAGCGGCGAGTGTGGCGAAAGTTCCGCCCGGTGTTCGGGTCGCAAGTACTGGCCACAATAATCATCGCATCGATTACGGCCTGGTTTGCGGGCGCTCACGGCGCGATTTCGGCGCTTCTGGGCGGTCTGATCAGCATCACTGCCGGGCTGGTGTTTGTTTTGCTGGCTGCAAAAAGCACAGGAAAAAAAGGGAAATCCGCAGGGGAGGTCCTGTTCGACGCCCTCAAGGCTGAAGCGGCCAAACTTTTCCTAGCAGGGTTGTTGCTTTGGCTCGTGCTGGCGGCGTATCAAGAAGTCGTGGTGGTCGCGCTGTTGGGATCGTTTGTCGTTTCGATCCTGATTTTGAGTATGGCGTTATTTGCCGGCGATGAGACGTAGCGCGCCTTTGGACATGGACAAATCAGGCTAGACAGAATGGCTGCCGGGCAAGAACTCACCGCAACAAGCTATATTCAGCACCACCTGAGCTTCAACGCCCAGTCGGTCGGGGATGGTTCGTTCTGGACGCTGTACGTCGATACGCTGGTAACCGGTGCCGCCCTCGGCATCGTCTCGACCGCGCTGATGTGGTGGGTAGTGCGCGGTGCGACCTCGGGCGTGCCCAACAAGCGCCAGGCCTTCGTCGAACTGCTGTTCGGTTTCGTCGACGACCAGGTGAAGGGCATATTCCACGGCAAGCGCGACTTCATCGCGCCAACCGCGCTCACCGTGTTCGTGTGGGTGCTGCTGATGAACGCGATGGACTTCCTGCCGGCCGACATCATGGCATGGATTCTGGAGCGCGTGTTTCAGCAGGAGGAATTCAGGATTGTTCCGACCGCCGACGTGAACACCACCTTCGCCCTGTCGCTGTCGGTATTGGTGCTGACGATTTATTTTTCCATCGCGGTCAAAGGCCTGCGCGGCTGGATCCACGAGTTGTTTTGCTCACCTTTCGGCGCGCATCCCATTCTGTGGCCGTTCAACTTCCTGTTCAACCTGGTCGAATACGTGTCCAAGCCGCTGTCGCACTCGCTGCGGCTGTACGGCAACATGTATGCTGGCGAAATCATTTTCCTGCTGCTGTGGCTGTGGGCCGCGACCAGCGTCAGCGGCGCGTTCTTCGGCGCCATACTCGGCGTCGGCTGGTCGATTTTCCACATCCTGATCGTGGTGCTGCAGGCGTACATATTCATGATGCTCACGATCGTGTATATCTCGATGGCGCATGAGAGCCACTAATTCTCCCGTTAACCCCCGCTAACGCTACATTTTGTTCAAGAAAGGACACTACGATGGATAAAATTCAAGCCCTGGCCATGATTCAGGCTTACACCGGCATCGGCATCGGCCTGATGGTCGGACTGGGCGCCATGGGCGCCTGCATCGGCGTGGCCCTGATGTGCAGCCGCTTCCTCGAGGGCGCGGCGCGCCAGCCGGAGCTGATCCCGCAACTGCAAGCCAAGGTTTTTCTGCTGCTTGGCCTGATCGACGCATCGTTCATCATCGGCGTCGGCATTGCGATGTTGTTCGCGTTCGGCAACCCGTTGCTTGCCGTCATCCCGAAGTAATTTGACCGCATCGCTGGTCCTGTCGCACCGGACCGGGATCCGCCGGGGAATTCGAACATGAACATCAACCTAACACTGATCGCACAGGCGATTTCGTTCGCGCTTTTCATTCTGTTTACGGTCAAGTTCGTCTGGCCGCCGCTGATGAGAGCGATCGAACAGCGGCAAAAGCATATCGCCGACGGCCTGGCAGCAGGCGAAGAGGGCAAGAAGCAGCTG